>Ga0209048_10004992_pt1 | contig 12601 bp, 12 predicted proteins | sample FrelakmetCRP12CR_FD_187146 | JGI IMG/M metagenome (GOLD analysis project Ga0209048, IMG submission 187146) | Freshwater lake sediment microbial communities from the University of Notre Dame, USA, for methane emissions studies - CRP12 CR (SPAdes)... | ecosystem: Environmental > Aquatic >... | reverse complement strand
CAGCATCAGATAGACCGTCTCCCCGGCCTCGAGCAGACATTCCAGCAGCCGCAGGCCGTACTGGGCGCCGGACGCGCCGGTCATGGCGAGGGCGATGGCCGACTGATTCATAATCGGTGTGGGTTCGTGCTATCCAGCCCCGCCAGGATCTTGCCGTGAATTCCCCCAAACCCGCCGTTGCTCATGACCAGCACCTGATCGCCAGGCTGGGCCTGGGCGCAGACCGCGGCGATGGCATCCTCGATGGAGGCACACACCTGGCCCCGCCCAGCCAGGGCCGCCGTCACTTGCTCCAGATCCCAGCCCAAATCGGGCGCCTGGTAGAGGATAACCCTATCGGCAGCCGCCAGCGCCCCGGCCAGATCATTCTTGAAAACGCCCATGCGCATGGTGTTGGAGCGCGGTTCCAGCACCGCGATGATGCGGTTACCGCCGACCCGCGCCCGCAGGCCCGCCAGGGTGGTGGCAATCGCGGTGGGGTGATGGGCGAAATCATCGTACACGGTGATTCCGTGCACGGTCCCGCGCAGCTCCATGCGCCGCTTGACGCCCTTGAATTGGCCCAGGGCATGAATCGCCTCGGCGGGTGGCACGCCGACATGGCGGGCGGCGGCGATGGCGGCCAGCGCGTTGCTGACACTGTGAGCGCCTTGCTGTGACCATGCCACGCGGCCCTGCAAATTATCCCGCCAGTAGACATCGAAAACACCGCCGTCCGGGGTGACGGCGCGGGCCTGCCAGTCGCCCGCGTCAAAGCGCTCGACCGGTGTCCAGCATCCCATGGCGAATACTTCATCCAAATTGGCATCCTTGCCATTGGCTACGATCAGGCCCTGGCCCGGCACGGTGCGCACCAGATGATGGAACTGTCGCTGGATGGCCGCCAGATCGGGGAAAATATCGGCGTGATCGAATTCCAGATTATTGAGAATCAGGGTGCGGGGCCGGTAATGGACGAACTTGGAGCGCTTGTCGAAAAAGGCAGTGTCGTACTCGTCGGCTTCCACCACGAAGAACGGCGCCTCACCCAGGCGCGCCGATACCCCGAAATCGGCCGCGATGCCGCCGATCAGAAAACCAGGTCGCAGCCCCCCTTGCTCCAGAATCCAGGCCAGCATGGAGCTGGTTGTGGTCTTGCCATGGGTGCCAGCCACCGCCAGCACCCAGCGCTCCCTCAGCACCTGTTCGGCCAGCCATTGCGGACCGGAGGTATAGGGAATATTGCGGTTAAGCAGGTGCTCGACGATGGGCCGGCCCCGCGACATGACATTGCCCACCACGACCATATCCGGCGACGGTTCCAGGTGCTCAGCGAGATAGTCCTCCCACACCTGGATACCCGCCGCCTCCAGTTGGGTGCTCATGGGCGGATAAACATTGGCGTCGGAACCGCTGACATCATGGCCTGCCGCTCGCGCCAGCAAAGCCAGGCCCGCCATGAAAGTACCGCCAATCCCGAGGATATGTATGCGCATCAACTCACCAGCAACAGCAGCTTTGAAAGAAGCATGGAAATAAACAGATAACCCAAGGTGTACAGTATGCTCTGGTTGCGCGAGATGGATAGCGCATGTTGCAGGATATGGGACACCACGGCGATGCTCCAGCCCAATAACAGCAGAAACACCAGCAAGGGCAGTCCCGCTTCGCTGCCATCGACCGTCTCCTTGTCCATCCAGAAAACCACCGGCAACGTAATCAACGCCAGCAGGGCGCCGACGCCCGCCAGCGCCGTCAGGGTCTGCACAAAGCGTGTCCGGTAGCCGCGCCTGCTCAGGACCCCATAGGTCAACCCCCCCAGCAGCGCCATATCCAGTGCGGTCTGGAGCAAAGCCGGGGCCAGTTCCATGCTCACCAGCATGATCAGCAACCCAGTTATCCCGTAAACGAGCAGACTCAGCTTCAGCAGCGCCAGGGACGCCGGCACGTCCTCAGGCCCTTTGCGCAGCAGGCAAATATCCCAAAACAAGTCGAATAGCGCGAGCATACTGAGGTCAGTGCCGGGCGCCGGGAACGTCCGGCCGCACAGTCGTCATCAGGTTTAACAAGGCCGTTTCGGTCGCGGCATCCAGATGAGCGATCTCGCCTCGCAGGGAGCGCTTTTCAAAGAGGAAGCGGCGTAGGGAATCGTGCTCTTTCATCAAGGTCTTGCGTGTGCTTAGCGGGTTAACTTCTTCAGCAACAAGTCATTGACCTGCTGGGGATTGGCCTTACCCTTCGAGACCTTCATCACCTGGCCCACGAAGAACCCCAACAGCTTGTCCTTGCCAGCCCGGTATTGCGCCAACTGCTCCGGGTTGGCCGCGATGACCTCGTCGATGACCTTCTCGATCGCCGACATATCGGTGATTTGCCGCAAGCCGCGTTTTGCGATGATGGCATCAGCGTCGCCCTCACCGTCCCAGAGCGCCTCGAAGACCTCCTTGGCGAGCTTGCCGGAGATGGTCTGGTCCTGGATGCGCCTGAGCATGCCGGCCAGTTGTTCCGCGCTCACCGGGCTTGCCGCAATGTCCTTGTTCTCCTTGTTCAGAAAGGCAGCCAGATCGCCCATCACCCAGTTAGCGCAGAGCTTGGCGTCACCACCCAGCGCCGCCGCCACCGTTTCATAGTAATCGGCCAGCTCGCGGCTGGCGGTGAGTACGCCAGCGTCGTAGGCGTTCAACCCATAGTGTTTCACAAACCGCTGTTTCTTGGCATCGGGCAATTCCGGCAACGCCGCGCGGGCGGCCTGGATAAGGCTCTCATCCACCACCAGCGGCAACAGATCCGGGTCCGGGAAATAGCGGTAATCGTTGGCCTCCTCCTTGGAGCGCATGGAGCGGGTCTCGCCTTTGTCGGGATCATAGAGGCGGGTCTCCTGCACCACCGTACCGCCACCCTCGATCAGCTCGATTTGCCGCTCGACCTCGAATTCGATAGCCCGCTCCACGAAGCGGAAGGAGTTCAGGTTCTTGATCTCGGCGCGGGTACCGAACGCCTGCTGGCCCCTGGGACGCACCGACACATTGGCGTCGCAACGGAACGAGCCCTCCTGCATATTGCCGTCACAGATACCGAGATAGCGCACCAGGGTATGGATCTTCTTCATGTAGGCCACGGCGTCCCTGGCCGAGCGCAGATCCGGTTCGGAGACGATTTCCAGGAGCGGCGTCCCGGCCCGGTTTAAATCCACCCCGGTCATGCCATGAAAGTCCTCGTGCAGGGACTTGCCGGCGTCCTCCTCCAGATGGGCGCGGGTGATGCCGACGACCTTGCTGACGCCGTCTTCCAGATCGATGGTGAGCCGGCCATGATGGACGATGGGCAACTCGTACTGGCTGATCTGATAGCCCTTGGGCAGATCCGGGTAGAAATAATTCTTGCGGGCGAACACCGAACGGTGAGCCACCGTGGCCTGGATGGCGAGTCCAAACATGACAGCCATGCGCACGGCCTCCCGATTCAGTACCGGCAACACGCCGGGCAGCCCCAGATCGATCGCGCAAGCCTGGGTATTGGGCGCGGCGCCGTAAGCGGTGGCGGCGCCGGAAAAGATTTTGCTCTTGGTGGCGAGCTGGGCGTGAATTTCCAGTCCAATGACCGTTTCCCATTCCATATTTATGACTCTCTTGATCTGTGCGAGGATTGGCGTGAGGGAATCAGAACCCCTGCGGCATGCGCTGATGCCAGTCGCTGACCTGCTGATAGCGGTGGGCTATGTTCAACAGGCGCGCCTCCGTGAAGTAATTGCCGATAAGCTGCAAACCTACCGGTCGGCCACTCGCAAAGCCCACCGGAATGGACATGCCTGGCAGGCCCGCCAAGTTTACCGCAATGGTATAGATATCGGACAGGTACATGGTCACCGGATCATCGACTTTCTCGCCCAGATTGAAGGCCACCGTCGGCGAGGTCGGACCCATGATGACATCCACTTGTTCAAACGCCCTACGAAAATCCTCACTAATCAACCGGCGAATCTGCTGGGCTTTCAGGTAATAGGCATCGTAATAGCCCGCCGACAGCGCGTAGGTGCCCACCATGATGCGGCGCTTTACCTCGGCCCCGAAACCTTCACCGCGGGAACGGGTGTACAGGTCCAGCAAGTCTTTCGGATTCTGGCAGCGATAACCGTAGCGCACACCGTCGAGCCGGGCGAGATTGGAGGAGCACTCCGCGGGCGCCACCACGTAGTAGGCGGGGATGGCGAGCTGGCTGTTGGGCAGGCTGATCTCCACCACTGCAGCGCCCAGCCTGCGATACTCGACGACGGCCTCGTCGATGACCCGCGCAACCCCCGCATCCAGGCCCGCGCCGAAATACTCCCTGGGCAGGCCGATCTTGAGACCCTCCAGGGAATCGTTCAGGGTCGCCGTGTAAACGGGCACCGGCCGATCCACGGACGTAGAATCCCGCTCGTCAAAACCGGCCATGACCTGCAGCAGCAACGCCGCATCCTCGGCGCTGCGGGCCAGCGGTCCCCCCTGATCCAGGCTGGAGGCATAAGCGATCATCCCCCAGCGGGACACCCGCCCGTAACTCGGCTTGATACCGGTAATGCCGCACAAAGCGGCTGGCTGGCGGATGGAACCGCCAGTGTCGGTGCCGGTAGCGCCTGGCGCCAGGCGTGCCGCCACCGCGGCGGCGGAACCACCCGACGACCCACCCGGCACTGCATTGAGATCCCAGGGATTGCGCACCGGCCCGTAAAAACTGGTTTCATTGGACGAGCCCATGGCGAACTCGTCCATATTGGTCTTGCCCAGCAGCACGGTACCCGCCGCATTGCATCTCTCCACCACTGTGGCATCGTAGGGGGCGATAAAGTTATGCAGTATCCTGGAACCGCAGGAGGTCAGCACCCCTTGCGTACAGAAGATATCCTTATGGGCAATGGGCACGCCGGTAAGCGGACCGCCCCCGCCGGCGGCGATGCGGCGATCGGCAGCGCGCGCTTGGCGCAGAGCCAGCTCCGCGGTAACCGTGATAAAGGCATTGAGTTGTGGATCGAGGCTCGCAATCCGCGTCAACAAGGTGCGGGTGAGTTCCTCACTGGAAAAATCCCCGGCTTTCAGGCCGGCGGCAAGCTCAGCGATAGTTTTGTTATGCATATTCGATCGGTTGAATGAGGGTGAACTACTCAATGACCTTGGGAACCAGATACAAACCGGCTTCGGTCTGCGGGGCGATGGCCTGGAAGCACTCGCGCTGATCGCTCTCGGACACGCCGTCGGCGCGCAGGCGCTGCGCCATGTCCAAGGGATGCGCCATGGGCTCCACGCCGCTGGTGTCCACCGCATTCATTTGCTCCACCAGCGCAAGGATGGAAGACAGGTTACGCGCATACGCGGGAATATCCTCCGCGCTGATGGCGAGCCGCGCCAGATGCGCGATCTTGGTTACCTCCGCAGGCCCTAGTGACATTGGCTACTTCTCCGTGACAGGAATGGATGGAATCACCGTATCATATTTGTTTGCTTGCCCCCAATCCCTACCCCTTGCTAGGATTAGTAGCTTTTTAATTAATAATGATCAGGTAGTGGCAAAATTATGTTCAAATGGTTGCGCGGCCGTTTTTCCCATGATCTGTCGATCGATCTTGGCACTGCCAATACGCTCATCTATGAACGCGGCAAGGGCGTCGTCCTCGATGAACCGTCGGTTGTCGCCATCTATCAGGATCCCAACAAAGGCGGTCAACGGACCATCGCTGCGGTAGGGGCGGAAGCCAAACGCATGCTGGGCCGCACGCCTGGCAACCTTACCACCATTCGGCCTCTGAAAGATGGCGTTATCGCGGATTTCACGATCACCGAGAAGATGCTCCAGTACTTTATCCGCAAGGTGCATACCCGCAAGCTGTTCAACCCCAGCCCGCGGGTGCTGATCTGCGTGCCTTGCGGTTCCACCCAGGTCGAACGCCGCGCTATCCGGGAATCCGCGATCGGCGCCGGCGCCCGGGAAGTATATCTGATCCAGGAGCCCATGGCGGCGGCCATCGGCGCCGGCATACCGGTGGGCGAAGCGCGCGGCTCCATGGTCCTGGACATTGGCGGCGGCACCTCCGAGGTGGCGGTGATCTCCCTCAATGGCATTGTGTATTCCGCCTCGGTGCGCGTCGGCGGCGACCGTTTTGATGAAGCCATCATCAACTATGTGCGCCGCAACTTCGGCGTGCTGATCGGCGAACCGACCGCCGAACGCATCAAGCATGAAATCGGCAGCGCCTATCCGGGCAGCGAGGTTCGCGAAATCGAGATCAAGGGCCGTAACCTGGCCGAGGGCGTGCCACGCAGCTTCACCCTGAACAGTAACGAGATCCTGGAGGCCCTCCAGGATCCCCTGTCCAGCATCATCGAGTCCGTCAAGATGGCCTTGGAAGCCACCCCGCCGGAACTGGCGGGAGACGTGGCCGAACGCGGCATCGTGCTTACCGGCGGCGGCGCTCTGCTACGCGACATCGACCAGCTCATCATGGAAGAAACCGGCATCAACGTAACCATCGCCGATGAACCCCTGACGTGTGTGGCGCGGGGCGGCGGCCGGGTGCTGGAACTCATCGACGAACAACCCAACACCGGCTTGTTTTCCATCGAGTAAATGCCCTTACATCCGGTTCCATGCCGGATCAATCCCCGGTATCAGCAGCCCCCTTGTCCCGCATCACGCATAGCGACAGAAAGAACCTGTTTACCATCGATACGTCGACGAATGTCCATATCATCGTCTTCGTATTGCTGTCTTTTGGACTGATGACCGTCGACCAACGCCTCCATTATCTGGAGGGGGTGCGGGATGTCCTATCGACTATCGTGTATCCCTTGCAATATCTTATCCAGTTACCGACCGAGGCGAGCGGTTGGCTGTCCGAAAACCTGGCGAGCCGCAGCCAATTGTTGGACGAAAACGCCGGACTGCGCAGAAAACAGGCCTTCATCAACACCCAGTTGCAGAAACTGACCGCCCTGGAGACGGAAAACCGTCGTTTGCGCATGCTGTTGGAATCGTCGATCGAGAGACCTGAGCGGGTGCTGATCGCCGAATTGCTCAGCGTCGACTTCGATCCCTATCGCCACCAGATTTTGCTGAACAAAGGCACTCGCCATGGGGTCCATGTGGGACAACCTCTACTGGATCAGCAAGGGATTATCGGCCAGATCGTGCATGCCAATACCTTTACCTCCACAGCCATCCTGATTACCGATCCCAATCATGCCCTGCCAGTACAGGTCAACCGTAATGGCTTACGCACCCTGGCCATAGGCACTGGCCATTTCCAGGAACTGGAGCTGCTGCATATCCCCAACAACGAGGATATCCAGGTTGGCGACTTGCTGATTACCTCGGGCCTTGGCGGCCGCTTTCCACGGGGTTATCCGGTAGCCAAGGTTGCTAAAGTGGAGTTCGACCCCGCCCGCCCCTTCGCCCATATTATTGCCCAGCCCACCAGTCAACTGGACCGCAGCCGCGAAGTCTTGTTGATCATCAGCGACCCCAGCCCGGTTGGCGACATCCCGTTGGACACCGACAAATCACCGGCCAGTCCCCGTAAGCAACCATGATGCTGTCACGCCATCCAGGTGGCTGGGTAATCCTGCTTAGCTTCATCATCGCCCTGCTGCTTGCCAGCATCCCGCTGCCGACATGGGTCGATCGCTTCCGCCCCGACTGGCTCAGTCTGGTGCTCATCTACTGGTGCATGGCCCTGCCCGGACGAGTGGGCATCGCCACTGGCTGGTTCTGGGGCCTGCTGCTGGATGCCGCCAAGGGCACTTTGCTTGGACAGCATGCCCTGGCGCTCGCGGTAGTCGCCTTCCTTACCCTGAAAGCCCATCGCCGCATCCGGGTATTTCCCCTCTGGCAGCAGGCCTTGAGCGTATTGCTCATTTTATTGATCAATCAAGTGTTGGTGATCTGGATCAACGGGATTATTGGCTATCCGCCCCATAACTGGTGGTTCCTGGCGCCAGCCGTGGGCGGCATGCTGCTGTGGCCCTGGGTGTTTATCATTCTGCGGGATCTCCGCCGGCGTTTCCGGCTATCCTGAGCCATGAGCTTGCGTAACATAACTAGCCCTCTCGCCAGTCAACTCGCCAAAATGAAAGATCTTTTGGCCGAGCGGAGGCTGTTTTCCAGGCGCGCTTTCCTTTCCCTTATCCTGACGCTGGGTGGGCTGCTCAGCGTGGTGGGCCGGCTGATTTACCTGCAGGTGATCAACCACAAGCACTTCACCACCTTATCCGAAAACAACCGGGTCAAACTGCAACCCCTGGCGCCAACCCGCGGTTTGATTTACGACCGCAACGGGGTACTGCTGGCGGAAAATTTATCCTCCTATCGCCTGGAGATTACCCCTGAGCAAGTCAAGGATTTGGACGCCACCTTCAACGAACTCAAGGCTCGTATCGAACTGAGCGATGTCGACATCGAGCGCTTTCGCAAGCTGGCAAGCCGCACTCCCCCCTATAACGGGATCCCGCTGCGCTTCCGCCTGAGCGAGGAGGAAGTCGCCAGGGTGGCAATCGATCTGTATCGCTTCCCCGGCCTTGAAATCACCGCCGACCTGACCCGCCACTATCCGCTGCGTTCCCTAGCCGTCCATGTGCTTGGTTACGTGGGGCGTATCGATGAAGCCGAACTGCAACAAATCGACACTCGCCAATACCTGGGCAGCACCCACATCGGTAAGACAGGGGTAGAGAAATCCTACGAGGACCTGCTGCGCGGCGAGGTAGGCTATCAACAGGTGGAAACCAACGCCGAAGGCCGTACTCTGAGGGTCCTGGAGCGCATACTACCGGTACCAGGCAAGAATATCTTCCTCACTATCGATACCCGCCTGCAGGCCGTGGCAGAACAGGCGCTGGAGGGACACAACGGCGCCATCGTAGCCATCGATCCGCGCAATGGCGAGGTCCTGGCCATGGCCAGCATGCCTATTTATGACCCCAATCCCTTCGTCAACGGCATCGATTTCGCGTCTTACAAGGTGCTCAGCACCTCTCCCGACCGCCCCTTGTTCAACCGGGCGCTGCGGGGTGTTTACCCGCCCGGTTCCACGGTCAAACCGCTGATGGGGTTGGCGGGGCTGGAGTACGGCACCATCAGCCGCAATAAAGCCGTGTTTTGTTCCGGCTCTTACCAGTTGCCTGGCAGTGACCATAGATTTCGCGACTGGAAAAAGGGAGGCCACGGCACCACCAGTCTGGACAAGGCCATTACCCAATCCTGTGATGTGTACTTTTATGATCTTGCCCTGAACACGGGCATAGACCGCATCCATGAATATCTGGACAAGTTCAGCCTGGGACGCCGCACCGGTATGGATCTCCCCGGTGAGAAACCGGGTTTGCTGCCATCTCAAGCCTGGAAACGCGAAACCTACAGTAAACCCTGGTACGCTGGCGAAACGCTGAATACCGGCATCGGCCAAGGCTATATGCTGACTACTCCCCTGCAATTGGCTCACGCCATCGCGACCCTGGCAAACAAAGGCCAACCGTTTAAACCCCGCGTCCTGCACGCCACCCAGGAGCAGAGTTCCCTGGAAAAGCATCTGGAGCCACCCCGCCTGCTGCCGCCCATCGAGGCCAGGGACTCCCACAACTGGGACTTCGTAATCGCCGCGATGACCCATGTCGTGCAGTTTGGTACGGCCCGCAAGATCGGCCAGGGCTCTCCTTACACCATCGCCGGCAAAACTGGCACAGCCCAGGTCTTTTCCCTGGGCCAGGATGAAAAATACGATGTCAAGCGATTGGCCAAACACCTGCAGGATCATGCTCTGTTTGTGGCCTTCGCCCCTGCCGAAGCTCCCCGCATCGCCGTAGCCGTGATCGCGGAGCATGGCGGCGGCGGCAGCGCCACGGCGGCGCCGATCGCAAAACAAGTCCTTGATGCCTACCTGTTGCGTGCTTCATGAACATCAGCATAGGCGGACAATTTAACAGCATCGACCAAGGCTCTCGCAACGGTTTACTGGGACGCTTTAATCTGGACATGCCCCTGCTGCTCGGTCTGCTGGCCGTATCCATGCTGGGGTTGATGATTCTCTATAGCGCGGGACGCGAAAACCTGGACCTGTTGATGCGCCAAGGCATTCGTCTGGGGCTGGGCTTTTTGATCATGGTCGTGCTGGCGCAAATCCCGCCCCACCAACTGCGGCTGTGGACGCCATGGCTGTTCTTCACCGGCGTGTTGCTGCTGTTGGCGGTATTGGCGGTCGGTGAAATCGGCAAGGGCGCGCAACGCTGGCTGGACCTCAAGGTGGTGCGGTTTCAGCCTTCGGAAATCATGAGGATCGCCGTCCCCATGATGATGGCCTGGTATTATGCCGACAAACAGTTGCCACCGCGTGTTCACCATTTGCTCGTGGGAGCCTTGGTTACCCTCATCCCATTTCTGTTGATCGTCAAGCAGCCAGACTTGGGGACTGCCATGCTGATAGGCTTTTCCGGAGCCTTTGCAATGTTTTTGGGAGGGCTGAGTTGGAAGATCATGGCGGGGCTGGGCGCCATTGTGGCAACCGGTGCCCCCCTGTTCTGGGAATTCGGTATGCACGACTACCAGCGCCAGCGGGTATTGACCTTTCTCAATCCCGAAACCGATCCTCTGGGCACCGGTTATCACATCATTCAGTCCAAAATCGCCATCGGTTCCGGCGGGCTCTATGGCAAAGGCTGGCTGAACGGAACCCAGTCCCATCTCGAATTCCTCCCCGAGAGTTCCACGGATTTCATCTTCGCGGTGTTCGCCGAAGAGTTCGGGCTGATCGGCCCGTGCATACTGCTGACCCTGTATTTCCTCATCATCGCGCGCAGCCTGTATATCGCCAGCCAGGCCCCGGACACCTACAGCCGCTTGCTGGCCGGCAGCCTCACCCTGACCTTCTTCGTCTACGTATTCGTCAACACCGGCATGGTGTGTGGGCTGTTGCCCGTGGTCGGTCTGCCCCTGCCGCTGGTGAGCTATGGGGGAACCTCATTGGTGACGATCATGGCGGGATTCGGTATGCTGATGAGTGTGCATTCACATCGCAAATCGACGTACCGCTAATCCAACCCGCCGACCGCAAAGGCAATCCGTCATGAAATTCTTCTACGCGCTCAGCGCCGCCCTGCTGCTCAACGCCTGCGTTCAGCCGCCTCAGCAGGCTAAGGTCCGCAACGAAACCATTGCTCCCATGGCAGCGCCGGTACCGCCTGTCGCTCCCCCCCCTGGAGCAACCGCGCAGCCGCCCGCAGCGCCAGTCCAACGCGCTGCCGTGGGCGGCTCTCTCGTTAGCCGTGCCGATACGCAGGCATTCATCCGGGAAATGGTCGCCAAAGACGGCTTCAACAACAACGAACTCCAGGCCCTGTTCAGCCGCGTCCGCACCCAGCCGGAGATCATTGAAGCGATAAGCCGCCCCGCCGAAGCCAAGCCCTGGTACGCCTATCGCGCGATTTTCCTGACCCCGCAGCGCATTCAGGGCGGCGTGGGGTTCTGGCGCACTCATGAGGCCGCCCTAGCCCAGGCCGAACAGGTCTACGGAGTACCCGCCGAGATCATTGTGGCCATTATCGGCGTGGAGACCCAGTATGGTGGCAATACGGGCAAATACCGGGTGCTGGATGCGCTGTCCACCCTGGCTTTCGATTACCCGCGCCGCGCCGATTATTTCCGCAAGGAATTGGAAAACTACCTGCTGCTGACCCGCGAGGAAGGCATCGATCCTCTGTCACTCAAGGGTTCCTACGCCGGCGCCATGGGTTTCGGCCAGTTCATGCCCAGCAGCTACCGGGCTTACGCGGTGGATTTCGACGGTGACCGCCATCGTGACCTGTGGAGCAATCCCCGCGACGCCATCGGCAGTGTCGCCAATTATCTCAGCAGGCACCGCTGGCAGCGCGGCGCGCCCGTTGCCGTGCCTGCCTCGGTCAGCGGCAGCCAGTATCAAACCCTGGTGACCCGGAAAGCGGAAAAACCGTCCACCACTGTCCGGGCGCTGCGCCAACTGGGGGTCATCCCGCAGGGAACCGTGACCGATGAGCAACCGGCTACGCTGTTGGAACTGGATGGCGGCAGCGGCCCCGAATACTGGCTGGGATTTGACAATTTTTATGTTATAACACGCTATAATTTAAGTCCGCTTTACGCCATGGCCGTGTATCAACTGAGCCAGGAAATTCGCGGGCAGCGTAGAGGTTGACCCTACTTATTGGGGAATCACACCGGCCTCACGCACTTGAGTTAACAATAAAAGGGAGGGACGGTTAAGTGGATAGACTGGTCACAACCATTCTGTTAGCAACGCTCGGGGCCGGCTTGTTCACCGGTTGTAGCACCCCGACCCCTGTCCCCCGCTCCACCAAGGACATGGCTAACGTCCCCGAACCCGTCCCCAGCAAGGAACCGCCGAGTGCTACCGGCAATCCGGAATCCTATGTAGTATTTGGCAAGCGCTATTACGTCCACAACACCAGCGAAGGCTATCGGCAGCGCGGTACCGCTTCCTGGTACGGTTCCCAGTTCCATGGCAAAAAAACCTCCAGCGGCCCACCTTTCGACATGTATGAAGTAACTGCTGCTCACAAGAACCTGCCCATTCCCACCTACGCGCGGGTCACCAATTTGGGCAACG
>Ga0209048_10004991_pt1 | contig 12602 bp, 9 predicted proteins | sample FrelakmetCRP12CR_FD_187146 | JGI IMG/M metagenome (GOLD analysis project Ga0209048, IMG submission 187146) | Freshwater lake sediment microbial communities from the University of Notre Dame, USA, for methane emissions studies - CRP12 CR (SPAdes)... | ecosystem: Environmental > Aquatic >... | reverse complement strand
TGGCGGTTATCCTGGCACGTCGAACGTGGCGCTGATGCCCCTGGTTGAGAAATACGGGAAGGTCTTCGTAGGGCAGGGGGGACATATGAAGTCCTTCGAGCAGGGGTATACGTATACTTTCGGAAGCCCGCCTTTGCTCGCCGAATGGAGTGTTCTATCCATCGCCGGATTGTTTGACGACCTTATCCCAAAAGCGAATTGGCCGAAAACGATCGGTTTCTTGGTTATGAATAACGTTATCGGACTGTCAACGATTCCGAATGTGGCCAAGGCAATGGAAGAACGTGGAATTAAGGTTGTCGTACATGAAACCTACAACCTTCCACTGAGCGATGCTACTCCCCTGGTGAGTAAGGCAAAAGCGCGGGGGGCAGAGCTGCTCGTCTCTCTCAGTTTTTTTGACGATATGGTGATGATCATGCGCTCAGCGAAGGCGATGCGTTATAACCCAAAGATCATATGGAATATCATTGCATCGATGCAGCCGGCGTGGACGAGAGAGTTGGGGGAGGATGGAAGTTATGTCCTTTCAAATACCTGGTGGGCGTATGATCTCCCCTATCCCGGCAACGACAAAATCAATGAGGCGGCAAAGGCAAAATTCAATCTGCCTTCTACGCCAGCCTACTTTGGTTTCGGGTACACTTGGATGAAGACTTTGGAATTGGCTGTTCAAGGAGCGGGCGCCTTAGACCAGACGAAGATCAGAGACTATCTCAGATCGGCTAAGTTTGACCTGCCTTATGGAAGAGGGATCAAATTTGATTCGAAGGGGCTGCCTCCGCCTTTTAACTTTACCGTGCAAACGAGGGCCGGGAAGAATGAACTGATCTGGCCTAAAGAGGTTGCCACAACCAAGCTGGTCTATCCCAGGCCGGACTGGAGCAAATAGGATCGGATTTTGGCCCTGCCCCATAAAGGTAGGGCAGGGCCAAGGTTTAAAATCAATCTCATTGCCCGGATGACTTAACAATCCGGGTCTGCCTGTTTAAATCTGTCGAGGGTTCCTTCGATTCGATTGGTTTCCCCTCAAGTAAATCTTTCGTCCCTTCGATCACTTATGTTTGTTTGACAAGATAGGGTTACTCTTTTAGTATTGAACGTGTTTGCGATAGTGATGAACGGTTAACGGAGGAGGTTAGGGGTATGATCATCGACTTTTCAGCACATTACATTCCGGAATCGATCATTAAGAAATGGGAAAAGACGAAATCCGGACCAGGCAAACATTTTCTCTATTCTGCCAAGAATGCAGACCCTGACTTCCGTTTAGGCCTCATGGACAAGTATGGGATTGACATGCAAGCCTTGAGCCTGAGCGCCCCTGCTCTTCTTGCCTTCGGCAACGATGAAGTCTCGGAGATCTGCCGGCTTTCCAACGAGGAGAATTATGCTCTTTGCAAGGCTTACCCTAAACGGTTTGTCAACATCTGTATCATTTCCCTCCTCGATGTGAATCAGGCGATGAGAGAGCTTGATCATGGCATCAATGACCTCGATTGCCGTGGCGTCACGGTTGCCACCAACCAGCGAGGAAAGGGGCTTGATTCTTCGGAATACTATCCATTCTACGAGAAAGTGGTGAAACACGGTTTACCGATTCTGCTGCATCCGACAAATTGGGAGGGTTATCCCTTAGTCGACATGGTAAAGGGCTGGCGAATGATGCAGGTTTTCGGATGGCCCTTCGATACCACTCAGGCTGTTTGGAGGCTTATTTTCGGGGGCGTGATAGACCGATTTCCTTCTCTTAAAATCGTTACCCACCATCTGGGTGCCATGTTCCCCTATTTTAATCGAAGGGTCGAGCAAAACTTCAAGAAATTCTTGAAGAATGAGTTACCTCGGGATATCTCCGAATACTGGATCAATATTTATGGGGATACGGCTATGGACGGAACCGATCCTGCCTTCCCCTGTGGTTATGCTTTCTTTGGACCGGATCGCATCGTCTTTGGCACCGATTTCCCGTATGGGCTCGAGGAAGGTGAAGATTTCATCCGGGAAAACCTGGCGAGTATTAAAAGCATGGAAATCGGGGAGAAAGAGAAGAATAAGATCTTGGGAGAAAATGCAAAAAAACTTTTGAAGATCGGATAGAAGAGAAGGCCGGAGGAAAAAATGTCTAAGATAGTTTCAATTCTCGTTGTCACGACGGTATTACTGGTAGGCGGTACTCCTGAACTTTTTGGTCAGAGTTATCCCGACCATCCCATCAGTTTAATCATTCCCATGGCGCCAGGGGATGCGGTGGATATTGCCGGACGGATCATGGCAGAGGCATTAGCTAACCTGTTAAAAGTTCCCGTCACCCCAATGAATAAACCTGGAGCAGGAGGCGCTGTAGGAACCGACTTTGTAGCAAAGGGCAAAAAAGACGGATATACTCTTCTGATGGTCAACAGCGCTTCCATCATCACGGCAAAGATTCTGCACCCGGAGGATGTCAATTACGATCCGTTTAAGGATTTGACGCCTTTGGGGTTGACCACTGTCACTCCGACCGTTGTCACGGTAAAACGCGATGCTCCTTACAAAAGCTTGAACGAGCTCGCAGAATATTCCAAGAGAAATCCCGGGAAGATTCGGTGTGCCACACCGGGAGTAGGGACATTGGCTGATTTGAATGTACCGATTGTCAAAAACCTTACTGGAGCCGATATAAGCGTTGTTCCATTCAAAGGGGCCTCTCCAGCCATTACGGCCCTCATTGGGGGACATGTGGAGATGGCAGCTTCAGCCGTCACCCCTGTCATTGATCACATCAGAAATGGTGAAATCAGGGGACTCGTTATTTCAAAAAGGCTCTCTGAATTTCCTAATATCCCTACCTTAAAGGAGCTCGGATCTCCACAGGATCTATTTGGCGTCTGGTTTGCCTTTTTTGCGCCGTCAGGAATTCCAGCCGAAGTTAAGGAAAAACTGGTTCCAGCCATTGAGAAGGTTGTCAAGGACCCAGCCATTGTTACCAAATTGGCGAAGATGGGTCTAATCCAAGAGTTTGTCCCAGCGGACAAACTCTTTCAGGATATGACCAGGGAATACAAAATGTCGGAGGAGATTGCCAAGAGAGAGGGCCTGATCAAGTGAGGAGAAGTTTAGACTATTTTACCCCGTTAGAAAGCCCCGCTGCTTGCAGCGGGGATGAAAGCTATTCCTTTTTCAGCGAACATGGGGTTTAAAGCCCCGTGTGAGCCTTCCCGTTAGAAAGTAGAAGACTTTCTAACGGGGTTTACTTTTATGGCCTGAGAACATAAAAGTTCCCGGGAGGGAAGATGAGATTTGAGTATCTCGAGCCGGAGAGTATCGAAGAAACCCTGACGATGCTTAGCCGGTATTACAAGAAGTCAAAAATCATTGCCGGCGGGACGGACCTGATGCTGCAAATAAGAAATAAAGCCATCAAACCGGAATATGTGGTTGATATTACCAGAATACCTGGCCTGGACTATATTGCGTTTGACGATCAGCAGGGATTAAGGCTCGGTGCATTAACCACAATTCGAACCTTAGAAACCTCTGTTGAACTCCAAAGAAAGTATCCAATCATTTCACAAGCTGCTAGCCAGCTTGGCTCCGTCGCCATACGGAACGTTGCTACGGTGGGTGGAAATTTATGTAATGCCTTGCCCTCCGCCGAGACATCCCAAGCCCTTATAGCGCTGTCGGCGCAAGTGAGAATCATCGGCCCTGGCGGCGAAAGAACAGTACCCCTGGAGGACTTTTTTACCGATGTGGGGAAAACGCTTCTTCAACCGGATGAAGTCTTGCTTGAGATCCTCGTCCCCGAGCTGACACCTCATACGTCCGGGATATACATTAAGCATTCTCCAAGAGGGCCGATTGACCTGGCCATTGTGAACATTACCGTTCTCATAACGATGGAGCCGGATCAGAAGATTTGCAGCGATGCAAAGATTGTGCTGGGTGCGGTTTCCTCCACGCCGTTAAGGGCCAGGAAAGCCGAGAATGTGTTGAAGGGGAATAGAGTCAACGGAGCTCTGATTGATAGGGCGGCTCAGGTAGCTTCGGATGAGGCGCATCCAAGGCTTGGGAGTATCCGCGGCTCGTTTGAATACAAAAAAGAGATGGTGAGAGTCCTGACGGGTCGAGCCATAAGAGAAGTGACTGTTTTAAAGATGGAATAATGGAATGTTGGATAAAAAAACTTGGAACAATGGAATAATGGAATGATGGGTAAAGAAATTTTTATTCGGGTCTCAACCCAATATTCCAGAATTCCAATATTCCAACATCCCAGTACTCAACCAATGTTCCATCTTTTTCATTCGATACGAGGAGAGAAATGAAAAAGATCCTTGAGCTCAAGGTAAACGGTGAAACGCATGAGATTCTGATCGAGCCCTGGTGGAGCCTGGCGCGCGCACTGCGTGAACAGCTAGGTTTAACCGGAACCAAGATAAGTTGTGACACGGGAGATTGTGGTGCTTGCACCGTGCTCATTGACGGCAAGGCAGTGAAGAGCTGCCTTTTTCCCGCGATGAAGGCGAGAGGCAGGGAGATCATGACCATCGAGGGGATCAGCAGTAATAAGAAAGGTGAATTGCATCCGCTTCAGCAATCGTTCGTTGAGCATTTTGCGGTGCAATGCGGGTATTGTACTCCAGGAATGATTATGACTTCTAAGGCTTTGCTTGACGAGAACCCAAAGCCTACGGAGAAACAGGTCAAGGAGTATCTCTGCGGTAATTTGTGCCGCTGTACAGGGTATACTAAGATCATTGAGGCGGTCTTGGCCGCTGCAGATAAAATCTAAAAGGCTGATGAAAAACGCCCATCTGCGGTGTTCCCCTCATCCTTCGTCGTTGCGGCGTACATCCGAGTACGCCTCATTCTTCAGGATTTCGGGCGCCCCCGCAGGCGGGATTTCGCACCGCTCAACTTGCATCTGGGGCATTTTTCGATCAGCCTTGGGAAAATCACTTTTTCAGGATCCTGCTAAACAGGAGAGCCGAGGATGGAGGAACTATTAGTAGTCGGTAAGAGTGTAATTAATGTAGATGCTTTCGATAAAGTCACTGGAAAGGCCAAGTACGCTTCAGAAGAGGGGATTGGCGTTCCAGGAATGCTTTACGGAAAGATGTTGTATAGCCCCCATGCCCATGCCAAGATTCTAAGCATCGACACCTCGAAAGCCACCCGGATGAAGGGTGTGAGGGCAGTTCTGACGGGGAAGGACACGCCGAGACATCGGAGCGGGATGATGATCGATGACAGGCATGTTCTCTGTCACGAAAGAGTACGATTTGCAGGGGATGCCGTGGCTGTCGTTGCCGCAGATAGCGTAGAGGCTGCAGACGAGGCTTTAGAACTGATTGAGGTTGAGTATCAGGAATTGCCTGCCCTGTTTGATCCTGAGGAGGCAATGAAACCGGATTGTCCTATCGTCCTTCATCCTGATTTTCCAAATTACACCAGGCCTATCTATGGTTATCTGGGGAAAGACCTGCCTGGTCCGAACGTCCACACCCATCACAAGATCCGAAAGGGCAATGTCGAGCAAGGCTTTCAGGAAGCCGACTTCATCATTGAGAACAGGTTCCAGAATGACAGGATCATCCATTGCCAGCTCGAACCCTTTAACGCGGTCTGTTATCCGGAAAGTGATGGGAGCATCACGTTATGGACCTCGGGACGGCTTTATATGACCCATGGGCCTATTTGCCAGGCCTTCGGTTTACCTTCCAGTAGAATAAGGGTGAGAACCGGTTATTTGGGTGGCATGTTCGGCATCGTAGGGAGGCCGGAACGGTTTGCGGTACTCATCACGTTAAGGACCGGGAAGCCAGTCAAAATGGTTTATACCAGGGAAGAATGTTTTATCGATGGTTTGAACAGACTCCCCAAGATTATCTACATCAAGGATGGGGTCAAAAAAGACGGGACGATCATGGCCCGGGAAATGAAGGTGATTGTCAATTGCGGGGGCTACACCGATCACGGCCCATTGACGATCCGGAATGGTGCTTTTCACGCATCGCAGTACCGGTTACCGAATTACAAATGGGATGCCTACGGTGTCTATACGAATGAGCCTGTGGTCGGCCCCCTCCGTGGTTTTGGCAGCGCGGAAGCCCTTTGGGCAACGGAACAGCAGATGGATATCGATGCTGAAAAAATAGGTATGGATCCGCTGGAGTTCAGGATGAAGAATACCGTTGATGAGGGCGAAATCGATGTCCGGGGGCAGAGAGTGCACAGCATCGGTGCCAAAGAATGCCTGGAGAAGGTTGCGAAGTGGATCGAATTGGACAAACCGAGCAACCCCCCCGAGGGTCATATTCGCTACGGAAAAGGGATTGCTCTGGGGAACAAATATACCATGGCGGATACCGCGTCTGCAGCGGCGGTCAAGGTACACATGGACGGCACCGTCGAGGTTTTTCATGGGGGCGATGAATGCGGACAGGGTCTCAATACCGTCATCACCCAGATCATTGCCGAGGAATTTAAGGTCTCATTGGACAAGATCAAAATCGTGTGGGGAGATTCTGCACGGGTCCCCTATGATTTTGGCACGGCTTCCAGCCGGAGTACTCTCTATATCGGCAATGCCGTTCGTCTCGCCGGCCAGGATGCCAAACGGCAAATCTTTCAGATCGCCGCGAGGATCCTGAGGACGAATCCCGGGAACCTTGATATGGCGGATGGCACGGTCTTTGTGGATGACGCTCCAGAAAGGAAACTGGATCTTTCCGAGGTCTTCCTACCTTCTGCAAAAGAAGCGAGAGGGGCGCTAAAAATGGCAGCCTGTTTAGAGGAAGGCGGGGAGATCCTTGGGAAGGCGACATTCTGGGGACACCCGAGCGAAGAGGACACTGAAACCGGGCAAGGGGAGAAGCTGGCCATCAGTTACGACTATGGTGTTCAAGGGGTAGAGGTGGCTGTCGATATTGAGACTGGCCTGGTGAAGGTATTGAGATTTTGTTCGGCCTTTGATACGGGAAAGACGATTAATCCCAAGATGTGCGAAGCTCAGTTAGAAGGCGGAGCGGGGATGGGCATTGGGAGTGCCCTGTATGAAGGGTTCGTGTTCAGCGATAAAGGGGAGCTGCTTAATCCGAATTTTCATGATTACCGGATCTGCAGCACCCTGCAGGTCCCCAGTGGCGAAAAGATAAAGTCCATGACGGTGGAATTTCCACACAGGGAGGGACCGTTTGGGGCGAAGGGAATCGGTGAAACAGCCATGTGTCCTTCAGCACCGGCGATTGCCAATGCGATTTACAATGCCACGGGTGCCAGGCTCACCCATTTGCCAATGACTCCTGAGCGGATTTTGAAGGCTATCAAAAAGATGCAAAAGAAGTGATTCACTTACCCCGGCAGCGGAAAGTCACGGCCTTTGGCCGTGGACGAATGCGCCAACTTTTGGCCGGGATGTCGCCCCACTCGGGCGTTAGTCAGGTGCACGAGCTTTGCCCGTGGGGCTCCACCGGTTGCGGGACGCCCTTGTAAGCTTATGACGGCTCTCTGAGAGCAGGGGGCTAAATCCTAAGCAGCCTTGCTGCATTCGAATAGCAGATTTTTTCCTTATCCAGATCGGAAATGGGGGCCTCTTTGATAAACCGAACGGCCTCCTCGGTTCTTTCATAGGGATAATCAACAGCAAATGCGATCCGGTCAGCTCCTAAAGCCAAGTAAGAACACAGGAAGGCCGGGACAAAGAACATCCCGCTGATGGTAATCGTAAAATTCGTTTTGACATATTCGCTGGGCCTCTTCTCAATTCTTGGTTTTTTCCCTTTCCATGGTTTTGTCCAGTAGGCATCCATGCGAGTCAGCCAGAAGGGTAACCCTTCTCCCATATGCCCCAGGATCATTTTTAATTTGGGATGTTCATCAAAAAGTCCGCTGTAGATCAGGCGCATCGAATGGAGAGCGAGGTCTGCTCCATAACCATGGGGCGGGCCCGCCAGCTCGAAACCGTAATCATCGGCATAACCTTTGAGAATCGATGTGGATGGAATCTCAGGGTGCAGATAGATGGGCACATCCAGTTTCTCTGCTCTCTTAAAAATGGACCGGTACTTCTTGCTGTCAAGGTACTCATTTCGAGCGTGTGATTCTATGTTGACTCCTTTCATTCCAAGCTCAGAGACCGCCCTCTCCAATTCATCCGCCGCTTCGTCCGGGGATTGAGGTGCGATACAAGCCAACCCGACGAATCTGTCCGGATGTCGTTTAACCACTTTTGCCAATTCGTCGTTGACTTTTCTTGCCCAGGCCGTTCCCTCGGCAGATTCAAAGCACTGAACGCCCGGAGGGCTGAGGCTGAGGGCCTGGATAGTAATCCCCTTCTCATCCATCTCTTTTAGTCTGGCCTCTCCTAAATCAAGAAGCTTGTTTTCCATCTCAAAGCTCCTTGGTGAGCACAGGATGTCGTTGTACCACATGGTGAGTCCATCTTCTTGCTCGGTTTCTTTGGGAGGTACCTTCCTGCCCCGAAGGTAGTGGATGTAATCTTTTGTAAAAAAATGGTTTTCCAAGTCAATGATCTTCATTTCTTACCTCCAGGATCATGGGCAAACTACCCAATGAATCTTTTTGAATTGTTTAAAAAGGAGTTCACTTTCACCACGGCAGAGGTATTCTTCTTTCCCTAACCGGCGTCACCCGTATTGCTCCCTCTACAGGGCAATCCCGTTCACAGAGAAAACAGGATTGGCAATCTCTTAAATAGGCAATGAATGGTTTTTTCGTTTCATCATCCATCCTGAGAACATCCATCGGACAGTGATCAACACATCTTCCACATCCGACGCAGAGATGATAGTCAATCTTCCTTATCCCCATGGAATGCCCCTTTTTCGCGCAACTTCAAAGATCGGATAAAGAAACTTCCCCATGTTGCGTTTAACTTCAGGGTGGACAGAAATATCCTGTGTTCCAAGACCCATTTTCCCATCTTTTTGTTTAAGAGTGATCCATTTGAGCCAGTTTATATTATCGGTGTAGGGATAGTCCTCTCTCAAGCATCCGTCTCTGCTCTCTTGTCTCAGGAGACGTGATCTCAAATACATTTCAGCAAGAAGCGCCATATTTCTGACTTCTTGGGCGAGCCGGAGCGAGTGGGCATCGGACGCGTGCAGCAAGGGTATTTCCTCATTACTTAATTGTTCCACCTCCCGGATCGCCTTTTCTAACCGATCCCCTCGTGATATGATGGTTATTTGATAAGGGAACAGCGCTTCCTGCATTTCCAGGATGACATGATCCGCATCGAGACCCTGTTTTCGTTGAAGAGGGGTAAGCAGAGAGCGCTGGAGTTCCTGAAGTTGCGCGCGAGCAAGTTCTGGTAGCTTAGCATTTCGGGCATATTCTGCGGCAAATATCCCGGCCCTATTTCCGGTGACGGCTGCTCCTGATAAGGCCTTGGGGAAATGCTTCGGCCTTGCCATAGCATCTCCGCAAACATAGAGGCCGGCCATGGAGGTTTCACACTTGGTATTTGCCGTTACGCCTCCACCGGATGCTATGGTTCCAAAGAAAATGGGCGCCCATTCCAACTTCTTCACAAAACGATCGTCGACGATGACGCCCATCTGTTCCATGATTTTTGCGGGCATTGGAAGGACAACTTTCAGCTTTCTAACACGGTTCTCATCAAAATGGGTCATGTCGAGATAGATCGGCCCCCGGCCTGCTCTCACCTCCATCGCGCTGGCTTCTGCGATACGGGCCATGGAGGCGGAATCCCCAAGCTCAGGGTCGTAATCCTGCATAAACCGTTCTCCGGAGGAATTGATAAATTTACCCCCCAGACCGACATACATATTCAAACCTTGTATATCCATGGTTGTGGGCGTCATGTGCAGGATATCGCCGATTTCGAACCTTCCCAATTCGGCCCCTGCCCTGTAGGCCATAGCACACGCATCACCCGTCTGAGCACCGTGCCCCACATAACGCCCTTTGAATCCGCATCCGCCAGCAGCCAGGATCGTTGCCTTGGCCTTGAACAGTCTGAGCGTTGCCGTTCTGACATCGAACCCGATCGCTCCAACCACAGGCCCGCCCAGTTCTCCCTTCTCGGTCAGAAGGTCCGTGATCATGGTATGGCCGAAGACATCGATTCTCGTCCGGAGGACTTTCTTTGCGACGGCCTCCATCATCTGCGGCCCCTTAAATAGGGCCATGGGCAGTCTCCACCTGCCCTCCAATCTCTCCAATTTTCCGTCGGGAGTCTTTTCCCACTCCACCCCCCATTGATCCATATCCAAGACTCGTTCGAAGCTTTCGTTCAGGTAGACATTTAACCATTCTTCGTCCCATAGCCCGCCTCCCCAGGCGTTCCCTGAAGCATATAATTGGGATAACGCTTCCTTATCATCTTCAGGAAATGCGGGTTGAAAAACCCCGGCAGCGAATGTCGAGATGCCATCTTTACCCAATTTGCCCTTGCTGATCAGTGTAACCCTTTCGGCTCCGTTTTCCTTCGCCTTGATTGCTGCAAAAGCCCCAGCCAACCCACCCCCGATCACCATAACATCCGTTTCTATTTTTTCCATAGGCACAGTTTACTTTCTCTCATACCTCTTCTCAAAGGGACGGGTTCTCTTACAATCATCTGGGTTCAATGGCGGGAGTCAATGTTTATATGTGCGAACTACCTATACTGCAAGCACTCATCATTTCAATGAAGTTACAGGTAGCCCTGCTCTTTGTAGTATCGTTCAGCACCTCTGTGGATAGGAATCTCGCCCACGTTTTTCCAGACCTGTTTGGGATCGATGGGACATGTCAAGTTACATGCCTCGACAGGGATATTTCGGAAATGAAATTCGAACAATCGCTCCCTTTTTTCCACAAAGAGCTTTGTCAGAAGGTATATAAATTCGTCAGGCATATCTTCGCGTGTGAATAAAAGCCAGTCGGAGAAGTCAACGCACGGCACGTCGCCCTCGATGCCAGGAAACATCCCTTTTGAAAGGATCGCTCTCTTATATCCGTAGCGATTTTCAAGATCCCTCAGGATCGGCTCATCGATCGGCAAATACCTCATGAGACGTTTTCGCCCCAGTTCAAGCCAGGCCGGGGTCTTGCGACCTTCGTGAACAAGGGCATCCGCTTTGCCCTCAATGACGAATGTCGGAATTTTGAGGCAGTGGCTCTCTTCAAAGACTTGCCAACCATGATGTTTCAGGTCATCGACCGACATGCCATGGGCCTCCAGAACCCTGTCCACTGCAAATCGGACGGGAAAATCTTTGTCTGGAATCACTAACCTTAAAGGATGATTCTTCATATCTTTTATAGTATGGATCTCCGACTCGGCAGGCACTGCCCACATCATTCTGTCGTCGTGGGGCAGGGAGCCAATGGCTCTTAGATTTTCCATCTTTTTAGAGTAGGGGCCTATGCCTCTATAAGCCATTGTGACGCACGCCGGTGGCGTGACGAAGCCCACGTCAGCGTCTTTGTTAGCAACCGCTTGGGGCGTCAAAAAATCTCCTAGGACTAAATCGATTCTCACCTTTCGCAGATTGGGTAATTCGCCGCTCAGAAATTCTGCAAGCTCGGCAAAGAACAAACCCCATGGCCACACGATATCGGAGCGAAATGTCAAATTCATTTCCTGTTGATTCATGGTTTATTCCCTCCTCCTCCACGCCTTACATCATCACACGGGGTAAAAACAGTGCAAGTTCTGGAAAAGCAATGATAAGTCCAATCAATACGACCATCGCCAAAACAAAGGGCCATACACCCGCGAATATCTCCGTCATAGGGACGTCCTTTACCATGCCAGCCATGACAAATACGTTGAAGGCTACCGGTGGCGATATCATGCCCAACTCCATCATGATCACGGTGATCACTCCGAACCATATTGGGTCGAATCCCAGGGCCAAAACAGTCGGGAGTAAGGCAGGGACGACAATGAGCATCATGGCCCAGGAATCCATCAACGCGCCCAGGACCGAATACAGCAGGCCAATAGCGATGATAATCCCAACGCGGGGCACAGGGAGACTCGTGACGAAATTTGCCAGCGCTGTGGTGAGACCGCTCAATGAAAGCAGGTAGTTAAAAAGCATCGCGCCGATGACCATGACAAAGATCATACCGGTTGTCCTGAGGGTGTTCAGTATGGAGCGCTTGATGCCCTCTGTGCTCATCCGCCTTCTGATTAAGACGATGATGAAAGCCGCAACCACACCCACACCCGCCGCCTCCGTTGCGTTGAAAATTCCGAAATAGATGCCTCCCATCACCAGTCCAAACAACAACACAACAGACCACAAATCTTTCAGCGAAATAAGGCGCTCACGCCAGGTCGCAGGGGGACCTGGAGGGCCGAGCTTAGGATTGCGTCTGCACCATATATAGATGACTATCCAGAATAAAAGAGTCAGTAGAATCCCGGGAATAATCCCAGCGATAAAGAGCCTGCCGATAGACTGCTCGGTGATAATCCCATAGAGCACAAAGGCTGCACTGGGTGGGATCAGGATACCCATTGTCCCCCCGGCAGCGATGCAGGCTAGTGCCATTTTATTGGCATATTTGCGCGATTTCATTTCTGGATAAGCAATGGAGACCATGATGACAGAGCCTGCGGTACTTGAGCCCTGAAC
>Ga0209048_10004990_pt1 | contig 12602 bp, 9 predicted proteins | sample FrelakmetCRP12CR_FD_187146 | JGI IMG/M metagenome (GOLD analysis project Ga0209048, IMG submission 187146) | Freshwater lake sediment microbial communities from the University of Notre Dame, USA, for methane emissions studies - CRP12 CR (SPAdes)... | ecosystem: Environmental > Aquatic >... | reverse complement strand
GGCACGGCTTGCCCACATCTTCAAAATCGCCCCCAACGGCGGTTTGGAAACCGCCGCTCCCGTGTTGCTTGATTGGAAATGGATCGCTTTTCCCAGGGCGTTGCCCTGGGCTAATTTGTTTACGCACTTTCAGCGCTCACTCCCGTTCCGCGCCAAAGTTCATGACACGCTCTAGACGGCGAGGACGCATAGCCTGGCATCGCCCTCGGGAGCACTCGGGCCCAATCCGCCGCGATCAATCGGTAGGACGGACCGTTCCGGCAAAGTGCGGATTGCCACCGGGCGTCTCTCCATGGTTTGATCGGATATGAATAGACGGCGATTTGTTCGGTCCAGCGCGGCTGCTGGGCTAACCGTGGCGGTCGCTCCGCGCGTTTTCTTTGCCCAGGCTCCCACAATTATGAATTCGAAATCAGTCAAGCCGGTTGTGATCGCGTCTGCCAATGGCAACAAGTTCAAAAACGGCGGCGATATGACTTGCGTGCAAAAGGCCTTCACCATGATGACACAAGGCGGCGCCGATGTGCTCGACGCGTTGATCGCCGGGGTCAACATCGTGGAGCTCGATCCGCTCGATAACAGCGTTGGCTACGGTGGGTTGCCGAACGCGGATGGAGTCGTGCAGCTTGATTCGTCCTGCATGCACGGCCCGAAGAAACGGGCGGGCGGCGTGGCCGCGATCGAAGGAGTGCGCACGCCTTCCCTTGTGGCCAAGGCGGTGATGGAGCAGACGGATCATCACCTCATCGTCGGTGCCGGGGCGCAGACTTTTGCGCGCGGCCTCGGATTCAAGATCGAAGACGACCTCAATACGGACGAGTCCCGCAAGCTTTGGCTCGAGTGGAAGCGGCGCGTCGATCCGTCGCATTACCTCGATCCGCAAAAGCGGGCCGAGGCCGGCAGCCGGGTCAGGCTCCAAATGGTGGCGGAGGGGTTGATCGACCGGCAGCACATTTACGGGACGATCAATTGCAACGGGATCAACGCCAAAGGCGAGATCGGTGGTGTGACCACCACGAGCGGTCTGGCTTGGAAAATTCCGGGTCGCGTGGGCGACTCCCCGATTCTTGGTGCCGGCCTTTACGTGGACGGCGAAGTCGGTGCCGCAGGATCAACCGGGCGAGGTGAAGCGAATCTCTACAGCCTTTGTTCTTTCCTGATCGTGGAGAATATGCGGCGTGGGATGCACCCGAAGGATGCGGGACTCGACGCCTGCCGGCGGATCAAGGCCAACACCATCGAAAAGCGGCTCCGCAACAGCAAGGGCAACCCGAATTTCAACGTTAATTTCTATGCATTGAACGCGAAGGGAGAGTTCGCGGGTGCCTCCATGTACCCGGGAATCAACTATGCCGTCTGCACGGAGAAAGGGCCGGAGACGCTTCCTTGCGAGCCGCTCCTGGAAGGAAAGCCGGAGGACTAATTCAAGCTTCCGCGTTCGTGGTTAGGGCTAGGCAGGCGTCGCGGCTTTTGCTAAACGAAGCCGGATGAACCGGCTCGATTATTGGCTCGTGGCTGGCGGTGGAGCGCTCGGGAGCGTTGCTCGCTATTGGCTTTCCGGCGTCGCCGGCCGGCGCTTTGGCGAAACGTTTCCATACGGCACTCTGCTGGTGAACGTCAGCGGCTGTCTCGTTATTGGATTTTTCGCGGCTTACACCGGAACCGAAGGCCGGGTGCTGATGCGACCGGAATGGCGACTCGCGTTTATGACGGGCGTCTGTGGTGGTTACACAACCTTTTCCTCCTTCGGCCTGCAAACTTTCAACCTCGCCACGGATGGCGATTGGGCGCGCGCGTCCGCGAACGTGATGCTCTCCGTCGCGCTCTGTCTTGGCGCAGTCTGGATCGGACATCTCTGCGCCACAGCCATCAGTCGGTGAACCGCATGAGGATCCTCCACACGCCGCGTTTGAGCCTTCGTCCGTTTTCCGAGGACGATCTGGATGGTCTGGCTGCCCTCATGGCCAACGCGGATTTCATGCGGTTTTCCCTTGGTGCGTTCTCGCGCGAGCAGACCGCCGGTTTCCTCGAGAAAGTCCGGGGTCGCGACCGTCAGGGAATACCTTCGCAATTTGCCGTAATTTTTCGTCCAGACGAAAGGCTGATCGGTCACTGCGGATTTTTCCTGCAAACCGTGGATGACGTGGAGGAGGTGGAGATCGCGTACAGGCTGGATCCCTTCTATTGGGGGAAAGGTATCGCCACCGAGGCGGCCCGAGCGGTCCGCGATCATGCTTTCGGTGACCTGCAACTGTCGCGGGTGATTTCGCTCATCCATCCCGAGAACACCGCGTCCCGCCGTGTGGCGGAAAAGAACGGAATGACTCCGGAGAAGGAAACAGTTTTTCACGATTTTCCCGCCATCGTTTTCGGAATAAATCGCGAACAGTGGAGCGGCCGCTAATGGAAATCCCGAACGAAGCCACATTATTGCGCATCTTCATCGGCGAGAGCGACCGCTACGACCATCGCCCGCTCTACGAGGCGATTATTCTAAAGGCGCGCGAAATGCACTTGGCGGGCGCGACCGCCTTGCGCGGTCCGATCGGCTTCGGCAAATCGAGCCGCATGCATACGTCGAAAATTCTACGGCTCTCGATGGATCTGCCGATGATCATTGAGATCATCGATAGCGAGGAAAAGATCCAGAGTTTTCTGCCCGTGCTCGAGAGCATGATCACAGGCGGGTTGGTTACGCTGGAAAAAGTCCGTGCGCTCCATTATCGCGGCGACCCGCCCGAAAAGGAATCAAACTAACGGTGCTGACTGCCGCTGGATGAACTCCGCGGCCAAGGCGCGGTAGGCGCGCGCGCCCGTGCCTTGCCTATCGTATTCCAGAATCGACTTGCCGAAGCTGGGCGCTTCGCTCAACCGGACCGAGCGCGGAATGATTGTGTCGTAAACTCGTTGTCCGAAATGTTCCCGGACCTCCGACACCACCTGTGGACTGAGGTTCGTCCGCCGGTCGAACATCGTCATGACAATACCGCCAATTTCCAAACGATCGTTCGCGCCTGAATTGCGCACTTGCTCGATCACGCGGTCAATTTTCACCAGGCCCTCGAGCGCGAAATACTCGCATTGAATGGGGGTGAGCAGCTCATCGGCCGCGGCCAGGGCGTTGGTCATCAAAATGCCGAGAGAAGGTGGACAATCGAGCAGGACAAAATCGAAAGTCTCATCGGACCGAAGCGGCGCGAGGGTCATTGCCAGGCGGGTCAGGTGATTATCCATCCGGGCGATCTCAATTTCCGCGCCGGCGAGATCGAGATCAGCCGGCACGATAAACAGGCTGGGAAATCGCGTCGGCAGGATTGTTTCCGTGATGGAGATGCTGCCGAGCAGCGGCTCATACAGACTTTCGCCATCCAGTTCCTGCATGCCCAGGGAACTTGTCGCATTTCCCTGCGGATCGAGATCGACAAGGAGGACGCGCACGCCCTCCTCGGCCAGCGCGCAGCCGAGGTTCACCGCGGTCGTTGTTTTTCCGACGCCGCCTTTCTGATTCGCGATGGCGATGATCTTCATGCGCGTGGGACGATCTGGGTGCGGAGTTCGAAGCTGCGACGGCCACCCTGCCCGTTGATCCCTTCGGAGTCAGCCTCCCGCCAAAGGAGATCATCGGGATTTGGTAACATTTCGGTAATTTCCAGCTCGCCCGCTTTGGTCAGCCAGCGATGAAAGATTTCGAGGAAGAGATAACTCTCGAGATCGATGAAGACTGGCTTCGTGTCCTTATCGCGGCCTTCGGCTCCGCTGCGGCGTAGGGCCTGTTCACCAGGGCGAATATAGACATAACGAGGCCACCCTTTTTCGGCGCGGAGGCGCTCGACGGCGAGAACAAGATCACGCGATACCCCGGTGTAATCGCCCGGTCCCAGCTCTTCAAACGTCACCGTCCACGAGCGGCGCTGGACAATGACCCGGCCACAACGCAACCGTGGCATATGGGGCGCGCGGCCGAAGAGAAATGGATGGAAGCCGAGCGGTATCACCCATGCGCGCGCGAACGAACCGAGATATTCCCGTGATCCGCGCGTGCGCAAACAAACGTCGCCGTTCTTCTCCTCAACATAAACTTCGACTTCAGCCGGTGGAATCACTCTCCACCGCGGATCCCCTCGCTCTGGCGCGACGAAGTTTGTTGACCCAGGAAGCGCATCCAACATGCGCACCGCGGTTGCTGACGTGAAGTCAGCCGCGAAGAAGCCAAAATGAAAACTCGGACGGCCTTGCGTGGTCTGAGCGAGCGCATGCCGCAGTGCCGCCTTGTCCGGGCAGCTCCAATAAAACCCGTGATGAAGCAGCGCGACGGGCGGATGAAGTTCCGCCAGGATCCATCGGTACTCACCACGCGCGACCGCTTCCACCGACCTGGCCTCGAGTTGGAGATCAGCCGACGGGTAGGTAAATTCATCGAACATCTCGTACTGAAAATTTTGCCGGATGAAGTGGCAATCTTCGGCCGTGAGCTCCCATTCCTCCGCTTCCGGCCGATCTCGCATCCGCTCGCGAAACGCGGCCTTCACTTCCTGAAAGGCCATATGGGCGAGGGCGACCATCGCTGGGCCGGTCAGGGGCATCTTCGCTGCCGCGCAGTGTCGCAAGAATGCGGGGAACGGAAGCGCACCGTTTTGCAAGGGAGCCTTCTCGAAAAGAGTGCGTAATCCCCCGGCGACACGGCTCGCGACAAACGCATAGTTATCACGCCATAGGTCGATCCACGGTTCAGCCTCAGTGGTGACTTCATTGATCAGCCCCTCCCCGATCGAGAAATTGCACTCACGAAAACATTCTTCCCCGATCGGATTGGCTGCCGAATAGAGAAAGCGGTCGGAAGTCTCGCGCGCCGCCCCGAGATTTTGCAATTGCCGCCGCGCCTCATCCATGACCTCCGCGCGGGTAACGGTCTCACTGGCTTGAGCGAACCGGGATGGCAACGCGGAGATCGGTTGAAGCAACTCCAGCCAGCGCGCGCGGACAGGATTATCCCGCCAGCGCAGGACATCCGAGACGAGGACATCGAAGGCATGAGGCTCGAGCGCGGGAACTTCGACTTCCCAACGGATCATGCCTTGGGCCGCAAGTTGCTCGAGCACGCCGACCTCGTCCCCAAAGGAATAGGCCGGTGTAGCCCCGTTGCAACGGAGCAGGATCGCGGCGGTTTTTGGATCGAGTGGGGCTGTCTTCGCCGTGTCCGTGAAAACGAACAGATCACCGTCGATCCGGGCATTGGGATGGAGCCGCGGAGAAAGTTCGGCGCGAATCTCTGGGTCGGCATTTAGCGCGACCGCCACTCCGTGTGCGGCCCAGCGCTCGAGGTATTTTTCTCGTTCGTCGACGCCTGGGACAGGGGCCAGCTTCAGCGGTCCCTTGCCGATTGTGCCCCAGCCTTCCGGGCCAAATTCACTCAGCGAATCGTTCTTTGCGCAAACCCGCTGCAGATACAAGAGCAGGTGCCGCTCATGAGCGCGGTCCTCTTTCCTGCGGGGAGGGAGCTGATCGTGGTCGTGAGAGGATTGCTTCGATAGGCGTTCGCGGAGGCCTTCGGCCACGAAAACAAGGTAAGGCGGCAGGAAAGTCCTGGCGGAGGTGAGAAGAGCCTGACGCGCGCCGCCAAGTTCCTGGTGCAGGCAATCAGTGAGATTTTCTTCTGCCGCGGCCACGTTAGAGGCGCGTTCCCAGCAGACTGTGAACGCGCGCGAAGGGTGATCCGCTGCCGGCGGCGGGGCGCCTGTCCGAATCGCTTTGCGCCACGCCCGGAAAAGTTCTTCCGAGAGTCCGTGACCGCGCCGGGACAAGAGGCGTTCGACTTCTGTTTTTGCACTCGCGAATTCTGCTCGCCTAACGAGTAGTTTCCGTGCGGCTGCTGCCGTCGCCGTTGTGGCGAGCCGCGCCATGGGCTCGAATGGCACGCCAGCCATGCGAATCAAAAAGATCGGGGCAACGCGATAACTTCCAGACACTCATGCAACAGAACGGAAGTGGCTGGCAGTGACAAGTGAAAGTCTCGCCGCGCCCGCGCTGGCGATTCGAGATACGAATAGAGACAACGACGGTGTGGCGGGGCGAAACTTTATCGAGTCGTGGCTTTGGCCTGGCGGCTCCGCCGGGGACGGCCGGTCGAGCCGGCAAGCTGGAAGCTCGTGCTAGCTAATTATTCAGGAGCGGAAGGCGGATGGTGAACACCGTGCCCGTCTGCGGCTTGCTGTCCACTTTGATCGAGCCGTTGTGATCCTCGACGACTTTCTTCGTGATGTAGAGCCCGAGGCCAGTGCCGCTCTTGCCCTGTTTCGTCGTAAAATATGGATCGAAGATCTTGGCCATTTGTTCCTGCGTGATGCCGTAACCCGTATCCTCCACGCGGACGTCGACGTAAAAATCCTTGCGCGTGCAACTGACCTCGACGGGGCCTTGCTTTTCCGAAGAGGCTTGCAGCGCGTTGATAATCACGTTCTGAATCGCGCGCATGATCTGGACGGAATCGCCCAGCAGCGTGCAGGGATCATTACAGATGGTGCTGCGCAGCTCGATGCCGCTCTCGACGGCCATCGGACCAACGCCCTTGACGACTTCGCGCACAATCTGGGTCACCGAGATTGGTTTGTGCGGCGATGCCTCGACGCTTCCGTAACTCTGCCACATGGTGAGGAGCTCACGGCAGAGCCGCACGTTTTGCTCAATGATATTGAGCTCCTTGGCCGAGGTCCCGTTCTTTGCACCATTCTCCTTTTCGGAGAGCTCGAGCTTCTTTGCGAGAAGCTGAACATAACCCCAGACGATCGTGAGCGGGTTGCCGAGATCGTGAACAAACTCGGCGGAGGCCTGGCCCAACGAAGCGAGCCGTTCCTTTTGGGCGAGTTCCTTGAGCAGGCGGCTGTTCAACTCCCTGATTTCCGCGGCGGCGTTCACGCCGATCCGTTGGTTGCGGGTTCGTTCGACGTTGCGTCCGATCACCTCTCGCATTTCCCGCGCATCGAAGGGCTTGCTGATGTAATCGTTCGCACCCAGGCGCAAGGCTTCTTTGGCCGTCTCCAGCGCGCCGAATCCGGTGAGCATGATCACGGCGACATGCGGATCGATCTCCCGGATTTTGCGAAGGCCATCAATGCCACTTGTCCCGGGCATGCGAATGTCGCTGATGACTGCATCGGGCTTTTTGTCCCGGAGGATTCGCAAGCCGGTCTCGACGTTTTCCGCCGTGTAGACCTGATAACTGGGCTTTAAAAGCATCCGCAGGCTTTCGCGGGGGCCCAATTCGTCATCGATGACGAGAACCTGGGGGAGATCGATGGAGTTCGTCATAGTAGGTGGCGTTAGGGAAGCTAAGGGCGTACCGTCCGGGTGTTGTTTATCAAGATCGTGGCCTGTTCGAGGGTTTATCCTACGTGGCATCTTGAAACTTTTTCTCCCAAGCACAAGATGCAACTTGTGAATAACTCGAAAATTTGGTGAATAACAGCATGAACGAGTGATAGAGAAACCTAATGACTGCATTTTATGTAAAGCCTAGAATGCGAACTGTGAAGGCACGGTATCCGCTTTCTGTCATTCTCCCCGTAGTTTTATGAGCAAGCGCAATCGAGTCGTTGTCACAGGAATGGGCATTCTGGCCCCGAATGGCATTGGGCTGGAAGCATTCTGGAGTTCGATCCTGGCGGGTCGGAGTGGAATCGGACCGATCACGCACTTCGACCCAGTTGGCTTAAAGAGTCGAATCGCGGGCGAGGTCAAGAATTTCAATCCATGGAATTATATTGAGGCGGAACTAAAACCGAAACGGATGGCCAGGCATACGCAGTTCGCCTATGCGGCAACAGTGATGGCACTTCGAGATGCAGGATTGGAGTTTCAGGATTTGCCTTCGGACGGCCCGATTCCGGTCGTGATCGGCGTGAGTACCAGCGCCCTCGATATTATTGAAAATGTGTTCAGGGACTCCAGCGCGCGTGGACTTGACGGCGTTGCGCCTACCTCGCTGTCCGCGTCGAAGCCACAAGCAGCCGCCAATATTATCGCGGATAGGATTGGCGCCTGCGCGAATGCCACGACCGTTTCGTCAGCATGTCCCTCCGGGTTAGACGCGGTGGCCGCAGCCGCGGCCATGATCCGCTCAGGCGAGGCAGAATTTGCCATCGCGGGTGGGGCGGATGCTCCGATAACGCAGCATGGATTTGCCAGCTTCATCGCATCTGACCTTTGCTCTACGCGAAATGACGAACCGGAACGGGCCAGCCGGCCGTTTGATTTGCTCCGGGATTCAGGAGTGATCTCGGAAGGTGCAGGTATGTTCGTTCTGGAAAATCTGGAACGCGCTCAAGCCCGAGGCGCCAGAATATACCTTGAGATTAGCGGATATGCGACGCAGCGGGATCTTCATCCCGAAGATCCCGCATCCGGTCTCGTTAGCTCGATGGATCTCGCCCTGGGAAATTCCGGGCAGGGAATCGGTGATGTCGACTACATCTCGGCGTACGGACCCAGCCATCCTGTGCTGGACGCGGCTGAAGTTCGCTTCATCAAGCAAGTTTTTGGAAAACGCGCGAATTCGTTGCCCGTCAGTTCCATTAAGGGGGTCACGGGCAACCCATTAGCTGCTGGCGGGCCGCTTCAGATCGCGGCCTGCGCCCTGAGTTTTCGCGATCAAAGAATTGCGCCGACCGCAAACTACGAAGTCCCCGATCCCGCATGCGATCTTGATTTTGTTCCCAACAAGTCTCGCCGAGCAAAACTAGACTGTATGCTGTTGAACGTTCGCGGACTTGGAGGAAGTGCGAGTTCCTTGGTCGTGAACCGGGTGGCCGCCTAATGAATAGTGCGACCGCCCCAATTCTCGCGGCGTTGATTGCTCAGTTGGGATTGGGACTGGCGGTATTCATAGCCAACCCGCAGCGCAAATCCAACCAGTGCTTCCTCCTTCTCTCCCTCGTCGCGGTGGGGTGGTTAGGGAGCTTATATGGTGCGTTTACCACCAGCGATCCTGCAGTTGCCGCCGCCTGTATTCGCGAAGCCTCCGCAGCCGGCGCGCTCATTTTGACGACGCTGAATCTTCTTCGACTGTCGATCCGATGGAGACAGGAAGGGTGGGGCGGAATCCTGCGCCGGTCCTGGGTTTGGCTGGTTCTGACCCTCGGGATCGTGCTCCATTGCCAAACCAAGTCCTTCCTCGAAGGCGTGCGAATGCCAGAACATGTGGGCGGCGCGCTCGCCGTTCCGGCTCCAATTTATGGTGGGGTCGTCCTCACCTTGGGCGATTTCAGGATGACGATCTATGCGATCTATTTCATCGCAGTAATCATCGCGCTCTTCATTGGATCGTGGCGCGACCTTCGACAGACGACTGGTGGCGAGCATGCGGAACTCGCATTCCTCCTGGTCAGCGCCATTACGATTTTGGTTGCTTCCCTCCTGCTTACGTTCGTTCTGGAGCCCTTCCTTCGAAACTGGCTCATTTGGATTGCACCGCTTCGAATCATCCTCTTCAGCCTCGTCGTTGCCTATGCCATCGCCAGTCGCAAGCTGATGGAGGTGGGCATCTTCCTGAGACGGGGGATCGCTTACGCAGTCCTGACGGCCTACCTGCTGGCGCTTTATGGCTCGGTCTGGTGGCTCATGTCGACCGTTTTTGGAGGACGGCCGCTGGCCCATGTCGTCGCCGCGGTGGTAATCGCCTTCGCGATGGCTCCGGCGCGAGGCATTTCTCAAGCGCTCGCGGATCGCCTCTTCATCGGCACACGCCGCCTGGATTTCCGTTCAACGATGAACGAGGCCGCTGCCATTCTAAAGTCCGTCGCGACGTTGCAGGATCTGTTAGAACGTTTCGCGAAGACCATCGCCGGCGCCGTTGCCACCGACAGTGTGTTCATCCTGCTTCCCAAACAGCAGGGCTTCTCGCAACAATACCCGCCCACGTCTGGCCCCAACGCTGCCAATTTGGTCCTGAGCAAGGAGGAGGCGACCATAAAGTACCTCGAAACCTACCAGGAACCGCTGGTTCTCGACGAGCTGCATCGGATGCGGCAGACGCCCGAGTTGGAAGCGGTCGAGAAACAAATGAGATCCCTCCACATCGGGGTGGCGATGGGAATCTTTTCTCGTGAACACCTCGCCGGGGTCATGCTCCTCGGTCCCCGGCGATCCGGTCGAATCTACGGTAGCGTCGAACAGAATGCCCTCCGGCTCCTCTGCGGGCAGCTCGCGATTGCGATCGACAATGCGCAGCTTTTCACCGAAGTCCAAAACGCGAAAATCTATAACGAGATTCTCCTGCAGAACCTCACGACTGGTGTAATTGCCGCGGGCGCCGATGGCCGGATCACCGTCTTCAATCACGAAGCCGAACAGATCACTGGATCGAAATCGGAAGAATTGCTGGACCACTCGGTTGACGGGTTGCCCGCATCGATTAACGAGCTGGTCCAGGAGACACTTCGTTCCGAGGAGCGACCGGAAAATCGCGAGCTCACGCTGGAGTCGGCCGAGGGCAACGTTGTCGTGCGCGCCAGCAGTTCGATCTTTCATGGACAGCAAGGGGAGATGCTGGGCGTGCTGGTCGTTCTCACCGATATCACGGCGCTCAAGCGACTCGAGTTGCAAATCCGCCGCAGCGACCGCCTGGCAAGTCTCGGCACGCTTTCGGCCGGAATGGCGCATGAGATTAAGAATCCGCTCGTTTCGATCAAGACTTTTGCTCAACTCCTGCCGGAGCGTTATCAAGACTCCGATTTTCGTGAAACGTTTTCGAACTTGATCGGCCATGAAATTGATCGAATCGACTCGCTGGTGAACCAGCTCCTGCGATTTGCGCGGCCGGCGAAGCCAGTGCTCAAGCCGATGCATGTGCACGCGGTCCTGGAGAAATCCCTCCAGCTGGTCGGACACAGGCTTTATCAGAACGAGATCAAATTAACTCGTTCCTGGCACGCAGATATTGATACAATCCGCGCCGATGCTGACCAGCTCGAACAAGTCTTCCTCAACTTTTTTCTCAACGCCATGGACGCGATGAAGCACGGCGGAGAGATGCTGGTTTCGACTGAGATTCGCCCGGTTGACGAATGGGTCACGGCCAGTAATGGAGCGAATGGGGAGGTGAACGAACTCTTGCGCATCACGATTCGCGATACCGGGGAGGGCATCCGAAGCGAAGATATCCCGCACGTCTTCGATCCATTTTTCACGACGAAGGACTACGGGACCGGCCTCGGTTTGTCCGTCGTCCACGGCATTGTCCAGGAGCATTCCGGGCAGATCGAAGTGGAAAGTGGACCTGCCAAGGGAACAGCCTTTCATATTTTGCTGCCGCTGGTTCGATTCGAGCAGGAGGTCGCGGCTGCATGAGTCTATCTCCTGTTTGCATCCTCTACTCGCAGGACGCGAATTTTGTCCGGCGTATCAAAGCGTTCCTCGGCGCGCTCGCCCAGGTGCGCCACGTCCGCGCCGCCGACCGGCTCGATGCCGTGCTTCAGCAGGCGAGTCCCGCGATCCTTATCTTGGATTTGCGTGCGAAGGAGGCGAGGGATCTCGTCGAACAAATCCAGGCTGACTGGCCCGAGGTCTTGGTGGTAGCGCTGGGAACTCCTCGTTCCGAACCGCTGGGCGAGGCGGAGCAAGCAGGGGTCTACGCATCGGACGATTTGCAAATCGATCGGAGACGCCTGCAGGCCCTGATTACGCGTGGTTTCGAACATCTGCGGGTGTTGGAGGAAAATCACGCGTGGCGCGAGCAATCCGTGGTCCCGCTCACGCCTGAGCCGATGCACCGCCTCCAAGCGATGCCAGACCGGCCCGCGTCCTCAATGCCTCTGCTCCGTTTTCCGCGGGTGTTTCGCCGGGTCGACAACGTGGAGACCCTGCTGGCCAATGTCGTGGAAGGGGTGGCCGACGCCACGGGAGTCGGCCGGGTGGGGATCTTCTCCAAGATCAGGCAAGGCGACCGGTACCGTCTCCGAGCCGGACTCCGTTGCCTCCCGGAAACGCACGACCTCGAATATGGCGAACGTGATTCCCTGGTCCGCTGGTTCGAATTGCACGCGCATGTCATCTACCGGGGCAATCTCGCCCGGGCCGCAGATCAAACCCAACGCAGCCTGATGCGGCGCGCGCTCGACTCCTTCGGGGCCGAAGTCATTGTGCCGCTTCACGCGCAAGGGCGCATCATCGGCTGGCTTTTTTTCGGACATCGTGTCACTGGACAGCGGTTCGAGGATAACGATCTCGAAGGCCTGATGCTCCTCGCCGAACACGTTTCCACCGTGCTCGAGAACGCGCTTCTCAACCAAGAAGTCGCCTTGCAAAAAACCCTCGCGGAAACGCTGCTGAAATCGATCCCGCCCGGCATCGTCGCCACAGACGAAGCGGCGATTATTCGCTGGTTTAATCCCACCGCTGAACAAATTCTCGGGATCGTGGCCGCCGCGGCTTTAAATCAGCCGGTCGAGGCGGCAGGCGGGCGCGTCGCATCATTTCTGCGCGAAACACTCGAGACAAAAGAGAATCTTCCAGCCCGGCACTGGACAGATTCCAACACGAGCCGATCGCTCGCCGTGGAAACCCGGAGGTTGCTGGACAAGGAAACCCCGCTCGGCGCGGTCGCTGTGATC
>Ga0209048_10004989_pt1 | contig 12604 bp, 11 predicted proteins | sample FrelakmetCRP12CR_FD_187146 | JGI IMG/M metagenome (GOLD analysis project Ga0209048, IMG submission 187146) | Freshwater lake sediment microbial communities from the University of Notre Dame, USA, for methane emissions studies - CRP12 CR (SPAdes)... | ecosystem: Environmental > Aquatic >... | reverse complement strand
CCCTCGGGGCTGACCGTCGGGGGCGACCTGGCCAAGCTCGGCCACAAGGTCACGATCTTCGAGGCCCTCCACGAATCGGGAGGCGTTCTCATCTACGGCATCCCGGAATTCCGGCTACCCAAGGCCATCCTCAAGGCCGAGGTGGACTACCTCCGGCGCCTCGGGGTCGAGATCCGGACGAGCTTCGTCGTGGGGATGACGGCGACGATCGACGACCTCCGGGCCGACGGCTACGAGGCCTTCTTCATCGGTTCGGGGGCGGGGCTGCCGAATTTCATGAAAATCCCCGGCGAGAACCTCGTCGGCGTCTACTCGGCCAACGAGTATCTGACCCGGGCCAACCTCATGCGGGCCTATGACTTTCCCGCCTACGACACGCCCATCTCCAAGGCCAGGATGGCGGCGGTCATCGGCGGCGGCAACGTGGCCATGGACTCCGTGAGGACGGCCAAGCGGCTGGGCGCCGAACGGGCGGTCATCGTCTACCGGCGCTCGCGAACCGAGATGCCGGCCCGGACCGAGGAGATCCATCACGCCGAGGAGGAGGGGATCGAGTTCCAGCTCCTGACAACGCCCATCCGTTATTTCGGCGACCAGTTCGGCCGGGTCAGGGCCATGGAGTGCCAGAAGATGGGGCTGGGCGAACCGGATGCGTCCGGCCGGCGGCGTCCGATCCCTATCGAGGGCTCGGAGTATACGATGGAGGTCGATCTCGTCGTCTGCGCCATCGGCCAGAGCCCCAACCCGCTTATTCCCCAGACCACGCCCGGCCTCAAGGTCGGCAAATGGGGAAACGTCGAGGTCGACTGGAAGACCATGGCCACCAACCTGCCCGGGGTATATGCCGGGGGCGACATCATCCGCGGCGGGGCGACCGTCATCCTGGCCATGGGGGACGCGCGGACCGCGGCCGCGGAAATCGACAAGTATCTCAGCCGCGGGCAGAAACCAAACGGCCCGGGGCCGGCCGGAGATAAGTAGAGGAGGGGGCCATGGTCGACAAGGAAAAACTCGCCGGTCTTGAGCTCTTCGAGGGTCTGCCCGACCCGGCCCTCGGGGCGATCGCGGCCATTTCCGAAGAGTTGAGCTATGCGCCGCAGGCGGTCATTTTTTCCCCGGAAGTCGCGTCCAACCTGGTTTATCTCCTTCTCGAGGGCACGGTCCGGCTGACCGTTTTCTCCTCCCCGCTCCCGGGGCCGGTGCCCATTGCCGTCCTCGAGACGCCGGGCCAGGCCTTCGGCTTTTCCGTGGTCGTCGGGCAGGGGCATCACAACACGTCGGCCGAGGCCGTGACGAAGGTCAAGGTCGTCGCCATCGACGGGCCGCTCTTCCTGGACTATCTCGAGAAGGACCCGGAGACCGGCTTCAAGGTCATGCGGCGTGTCGCCCGGGTGATCAGCCGGCGGCTGGCCGCGGTGCGGAGACTGCTCCTCCAGACGATCATCGATTATGAGGCGCAGGCCAGCGCAACGCCCGAAAACTAGAGAGGAGGGGGCATGAACATCGAAGAGGCCATCCAAACATCCATCCAGTATGAGAAACGGGTTGTCCAGGTCTACGAAGAGGCCGCCAGGGACAGTCTCGACCCGGCCGGCCGGAAGATCTTCGGCGCCCTGGTCAAGGAAGAGGAGCAGCATGTCGCCTACCTCATGTTCAAACTCGAGGAGTGGAAGACAACGGGGCGTGTGACGGAGACCTCGCTCGGCACGGTCGTGCCGTCGCGCACGCGGATCGAGGAAGGCATCCGGACGCTCCGGGGCCAGGTCGCCCGGAAGGCGCCGGAGTCGGAGATGCGGCTTCTCAAGCGGGCCCTCGACACCGAAATCGAAACGAGCGCGTTCTATGTCCGCGTGGTCAAGGAACTTCCCCCCGAGCAAGGCAAACTGTTCGAGCGGTTTATCGAGATCGAGCAGGGACATGAGGCCATCGTCCAAGCGGAGATGAACGCGGTCGCCGGCAACGGCTACTGGTTCGATATCCCCGAAATCACCTTGGAAGGCTGAAGCTCCACGGACTTACATCTGTGGAATCCCGCGAAGGGGATTGATCCGCGGCAACGCCGACCGGGCGATTCCAAATCATTGTCAGTCCCGGGCGAGGGACGTCTCCGTGGCTGCCCTTTGCGCGGGGAAGGCGGCTGACCGGGCCGCGGATGTCTTGACAGGTGCCCCGTTCAGGCGCTATATTCTTGGCATTCTCTCTTAGAGCAAAAGCCCAGCAAAAATGGTCTCCGATGTCGTCAGGACGAAGGCTCCCTCAAGCCCGGCGAAAAAGCGCGGTCATTTCGTCCAGCCGGAGCTATGGACTGATTTTTTTCGGGGCGAGCGGTTGGCTTGCGCCCGCCTCTTGACCGCGGTCGAGAACTCTCCGGAATCGATTCCCGAGATCCTGGACAAGATCATCCCCCGCCTGAAGGGAGCCGTCCGGATCGGTGTGACAGGTCCCCCGGGCGTCGGCAAAAGCACGGTGACGGCCGGCCTGGCCCGTCGAGCCGTTCAGGCCGGGCATTCCGTGGGCGTCCTAGCCGTCGACCCGACGAGCCCTTTTTCTGGAGGGGCGTTCCTGGGAGACCGCGTCCGGATGCAGAGCCTGAGCGACGATCATCACGTCTTCATCCGCTCCCTGGCCTCCCGGGACGGACACGGGGGCCTGTCCCCTTCCACGCCCTACGCGGCCGATCTTTTCGACGCCTTCGGGCTGGACCGGATCTTCATCGAGACGGTCGGCGTCGGGCAGGCCGAGCTCGATGTCCTGAGCTGCGCCGACCTCGTCATCCTCGTCCTCCAGCCCGGGACCGGGGATGTTATCCAGGCCCTCAAAGCGGGGATCCTCGAAGCCGCGGACCTTTTCCTCATCAACAAGGCGGACCTCCAGGGCACAGAGGCCCTGCTGGACTCCTTGCGGTTCCTGCTGGACGTCAGCGCCAGCCAGAAAAGGAGATCCCTCCCTCCCGTCCTTGAGGCCTCGGCGCTCCAGGACAAGGGGATGGACGAGACGGCCGCGGAGGTCGAACGGTTGATCCAGAGGCTCGTCCACTCCGGCCGCTACCGGGAAAAACGGCGTTCCCGTCTGGAACGGGAGATTCGTTCGGCGATCGAGCAGGACTTGTGGGACAAGTTTTCGGCGCTCGCCGGAGCCGACGAGGCCATCCGGACCGTCTCGGAAGAGCTCTTGAACAGCTTGGGGTCCCCCTACCCCTTTATCCGCGAAACATGTTCCCGGATCCGGGTCGAACTCACCGATGAAAGGGCCGGCCGTGAAGAAAAAGAATAAGGCGAGCTGGGAAAAGAATTTCGAAGAAAGCGGTCTCCGCGACGCGGACTTCTCCACGATCTCCGGCCGGCCGACGAGGCCGCTCTACACCTGGGAAGACCTGGCGAACGGCGATCCCCAGGCCGAACTCGGCTACCCTGGAGAATATCCTTACACCCGCGGGGTCCATCCGTCCATGTACCGGGGAAAGCTCTGGACAATGCGCCAGTTCGCGGGCATGGGGACCGCCATCCAGACCAACCAGCGCTACAAGTTCCTTCTGGAAAAGGGGCAGACGGGCCTCTCGGTCGCCTTTGATAACCCGACCCTTTACGGCCGGGACTCCGACCATCCGTTGTCCGCGGGGGAAGTCGGCAAAACCGGAGTCGCCGTGGACACGCTCGCGGACATGGAACGCCTCTTCGACGATATCCCGCTGGACCGCGTTTCGACCTCGATGACCATCAACGCTCCCGCGGCCTGGATTTTCGCGATGTTTCTGGCCAACGCCGAAAATCGGAGCATCGCCTTCGCCGATTTACGGGGAACACTCCAAAACGACATCCTCAAGGAATACATCGCCCAGAAGGAATGGATTTTCCCCCCCGAGCCTCATCTCCGCCTCATCACGGACCTCATGGCCTTCTGCGCCGACCAGGTCCCCCAATGGAACACGATTTCCGTCAGCGGCTATCACATCCGGGAAGCTGGGTCTACGGCCGCTCAGGAGTTGGCCTTCACCCTGGCCGACGGATTCGCCTACGTGGAACACGCCATCGCGGCGGGCATGGACATCGATGATTTCGCCCCCCGCCTCTCGTTCTTCTTCAACGCGCACCTCGATTTCTTCGAGGAAATCGCCAAGATGCGGGCCGCCCGCCGGATCTGGGCCCGGGAGATGAAGGATAAATACAAGGCGAAGAACCCCCGTTCCTGGCTGTGCCGGTTTCATGTCCAAACGGCCGGCTGCAGCCTGACCGCCCAGCAGCCGGAGCTCAACATCGTGCGCACGGCCCTCGAGGCGATGGCGGGAGTCCTGGGCGGCTGCCAGAGCCTTCATACAAACTCCATGGACGAAGCGCTGGCGCTCCCCTCCGAGAAGGCCGTGGAAATCGCCCTCCGGACGCAGCAGGTCATCGCCTTCGAGAGCGGTGCGGCCAACGTCATCGACCCGCTGGGCGGCTCCTATTACATCGAGCAAATGACGAACGACCTCGAAGAGGAGGCCCGGCGTTATTTCAAGAAGATCGACGACCTCGGCGGGGTCGTCAAGGCCATCGAACAGGGCTTCTTTCAACGGGAGATCACCCGGGCCGCCTATGAATACCAGATGGCGCTCTCCCGGAGGAAAAAATTCCAAGTGGGCGTCAACGAATTCATCAACCCCGGCGAAAAACTGGAAATCCCCCTCCTCGAAATCGATGAATCCGTGGAGCAGGACCAGCTGGATTTCACGGGCCGCGTCAAGGCCGGCCGCGACAACGGGGCCGTCCGGGACGGCCTCGGGGCCTTGAAAGCCGCCGCGGCATCAGGCCGGAATCTGATGCCTCCCCTTCTCGAATGCGCGCGGCGGTACACGACGCTCGGGGAAATCAGCGAGGCCCTAACGACGGTCTTCGGGGAATACCGGGAACAACCGTTTTATTAGGAATCGATGAGCGAGGACAGCACCATGGCGGACCGAAGAATCAAGGTCATCATCGCCAAACCCGGACTGGACGGCCACGACCGGGGGGCCAAGGTCGTCGCCCGAGCCTTGGTCGAGGCGGGAATGGAGGTCGTCTACCTCGGGCTGCAGCAGACGCCGGAATCCATCGTCCGGGCCGCCGTCGAGGAGGACGCCGACGTCGTCGGCCTCTCGATCCTCTCCGGGGCCCACATGCCCCATTTCCGAAAGGTCCGGGAACTGATGGTGGAGTCCGGCCTCGGGGACCGCCTCCTCACCGGAGGCGGGATCATCCCAACCAGGGACCAGGAAAAACTCAAGGAATTGGGCATTGAAAAGGTCTTCGGCCCGGGCGACGACCTTCAGGAGATCGTGGACTACATCCGCAACAACGCGGGCCGCCTCCGCGCGGAATGAGCCGGGCACCGGCCCGCCAGAGTCAATAGCAAAGGAGGGACGACATGGATTTCGGACTTTCCGAAGAACAACGGATGATCATTGACGGAGCGAAGAAGTATGCGGAGAAGGAGCTGGCTCCGAAGGCCGCCGAACTCGACGAGAAACAGGAGGTCAACATCAAGGCCCTCAAGGAGCTCGGCGAACTCGGCTATCTCGCGATGACCGTCCCCGAGGATTATGGCGGGACGGGAGCGGGGGCCGTCGCCTACGCCGGGGCGATGATCGAGTTCAGCAAGGTGGACGCGGGCACGGCCGTGGGCGTCTCGGTCCAGAACTCTCTGGTCAACGATGCCGTCCTGATGTTCGGAACCGAGGAACAGAAGAAGGCCTATCTTCCCAAGCTCGCGTCGGGGGAATGGATGGGGTGTTTTTCGCTGACGGAAGCGGGCGCCGGAAGCGATCCTGGATCGATCCGGGCCAGCGCCGTTCGCGACGGCGGCACTTTCGTCCTCAACGGCACCAAGAATTTCACGACGAACGGCGGCTTCGCGGACGTCATCATCGCTTTTTTCAGCACGGATCGGGAGAAGGGGGCCAAGGGGATTTCCGCCTTCCTCGTTTCCAAGGACACCCCAGGATTCTCCGTCGGCAAGCACGAAAACAAGCTGGGGATCCGCTCCTCGAGCACCACGGAGATGGTGTTCACCGACTGCCGGGTCCCGGCCGCAAGCCTCCTCGGGCAGGAGAACAGGGGATTGAGCATCGCCCTGGCGACTTTGGACTGCGGGCGGATCGGCATCGCGGCCCAGGCCGTCGGCGTCGCCGAGGCCGCCCTCGAGGAGGCGGTGCGCTACGCGAAGGAAAGAGTCCAGTTCGGCAAGCCCCTGGCGGAATTCGAGGTCCTGCAGTTCATGCTCGCCGACATGGCCGTGGACGTCGAAGTGGCCAAGACCATGCTCTACCGGGTCGCTTGGATGAAGGACTCGGGGGCGAGGCGTTTTACCAAGGAGTCGGCCATGGTCAAGCTCTTCGCCTCCGAAATGGCCCACCGCGTCTGCCACAAGGCCCTCCAGATCCATGGCGGATACGGATTCATCAAGGACTACAAGGTGGAGCGGCTTTACCGCGACCAGAGAATCACGGAGCTCTACGAGGGCACCTCCGAGATCCAGCGCCTGGTCATCGCGCGGGCGCTCCTGACCGACTGAGGAGAATGACCATGGAATATCAAGTCTTGAAAACGGCTGTTTCCGAAGGGATCGCGACCGTCACGATTTCGCGGCCCCAGGCCCTCAATGCGCTCAACTCCCGTTTTTTTCAGGAGATGGACAGCCTCCTCGTGGAGATGAGCCAGCGGGGCGACGTCAAGGTCCTGATCATCACGGGAGAGGGGAAAGCGTTCGCGGCTGGCGCCGACATCGCCGAGATGGTCCAAAAAACTCAGGCCGAGGGCCAGGAATTTTCCCGGGCGGGCCAGAGGACGTTTCGAAGCCTGGAACTCTTAGCTAAACCGGTCATCGCCGCGGTGAACGGCTTCGCCCTCGGCGGGGGCTCGGAGCTCGCCCTGGCCTGCGACTTCCGGATCGCGAGCGCCAAGGCCAAATTCGGCCAGCCCGAGGTCAACCTCGGCGTCATCCCGGGCTACGCCGCCACCCAGCGGCTGCCGCGCCTCATCGGGCTCGGGAACGCCCTCTATCTGCTCATGACCGGGGAGATGATCGGCGCCGAAGACGCCCTGCGAATGGGACTGGTTCAAAAGGTTGTCGAGCCAGACCAGCTCCTGCCGGCCGCGATGGAATTGGCCAAGGCCATCGCCTCCAAGGGCCCCAAGGCCGTCCGTCTGGTCAAACAGGTCACCCGGAAGGGCTTCCTGATGGATTTCGAAGCGGGCTCGGCCCTCGAGTCGGAGACGTTCGGCTCCCTGTTTGAGAACGAGGCCGCCGAGGGGATGCGGGCCTTCCTCGAGAAACGCGCCCCGAAGTGGCCGGACTGATGTCGGGAGACAGGAGACAGTGATGACTTACGCCGATCGACTGGAGAAGGTGGCGGTTTTGGGGGCCGCCGGCAAAATGGGAAGCGGCATTGTCCTTCTCACGGCCATGGAGATGGCCGACCTGAGCCTGGATTCCGGGCAAGCCCCGGATACGTTCGCCCTTCACGCGGTGGATGTTTCGGAAGCGGCCCTCGCGGGCCTGCTGAAATACCTGCGCGACCAGGTCCGGCGGGCGGCCGAAAAGAAAACGGTCTGGCTGCGGAAGGCCTACGAAAACCGCGCGGACCTCGTCGAGAACGAAGAGGTGGTCCGGCAGTATGTCGAGGATGTTATGGCCATTGTCCGCCCGGCGACACGGCTCGAGGCCGCTTACGATGCCCGGCTCGTCTTCGAGGCCGTCAACGAGAATCCGGACCTGAAAGTCCGGCTTCTCTCGGAGATCAAATCGCGGGGCGCCCGGGACACTTGGTTTCTGACCAACACGTCGTCGATTCCCATCTCTGAATTGAACGACAAGGTCAGGCTCGACGGCCGCATCATCGGGTTCCATTTCTACAACCCTCCGGCCGTCCAGAAACTCGTGGAGCTGATCCGGGCGGACGCCTCGCTCCCGGACCTGGCGGATTTCGCCGCGCAATTCGCCAAGAAGCTCCGGAAGACCGTCATCCCCTCTCACGACGTCGCGGGCTTTATCGGCAACGGGCATTTCATGAGGGACGCGCTTTACGCTGTTTCCGAGGTCGAGCGCCTCGCCCGGGACTTCGGCCTCCCCGGATCCATCTACATGATGAACAAGGTCAGCCAGGACTTTCTTATCCGCCCCATGGGGATCTTCCAGCTCGTCGACTATGTCGGGCTCGACGTCTGCCAAAGCATCCTGGCCGTGATGAACGAACGGCTCGGCGGCGGCCGCCTCCAGAGCCCCTTGATCGACCGGCTGATCGGGCTGGGCGCCAAAGGGGGGCAATTCGCCGACGGGTCCCAGAAGGACGGCCTTTTGAAATATGAAAAGGGCCGGCCGGCGGGCGTATTCGATCCCGACAAGAAAGCCTACGTTCCCTTCACGGACATCGCGCCGGGGTGCGACGAACGGCTCGGCCCCCCTCCCCCCGCCGCCAAACCCTGGAAAAACGTCATCCAAATCCCGGACCGGACCGGCTACCTCGACGGCTACTTCCGCGAGCTGGCCGCGATGAGCACCCTGGGCGCCGAGCTGGCCAAGCGCTACGGCCGGACGTCCAAAGAGATCGGCCTCGGGCTGGTCAAAGACCGGGTCGCCGAGCGGGAAGAAGATGTCAACACGGTGTTGCTGACGGGCTTTTACCACGCGTACGGCCCGGTCAACGCGTACCTCGACTGAGAGGATAGGCCCATGAAAAAGAACAGGCGAAAAGTCTTTATGACGGCGGGCACCAACACGATCGCCCTGGGAACGGGCCGGAAGGAATTCAATCCTCGAAAGCCCCGGCCAGGGCTTGAGGATTATATTCGGGAGGCGGGCCAGGGGACATTGAAGCAGATCGGCGGCGGGAGAAACGTCGACGAAGGTGTGATCAGCAATTTCATGGCGGCCCGGTTCAACAGGCAAGGCAACCTTGCCGCCCTGATCCCCGCGATCGACGACAACTTGCGCTGGAAGCCCTGCACTCGGGTCGAGGGCGCCTGCGGGTCCGGCGGGCTCGGCCTCGTCACCGCGATCAAGTCTATTCTCGCGGGAACCGCCGACGTCGTCCTGACGGTCGGTGTCGAAGTGCAGAACACGGTCAAGGCGATCTACGGCGCGGACATCCTGGCCGGGGCCGGCTGGTACGCCGGCGAGCGCAAGAAGGGCCACGCCTATTTCTTCCCGGCGCTCTTCAGCGACCGGGCCGGGGCCTATTTCGAGAAATACGGCCGGGAGAAAACGCGCCGGGCCTTCGCCCGCTGGTACCGGAACGCCATCGAAAATGCCCGGCTTTGCGAGACGGCCCAGGAGTTCCACAACGTCTGCGAGGACCTCGAGGCGCTGGGCCTCACGGAACCCAACCCGCGATCCTTCGTCGACCACCTCAACGTCTACGATTGCTCCAAGGTCTCGGACGCGGCCGCGGCCATCGCTGTCGTCTCGGAAGAAGGGCTGGACCGCTGCGGAATCGCCAAGAAGGACGCGGTGGAGATTCTGGGGTGGGGCCAGGTCGAGGCGGACCTGACTGTGCCCCCGGCCGACCTGACCGAGCTCGAAACTTCGAAGCGGGCCGTCGCCAAGGCCTTCGAATCGTCGGGCGTCCGCCGGGAGGAACTCGGCACCGTGGAGTGCCACGACTGCTTCACCATCTCCGGGCTCCTCTCCGTCGAGGCCATCGGCTTCGCCGCGAAGGGCGAGGGACCGGATTACATCCTCGAGGGAAAAACAACGCGCCGGGGCGACGTTCCCTTCAACACCTCCGGCGGGCTGATCGGCTGGGGGCATCCGACCGGCGGCACCGGCGTGCGCCAAGCCGTCACCGTCTGGCAGCAGCTCACGGGAAAAGCCGGGAAGTGGCAGGTGGAGGTTTCGTCCAAGCGGCCCTACGCCCTCTCCGTGAACATGGGGGGCAACGACAAGACCGTCGTCGCCGTCGTCTACCGCCGCGCCGCCTGATTCCGTCGGGGCTCGGGCGGCTACCCGCCGAGGATCTCCCGGGCGATGACCAGGCGCTGGATCTCGCTCGTGCCCTCTCCAATCGTGCAGAGCTTGGCGTCTCGCCAGAACTTTTCGACGGGATAATCCTTGCAGTAGCCGTAGCCGCCGAGGACCTGGACGGCATCCTCCCCCACCCTGACCGCCACCTCGGAGGCGAAGAGTTTCGCCTGGGCCGAGAGGAGCGTCGTCTTCCCGCCGCGGTCCTTCTCGTCGGCCGCGAATTCCGTCAGCAGGCGGGCCGCGTGGACCCCGGTCGCCATATCGGCCAGCTTGAAGCGGATGGCCTGGAAGGCGGCGATGGGCTTTCCGAACTGGCGCCTCTCCTTGGCGTAAGCCACGGCCGCGTCGAGCGCCCCCCGGGCGATCCCGACGGAGAGAGCGGCAATGGAGATCCTCCCGCCGTCGAGAATTTCCATGGCCTGGATGAAGCCGTCGCCTTCACGCCCGAGCAGGGCGTCGGCGCCGACTTGACAATCCTCGAAGATGAGGGAGGCCGTGTCCGAAACGCGCATCCCGACCTTGTCCTCGTGTTTCCCCACCGAAACGCCAGGCGTTTTGAGCGGGATCACGAAGGCCGAAATTCCGTGATGGTCCGAACCGGGTGTCGTCCGGGCCATGACGACGGCGACCTCACCCACCGAGGCATGGGTGATGAAATTCTTGGTGCCGTTGAGGACCCAGCCTTTGTCGGTGCGGACGGCCGTCGTCTTCGTTGCGCCCGAGTCCGAGCCGGCTTCGGGCTCCGTCAAAGCCCAGGCGCCAAGGGCCTCTCCGCTCGCCAGCCGGGGCAGCCATCGGCGGCGAACGTCTTCGCTTCCGTAGATGAAAACGTGGTTCGTGCACAGGGAGTTGTGGGCGGCCACCGAAAGCCCGATCCCGCCCTCGACGGCCCCCACCTCCTCGAGGATCGCCGCGTAGTGCCGGTAGGACAGCCCGACGCCGCCGTATTCCTCCGGGATGAGGATGCCCATCAGGCCCAGCCCGCCCAGGCGGCGGAAGACGTCCGGGGGGCACTCCGCCTTCTCGTCCCAAACGCGGACGTGAGGGGCGATTTCCGTGCGGGCGAAGTCCCTCACCATCTCCCGGCATTCCTTCAAAGACTCGGCGCAATCGGTCGTCATGGCCCGACCCTCCTTGTGACGGTTTATTTTTTGGACTCGATCTCGATCAAAGGCTTTTCCGAATCGACGAGCTCGCCGACGGACGTGTGGATCGTCTTGACGATCCCGTCAGCCGGCGACTGGATCTCGTTCTCCATTTTCATCGCCTCGACGACGACCAGGGTCTGGTTCTTCCTCACCTCATCCCCTTCCCGGACACAGAGCTTGATCACTTTTCCCGGCATGGGCGACTTGACCCGCAGGCTTCCCTCAGGGGTCTTCTCGTCTCCTCCGAACGGCTGGATCGTTTCAGCCAGAGCCTCTGTGACGGCGAATCCGCGGCCATCCACGGTAACCAGAGTCCGGCCGCCGTCCCGTACCAGATGGACCCGGGCGGTCCGGCCAGGGAGATGGAACAGGATCTCGTTCGCCGAAACCCTCCTCACCTCGGCCTCGATCCCGGCCTCCCCTACCCTGAAAATGACGGTCTGGTCCCGGTTTTCAAGAGCGATCTTGTGCGGCACGCCGTCGACCAGAAACTCAAACTCCATGAGGCTCCTGTCCCCCCGCCCTCCAGCGGCCCAAAGCCTTCCAGGGCGTCGCGTTGTCCTTCTTCGTCCCCTGGGCCGGAGCGTCCGCCGGCCCGGCCGGACGCGTCAGGGCGTCGAAGGCGGCCGCGGCCAAGGCCAACCGCTGTCTATCCTCTTCCTCCACGCCCGTCCCCCAGGACGGGAAGTGTTCACCCAGGAAGGCCGTCGTCGTCCGGCCGGCCCGGAATTCCGGGTGGTTCACGACGTCCCGGAGGAAACCGGCCGTCGTATGGATCCCGACAATGACACAGTCGTCGAGCGCGACCGACATCCTTCGGCAGGCCGCTTCCCGGTCCTCGGCCCAAACGATGAGCTTGGCCAGAATCGGGTCGTAGTGGACCGGGACATCCCAACCCTCGAAGATTCCACTGTCAAATCGGATCCCGGGTCCCGTCGGTTCACGGAGCAAGGCAATGCGGCCCGGGGAGGGAAGGAAGTTCGTCTTCGGGTCCTCGGCGTAGATCCGGCATTCGATGGCGTGCCCCCGCTGATGGAGGTCCTCCTGCCGCAGCAAGAGCTTCGCCCCCGAGGCGACCAGGATCTGCTGGTGAACGAGATCGACGCCGGCCACGAGTTCCGTGATGGGGTGCTCGACCTGGAGCCGGGCGTTGACCTCGAGAAAATAGAAACGGCCCTCGTGGTCCAGGAGAAACTCGACGGTCCCCGCGTTGTTGTAGCCTGCCGCCCGCATGGCTTTGACAGCCGTCTCCCCCATTTTCGCCCGGAGCCCGGGATCCAGGGCCGTGGAAGGAGTTTCTTCGAGGATTTTCTGGTGGCGTCTCTGGATCGAGCATTCCCTCTCAAACAAATGGACCGTCCTCCCGTGGTTATCCGCAAGGATCTGGAATTCGACATGGCGGGGCGCCTCGATGTATTTCTCGAGGTAGACCGTGTCATCGCCGAAGGCGGATTTCGCCTCCCGCCGGCCGGCCTCGAGCGCCG
>Ga0209048_10004988_pt1 | contig 12606 bp, 12 predicted proteins | sample FrelakmetCRP12CR_FD_187146 | JGI IMG/M metagenome (GOLD analysis project Ga0209048, IMG submission 187146) | Freshwater lake sediment microbial communities from the University of Notre Dame, USA, for methane emissions studies - CRP12 CR (SPAdes)... | ecosystem: Environmental > Aquatic >... | reverse complement strand
CGCGATCTCCGGCTCGGCCGCGATCGTCTCCGGCGTCGCCATCGGCATCTGGCTGTCGCGGCCATGGATGGCGCGCTGGGCCGAGGGCGCGATCCAGGCGGTCAACATGGTCACGTCGATTCCCACGCTCGGCAAGCTTGCGCTGATGATGTCGCTGCTCGGCATCGGCGCACTGCCCGCGATCGTCGGGCTGTGGATCGCCACGCTGCTGCCGATCATCCGCAACACGTACGAAGGCATCCGCGCGGTGCCGGCGCATCTCGTCGACGCGGCGCGCGGCATGGGGATGGGGCCGGCGGCCATCCTCGCGCGGGTCGAGCTGCCCAATGCGCTGTTCGTGATGTTTGCCGGCGTGCGGACGGCGATGGCGGTCAACGTCGGCACGGCGCCGATCGCGTTCCTGATCGGTGGCGGCGGATTGGGCGAGCTCATTTTCACCGGGATCGACCTGCAGGAGCACGCAATGATGCTGGCAGGGGCGATTCCGACGGCGCTGCTCGCCGTGGCCGTGGATTTTTTGTTTGGTCAGGCGCAGTATTGGCTCGTGCCGCGCGGAGTCAACCCGCTGCGGAATTCATAGGCATGGGGTTTGTCCTGGAGGGGTCACAATGAAACAGGCATGGGTCAGGCTGCTCGCCGGCATTGCGCTCGCGGGTCTCGTTTGCGGCGGCGCGTCCGCGCAGACGATCGTCGTCGGGGGCAAGGCGTTCACCGAGCAGCAGATCATGACCGCGATGACGGTCGCGCTGCTGAAGGCGAAGGGATTCGCGCCCGACCGCAAGGCCGGAATGGGCACCGCCGCCGTGCGCTCGGCGCTCGAGAACGGCCAGATCGACGTCTATTGGGAATACACGGGAACGGGGCTCGGCGTCTTCTACAAGATCACCGACAAATTCCCCAGCGCGGAGGCGGCGTACCAGAAGATCAAGGAGCTCGACGCCGCGAAAGGCATCGTCTGGCTCAACATGTCGCCCGCGAACAACACGTACGCGTTCGCGATGAACAAGGACGATGCGCAAAAGCGCGGCATCGTCTCGATGAGCGACTATGCCAAGGCGGTGAAGGGCGGCGCGAAGCTCACGTTCGCATCGAACGCCGAGTTCTATGCGCGGCCGGACGGGCTCCCGGGCTGGCAGACGGCGTACGGCTTCGAGCTCGACCGCGACAACGTCAAGCGGATGGACACCGGGCTCACGTACAACGCCCTCAAGGATCGGCAGGTCGACTCGGCCGTGGTGTTCGCGACCGACGGGCGCATTCCCGCCTTCAATTTTGTCGTGCTGACCGACGACAAGAACTACGCGGCGCCGTACAACATGACGCCCGTCGTGCGCAAGGAAATCCTCGACAAGAACCCGAAGATCGCCGATGCGCTCAATGCACTCGCCGCCAAGCTCAACAACGAGACGATGGCGAAGCTCAATGCCAGCGTCGACGTCGACAAGAAGACGCCGGAGGAAGTCGCCGAAGGTTTCCTCAAGGCGAACGGGCTGATCTGACCGGCCAATCGATGTTCGCCGACGTGCCCGCGTTCGTGCGCGGGCTGTCGTTCGAGCACCTGCCCGACGCGGCGGTCGCGAGCGCGCGGCGCAGTCTCCTCGACCTCATCGGCGTCGCCGCCGCGGCGAGCGGCACGCCCGCGGCCGGCATCGCCAAGGCGTACGCCGCGACGCAGCTCTGCGGCAGCGACCGCAGCGCGCGCATCCTGCTCGACGGCCGGCGCGCAGGTCTTGCCGGTGCCGCCTTTGCGGGCGCGGCGACGATCGACTCGCTCGATGGTCACGACGGCCATGTGCTGACCAAAGGTCACTCGGGCGTCGTGGTGCTGCCGGCGCTGCTGTCGTTGATCGACGGTGCGCAGCCGGGCGAAGCAGCGGCCGACATCGACGGACGCGAGTTCCTCGCGTGCCTGGTGCTGGGCTACGAAATTGCCACGCGCGCGGGCATCGCGCTGCATGCGACCGTGCGCGACTTCCACTGCTCGGGCGCATGGAATGCGCTGGGCTGTGCGGCGATCGCGGCGCGGCTTTTCGGATTCGATCGCGAACGCACCCGCCATGCGCTCGGCGTGGCGGAGTACTTCGGCCCGCGCGGGCAGATCCTGCGCTCCTGCGACTACCCGTCGATGGTGAAGGACGGCTCCAGCTGGGGTGCGCACGCCGGCGTCAGCGCGGCGCTGCTCGCGCGCGACGGATTCACGGGCGCGCCGGCACTGACGATCGAGCGCGACGACGCGGCGCCGTTTTTCGGCGATCTCGGCACGCGCTGGCGCATTTGCGAGCAGTACTTCAAGGCCTATCCGGTGTGCCGCTGGGCGCAGCCGGCGATCGAGGCGGCGCTGGAAGTGCAGCGCGCGAATGACCTGGCGGCAGAGGACATCGCCGGCATTGCGATCGAGAGCTTTCGCGAGGCGGTCGCGCTGGGCTCGCAATGCGCGATGCCGCGCGCGACGGATGAGGCGCAATACAGTCTCCCGTTTCCCGTCGCCGCGGCGCTGGTGTTCGGACGAGTGGGCGCGGATGAAGTCGATGCGATCGGGTTCCGCGATCCGCGGGTGGCGCGGCTCGTCGCGGTCACAACGGCGGTCGAGGACGCCGGGTTCTCCGATCGCTTTCCCGCCGAGCGCTGGGCGCGCGTGCGCATCACGCTGCGCGACGGCCGCACGCTGGTTTCGCATCCGGCGCGCGCGCGCGGGAATCCGGAGAATCCATTGAGCGATGAAGAGCTGCTCGCCAAATACAACGAGCTCGCGACGCCGGTCCTCGGTGCCGAACGCGCGATGCGCATCGCGCGCGCGGTAAGCCACCTCGCGCTCGATCCTGCGGTATTGCCGGCGCTTATCGACGACTTGCTGCGGCCTGCCTGACTGACGCTCGTCAGGCGCGCAGGCCCTATGCCGGCGGTCACCTTCCGGACGACGGGAAGCACGTGGCGCGCGCCGGCCCGCGCATCGCCGCGTCATCGATCCGGGCGATGGCCCGCGTCAAGGCGCGTCCCGCATCGAGCGGGAGCGTCCTTTGAACAATGCGTTCACAAGGTCCAGGAACGCCAGCGCTGCGGGCGACAGGCTCGCATTCTTGTGGGTAAACAGCATCACGCTGCGGTGAACGACGGGGGCTGTCAGCTCGATCCGCTTCATGTGGGGCCGGGAGCTTGCTCCCAGCACCGACCAGGGCAGCACGGCGCACCCGACGCCGGCTTCCACGAGGTTGACGGCGGTCGAGTGGTACTGCACTTCATACGCCTCGCCCGTGCTCACGCCGTTCGTCAACAGGTGGTACTCGATGAGCAGGCGCGTAGCGGTGAATCCACGAACGATGATGAGATCCGCTCCCTTGAGTTCACTCCAGGCGCGGCGGGAGCGCTGGGCGAGCGGATGCGATTCGTGGCAGTAGAGAGCCAGAGCGTCGTCGAAAAGGAAGCGTTCGTTCAACTCCGAATGCACTTCGCCGTGGATCGCGATCCCGACCTCGGCCTTCCGTCGCAGGACCGCGTCGCGCACGTCGTTCGAGGTCAGGTCGAGCAGGCGGATGCGATTGCGCGGATGTCGGTCGGCGTACTTGCGCATCAGGTCCGGCAGCAGGCGGGTCGACATGGTTGACATGCAGGCGAGCGTGAAGCTGCCGCGCGCGGCCTGGGACATCGCCTTCAGCTGCGCGACGGCCGTGTTCGTCTCGAACACGATCGCGTGCGCCTTGGGCAGGAACTCGCGACCGACCGCGGTCAGCGCGACGCTCCTCGTTGTGCGGTCCAGCAATTTCAGGCCAAGGTAGGCCTCCAGATTCTGGACCCGCCTCGTCAGCGCGGTCTGCGTGACGTGCAGCTCGTCAGCGGCCCTGCGAAAGCCGCCCATCTCGGCGACGCTTACGAATGCCTGGATTCCGGCGAAGTCGATCTTCATGCGGGCAGCCCCTCGCTCTCGGGGTTCGACGGTGGAAGCGGATCAGCATTGTTGCATAAATCGCATCAATAGCGGCCACAAAATGCACTTCACAAATCACGCTCCGGTTCGCAGAATGAGCACCATTGATGCAGCAGAAATCAATTTTCGAATCCAGGAGAACCTGCCATGAATGCGATCTACGTCCTGCTCTTCCTCGGTGCCTTCGTTCCTGTCGCGGTCATCACCCTGCTTGTCCTTGGCTCGCTGATCCATTTGGCCAGCCTCGGCAAGGAGGCGCTGCAGGCAATGAGCGGGGCCTTCAAATTCACGGTGGACGCAAGCCCATCCAGGCCGGCCGCGCAGCTCGGGCATCCGCCCAAGTCCGTGCCCGCCGAGATCAGCATTCAGGGCGACGTCGCTTACGCCGCCGCATAACTTCGCCGCGCACCGAGCCTTGCGCGCGAGCCCACGGATCGGTGTGCAGTTGCGTATTCAGCTGGAGATGTCCATGAAGTCCGACCAGAAAGTAAGCCGATTCAAGAAGCAGAGATCCACCAGGCTGGTCAGCGCCGTCGCGATTTGCGCGGCGTTGGCCAGCGTTGGATACGGCATCGTCGACGGGGCCGCCAATTTCCTGCAAGCCCCATCGCCTGCGCCGGCATCCGTAGCGCCCCAGGGCCCGATCACGAATTCCGAGCCGCAACCAGCCGCCTGGAATGCGCTGTCCGCGACGAGCGAATTCCCGCGGGTCAACACGTCGGGCGATCAGATCGAGAGCCCGCGGGAATGCGCGCTCGACAAGGGGATCACCGACGCCTGCGCGTTCAATTGATCGAACCCGTCGGGCTCGGCCGTACGCAGCCGCGAATCGTCCTGACCGCTAGTCGCGCGGCTGGACAAGTCGCCAGGCCCGGTGGATCGCGGCCATCCACCCGAACGATCACGTTCCCGTGGTGTGCTCTTCGACAAAGAGTGAAAGGCAGGCGGCGCTTCGGATCTGCCCTCATCCCGCCGCTGAGCGGTACGGTGCCGGAAGGCCGACCTCGGCGCCGTATTGCGCGGCCGCGGTCATCAGCGAATGCCACGCGTCGCGTGCGTAGCTCCGCGCGACCATCACCGTGAAGATCGGCGCGTCATCGTGCTTGATGAAGAGCGCGTTGACGTGACCGATGAGGCTCTGCGCGCACGTATTCGCGGGAAATGCGCGCGGATGGAAGTCGAGCGGGCAGCCCTTGGCGAGCACGGCGGTGGCGCGCGGCCCGGACAAGGTCCATGCGACCCGGCCCGCCGATACATCGAACAGCGCTCCGCCGACGGCGTTCAGCGCGTCGCGCCGTGCCCTGATATCAACCAGCGGGGAGGCGCCGCCCGCGATCAGCAGCCACGACGAAGGACCGAGCCACAGCGCCGTCAACTCGGCGGACTTCGCGAAGGTGTTCGGCGCTATCGGCAACGCGACGCCGAACACGCGCTGCGCCTCGGCGACGAACGGCGCATGCGTCGGATCGCCCTGCGCATTCCACGCGGCGGCGATCGTCGCTTCGGCAATCGCGACGCCGGATTCCGCGGCGCCGTGATGCCCGGGCCGGGTCATGGAAACGTTCCTGTCGGCATCAGACACGCAGTCGCTCCCCGTCGGGATCGATGAAGCACGGCGGGCCCACCTTGACGCGGACTTTCGCGCCGGCGAGCGGCGACACCGCCCACAATGTCTCGCCGTGACGTGCGCGGCCGTTCGCCAGGAGCGCGAGCGCGATCCATGCTTCGAGATTCGGGCTCCAGCACCACGACGTCACATGGCCCAGCATGGGATTCGGCGGGGCGCGTTCGGGATCGGCGACGATCTTCGCGGCGCGCGGCATGGCGGCGCCGTCCAGCGCGGTGAGGCCGACGAGTTGCCAGCGGCCTTCTGCCTTGAGTGCCGCGCGGTCCAGCAGCGGCTTGCCGATGCACCATTTCGCGGGATTCACGAGCTTGCCCATGCCGAGGTCGGCGGCGGTCGTGCGGCCGTCGGCTTCGGACCCGACGACGACGTGGCCTTTCTCGATGCGCAGCGTGCTCATCGCTTCGGTGCCGTAGGGCATCAATCCGAATGGCGTGCCCGCCGCGACCACCGCCTCCCACATCGCGCGGCCGTGGTTCGCCGGAACGTGAATTTCGTAGGCCAGCTCACCCGAGTAGCTCATCCGGAACAGGCGAGCGCGAACCGGACCGCCCGCCGTGCGCACCGTGCATTCGCCGGCGGCCAGAAATGGAAAGACGTCGTTCGACACGTCGCTGTCGACGACCTGCGCGAGGACGTCGCGCGCCTTCGGTCCGGCGATTGCAGCCGCCGCCCACTGCTCGGTGACCGATGCGACGCGCACGTCGAGATCCGGCCAGTCCACCTGCAGCAGACGCTCCAGGTGCTGCATCACCTTGACGGCGTTCACCGTCGTCGTGGTCATCAGGTAATGCGTGGCGGCAAGGCGCGACGTCGTGCCGTCGTCCAGGACGAAACCGTCCTCGCGCAGCATGACTCCGTACCGGCAGCGGCCGACGGCGAGCGTGTCCCAACGATTGATGTAGACGCGGTTGAGAAACTCGGCGACATCGCGACCCTGCAACTCGATCTTGCCGAGCGTGGAAACGTCGACGACACCGGCGTTCGCGCGCACGTTCTTCGCCTCCCGGTTCGCGGCGTCGTCCGGCGACTCGCCCGGGCGCGGATAGGAGTGCGGCCGCACCCACAATCCGGCATTGACGAAGCGGGCGCCGCGCTCGACGTGCCAGTCGTGCATCGCCGAGTGACGCGTCGGCTCGACGTGCGCGCCGCATTCCTGGCCCGGAAACGCGCCGAGCGTCACGGGCGTGTACGGCGGACGAAACGTCGTCGTGCCGACCTCGGGAATCGTGCGGCCGGTCGCTTCGGCAAGGAGCGCAAGGCCGACAACGTTGCTCGTCTTGCCCTGGTCGGTGCCCATGCCGAGCGTCGTATAGCGCTTGAGGTGCTCGACCGACGTGTAGCCCTCGCGCGCGGCGAGCGCCACGTCCTCGACGGTGACGTCGGCCTGCAGGTCGACGAAGCACTTGTCGCCGCGGCTTCGCGCCGGCGCGCTCCACAACGCCTGCGTGGTGCCGGCGTGCCCGAAATGACCGCTTGCCGCGCCGACGACGGTGATTGGCAGCGGCGACGATTGCGGCACCAGCGCGGCGAGCGCGGCGTCGTACCGCAGCGTGCCGCGCGCCTGCGAGTAGAGATGCACCGCCGGATTCCAGCCCCCTGACACGCAAACGAGGTCGCAGTCGAGCCAATGCGTCGCGCCGCCGGCAAGAGGCGCGATATCCACCGCCGTGACGCGCTTGCCGCCGTGCGCACCGACGATGGCCGACGCGGCGACGATCGGCAGGTCGAGCGCGCGCGCATGCTGCGGCAGCGTGCCCGTGATCAGCGCCTCCGGCCGGGCATCGACGATGGCGGCGATCGCGACGTCGGCGTCGTGCAGCGCCAGCGCGGTCGCATAGGCGCTGTCGTTGGTCGTGAAGATGACGGCGCGCGTGCCGGGCCTGACGGCGTGACGCTTGATGTACGTGCGCACGGCGCCCGCCAGCATCGTGCCGGGCAGATCGTTGTTCGCGTACGCGATGGGACGCTCGTGCGCGCCGGTGGCGAGCACGATCTCGCGGGCGCGGACTTTCCACAGCCGTTGCCGCGGCAGGTGCGCCGGCGGCGCCGCGAGGTGATCGGTAACGCGCTCGAGGAGACCGGCCAGGTTGCCGTCGTACCATCCGAAGGCCGTCGTGCGCGGGAGCAGCGTGACATCGGCGTTCGCCGCGAGCTCGCGGACAACGCCGGCGATCCAGTCGGTCGCGCCAGCGCCGTCGATCGTGGCGTCGTCGCCCAACAGGCTGCCGCCGAAGCGCGAGTCCTGATCGCAGACGATCACTCGCGCACCCGTCGCTGCAGCGTTGTGGGCGGCCGCGAGCCCGGCCGGCCCGGCGCCGACGACCAGTACGTCGCAATGCGCGTATTGATGCTCGTAGCGGTCGGGATCGGACTCCGTTGCGGCGCGGCCCATGCCGGCGGCGGCGCGGATGACATGCTCGTACCTGAGCCACGCGCGCGGCGACGGTGGCCACATGAACGTCTTGTAGTAGAAGCCCGCGGGCAGGAAGCGCGACACCGTCCCGTTGACCGCGCCGACGTCGAATCCGAGCGACGGCCAGCGGTTCTGGCTCGCGGCGACGAGGCCGTGGCAGAGCTCGACGGTCGTCGCGCGCACGTTGGGCTCGGTGCGCGCGCCGCGGGCGAGTTGCACGAGCGCGTTCGGTTCCTCGCTGCCAGCGGTGAAAATCCCGCGCGGCCGATGCAATTTGAAGCTGCGTGCGACGAAATGGACGCCGTTTGCGAGCAATGCGGAAGCGAGCGTGTCGCCCGGGTGGCCCTCGAAGCGCGTGCCGTCGAATTCGAACGTGAGCCGGCGCGAACGGGCGATGACACCGCCGCTCGCAAGACGAAACGATTGCGTCATGGCGAGTTGCCTGCAGGCGGCGCGCTGTCGAGGATCTCGTGCGTGCGCGTGTCGCGCCGCACGCGGAACCACTGGCGGCAGCCGGCACCGTGGAACCACAACTCGTCGTGCGGTCCCGCGGGGTTGTCGCGCTGATAGACGAACGCAGCCCACGCGTCGACCGGCGCGTCGATCGCCGGGCGCTTCACGGTCGCATCGCCGCCATAGGTGAATTCCACCTGCGCGCGCGGGCCGCACCACGGGCACGGGATCAGCAGCATGTCCAGCGCCTCGTCATCTCAATGCGCCCACGGCGTGGGCCCCGCACCCTTTTCGTCGATCGTCTCGCCGCGCGCGAAGCGCTCGAGCGTGAAGGCCGCATTGAGCGGATGCGGCTCGCCGCGCGCCATCGTGTACGCGTGCAGCCATCCGGACGCGGGAGTCGCCTTGAAGCCGCCGTAGCACCAGCCGCCGGTCATCGTGAGCCCCTTGACCGGCAGCGCGCCGACGATGGGGCTGCCGTCCATCGTCATGTCGCACAGGCCGCCCCACGTCCGCATGACCTTGAGCCGCCCGAAGCTCGGGAACAGCGCGAGGCAGGCGCTGACGACGTGCTCGATGACCGGCAGGTTGCCGCGTTGCGCGTACGAGTTGCAGAAATCGAGGTCGCCGCCCATCACGAGCTCGCCGCGATCCGACTGGCTGATGTAGAAGTGCACCGCGCCGGAAGTGACGACCGTGTCGAGCGCCGGCTTCACCGGTTCGGTCACCAGCGCCTGCAGTGCATGCGATTCGATAGGCAGCGTGATCCCGGCCATCGACGCAAGGCGGCTCGAATTCCCGGCGACCGCGAGCCCGAGCTTGCTTGTCGCGATGAAGCCCTGCGTCGTATCTACGCCCGCGATCGCGCCGTTCTCGATGCGGATGCCGGTCACCTCGCATTGCTGGATGATGTCCACGCCGCGGGCATCCGCCGCGCGTGCATAGCCCCAGGCGACGGCGTCGTGGCGTACGGTGCCGCCGCGCGGTTGCAGCAGGCCGCCCAGGACAGGAAAGCGCGCGTCGGGCGAGCAATCGAGATTCGGGATCCGGCGCGCGATCTCGTCGCTTGCCAGAAATTCCGCGTCGATGCCGTTCAGCCGCATCGCGTTGCCGCGGCGCATTGCCGCATCCATGTCGGCGGGTGAATGGACGAGGTTCAATACGCCGCGCGCGCTGTACATCACATTGAAGTTGAGATCCTGCGACAGTCCTTCCCACAGCTTCAACGACAGCTCGTAGAAGTGGGCGTTGGGGTCGAGGTGGTAGTTCGAGCGGACGATCGTCGTGTTGCGTCCCGTGTTGCCGCCGCCGAGGTAGCCCTTCTCCAGCACGGCGATGTTGACGAGGCCGTGCTCCTTCGCGAGGTAATAAGCGGTGGCAAGGCCGTGACCCCCGCCGCCGACGATGACGGCATCGTAGCGCGGCTTCGGCGGCGGGCTGCGCCATGCGCGCGGCCAGCCCTCGTGGTGCGAGAGGGCGTTGCGGGCGAGGGAGAAGATCGAATACTTCACGCGAGGGCGGCGGGTGGCGCCGGCGCCATTGCTCATTTTGGTTCCGGCGCCGAATCGCTTATTCTAACGGCCGGGACTGCCGGGAGGCGTTCCCCGGGGCAAAATGGAGGAATCATGAAGGTGGGCAAGGGGTGGTGGGGATTCGGCGCAGTCGTCGCGCTCGCGCTGGCAATGGCGGGGACCGCGGCGGCGCAATCCGATACGCTGGCGAGCGTCAGGCAGAAGGGCAAGCTCGTCGTCGGCGTGAAGGCGGACTACAAGCCGTTCGGATACACGGATCCGTCGGGCAAGATCGTCGGTCTCGAAGTGGACCTCGCCAACGATGTGGGAAAGCGCCTTGGCGTGCCGGTCGAGCTCGTGCCGGTGGTCGCGGCGAACCGGATGGAGTTCCTGAAGCAGGGGCGCATCGATCTCATGATCGCGACGACGGCCTACAAGCCCGATCGCGCCGAGGTCATCGGGATGCCCGAGCCGTTCTATTACGCCGGCGCCGCCAACGTCTTCGCGAAAAAGAATTCGGGCCTGAAGGCGTGGGCGGACCTCAAGGGCAAGCCGGTGTGCGCGATCCAGGGCGCGTACTACAACCGCCGCACGGGCGAGGAATTCGGTGCGAATCTGGTCGTGTTCAAGGGCGTGACCGAAGCGATGGCCGCGCTCGAGGCCGGCAACTGCGTCGGCACCGTGTTCGACACGACCTTCTTTGCCGGCATCATGGGCGACGCCAAGTGGGCCGACTACGCGATGGTGCTCCCGTCGATCGATCCCGAGCCATGGGCCGTCGGCGTGCGCAAGGACGACCCGAAATTCGCCGCCTACATGAGCGACGTGCTGAAGGACTGGCACAAGTCCGGGTTCCTCCTCGCGACGGAGAAGAAGTGGGGCATCCCGCAGTCGCCGTATCTCGTCGAGCAGCAGGCGAAATACAAGTAGCGACGCGAGCGGCCGTCGAGGGCCCTCGCGCGCCAAGGCCGCGGCATGGATGACGTCGCCGCCTGGTTCCTCGCGCTGTACAAGTCGACCGGCATCAAGCTGACGATCTTCTACGACGCCTACGATCGCGGGCGCTTCCTCGAGGGCTTCGTCACCACCGTCAAGCTGTCCTTGTACTGCCTCGTCGGCAGTCTCGCGCTTGGCGCGCTGGTCGCCATGCTGCAGGGCGCGCGCACCGCGGTCGTCCGTCGCGCGGCGTCCGGGTTCGTGCAGCTCTTTCGCAACACGCCGCCGCTGGTCCAGCTGTATTTCTTCTACTTTGCCCTGGGGCCGCTGCTACCGAAAGTCGACGGCGCGCCGCTGCTGGGATCGTTCGGCTGGGCAGTCGTGTCGCTGACTTTGCTCGAGGCGGCATTCGCCGCGGAGATCTATCGCGCCGGTATCGAGGCCGTGCCGAAGGCGATGGTCGAGGCGGCGGAATCGCTCGGCTTCTCGCGGATGCAGGTCTACCGGCAGGTCGTGCTGCCGCTCGCGTTGCGCGTCACGATGCCGGCGATGACCAACAACCTCGTGAACCTGGTGAAGACCACGACGCTCGCCTACGCAATCGCGGTGCCCGAGCTCGTCTACATGTCGGCGCAGATCTGGTCCGAGCAGGTCAACGTGCCGGAGATGATGGTCGTGCTGCTGATCTGCTACGTCGCGATGGTCGGCGTCATCAACCAGGTCATGCAGTGGCTCGAAGTGCGCCTGCGCGTACCGGGATTCGGGCAATGAGGGGCCCGGCGGATTTTGCCGTATTGGCGCCGCTGGCGCTTCCGCGCGCCGCCGCCGACCGTTCGAGCGGGGCTACCCTCTTTTCGCTGCGCACCGGCGCGGCGCTGCTCGCCGTCTTCGTCGTGTCTCTCGCCGTCGCGCAGGTCGAAGCGCCATCGGCGAAGGCGACGGTGCCGGAACTGCTCGCCAAATGGACGCCGCTGCTGGCGAAGGGATTCGTCTTCAACCTGCTGATCAGCGTTTGCGCGATGGCGATCGGCACCGTCGCCGGCGTGCTGCTGGGCCTCGCGCGCCTCTCGCTGCTGCGGCCCGTGCGCGGCACGTCGTGGGTTGTCGTCCAGTTCTTCCGCAACGCGCCGTGGCTCGTGCTGCTCTTTTTCGTCATGTACCTGCTGCCGTTCGAGTTCCACGTCGCGGGCGTGACGATCCCGTTCCCGGACTGGATCAAGGCGACCCTCGGCCTCGCGCTGCCGATCATGGCCAACATGGCGGAAATCGTCCGCGGCGCAGTGCAGTCGATCCCGACCGCGCAATGGGAAGCCGCTCGCTCGCTCGCCTTTTCGCGCCGCGCGACGCTGTGGAAGATCATCCTGCCGCAGTGCGTGAAGCGCATGCTGCCGCCGTGGATGAACTGGTATGCGATCCTGACGATGGCGACCACGCTCGCGTCGATCGTCGGCGTGAGCGAGGTCATGGGAATCACGCTGCGCATCACCAACGCCGAAGGGCGCACCGATCTCCTGATCCCGATCTACAGCTACGTGCTGCTGTGGTTCTTCGTCTACTGCTACCCGATCGCCGTCGCCACGCGCCGGCTGGAAGCACGCTATGAGGTGCGCGGATGAACCTCGACGCCTTTCTGCAGGAACACGGGATCGCGCCGGAGCGCCACGCGCATCCGCCGGTGATGACGGTCGAGGAGTCCGAACGTCTCGTGCCGACGCTGCCTGGCGCCAAGACCAAGAACCTGTTC
>Ga0209048_10004987_pt1 | contig 12606 bp, 14 predicted proteins | sample FrelakmetCRP12CR_FD_187146 | JGI IMG/M metagenome (GOLD analysis project Ga0209048, IMG submission 187146) | Freshwater lake sediment microbial communities from the University of Notre Dame, USA, for methane emissions studies - CRP12 CR (SPAdes)... | ecosystem: Environmental > Aquatic >... | reverse complement strand
CAGCGACATGATGTATGTGGTCACCGAGTTCGGCATGGTCAATCTCAAAGGGAGGTCCGTCCCCGAGCGGGCCGCCGCCATGATCTCGATCGCCCACCCCGACTACCGAGACGACCTCGAACGCGAGGCCCGTGCCAACGGACTGATCCCAAAGCCGTTCACCTGAGCGGCCGCTTGAGCGGACCAGCAACGACCCGGTCGGGCAATGCCGCCATGCTCACCGCTTCCCAGACGAAGTTCCCCCCCTGTAACCGGCCGTCGGCGGCACCGTCAGGAGTCCAATGGGCAGCGACCGTCCGGAGACCACATGAGCGACGCACCCGACCCAACCGTCACCCTCGAGCAGAAGCTCAACGCGTTCGCCGCCGACCTCACCGACGACGAACGGACTGTGCTGCACGACCTCGTGCACCTCGCCCACGAGGGATCCGAAGTACAGGGCTTCGCGGTGCCACCGCGCAACCTCGGCCTCGGAGGCGACCCCTGCGAAGGGGGTGAGGTGACGTTCCCCAACACCTTCACGATGATCGGCAACCTGCACAGCTCACTGCACCCGCCGGCTCCAAGAAAGCCCCCCGGGACGACGGTCGCCTGACCTCAGCGCGTCGCTCGATCCCGCCTGACGGCACATCTTGCCTGGTTCCGGGCACGGCGCCGTTGTGTGGGATATTCGCTCTTGTGTCGCCTCACCGTGCGGGTGTACGCCCAAAGCATGGTCGAACAACTCGGGGGAATCGACGCTGCGTTCGTCGGGCTGGAGTCCTCCACTGGGCGCCTCCAAGGCGTCGGCGTCGTCTGCTTGGAGCCGGGCGCGAAGCGGCTCGGGCTCGACGAGCTGATCGCCCTGGTCGAGGACCGGCTGCCCAACCTCGACCTCCTGCGACGCCGGTTGGTCACCGTCCCCGGTGGGCTCGACCGCCCGTACTGGGTCGACGCGCCGCCCGACCTGTCCGACCACATCCGCGTCCACGAGCTCCCCGAGAGAAGCGATCCGACAGACTTCGAGCGGTTCTGCGCGGGTGTGGCCGCCACGAGGCTCGACCGGTCTCGCCCGATGTGGGAGTTCTGGCTGGTGAACGGCCTCGCTTCGGGTGGTCAGGCACTGGTGATCAAGGTGCACCACGCGCTGTGCGACGGGATCGGCAGCCTTGCGCTCATCGCGCAGCTCTTCGACCAGAGTCCCGATGTGGCGCCGACAGCAGCGCGTCCACCCGAACCGATTCCCCCGGAACAACCGCCATCGGATCTGTGGCTCGTGGCTCGCGCCGCGGCGAATGCGATGTGGCGGTCCGTTGACGCAGTGGCGACATCGATTGAACTGCTCGGATCGATACGCCGCCTGCGAGGGTTCATCGACTCACTCGCAGGCATGGATCTCGCGGCCCCGCTGGCGACGCCACACCTGCCCTTCCACGGGACGGTCACCGCGCAACGTGACGTCGCGTTCCGCGATCTCCCGCTCGATCGGGTCAAGGACATCGCGCACGCGTCCGGCACGCACGTGAACGACGTCATCCTCGCCGTGCTCGCGGGCACTCTCCGCCGCTGGCTGCTGATGCACGAGGAGCTTCCCGAGCAACCGATCGTCGCCGCCGTCCCGGTCTCGACGCGTGGCCCCGACGAGCTGCTCGTACCGGGGAATCACGTCTCGGCGTGCTTCGTGCACCTCCCGACGCATCTCGCAGATCCCCGCGAGCGTCTGAAGGTCACGGCGGGCGTCGCCGATCGCGGCAAGGGCCTTCATGCAGCGGTCGGCGAGGAGACGCTCGGGCGGCTCACCGAGCTCGCCGTCCCCTTCCTCCTGTCGGCCCCGGCCGATCTCTACCAGCGGACGGGCCTCGCCTCGATGCACCCGGCCCCGGTCAACCTGGTCGTGTCGAACGTGGCCGGTCCACCGTTCGACCTCTTCCTTGCCGGGCGACCGGCCACGGCGTTCTACGCGCTCGGCCCGATCTTCGACGGAGTCGCCCTCAACATCACGGCCATCTCGTTCCATGGCCTGCTCGGGTTCGGATACGTCACCTGTCCCGATCGCCTACCAGACCTATCCACGCTCGCGGACGGACAGCAGGCGGCGTTCGAGGAGCTCGCCGCGGCCTACGACGCCTGAGAATCCCGCCGCCATCACGAGAAGCGCGACATCCCGGGCTGCTTCTTGGGCCCGGAATCGCATCGGTTCTGGACCCCTCGGGTAGCCGAACGGTGGACCGGACGATCCACGCGAAGCGCTCCATCATCGGGGCATGGACCCGAACATCGACCCGGAGGCGACGACATCTACCGGATTCGGTTCGGACTCATGTCGGGCGGAGGCAAGGGGCCGCCCGTGTGGTCGTAGCGTGAGCCTGATGAGGCGATCACGAGTCTGGGCTGCCTTGACCGTGTTCATGGCCGTCGCCCTCGTGGCGACGGCATGCAGTCAGCACGATCGATCGACGACCTCGAATGGGGCGGCCACAACGGGCACGTCCACGATGGCGACCGAGGCACCGACCACTCCGACTCCGACGACGGCACCCCCCGCGACCACCCCGACTCCCCCGCCGTCCACCGCCGCAACCCCGACTGGGGTCCCGGCCGTGCAGATCCGGCGGGGGAACCCCGACCGCCGGACCGTGGCGCTCACCTTCGACGCCGGGTCCGACGTGGGATCAACGACGACGATCCTCGACGCCCTGGCCACCGAGGGGATCCGGGCCACGTTCGGCATGACCGGGTCCTGGGCTGAGGCCCACCCCGAGCTCGTGCGCCGCATGGTCGTCGAGGGCCACCAGCTGCTGAATCACAGCTACGACCACCCGTCGTTCACCGGGGCATCCACGGGTCGCCCACCGCTGAGCGAGGCGCAACGAGTTGACCAACTGACCCGCACCGAAGCGGCGCTTAACCGGCTGGGTGCGAGCGCCGCACCCTGGTTCCGGCCCCCCTACGGCGACACCGATGCATCGGTCGACGCCGATGTAGGAACAGCCGGCTACCAGTACGACGTGCTGTGGACCGTGGACTCGCTCGGGTGGAAGGGCATCCCCGTCGACCAGATCGTCTCGCGTTGCCTCGACGGGGCAGTGCCCGGTGCCATCTTCCTCTTCCACGTCGGGTCGGCCTCGGCCGACGGTGCGGCACTCCCAGCCATCATCGACGGACTCCGAGCCCAGGGATACGGCTTCGACACCGTTGAGCGCGTCGTCGGCTGAGGTCCCTCGAGGCCGAACCTGCGGTCCGCAGCGGCAGGACCTGTGTCGCTCCATCGGCGACCTCCGGCTCTCGCCGTTCGCGGGACCGTGGGCCCCCTCTCCGACCGAGTGCCACACAGGTCGCTCGCTCGCCGACGGGTCGTCTACGAGGAGGACAGCGCCGCCGGTTCGGCGGCATCTGTGGGGACGGCACGGGCGCCGTGGTCGGTGCGGACGACGGCGAGGAACCGGTCGATCGCCCGCAGGGTGTGGAGGGTCCGCACCGAGGAGAACAGGTCGAAGGCGTGCTGAGCGCGGGGCAGCTCTGCGTACACCACGGGTTGGGTGGACACCTCGCGCAGCATCCGGGCGAACGACCGGGCCTGCTCGACGGGCACCAGGCCGTCGTTCGTTCCGTGGCCGATGAAGAAAGGCGGGGCATCGGGACCGACCCAGCTCATGGGGCTCGCCTGGTCCCAGACCTCGCGCGTCTCGGCGAGGCTCGACTTGAACACGAACCGGGTGAGCATGTCCTTCATGTCGGCGCGGCCGGTGTTGTCGCGGTTGGTGAAGTCGTAGACACCGTACATGGGCACCGCGGCCTGGACGCTCGTGTCGGCGTCCTCGAACCCGGGTTGGAAGGCCTCCACGCCAGGGGTGAGCGCGGCGAGGGCCGTCAGGTGCCCGCCGGCCGAGCCGCCGGTGATGACGACGAAGTCGGGGTTGCCCCCGTACTCGGCGATGTGGTCCTTCACCCAGGCGATCGCCCGCTTGACGTCGACGATGTGGTCGGGCCAGGTGCCTCGCGGGGAGAGGCGGTAGTTGACCGCGACGCTCACCCAGCCGCGCTCGGCGAGGTGCGCCATGAGCGGAGCGCCCTGCTGTTCCTTGTTGCCCGTCATCCACCCCCCGCCGTGCACCTGGATGAGCACGGGCGCGCCGGCGTCGTCGGGGAGGTCGGATCGGCGCCAGACGTCGAGGCGGTTCCGCCGTCCGAACTCGCCGTAGGCGACGTCGCGGGTGGTGGCGTAGCGGCGGCGCAGCCGAGGCAGGGGATTGACGACCTCCCGGCGCGTGATGGGGACGTCCGCGGGTGGCGCGCAGGTGGGGGCCATGTGGCTGCGGTAGTCGGGGCCGAGCCCTTCGACGAGGGCATCCTCGAGCACCTCGTCGGACTGGGCCGCGACGCGCTCCAGGCCGATGAGCCCGGCCCACGAGGCCGCGGTGATCGCCAGCCCGGCTCGACCGGCGCGGGACCGGAGACTCCCGCCGGCGACGAAGCCGGCCGTGGCGAGGGCCTGCCACGCGAGCGTGTGCAGGGGCATCTCGGACACGGTGAGGCCGGCGGGGAACGCGAGCACCGAGGCCCGCCCGGTGCGGCTCAGCGGATGCCAGGCGTTCAGGGTTCGCGCCGCGCGCAGCGCGCTGACGGCCAGGAACGCCTGCCCCACCCTCCGGTCACGTTCATCGGATCGAGCCGGCGTTCTGGGACTCATCTCGTGAGCCGATCGTCGCAGTCCATGGGGTTCAGCTTGCCCCAAACCGCGAGGTCGTCTCGTCGGCCGGTGACCTCGAGGGTCGGGCCCGGGCCGGTGCGCCCGGTTCGGGTCGGCTGATCATTGCGGTGATTGCAGACGCCAGAGCTCTCGCGGTGTCTATCCCGCGCGTTGCATCTCCTTGAGCACGTCCTTCACGGCCGGAGCGCTCTTCTCCAGACCTTCGGCGACGGTGGGGTAGCTGGCGTTGCTCGCGAACAGCGCCACGGCAACCTTCTTGCCGCTGGCGGTCGTCATGTACCCGGCGTCGCCTTCCACGACGAACAGTGAAGGCATCGAGCCGATGTCAGGTACTGCGCTGGTTCCGCCTTTGACCAGGATCGTCCCGTCGTCGTTCACATCGGTGAGGGCCTGGTGGTACGGCTCGCTCCAGGTCTGGCGGTTGGCCCAGGTGAGCCACTGGACGAGCGCGGCGGGGGTGGCCGAGGCCGGATCGGTGCCTTCGCCGTCGTAGACGAACACCGATCGGGAATCGACGCCCGCCTTGTCGATCGTCGACATGATCGTCGCGAGACCGTCGTCGCAGGTCTTCGAGCCGGCCTTCACCGCGAGCAGGCAGAGCAGCGTCTCGGCGCCGCGGTTGTCGCTCGTCTTCAAGATCAGCTTGCCCAGCGTGCTGGCCGGCGGAGAGGTGAGCGATGCCACCTTCTCGACCCCCGCGTACTTCTCGTCGGCGGGAAGGGTGCCGGTCGCAGTGGCGAGCGGCGCGTCCACCGCAACGCCGGCTCGCCGGAGCGCCTCGATGAACAGCGCCCGGGCGTAGGCCGCGGGGTCGGGCGCGAACGTGGCGAGGCTGTAGGGCTTCGCGTCGACCGGAAGCCGGCCGCTGACGACGATGCGGTTGTCCGGCCCGAGCGTCGCGGTCACCTTCGCCTCGCCGCCCGCCGGAGTGGTGACGACCTGATTGACCACCGTGAAGTACGCGGTCTGAGGACGCACGGTCATGGCCGCGGGATCACCGGCGGCAGCCCCCGGCGTGGCCCGCATGTCGATCAGGTTGTCGTTGACCATGATCGGCGTGACGACGCCTTCCTTGGTTTGGTACGGGGACCAGAGCCGGTCGTCGACGAGCACGTCACCCTTGACCGAAGTGATGCCTGCGGCCGCGACCTGACCGGCGAGCTTGTCCAACCCCGCCAACGGATCGGCCGGGACCAGTTGGGACAAGGGGGTGGTGTAGGCGTAGAAGTGCTCGGGGAACGTCCACTGCACATCGCCTTGGAGTACACCGCGCGAGCCGAGGATGAAGTCGCCGGCGCCGGCCACCACGAGGTTGCCGTCGAGCGAGCCGCCCACGCGCGTGCCGGTGGCGTAGACGGGCGTCTCGAGGGTGGAATCCGCGCCCAATTGGTCGAAGTAGGTGCCGACCGTGAACAGCTTGGCGGTGGAACCGAGGAAGTTGAGCTTGTCCTGATCGCTCGCGTAGAGGGTCTGGCCGGTATCGAGGTCGACCGTGTTCCAGCTCCACGATCCGTACGTGTAGGGCGGCGATCCCATGATCGTCTGGGCGGCCGCGGGAAGCGCGGCCACCGTCGTGCCCGGCGTCGAGGTCGACGACACCGCCGAGGTGCAGGCACCGAGGAGCAGCACTCCCGCCGCCAGGAGCAACGCACCCAATCGGGCGGTCCCGCGCAGGGGGCCACGGTGGCATCTCGGCGTCGACATGGGCAGTGTCTAGCAGTCACCTCGGAACGGGGATCTCGGCACGGGGCGGGGAGACTCTGCAGCAGTTGACCTCCACCGGCTGACACCGGCATCCGCCGAAGAAGCGACCAACCACAGGAGCAGCTCATGAGGGTCCGCGCAGGTGCCTTGATAGGTGCTGTCGTGTTGGTGGCCGGGACAGCCGCGGTGAACGTCGGCGGGACCGCCGGTGCGGCATCCACCGCACAGACCTTCGTCTTCACCGGCGATCCCCAGTCCTTCACCGTGCCGACGGGCGTCTGCGCGCTGACCGTCGACGTGCTGGGCGCACAAGGCGCTCAGGCGTAGGAGAGCGTCGGCGGCCAGGGCCGTGGCGGCGAGGCAGTGGCCACGATCACCGTGACTCCCGGCGGGGTCCTCCAGATCAATGTCTGCGGAGCGCGCGCCGTGTCTGCGGGCGGCGGTTCGGCGGGCGCCGGTGGCTTCAACGGCGGTGCAGCGGGTGGAGCCGCGACCTCGCAGTCGGGCAACTTCGGTGGCGGTGGCGGTGGCGGCGGGTTCGATGTTCGCCGGGGTGGCACCACGCTTGCTGACCGCGTGGTGGTGGCGGGAGGCGGCGGAGGCCCGGCCGGCAGCGGATCGTTGGGCGGTGCCGGTGGCGGAACGACCGGTGAGAATGACGGCAGCACTGGTGGGGCGGGCGAGGGCCTCGGGGGCACCCAGTCGGCCGGCGGCGCCGGCGGAGCCGACTTCTCCGGCGGCGGAACCGGCGCATCGGGCACCGCGGGCAACGGCGGCGCCGGTTCGGGCACCGCGCTCTTGGCGGGCGGCGGCGGTGGCGGGGGCGGCGGCCTGTTCGGCGGTGGTGGCGGCGGCGGGATCTTCCCGGCCCAAGGACCGAACTCCACGGGCGGTGGTGGCGGCTCGGGCTTCGGCCCGGCCGGGACGGTGTTCACCACCGGGGCCCAGAGCGGCGACGGTCAGGTCGTGGTCACGTTCGATGCCGCGGCGGGCACGTGCGATACCCCCACGTCTTCCAGCACCACGACCACCACGACGCCGGCCGCGGCCGCCGCCGTCGCACCCCGCTTCACCGGCTGAGGCTCGCCCCCTGGTGGCGGGTTCTCGCGGCGTGCGACAGCACCGCGACGAGGAAGTCCGATTCGGTTCTGAATGGTCGCAGGTCCCACGACGACAGCAGCACCTCGGCCACGAGCCCCACCTGGTCGACGTCGTCGAAGAACTCGGCGAACGAGTAGTCCCGTCCCGACCCGAACCCGGTGACGATGCGACCACCGTCGCGCAGGTGTGCGGCGAGGCGCTCGAGGACGGGCTGCCGGGTGTCCGGATCGAGGAAGGTCATGACGTTGCCCGCACACACGACGAGGTCGAACCCCTCCTCGATGCCCATCGACCGCAGGTCGAGCTCGGCGAGATCCGCGACCAGCCAGGTCGGGCCCGGATGGTCGTGCTCGGCCGCGGCGATCAGTACCGGGTCGATGTCGACGCCCACGACCTCGTGACCCGCCCGGGCGAGGTGGCCGCCCACCCGCCCCGGCCCACACCCGGCGTCGAGCACGCGGGACCCACGGGCCACCATGGCGTCGACGAGGCGGGCCTCGCCGTCAAGGTCCTCACCAGCGGCAGCCTTCGACCGGAACCGTTCGATGTACCACGAGGAGTGTTCCGGGTTCCGTTCGGTCAACTCGATCCACCGGTTGGGCGACATCCCGACGACGCTAACCGCCAACGTGGCTCCAGCCGGGGCCGAGGACCGTGTCTCGTGCCGTCGGGTCACCAGCGGCGGGCGCGCCGATCGGGCGCACGCGGGCTCGGATCTGTGTCAGCCTGCACCGCGACGCGGTGCTTGCTTGTGTCGCAGGTCCGACGACCGATCCAGGAGCAATCGATGAGTGATCCCGGCGAGCAACCGTTCCCGATCCCGTGCACGACCGGCATCGGCTTCTACAACTACGACGTCCAGTACGAGTGCGGGCTGTGCTTCGGGCTCATCGTTCAGAGCATCGGGACGGCAAAGGGCATCACCGGCTCGTTCAAGTCGCTCAGGGCGGGCGAGGTGCCCCAGTACACCGAGGTGGTCGAGAAGGCCCGGCGGACGGCGCTCGATCGCCTGGTGGAGCATGCACAGCACCTCGGCGGGAACGCGGTGGTCGGCATCCGGTTCGATTCGTCCGAGGTCGGCCAGTCACTCCAGGAGATCGTCGCCTACGGCACGTCGGTGGTCGTCGCCCCCAAATCGACCTGACCCGCCGCGGTCACTCGCGATTGGGTTCGACATCCGGTGGCGGCCTCGATCGGGCACACGAACCGAAGGAGGGGACCATCCGGGGAAAGAACCCGACAGTCAGCACCCGGCTCAGTCCGTGAGTGTTGCTAGGCGTGCGGTGACGAGCCCGGGGTCGTCATCGGTGAACTCGTCGACCTCGAACCAGAGCGGTGTGCCCTCGGGTAGATGGGCGTAGCAGGAACGGGCGAGAGCGAGAGACCTTCCCGGATCCGTCTCCCATTTGGCGCTGTTGGCGAGCTCGACGAGCTGATCGGCCTGGCTAGCGAACCGACTTGCCCAGTCGTCGACGTGGGCCAGCGCCGGCAGATAGTCACGTTTGTTGTTGTTGCAGGCGTCGGCCAGCACCAGGTTCTCGATGGCGTTGTTCGGCCACCGGGCCCACGGGATGAAGTGGTCGACCTCGGACCGATTTCCGAGGCGGTCGCCGCAGTAGAAGCACGCGCCACCTTGCAAGTCGGCGAGACCGGCCCGCAGCATCGTCGGGAACGTCGACCGCTCGACGCCGAAGAGGTGGTCGTGGAGTCGCTGGTCCTCGGTGTTGATGCGGTTGATTCCGGCCACCATGCGGGCCCAGTGGAGCTCGATCAAGGGTCGCAGCAGCGGGGCCAACTGCAGCAGCCGATTCCCTGCGCCTGGTCTGAAGCGCACCAGTCCTCCGCCTTCTCGGTGAAGCGTCGTGATGCTGACCGATTCGCCCCCGTCGAGGTCGTAGAGGAAGGGCCGGTTCTCGCGGCCGACGACCTGCAGGAGTCGCAGGGGATAGCGGGCAAAGGTTCGCTCGACCTCGTCGAGGCAGTGTTCGTACTCGTCGGGAAGCCTTCGCTCGATCTCCTGGGCCGTCCGGCACCGGTGCTCTTCTGCGACGAGATGGAGCCGGAGGACCGCGCCGAGGACCGCCGATCGCTTCCCGGTGATCTGGCGAAGCTGAAGCGTGTCGTCACCCCCGACGGGATAGAGGCGAACCTGCGGGAGGTAGATCGCCAGGACGTGGCGGGCCACCGAGCGGGTGTGCAGCGTCGTTGGGGCGTGACCTTCGTGATCCGCCTCTGCCGCGCAGGCGTCGATCAGGGCGAGCACCAGCGCCAGTTTGTAGGTGGCGGTCCGGCGGCCTTCATCGATCACCTGGAGCAACCGCTCGGCGAGGACGTCGGCCGATTCGTTCATCCGGCCTTCCGGAACTGCTCGTAGCGCTCCTCGAGGAAACCGACTCCAGGCTTCCACTCCGCTCGGCGAGGTGCTTTGAGAACGGTGCCGTCCACTTCCTGCAGCCCATGACGCAGCATCGGCCCATCGCTTTCGAGCAGCACCTCGGAACGAACCTCGATCACGAGGTCGGGTCGGATACCCAAGATGTTCGTATCGAACGCCGCGTGGTGCAGCTTGCAGAGCGCCAGGCCATTCGGGACCACGGGCTCCCCGCGCGGGTGGCTATCGGGGAGGATGTGCGCCGCGTCGAGCAGCTCGGTGTGCTTGAGATGACAGATCCCGCATGACCGCTGGTAGGCGTGCAGAACCCGCTCGCGGAACACGGCCTGGTGCAGGCGTCGCTTGGTGACACTGCGGTAGTACGTCCTGCGGGCGTCCTCGGCGATGATCGGGCTCAGGTCCGAACCGAGCACCTCGGGTTCGGCAAGCGCGACCGTGAACGCTAAAGCGACAGGGTCATCGCCCACGATGAATACGGGCCACGAGGCGAGGTACGAACCCTTGGTGATCCCCTGGAGGTGGACGAGCGGAATCTGCTCGGTCATCGCCTGGCGCAGCCCGGCATTGTCTCGGTGAGCGGCGTCGGTACCTCGGTATCGGTAGAGAAGAAGCCCGTCGGGGGTCATGCCGTCGTCGTAGGGGCGGTCGCGGCCCTCGACGATCGGTGTCGTGCGAATGCTCAGGGGGACATTCCGCAATACGGCCGGCTTGAAGATGCCTTGCTGGCTGACGAGGGGGACCCGTCGGTCACCGAACACGAAGCCCTGGGACAGCACCCGCCAGGGCAGGACATCTCCCCAGATGCGGGTCTGCTCGTCCAAGAACTGGAACGCCGCCAACCGCACCAGCCGATCCTGATCATCGGTAGGCACACGCAGGTTCTAGCCGAGCTACTGGACTGTCGCTCGGCCGGGGGCGAAGTCCGGCCCGCGGTGACCGGCGCTCTACGTGCCGGTCACCGCGGGGAGCTTCGGGCGCACGGCGAAGAGGTAGTAGATGGCGTAGATGGTGCCGATGGGCCCGCACAACAACGCGGTGACGATCAACAGGACGATCCAGGTGAGCCGGCTCTGGCCGACCGCGTCGAACTCGACCTCGGTGTGCCGCGCCGCGTCGAAGATCGCCCAGATGGGCACGACCCACGCGACGACCCACACGAGCACGATGACCAGTTCGGGAGGGCCGACGTTCATTCGGGCGGACCTACCGAGGCCGCCGGCCGTCACAGGTGATGCGGCAAGCCCTGACGCAAGGTGCGTGCCCCGCCCGACGGGGCCGTTCTCAGCCTGGGGTCGTGCCGCCGGTCTGGGCCGGGTCGCCGCCGACGGCGGTCCCGCTGTAGAGGGCGGCGATCACCAGCTTGCCGAGCACGACGGCGGCGTTCTCACCGTTCACCGGGGAGGCGGCGAGGTTGGTGCCGATGATGATCGTGTTGTCCTTGACCGGGTCGTAGACCATGAAGGTCGAGTAGCCCGGGATCTGGCCGTCGTGGCCGAACGTGGGCCCGAACTGAGCGATGCCGAGGCCGTAGCCGGCGCCGTTCGGGGCCGACGGGTCCGAGGGCTTGATGCTGTCCATGCGGATCTTCTGCATGGCCGCGTCGAGCAGGCCGCCGCCGACGAGTGCCTTGACGTACACCGCCAGGTCGTCGGGCGTGGAGATCGCCCCACCGGCCGTCCACGCCCAGGACGGGTTGGCGTTCGTGTTGTCGATCGGCAGCAGGGAGCCGTCGAGGGCCGCCGCGAGCTGGTCCTTCGGCACGGCGTAGGAGTTGATCGTCGCCGCGTTCGACAGGAACTGGTAGCCCCTCGCATGCGGGTCGGGGATCGACGAGTCGGTGTTCACCGGCAGCGACGAGTGGGTGAGGCCGAGCGGCTGGAAGATGCGCTCCTGGAAGGCCTGGGAGGCAGACATCCCGGTGAGCTTCTCGATGATCAGGCCGAGCAGCACGATGTTGGTGTTGCAGTAGTCGAACGAGCCGCCGGGGGGCGCGTTCACCGGGTGGGAGAAGGCGATGTCGAGCAGCTCCTGGGGGGTCCAGGCCTTCTGCGGGTCGCTGTCGAGCGTCTGGTTGAAGCCCAGGTCGGACGTGTAGCTGAACAGCCCGCTGCGCATCTCCGAGAGGTTGGCGATGGTGATCACGTCGCCGTTGGGCACGTTCGGGATGTACTTCGAGACCGGGTCGTCCAGCTTCAGCTTCCCCTCCTGCACCAGTTGGAGGATGACCGTCGAGGTCATGGTCTTGGTGTTGCTGCCGATGCGGAAGAAGTCGGCCACCTGGATGGGCACGGTCTTGCCGATCTCGGCGGTGCCCATCGTGGCCGACCAGTCGCCCTGGTCACGGGACTTCACGAGGACCGCGATGCCGGGGATGGCGTTGGCCTTCATGCCCTCCTGGAGCTTCGTCTCCAACTCGCCGGCGTAGGCGGGCTGGGGCGCAACCTGGGTGGTCGCCGTGGCGTCCTTCGACGCCGATCTGGACGACGACGAGCCGCACCCGGTGGCCGCCACCGCGGCGATCACGACGACGACCGCCACTGCCGAACGCCAGCTGCTGACCCGGTTCCGCATGTCATTCCTCTCAGCTCCGGGACGCGATCCACGAACCGGATTCGTCAGCAGGTCTCGCCCTTCCCACGGCGTCGCCGGAACGAGCGGAGAGAAGACGGTCGATCATCTCGAAGGCCGAGACGAAGGCGTCATCGTAGGACATCGTTGA
>Ga0209048_10004986_pt1 | contig 12606 bp, 11 predicted proteins | sample FrelakmetCRP12CR_FD_187146 | JGI IMG/M metagenome (GOLD analysis project Ga0209048, IMG submission 187146) | Freshwater lake sediment microbial communities from the University of Notre Dame, USA, for methane emissions studies - CRP12 CR (SPAdes)... | ecosystem: Environmental > Aquatic >... | reverse complement strand
TGCGGGGCGCCTCGAGGAACGCCGTCGCGCCTTCCGGCAGCGGCGGGATATTGCTGCCGCCCGCCGTCGCCGCGATCACGGCTTCGTTCTCGATGTTGCGGATCCAGGCACCGACGCTCCAGCGATCGTCCGCGGGGAAATACGTCACCGACGCGTCCGACTTGAAGTAGCTGTCCTGCCTGCCGCCCGGCGTGTGACTGAAGTCGGCGAAGAACTGGCTCTCGTAGCGCGTGCTGAGCGCGGCACGCAGGTAGCCCGGGCCGAAGTGGAAGTCGTGCGAGTACCCGGCGCTGACCGTCCAGTCCGGCGCGTACTGCATCTGGTAACCGTCGAAGCTCGTGCGGCCGTCCCAGGTCACCGTGTTCGGCGGCACCGTGAAGTGCGTCGTCCGCGCGTGCAGGTACCCGACCGAGAGACTGACCCGGTCGTTGTCCGTCGGCAGCCAGATCGTGTCGAGCTGGTTGCCGTAGATCTCGGCCTTGTCGACGTTGAAACTCAGGTTCGAGTTGGTGACCGTGTTGTAGGCCGAGGCGACGAGGCCGCTGTAGGTGTAGAAGAAGACTTCGTCGTTGATCTGCAGCCGGTCGCCGAGCAGTCGCGACTTCACGCCGACGGTGTAGGCGGTGATGTCGGCCGCATCGACGGCATTGCTGAGCGCCGGGCTGCTGGCGAACCCGTTGAACGTGCCGGGCTGGTAGCCCGTCTGCGTCACGGCATACAGCATCGCCTGGCTGCCCAGGTCGAATTCGACGCCGAGCTTGTAGTCGAAATTGCTGAAGCCCTTGTCGTAGCCGTACGGCGCGAGGCCCTCGCCGTCGAAGTAGCGGCCCTTGCCCGTGCGATCGTCCTGGCTGTAGCGGCCGCCGACCGTGACGCGGAACCGATCGGTCACGTCGAACGTCGCTTCGCCGAACGCCGCCTCGCCCCGCAGGTGATTCTCGTCGACGATGCTCACGGGGAAGAGCGCCGTGGCGAGACTGAAGCCGCCGAACGAGAAGATGCCGTGGCTCTGCAGGTCGTAGTAGTAGAGCCCGGCGAGCCACCTGCCCCAGCTGTGATCGCCCGCCAGGCGCAGTTCATGCGAGCTCTGGCGGTAGCCGTTGTCCTGGTTGCCGGGGAAGGCGGCGAGCCAGTAGTTGGCCGACGTGGACATGTCGAGATACGACGGGATGTAGCTCAGCGTGATCGCATCGGTGAGGCGGTAATCGAGCTGGCCGCTCACCATGTTGTTGTCGTACTTCTGGTCCTCCGCCTGCGGCTGGCCGAAGGGCAGGTACGCATCCCACGGCGCGGGGAACTGGTCGTTCCACGGATCGGAGTTCAGGTAGGCACTCGGGGCGAGTTCGCCCGTCTTCGGATCGACGCCCTTCGGGACGAGGTTGGCCGGGTGGCCGCTCTTGTCGGCGGTGGCCGCCCACAGATACGCGCTCAGGCGATCGGTCGGCGTCCACAGGAACGAGATGCGCGCGCCCCAGTCCTGCTGCGAGTCCGCGCCCGACTTCATGTAGCCGTCATGGCTCAGATAGTCGGCCGCGAGCCGCATCGCGAACGTGTCGCCGACCGGCAGGTTCTGCGCGACGCTGCCGTGGACCAGCGAGTCGTTGCCGAGTTCGAGCGTCGCGAGCGTCGCGAAATCCTGCGTCGGACGACGGTAACTGACGTTGACGGTGCCACCCATCACGCTGCGGCCATACAGCGTGCCCTGCGGCCCCGGCAGCACTTCGATCTGCTGCACGTCGTACAGCGGCACGCTGGTCGCTTCGCGCGGGATGTAGACACCGTTGAACATGAGCGCGGTCGGCGGTTCGATCTGCGGCAGGTCGAGCGTGCTGCCGACGCCGCGGATGTAGATTTCCGTGGAAGACGTCTGCGCCTGGAAGCGGACCGAGGGCACGAACTGCTGCGCGCCGCGGATGTCGGTGACGCCGGAGAACACCAGCGATTGGCCTTCGAGCGCGGTGATGGCCGCGGCGGTCTTCTGCAGGTCCTGCGACTGCTTGGTCGCGGTGACAATGATTTCCTCGAGCTCGCCCGAGGAGGCGGCGCCCCCGCCGGGCGCGTCAGCCAGGGCCTCCGCCAGGGCTACGGAAATTGGCGAAATCGCCACGCCAAGGGCCATGAGCGTCATGAACGACGCCCGTGAATCGATCTTCCGGGTCATTGCCAGTCCTTTACGGAATCAGTGCTTGATGGCCGCGCCTTCCGTCATGTAGCCGACGAAACGCGGCAAGCGTTTGAGGTAATAGTTTCTCACATCCTCGAGTGCCATTCCCGTGGCGCCGACGAGTTGCGCCGTCGGCCGATCGAGGTGGCAACCGCCGCCGAGGCGGCGCTGCAGTGGGGTCAGCCGATGCTGCCAGCGCGCCACGGCGGGATCGGACGAGAGCCCGTGTTCGAGGAACAGGAAGCGCCCGCCCGGCTTCAGCACGCGACGCACCTCGCCCAGCGCGTGCTCGACGTCCGGGATCGAACAGAGCGTGAGCGTGCAGACTACCGTGTCGAACTCGCCGGCTGCGAACGGCAGGTGTTCGGCATTCAGGTGGTGGAAGTCGACGTCGATGGCCGACGCCGCGATCCGCGGACTGGAGTAACGGTCGAGATCAACGTCCGGATCGATCGCCTCGATGCGCCGCACCGAGGGCGGGTAGTGCTGCAGGTTCATGCCGGTCCCAAATCCGATCTCCAGGATGCGTCCCGAGGCCTGCGCCAACGTGCGCCGGCGCGGCTGGCGCAGCACCTTACTCGCCATGGCCTGGTCGAGCAGGTACGGAAAGACACAGTGGTGATAGAAGCCCAAGTCGGTCTCCGCAGGTTCTGGTGTGGAAATCGGGTCGCACAGCGCAGGTGAATTTGTCAATTTTAATGAAAGGATATGCAGCTTTGTAAACAGTTTACGCGGCCTTTTGCTAGAAGCCGCTTTACAATGAACGGCGACATAGGTACTCCGCGCGGCGTGCGATCCGGCCGCCGCTCAGGTAGATTTCGCGCCCGCCTGCGGGCCGCCCGCAAACCCAGTTTTATTTAATTAGAGCAGCCATGGGACGCATCTTCGAAGTCAGAAAGCACGCGATGTTCGCGCGCTGGAACCGGATGGCGAAGCAGTTCAGCCGGATCGGCAAGGACATCACGATCTCGGTCAAGAAGGCCGGACCCGACCCGGGCACCAACTCCGAACTACGCCGCGCGATCCAGAACGCGCGCGCCGTGAACATGCCGAAGGACAAGATCGAGTCGGCCATCAAGCGCGCCTCGGGCCGCGACGCGGCGAATTTCGAAGAAGTGATGTACGAGGGTTACGCGCCGCACGGCGTCGCGGTGCTGGTCGAGTGCGCGACCGACAACCCGACTCGCACCGTGGCCTCCGTCCGCAATGCCTTCAACAAGAACGGCGGCAACCTCGCGACGACCGGCAGCGTCTCGTTCCAGTTCAAGCGCATGGGCGTATTCCGGCTGAACCCCGAGGGCATCGACCAGGACGACCTCGAGCTGTACCTGATCGACCACGGCCTCGAGGAATTCGGCGAGAGCACCGGCGAGAAAGGCGAGCCGCAGCTCGTCGCGCGCTGCCTGTTCGAGGAATTCGGCACGCTGCAGAAGGCGCTCGAAGACCGCGGCATCGCCCCCATCACGGCCGAGCACGAATACATTGCGCTGAACCCGACGGAGCTGCCCGAAGAGCAGGCCACCGAGGTGATGGAGCTGATCGACAAGCTCGAGCAGGACGAGGACGTGCAGAAGGTCTACCACACGCTCGCCTGATCACCTCTCCCGTTTGCGGGAGACGTCGCCCGCAGTGCGGGTGAGGGGAACTGCGCCAATTGCATTTGTCATTGGCGTTCGACGGGCGTTGCAGCTCGAACTTCCAAAGAAATCCACGCAATGAAGGGCCCGCGCCGTTCAGGTCTTCTGCCGGCTTCGGCGGATCTCGCAGCGAAGAGCGGACCTTCGTCAATGCGTAAGATCGGCGAGCTGCACGCGATTGCCGCCGATAGCAGTCGTTCGATGACGCTCTCGACCGGGAAAGGAAGTGAAACGCTGGAGCAATCAAGAACGCGGTGAATTCGCCGCGCCCACTCAATTCACTTGTCAGAAGTGGTTTGCTCAAGGCGCTCGGCCAGCCAGACTTTGATGATCGACTGGCGCGTGACACCAAGGCGACCGGCTTCCCTGTCCAGCGACTCAATCATCCAGGACGGGAAATCGACATTGACCCGTCTCTGTTCCTGCAAAGGCCTGCGTGCCTTGGAGAGATCCAGGGCGGCGCTGACGTTCTTGCCGCCGTCAAAGTCTGCATCAAATTTCTTAGCCTTCATACAGGGCCACCTCTTCATGACGAGACCGGCGTACGGAGATGATCCGGATGTTGTCACTGCGGTACGTGATGACGGCCGACCAGTGCTGCGCACCGATACGCCCAATCACCAGGTACCGCGGCTCATCGACGGTCATGGCCGGAATCTCGATCAGGTACGGATCACGCCAGAGTTCTTGAGCCTGGAGGAAGTCGATACCATGCTTCTTCGCATTGGCACGGCTCTTCGGCTCGTCGAACTCGAACATGGTATAAAAACTATACCATTATAGATCAAAGCGCAATCGGCCGGTGCGGCGGCGGCAGTGAGTTCGGAAGTCGAAGTCCTTACGGCGGGCGGGTCGCGGTGGCCGCCGGGCAATCGTCAATTCCTCGACACATCGGTGAAGGCCTGCGATCCGGTGCCAACGCCCACCGGCTGGAACCGGCCAAGCGGCCCTGCGGTCGCTCCGCCAGGGCCGTCGTTCGACGGCGCTACCATCCCGATAAGCCTACGGCGTGTACCAGATTGGCGAAGTGCGGGCGCGGTCCTGGATGCTCGACGGCACGTCGGTGGGCAATTTCACGCCGGACGCCTCGGCGTCGTACGTCGGCCAGCGCGGCATCGGGACCTCGAGCATACGCAAGTAACAGAACGCACGCGGCCTCGGGTCGAACGCCGGGGCTCTCCAATACGGAGTCAGGCATGGCGCGCCGATCGAGTTGTCGTAGCTCGCCTCACGGACATTCACCGTATTGCCGACCAGCGGCCACTTGCCGTCCGGACCGCGCTTCCGATTGCCGGTCCAGGCCACGCGGCAGACCTTTTCTCGTGTCTCGCCGGACGCGTCGAGCCGACCCTTGAAGAGCTTGATGCGGTCAAGATTTGCACCGTCTGCGTCACGCATCGCCCGCACGTGGAACTCCGGTGCCTTGCCAGCACGCTCACTCCTGAGGTCGCGGCCCATCGGCGCCGCGCTGACAGCCTTGCCCGGCGAAGTCGGAGCGCTCGAGATCCCCTGCCGAGAGATCGAACCCGCCGAATGGGACGCGTGCCCGTCGTCGCAAACATTTCCTGGCGCTGCATCGCGTCCAAGAGGGTTTGACGTGTATTCTCTCGCGCCCACACGGCAGCGGGACGCGACCGCGGATGACCTCGCCGAAACGAATCGGGTCCGCCGTCGGCTCCAGGCCTGGCGACCTTGCCGAAGAAGTGATCCTCGGTCGTCGTGGAAATGCCGGTGTGCGCGTCGGTCGAGCCGGCCCTGCCGAATTTCAACGGATTCACGGCCGGCTTCGCCTCGCAGGCCAGGCCGCGCTTCGGCGCTGCGCGCAAGTATTCACGCGGCAGCATGTCGGGCCTCGTCAGTTCCGGCCCGACGCTGCCGCGATCCCGCCGTTCCCAGTTCGCGAATTCGTCATTGAGAGACAGCGCGGGGTGCGTCTCTCCGTCGTCCTTCGGCCGGGTCGTGTCGCAGATCGGCTTCCAGCGCTGCCGTCGCCCTGCGCAATCGCAATCGAGCCGTTCTTCGTCGTGAGCGTGATGTCGTCAAACATCAGTCCGTTCGACAGATTGCCGTCGTGCGCGATCGCCACCGGAGTCAAAGCGACGCCACCGCTCCTTCGACGTCCATCGCTCGCTGCGGAAACGCCGCGAGAATGGCGCGGTCTTCGGTCACGAGTGGAACGTCGAGAATCTCCGCCAGCGCGACAAACTCCGCGTCGTAGGCCGAAAGCCGGCTTTGCTCCGTAACGCGAAAGACTCGCTCGCCGGGCAGATAGTGCTCGCGCGCGGCGAGACCTTCTTGCGCCGCAGCCATGATCTGGCGGACCTGTAAGTCATCAAGACTGCCGTCACGCCGATAGCCCGCCAGGATGTTGCGCAGCTCCGAATGCCACAGCATGGGGGCGTGCCAGTCGGCATCGAGCCTGCGCAGCCGATGCGCCTGCGCGGTGCGCTCACCGTGGATCCAGCAGTACGCGATGACGTGGCTGTCGACGACGATCATGCCCCGCCCGCACTGCGGTATCGCCCAACCTGAGCGTGGTCCACGCGCGGCAGGGAGGCCACGAAATCCTCCAGAGCCTTCTGTTCCGCAGCCACGTCGACCGAGGGCGCTTCCAGCAACGACTCGAGCAGCGCCAGAATTTCCCTGTTGAGGCTGCGATGGTTCGATTCCGCCCGTGCCTTGAGACGCTGATGCAGGCCGCCGGGGATGTTCTTAAGTGTCAGACTGAGCATGGGTTTTTTCGGTACCGTTCTGGTTCCGTTATGGTGTCTCACTTGGGCGCGCCGAGCAAGCACCCCCCCTGATGCTGTGGCACCCCCGGCCCTCTGCGCCAACCGGATTTGCGCTTGATGCGACCGGATTGACCGCCGCGACGAATGGGACGGCGAACAAGCCGTCTACACTGCGCGCCATGCACCCCGTCCGCGACCTGTTTTCCTACCGCAAGCACTGGGCCCATCGGTTCGGCCCGGCGCCGTTCCTGCCCACGACGCGGGCAGAGATGGACGAACTCGGCTGGGATTCCTGCGACGTCGTCATCGTCACCGGCGACGCCTACGTGGACCACCCGAGCTTCGGCATGGCGATCGTGGGTCGTGTGCTCGAAGCGCAGGGCTTTCGTGTCGGCATCATCGCGCAGCCCGACTGGCACTCGACGCGCGACTTCACAAAGCTCGGTCAGCCGAACCTGTTCTTCGGCATCACCGGCGGCAACATGGATTCGATGGTGAACCGGTACACCTCGGACCGCCGCATCCGCAGCGACGACGCGTACACGCCGCACGGGGTCGCCGGAGCGCGGCCGGACCGCTGCGTCATCGTGTATTCGCAACGTGCGCGCGAGGCATACAAGGATGTGCCGATCGTCATCGGCGGCATCGAGGCGTCGCTGCGCCGGATCGCGCACTACGACTACTGGTCGGAGAAGGTGCGCCGCTCCGTGCTGATGGACGCCAAGGCCGACCTGCTGGTGTTCGGCAACGCCGAGCGGCAGATCTGCGAGATCGCCCACCGGCTCGCGGCGGGTAAGCGCATCGACGAAATCGACGACCTGCGCGGCACTGCGTTCGCGCGCAAGGCCACTCCTTCGGGCTGGATCGAAATCGACTCGACGACGCTCGATACGCCCGGGCCGTTGAATCCGCCGGTGGATCCGTACCAGAGGGAGCCGACGATCGCGACGGCCGGCAAGGCTACGCCTCTCCCGCCTGCGGGAGAGGTCGCACACAGTGCGGGTGAGGGCCCCAGCTGCTCACCCGGCGTACCGCCGACCTCGCCCGCAAGCGGGCGAGGTGGCGAAGTGCATGTCGTCAAGTTCGTGCGCAAAGTCGCGAACGAAGACCGCGAGCACAGCGTCATCCGCATGCCGGCGTACGAGCAGGTCGCGGAAGACGCCATCCTCTACGCGCACGCGTCGCGAATCCTGCACCAGGAATCGAACCCCGGGAACGCGCGGGCGCTGGTGCAGCGACATGGCGACGTGGACGTGTGGCTGAACCCGCCGCCGATCCCGCTGACGATGAAGGAGATGGACGCGATCTACGAGCTGCCGTACCAGCGCGTGCCGCATCCGTCCTACGGGAACGCCAGGATCCCGGCCTACGAAATGATCCGCTTCTCGATCGCGATCCAGCGCGGCTGCTTCGGCGGCTGCACGTTCTGCTCGATCACCGAGCACGAGGGCCGGATCATCCAGAACCGCTCCGAGGACTCGATCGTTCGCGAGATCGAGAACATCCGCGACCATGTACCGGGTTTCACCGGCGTGATCTCGGATCTCGGTGGTCCCACGGCGAACATGTATCGCCTCGCGTGCAAGTCCCGAGAGATCGAGGCCGCATGCCGCCGCCCATCGTGCGTGTTCCCAGGCGTCTGCCCCAACCTGAACACCGACCACTCGCCGCTGATCAAGCTGTACCAGCGCGCGCGGACGCTGCCGGGGATCAAGAAGGTGCTGATCGCGTCGGGCGTACGCTACGACCTCGCGATCGAGTCGCCCGAGTACGTGAAGGAACTCGCGCAGCACCACGTCGGCGGGTATCTCAAGATCGCGCCGGAAGCGATCTCGGAGGGCCCGCTGTCGAAGATGATGAAGCCGGGCGTCGGCGCCTACGACCGCTTCAAGGAACTCTTCGACAAGTATTCGAAGGAAGCGGGCAAGGAGCAGTACCTGATCCCGTACTTCATCGCCGCGCACCCGGGCACGCGCGACGAGGACATGCTCGAGCTGGCGCTCTGGCTGAAGCGGAACGGTTTCCGCGCGGACCAGGTGCAGGCGTTCCTGCCTTCACCGATGGCCACCGCGACGGCGATGTATCACTCGGGCAAGAATCCCCTGAAGCGCGTCTCGCGGACCTCCGAAGAGGTGCACATTCCGCGGGGCATTCGCGTGCGCCGGCTGCACAAGGCCTTCTTGCGCTATCACGACGCGAACAACTGGCCGCTGCTGCGCGACGCGCTGCGGCAGATGGGACGGGCGGACCTGATCGGCAACGGCAAGCAGCACCTCGTACCGACGTACCAGCCGATCGGCACCGGTCACGCGCCCGAAGGGAAGCGCAAGCCGACCGCGTCCGCGGCGGCGAAGACGACGCCTTTCAAGACGCAGCACACGGGTCTGCCTCGCACCCCGCGCGCGCCCGGCAAACCGCAGAAGCCGGGGAAGAATTCCCCCGCGCCCGGGCGGACGCCCGACCTCTCCCGCAAACGGGAGAGCTGAAGAGCCCTCCCCCGACCTGCGGCCGGCCTCCCGTGAACGGGAGGGGTGAGAAACGTCAGCTCTTCTTGGCCTTCTTTTCCGCGCGCTTCTCCTTCAGCGTCTTCTGCGGCTTCTTCTTGCCTTCCTTCTTCCGTTCCATGCCCTTGCCCATGTCGCTCGCTCCTCTTCAGGTCCGCCAGACGAACGTCAGCCAGACGCGACGTCCTTCGAGCCGATAATAACTCGCGTCGGCCAGTTCGCTCTCCGCGACCGGATCGCGCCGGTCGGAAAGGTTCTCGCCGTCCAGCCTTGCTTCCCAGCGCGACGCGCGCCAGCCGATGCCGGCCGACCAGCTGGTAAACGCGGGCGCCAGCGCCGTATTGCGCTTGTCCAGGTACCGCGCGCCCGTGTAACGCAGGTCGGTGCGGGCGATGAACCCGCCTTGCGGGGCCCACACCAGGCCCAGCGACGCGAGGTCGCGCGGCGTCATCTCCTGGCGGTTCCCCTTCAGCTGCGTCGGCACGCCGTCGAAATCGCGGACGTAATCGAGAAAACGCGCATCGTGCAGGCTCCACGCGGCGCGCGCCGTCAGGTTCCCGGCGAGCTGCCCGCGGATTTCCACGTCGATGCCGCGAAACCGCTCCTGGCCGGCATTCTCGAGCGACGGCAGGCCGTTCGAACTGCTCGGCACGACGAGATTCGTCAGGTCCATCTGGAACGCGTCGAGTTCCAGCTCGAGTCGTCGCTCGAGCCATGCCCCGTGCGCACCGAGATCGAAGCTTTCACCCTGCTCGGGCTTGAGGATCTGCGGCTCGGCATCGAGTCCGAAGTCGACCGCGGCCGGCTTGAACGTGTTGCGGTAGCTGGCGAACAGCTTGAGGTCGTCGACGCCTTCCGACCACGCGGTGAACACGGCGCCGGCACTGCCGCTCAGCCGTCCCGTATCGCGCCGGTCCGAGCCGCTGTCGATGCCGGCGCCGAACTCCTCGGCGCGGGTGCTGCGCGATTCGCCCACCAGGTTCCAGCGCAGGCCCGCGTCGAACCGCAGGCGATCGGTGGCCTGCCACGCCGCGTAGCCGTACAAGCCGCCGAAGCGGCGGGTCACGTCGATCTGCACGTCGCTGTTGAGCGGGATGCTGCCCGCTCGCGGCGCGCCCGAGCCGTCGGTCGCGATGGTGTAGTCGTAATCGCCGCCGTGGGACGAACCGTCCCCGTACAGGTAGTCCGCGCCGGCGACGAACTCACAGTGCTCGATCGAGCGGATTTCGACGTGCCCATCGAGGTACAGGTCGTCCTGCCTGGTGCGCGTGCGAAAGCCCTGCGCCGTGAACTCGGGCTGCGACAGTTCGGTGACGAATCCTCGCTCGGTCTTGGTATCGGTGTGCGCGAACGAGGCTTGTACGGACCAGGCGCCGTACGACTGCGGCTGGGTGTAGCCGGTGTTCACCGTCACGCGGGTCGGGTCGACCCTGGCGCCTTGCGGATTGTAGTTGGCATCGAGTGGCACGAGCGGCGAGAGACCCGAGCCTTCGCGCGGCACCGGGCTGACGGGCGATTGCTCGACGGCCACCGCGTCGAGATCGAGCGTCAGCTTGCCGCCGGCGACCTCGCGGAGGTTGCGCCAGGCCACGTGCGCCCGCTGGAAGTCGGCACGATCGTCCGAGAGTCCATGTTGGTCGGCATCGATTGCGAGCCGCGAGTCGAAGCCGGCCCACCGGGGCAGGTCGAACGCCGCGTCGAGGCCGGCGCTCGATTGCGTCCCGGCCGAGACGGCGACGTGCGCCGCGCCCGACCCCGGCGCCTTGTGCACGACGTGAATGACGCCGATGAACGACGTGGCGCCGTACATCACCGGCGCCGCGCCCCGCAGAATCTCGATGCGCTCGACGTCCTGCAGGCTCATCGTCGCCGTGTCCGGATTGAATGCCCCGCCCCATGGCACGCCATCCACCACGAGCAGGAACGCGTCGAACTCGCGCAAGCCCCACATTTCCGGCACGGCCGCGGCCGGGCCCCCGTCGCCGCCGGGCACGATGTCGACGCCGGCAACGAGCGCGAGCGCGGAACGCAGATCCCTGGCACCCCGGTCGCGCAGGTCCTGGCCCTGCAGCACCGTCGTCGACGCCGAGAGATTGCTGCGGTCCTCGGGCATGCGCGTCGCAATGACCACGATTTCCGCCGCCGGGACCGCCGCGGGGGGCGGCAGGTCGATGGCCATCAACCGATCTCCCTCATCTCCTCGTCCGTGAAGTCGAGCGAGGCCGCGGCGACGTTGTCTTCCAGATGCGCGCGACTCGACGTGCCGGGGATCGGCAGCATCACCGGCGAGCGGGCCAGCAGCCACGCCAGTGCCGCCCGATCGGTCGAGATGCCGCGCCGCGCGGCGACGGCGTCGAGCGCCCGGCGACTGGCCGAGCCCGCTTCGTTCGGATTGCGCGGGAGCGGCGACCACGGAATGAAGGCGATGCCCGCCCGCTCGCAGGCAGCGAGCACCGGGTCGGAATACCGGTCCGCCACGTTGTAGCGATTCTGCACGGACACCACCTCGACGAGATGGCGCGCCTGCGCCAGTTGCGCCGGGGTCACGTTGGAGAGGCCCACGTGACGGATCTTGCCGGTCCGCTGCAGCCGGGCGAGTTCACCGACGGAATCCTCGAACGGCACGAGTTCGTCCACCGCGTGCAGCTGGTACAGGTCGATGCGTTCGACCTGGAGGCGCCGGAGGCTGCCTTCGCAGGCCTCGCGCAGGTGTTCCGGCCGGCAGTCCCGGTCCCAGCGCTCGCGGGTCGGGCGCACGATGCCGCCCTTGGTCGCGACGACGAGGCCGGGCGGGTATGGACGCAGCGCCTCGGCAATGAGGTTCTCGCTGGTCGCCGGCCCGTAGGAATCGGCCGTGTCGATGAAGTTCACGCCGAGTTCGACGGCCCGGCGCAGCACCGCGCGCGCCTCTGCGGGATCCGTCGGATCGCCCCAGATGCCCGTCCCGGTGATGCGCATCGCGCCGAAGCCGAGACGGTTCACCTTGAGGTCCCCGCCGATGACCAGGGTGCGGGATCGCGTGGGCGCCGCGCGAGGCGGCTGGTCTTCGCTGCCCATGGTTCACCTCCGCCGTTCTGTGACGGGAAGCTTACCGCGTTTGACTTAAGCGACTCGACCGACGTGATGCACATCACGCGCTGGCGGACCGCGCAGGAAGCGCACGGCTCCAGGGGCTAGCGTGTCGCCACTGTCCGACGGGATCGGACGACCGGCCGCGAGGCCGCAAGGGGGTGCCCATGAACGTCGCCATGGTCCAGACGGAACTGCTGAATCTCGTCGGCGCATCGTGGTCGCTGAGCCCGAGGTCCCGCCGGCTGCTGCGCCGGTTCGCGCTGGTGCTGCTGCTCACCCTCCCCTGCATCGCGCTCGCGGCACCGCCCGACTGGGCACCGGCCCACGGCCGCCGCAAGCATGACGCCTCCTACGAGGGCTACAGCGGCCGCCAGTGGAACGACGACTACGGCGTGCGCGCGGGCTCCTGCAATCGAACGGAAATCGGCGCCGTCGTCGGCGCCGTGGCGGGCGGGGCGGTCGGCTCGCAGGTCGCCAGGGGCGACGATCGGGCCGCC
>Ga0209048_10004985_pt1 | contig 12609 bp, 10 predicted proteins | sample FrelakmetCRP12CR_FD_187146 | JGI IMG/M metagenome (GOLD analysis project Ga0209048, IMG submission 187146) | Freshwater lake sediment microbial communities from the University of Notre Dame, USA, for methane emissions studies - CRP12 CR (SPAdes)... | ecosystem: Environmental > Aquatic >... | reverse complement strand
CCCCCGGCCCGGTCGGCCGGAGGGAGGTCATGGCCGCCACCGAGGGGTACCGAGCCCGCACGACCGTCACGGGCCGCCACCGGGTCGGCGGCCGGTGGTGACCGTCCCGGCCTGGGCCCGCCACCTCCCACCGGGGGTCGAGGCGGCGGGTGTGGAGCTGCTCGCCGCGGGAAGCCTGCCTCGGGCCTGGGCCCGCCGGTGGGCGGAGCGGCCGCAGGCTCCCGCCATCCGTACCGACGCCACGGGCTGGGTCACCGGCGAGGAGCTGGAGGCTCGCTCGGCGGAGTCTGCGGCGCTCCTCGCGGGGATCGGGGTGCAGCCAGGGGACCGGGTGCTCATGTCGGCCGCGGCCAGCCTGGATCTGGTGGCCTTCCACGTGGGGGCCCTCCGTCTCGGCGCGGTGGTCGTCCCGGCCAACACGGCCTACCTGGAGGCCGAGCTGGGCCACCTCGTGACCGACGCCGACCCGGTGGCCGTGGTCCTGGACCGGGCCGAGCGGGCCGCATGGGCCCGGCGGGCGGCGACCGGCGCGCTCGCGGTCGTCGAGATCGGCGAGGACCACCGTCCCGTCGTCACGACGGGCGGCCGCCGGCCGGTCCCCGTCGAACTGGACGTCACCGGTCCCGACGACCCGGCGCTGATCTGCTACACCTCGGGCACGACGGGGAGGCCGAAGGGCGCCCTGTTGACCCACGGGAACCTGCTGGCCAGCGCCGAGGCCCTGCGCCTCGCCTGGCGGTGGTCGCGCGACGACCGGCTGGTGCTGGCCCTGCCGCTGTTCCACCTCCACGGGCTCGGCGTCGGCCTGCACGGCACGCTGCTCGTCGGGGCCTCGATGGTCCTGCTCCCGAGGTTCGAACCCGACCTGGTCCTCGACGCCGCGCGCGAGCACGGGGCCACCCTCTTCTTCGGGGTGCCGACCATGTACGCGCGGCTCGCCGACTCACCCCGGCTGGCCGAGCTGGCTCCCCTGCGGCTCTGCGTGTCCGGGTCGGCCCCGCTCCCCCCGGTGGTCTTCGAGCGCATCGCCGCGGGCGGTGGTCAGCGGGTCCTCGAGCGCTACGGCATGACCGAGACGGTCATGAACGTGTCGAATCCCTACGACGGGGAGCGTCGCCCGGGCACTGTCGGGCTTCCCCTGCCGGGCGTCGACCTGCGGCTGGCGGAGGCCGACGGGGAGATCCAGGTCCGGGGCCCGAACGTGTTCCCCGGGTACTGGCGCAACCCGGCCGCCACCGCCGAGTCGTTCGCCGACGGGTGGTTCCGGACCGGCGACATCGGCGAGTTCGACGCGGACGGCTACCTCCGCATCGTGGGCCGGAGCAGGGAGCTCATCATCACCGGCGGGTACAACGTCTATCCCCGCGAGGTCGAGGACGCCCTGCTCACCCACCCGGCGGTGGCTGACGCGGCGGCGGTGGGCATGCCTGATGACGAGTGGGGCGAGGTCGTGACCGCCTTCGTGGTACCCGGCGCCCCGGTGACCGAGACCGAGCTGCTCGATCACTGCCGGGCGCGCCTGGCGGCCTACAAGCGGCCGAGGATCGTGCACCTGGTGGACGCCCTGCCCCGCAACGCCCTGGGCAAGGTGCGCCGCGACGCCCTGCGGGCGGGCTGAGCGCCCCGACCCTCGTGGCCTCTTGGGACGTTCGGCCCTGGTGGGGATGACCAACGGGGGCTGTCGCGTGTCGGGCCCAGCCCCGACCATGGGCGTCAGATGGGACCGCCCGAGGAGTTCCGGATGCCCGCGACGGCAGACCTTCACCGACCCGACGAGCCGTCTGGTCCGCCGTCCGTCGTCGATGACGGGGGGCTCGAGGTGCTGTCGCGGGACGAGTGCGTCGCCCTGCTGGCGCCCGGCGGCGTCGGTCGCGTCGCCGTCACGATGCGCGCCCTCCCGGTCATCCTCCCGGTCGGGTTCTCGCTCGTGGGAGAGGACGTGGTGTTCGACACGTCGGCGGGCACCCGGTTGGCGGCTGCGGTGGCGGGCGCGGTCGTCGCCTTCGAGGCCGATGACGTCGACCCCACCGGCAGGGCCTGGAGCGTCTGCGTGACGGGGGTGGCGATTCCGCTCGACGACCCCGGGCTCCCCGACGTCGTCCGCATCCCCGTGTGGCCGCCCGGCGACCAGCACCCCGACCGCCAGCTGATGCGGATCAGCTCCCAGATCGTGACCGGCCGCCGCGTGCCGCGTCTCTGAGCGCCCGGTCAGGAGAGCGGCACCTCCCACCGCACGACGGTGCCCTTGCCGTCGGTCCCGGCGGACAGCGTGAGGCTGCCGCCGAGGGCCTCGGCGCGGTTGCGGAGGTTGACGATCCCCTTGCCACCCGCCCGCTCCGCGGCGCCACCGACGCCGTCATCGCTGACGGTGGCGACCAGGCGGGTGCCCGTGGCCTCGACCGCGACCACCACCCGGCTCGCGCCGGCGTGACGGACGACGTTGGACAGCGCCTCGCGCAGCACGGCCAGGAGCTGATCGCCCACCTGGGGGGGGACCCCGTGGTCGAGCGGACCGTCCAGTCGCACCCGTGGCTCGAAGCGGAGGCTGGCGGCCGCCTCGGTGGCGAGGGCCAGGATCTCCGCCCGCAGGCCGCGGCCGGCCACCCGCGGCGCCTGGAGGGCGAAGATGGTCGATCGGATCTGGCGGATGGTCTCGTCGAGGTCCTCGACGGCCGCCTGGACCCGCTGGGCGGCCTCGGTGTTGTCGATGGCCCGGACCGTGCCCTGCAGCGCGAGCCCGGTGGCGAACAGCCGCTGGATCACGGTGTCGTGCAGGTCGGCGGCGATCCGCTCGCGGTCCTCGATGAGGATCAGGTCCCGAACCCGCCCGTGCAGCCGGGCGTTGTCGATGGCGATGCCGGCGGCACCGGCGAGGGCGACGGCCAGGCCCTCGTCGTCGGGTGAGAACGCCGGCTCGCCGATCTTGTCGGTGAGGTAGAGATTGCCGAAGACCTGGCCACGGACCCGGATCGGTACCCCGAGGAACGATCGCATGGTCGGATGGCCCGGCGGGAACCCGAAGCTGTCGGGGTGGGTGGTGAGGTCGTCGAGGCGCAGCGGCCGGGGGTCCACGACCACGAGGCCGAGGATGCCCTTGCCCGTCGGGAGGTGGCCGATCTCGGCCGCCCGCTCGGGCGGGAGGCCGATGTGGACGAACTCGGCCAGCCCGTGCCCGTCCGCGGCGAGCACGCCGAGCGCGCCGTAGCGGGCGTCCACCAGGGCGACCGCCGCCTCCACGATGCGGCGCAGCACCTCGGGCAGGGACAGGTCCGACCCGATCGACAGCACGGCGTTGACGAGGGAGCGGAGCCGGTCGGGGTCCTCGACCTGGTCGTGCAGCGTCACGCGCCGTCCTGGCGGTCGGCTGCCAGCGGGCGTCGCCCGACGCCGGTCGGAATCGTCATGGCTGCCGGCGCCGCTCGTTGAGGCGTGCCGCATAGGCGGCGGCCTCGGTGCGGCGCTCCATGCCGAGCTTGGCGAGCAGGTGCGACACGTAGTTCTTCACCGTCTTCTCGGCGAGGAACATGGCCTCCCCGATCTGGCGGTTGGTCTTCCCCTCGGCGATGAGGTCCAGGATCCGCCGCTCCTGGGGGCTGAGGCCGGCGAGCGGGTCGTCCACGTGGGTGGGCTGGCGCAGCCGCTCGAGGACGCGGGCGGTCACGGCCGGGTCGAGCAGGCTCTCGCCGGCCGCCACCCGGCGGACCGCGTCGACGAGGTCCGAGCCCCGGATCTGCTTGAGCACGTACCCCGAGGCGCCGGCCATGATCGACGCGAACAGGGCCTCGTCGTCGGCGTAGCTGGTGAGCATGACGCAGGCCACCTCGGGATGGCTGGAGCGCAGCTCCCGGCACACCTCGATGCCGTTCATCCCGGTCGGGTCGTCCCCCAGCCGGACGTCGAGCACGGCGACGTCGGGCCTGGTCTGGGGGACCTTCTCGAGCGCCTCCTCCCCTGTGGAGGCCTCGCCCACGACCAGGAGGTCCTCCTCGGCCCACAGCAGGTCACGGATCCCACGCCGGACCAGCTCGTGATCATCCAGCAGGAAGACGCGCACGGACATACCACCATCCTGCCAATTCCCGGGCCGCCGCGTGCCCCACGGGCCGGATCGGATGGGACCAACGGCCCTAGACGGCGAGTCCCTCGGCACTCGCGAGGGCCGTGCCGGACTCCCGATGATGGGTGCATGACCACGTTGCTCCCTCCCGATACGGGCGCGGGCGGACCCGAGGGCCCGGCTGTGCCCGGCAACGACGACGCACTCGCCAAGGCCCTGAAGGACCTCGAATCCCGAGAGGCCGCCCGATCGACCTGGATGGTCGTGGCGGTGGTGATCGCGGGCATGGCCCTCGTCGCCAGCCTGGTGGCGTGGGGCTACGCCTCCAGCGCGGACAGCAAGAAGGGCACCACGGGCGGTGCCGCAACGGCGGCCGCCTCGGTCCCCGTCTCGCTCAGCGAGTTCAAGATCGACCCGAACATGGTGAACGCCAGCGTCGGTGACCAGCTGGTGGTCACCAACAAGGGGAGCGTGGCCCACAACCTCACGATCGAGGGCACCAGCCTGGCCTCGCCGCTCATCGACCCCGGCAAGTCCGCGACGCTGGACACCTCGAGCCTGAAGGCCGGCGACTACACGATCAGCTGCAACGTCGCGGGCCACAAGGCCGCCGGCATGAGCGGCATGCTGATGCTGGCCGCATCCGGTGGCGCTTCGTCGGGCGGCGCTTCGTCGGGTGGCGCTTCGTCCGCAGGCGCCTCGGCGAACCCGGCGGCGGTGCCCGGGCTGACCGCGGAGATGGTGGCCGCCGGCATGGTCATGACTCCGGACCAGATGAAGAAGAACATGCACGACACGACCGTGGCCTTCCCCGCCAAGACGGCCGGTACGGGCGGTCAGCTGCTGGCACCCACGGTCCTTCCTGACGGGACCAGGCAGTTCGAGCTGACGGCCCAGGTGGTCGACTGGGAGAAGGCCCCCGGGCAGACCGTCAAGGCCTGGACCTACAACGGCACGGTCCCGGGCCCGACCATCAGAGTCAACCCCGGCGACAAGGTCAGCATCCTCCTCCACAACCACCTGCCCGAGGCGACCACGATCCACTTCCACGGCATCCGGGGGCCCCAGGCCGTCGACGGCACGCCCTACATCTCCCAGGACCCGGTCGAGCCGGGCAAGGACTTCACCTACAGCTGGACCGTGGGCAACGAGCCCGAGATCGGCATGTACCACTCGCACTTCGACTCGACCCGCCAGGTCAACGACGGCATGGCCGGTGCCTTCATCGTGGGCGATGTCCCGCTGCCGCAGGATGCCACCACCGCAGGAGCCCCGGCCTCGCTGCCGAACCAGGTGATGTTCCTCAACGACTCGGGGAACATCGGGCTGACGCTGAACGGCAAGAGCTTCCCGGCCACCGCCCCGATCGTGGCCCAGCAGAACCAGTGGATCGAGGTCACCTACTTCAACGAGGGGCAGATGATCCACCCGATGCACCTGCACGAGATCCCGCAGATGATCGTCGCCCGGGACGGGTTCCCCCTGGCCCACGCGGAGATGGACGACACGGTGATGGTCGCCCCCGGGCAGCGGATCACCGTCCTGGTCCACGCCACCGACGTCGGCACGTGGGTCTGGCACTGCCACATCCTGAGCCACGCCGAGAACGACCAGGGCATGTTCGGGATGGTCACGGCCCTCATCGTCAAGTAGGCGGCCTGACGGCCACCCGCCGGCCCGGGCTCCAGCGCCGCACACCAGGTTCGGCCCCGCGCCGACCGGTGGCGCGCGGGTCAGCTCCGCTCCGAGCCCCGGCCGAGCAGGCCCAGGGATCGGGCCTCCCGGTGCAGCTCGTCGCGGTGGTCGGGGTGGGCGATCCCGATGAGCAGGCGCGCCCGCTCCGCCAGCGTGCAGCCCCGCAGCTCGGCCACACCCCACTCGGTGACCACGTGGTCGACCGTGTTCTTCAGGGTGGTCACGATCGAGCCCTCGCTCAGCCGGCACCGGATGCGGCTGGCGCCGGTCTTGGTGGTCGAGCGCAGCACCACGAAGGCCTTGCCGCCTTCGGAGTACATGGCCCCCCTGGCGAAGTCGGCCTGGCCGCCGCTCGAGGACCAGTAGCGACCGGCCACCGTCTCGGAGGCGCACTGGCCGAAGAGGTCGACCTCGGTGGTCGCGTTGATCGACACGAAGTTCGGCTCCCTGGCGATGATCCGGGGGTTGTTGACCCAGTCGACGGGGAGCAGCTCGACAGACGCGTTCTCGTCGATCCAGTCGTAGAGCCGCTGGGTGCCGAGCGCGAAGGTGGCCACGATCTTGTGCCGGCGCTGGCGCTTCCGGTTGCCGGTGATGCAGCCCGCCTCCACGAGGTCGACGAGGCCGTCGGAGAGCAGCTCGGTGTGCACGCCCAGGTCCCGGTGGGCGGAGAGCGCCGTCAGCACGGCGTTCGGGATGGCGCCGATGCCGATCTGGATCGTCGCGCCGTCGTCGATGCGCTCGGCGATGAAGGAGGCGATGCGCTCGTCGACCGGCGACGGCACGGCCGGCACGACCTGGGCCAGCGGGCGGTCCGCCTCGCACCAACCGGTGACCTGGGTCATGTGCAGCTGGTTCTCGCCGAACGTGCGCGGCATGTTGGCGTCGACCTCGAGGAAGAACGGCGCCCGTCCGATGAGCGCCGCCGTGTAGTCGGCGTTCGTCCCGAGGCTGAAGTACCCGTGGCGGTCGGCCGGCGCCGCCCGGGCCAGCACCAGCGAGCACTTCGTCGTGCGGCTCAGCAGGTGCGGGACCTCCGAGAAGTGGTTCGGCACGAGGTCGCAGCCTCCGGCCCAGAAGGCGGACCGGGTGGCGCCGGACAGGAAGTAGCTCACGTGGCGCAGGCGGTTGCCGTAGTCGCCCCACATGTAGCGCCGCTCGTCCATGGCGTGCATCTGGTGGATGCGGACGCCGTCGAGTGCGTCGTGGTGGTTCTCGAGGGTGTCGAGGAGGGTCGGGGGCTCGCCGTTGGCCAGCGGGACGATGAGGTCGGCGCCGGGGGGGACGTGGGCGAGGACGTCCTCGGGCGCACCGGGTCCCGATCCGAAGTGGGGGGGAAGGGGGTTCACGGACCCCGTTGATACACGCTTCGGAGGCCCCTGCGCCCACGGACCCCGGGCCGGGCCCCCCGGGGAGGCCGGGCCGGGGATGACCGCGCACGGCTTGAGAACGACCCGGCCCACAATGAGACTGGTGCCTGTGACCGACGGTTCGACGTGCGCGGTGTGATGAGCAACGTCGGGTACGTCGCGGCGTTCGGCGGCGGGCTGGTGTCGTTCCTCAGCCCCTGCGTCCTGCCCATCGTGCCCGCGTACCTCTCGATGGTGACCGGGCTCGACGTGGCCGAGCTGCAGGCCGGGGACCACCGGGAGGCCGCCCACATCATGCGGGACACTGGCCTGTTCGTGCTGGGGTTCTCCACCGTGTTCATCGTGCTCGGCATGGGTGCCAGCGCCTTCGGCGGCGCGGTCTTCCGGAACCACCTCCTCCTCACCCGGATGTCGGGCCTCGTGGTGATCGCCATGGCCCTGTTCCTCCTCGGGTCGCTCGTGCTCCGGGCACCCTGGCTCTACCAGGAGTTCCGGTTCCATCCGAGCCCATCGCGTCTCGGTCCGTTCGCCGCGCCGGTGACGGGGGCGGCCTTCGGCTTCGGCTGGACGCCGTGCATCGGCCCGGTGCTCGGTTCGGTCCTCGCCGTTGCCGGCGAGTCGGGCCATGCCGCCCGGGGTGCGGCCCTGCTCGCCGCCTACTCGCTGGGCCTCGGCGTCCCGTTCTTCATCACCGGACTGGCCCTCGGCCGGGTCAGCGGGGCGCTCGACTGGGTCAAGCGCCACACCACGCTGGTCACGGGGGTCGCGGCCGCCCTGCTCGGGTTCTTCGGGCTGTTGTTGACGTTCAACCGGCTCACGTGGGTGACGAGCGAGACGCAGGCACTCTTCCGCTCCGTCGGGCTCGGCCGCCTGGTGACCTTCGGATGAGCGGCCCGCCCGCACCCCCCTCGACGGGCCGCGGGCGCCTGACGCTGCTCGTCGGGGCCGCGGGCGCCGCCGTCCTCGTCGCCGTGGCGGCCCTGGCCTTCTCGGGGGCGGGCAGCGGCAGGGCATCCGGGGTCACGGACCCTGAGGCCTTCGATCTTCCGGCCCTGCAGGGCGGCGGGCGCGTGCGCCTCGACGATTTCCGGGGTCGCCCCGTGGTGGTCAACCTGTTCGCGTCGTGGTGTGCCGAGTGCGAGAAGGAGCTGCCCGCCTTCGCCCGGGCTTCGGCCGACCTCCGCGGACGGGTCCAGTTCGTGGGCGTCAACTCGGAGGAGACCGGCGACGGTCGGGGCATGGCGACCCGCTACCACCTGGCCGACAACGGCTTCGCCCTTGCCCGGGACATCAACGGGGGCAACGGCAGTGGCCTCCACGACGCCCTGAAGGCGCCCGGCATGCCCGTCACCGTGTTCTACGACGCCAACGGGAAGATCCTCGTCCGGGACGTCGTCGCCGTCTCGGACGCCACCCTGCGGGACACGCTCCGTCGGCTCTACGGCGCGTGACGGCTACATCTGCTCGACCGTGTCGATGCCCAGCAGGCCGAGCCCGGTGGCCAGCGTCCGGGCCGTGAGCTCGCACAGGACGAGCCGGGAGCGTTGGAGCTCCGGCGACGGGGCCCGGAGCACCGGGCAGGCCTCGAAGAACGCCGTGTAGGCCTGGGCCAGCTCGAACAGGTACGTGCACAGCCGGTGGGGCTCGAGGGTCTCGGCCACCGCCCGCACCGCCGAGTCGAACCGCAGCAGGGCGACGGCGAGCGAGCGCTCCTCGGGGGCGACGATGACGACCGCCTCGGCGTCGCCGGCCCCGACGGGCTGCACGTCGCCGCGCCGGAAGATGGATCGAACGCGGACGTAGGCGTACTGGAGGTAGGCGGCCGTGTTCCCCTCGAAGGCCAGCATCCGATCCCAGTCGAACACGTAGTCCTTGATCCGGTCGGTCGACAGGTCGGCGTACTTGATGGCGCCGATGCCCACCGCCCCCGCCACGTCGGCCTTGACGTCGCCGGGCAGGTCGGGGTTCTTGGCCGCCACGGCAGTGGCGGCACGTTCCACCGCCTCGTCGAGCAGGTCGATGAGCCTGACCGACTCGCCGGACCTGGTCTTCAGCATCTTGCCGTCGGCACCGAGTACCGACCCGAAGGCCACGTGCTCGGCTCGAGCCTTCCCCTCGCCCAGCCAGCCCGTCAGGCGGCCGACGGCGAACACCATGGCGAGGTGCTGGGCCTGGGGGGCGCCCACGACGTAGACGATCCGCTGGCCGTCGAGATCGGTCGTGCGGTACTGCAGGGCGGCCAGGTCCGTGGCGGCGTAGCCGTAGCCACCCGTCGAGTAGCGGACGATGAGGGGAAGCGGGTTGCCATCGCGCCCGGCGAAGCCGGCGGGGAAGACGCAGAGGGCCCCGTCGTTGACCACCGCCAGGCCGTCGACCTCCAGCTCCCGGCAGACACCGGCCAGCCGGTCGTTGTAGAGGCTCTCCCCGGCCAGGTCGCCGTCGCTGAGCAGGACCCCGAGGCGCTGGTACACCCGGTTGAAGTAGCGCTTGGACTCGTCGACCAGCAGGTGCCACAGGCGCAGGGTCTGCTCGTCGCCCGCCTGGAGCAGCACCACCCGCCGCCGCGACCGGCTGGCGAACCCGGCGTCCTCGTCGAACTTCCTGCGGGCCTCCTGGTAGAAGGTGGTGAGGTCCCCCACCGACAGCTCGTGGGCCGCCTCGTCCTCCCCCACGTCGAGCAGATGCTCGATCAGCATCCCGAACGGGGTCCCCCAGTCCCCGATGTGGTTCTGGCGGGTCACGTGGTGGCCCAGCCAGCCGAGGATCCGGCAGAGGGCGTCGCCGATGATCGACGAGCGGAGGTGGCCGACGTGCATCTCCTTGGCGACGTTCGGCGCCGAGTAGTCGACGACCACCCGCTCGGGCCGGGGATCGGGCGCGACCCCCAGGCGCTCGTCGCCGAGCAGGGTCCCCGTGACGGCTGCGAGCCATCCGTTGTCGAGTGTGAGGTTCACGAAGCCGGGCCCGGCGACCTCGACGTCGGAGCAGAGCCCGCCGAGGTCGAGCTCCTCCACGACCGCCTGGGCGACCTCGCGGGGTGGGCGGCCGAGCTGCTTGCCCAGGGTCATGGCGAAGTTGGCCTGGTAGTCGCCCCAGCGAGGGTTGGTCGCCGACCGGACGACGGGGTCGGCGCCCCGTGCATCCGCGCCGAACGCCGCCTCGATGGCACGGGTCACGGCGTCGGAGAGCTCGCTGAGCGGGTCGGCCACGGCCCATGCTCGCAGGGATCCGGGTCGGTGCGTCAAGCCGGCTGCCGCCCGGTGCGCCGGGCGGGCCCCGGGAGGGCCCCGGGAGGGGCCTGCCGGTGGGTGGGCCGGCCGCCCGGGGCCTGCCGGGCGGCGGGCCCCGAGCGGTCGCTCGGAGGGACCGGCCGGTGGGTGGCCTGATGCAAGGCCGCCGTCGGCGGTAGCCTGGTCGACCATGCGGCTGGGACGGCGTGGCGGCTCCCAGCAGCCCGGCGACGCCGACCCGAACGCCTGCTCGGTGGCCCCCGCGTACCGGCGGGTCCGGCGGGTCTCGGCGGGCATCCTCCTCGTCGCCGGGCTGGTGAACGTCGTGTCCGCCGTGACGCCACCCCTGCGGGACCGGGTCGACTTCGTCCGCCGGGTCTTCCCGCTGGCCGTCCCCGAGCTCGCGACCGCCCTCGTCGCCCTGAGCGGTCTGGCCCTCATGCTGCTCTCCCGCGGGGTCCGCAAGGGCCAGCGCCTGGCGTGGGCCCTCTCCATCGGCATCCTCTCCGCGTCCGCGGTCCTGCACCTGCTCAAGGCCGCTGACGTCGAGGAGGGGCTGATCGCCGCCGCCGCCGCCGGGTACCTGGCCGTCAACTGGCGGGCCTACGGCGCGGCGGGCGACCGGCCGAGTCTCCTCCGTGGTGTGCTCACCGCCCTCGCCGGCGGCTTTGCCGCCCTGGTCGCCGGCGTCGCCGGAGTCGAGCTGTACCGCCGCAACCACCTCCCGCGCCCGCCGTTCGGCCGAGCCGTCAAGGTGGTTCTCGAGCGCATGGTCGGGGTCTACTCGACGCCTCTGCACCCCGGGCGGCCGGCAGGCGTCGGGCATTTCGACCACTACGTGGCGCCCGGCCTGACGGCCATCGGCTTGGGGCTCGCGCTGTACGCGCTCGTGCTCGCGTTCCGCCCCGTCGTGCTGTCCCACCGCCCGGCCCCCGGCGACTTCAGCCGGGCCCGCGACATCATCCGGCGGTGGGGCGGGGACACCCTCGCCTACTTCGCCCTCCGGGACGACAAACGGTGGTGGTTCTTCGGGGACAGCGTGGTGGCCTACGCGGTCATCGGTGGGATCTGCCTGGTGAGCCCGGACCCCGTCGGGCCACCGGACGAGCGGACCCAGGTGTGGACCGAGTTCCACCGCTTCGCCGACGATCACGGCTGGCCGGTGGCGGTGATGGGCGCGGGAGAGGAGTGGCTGCCCGTCTACTCGGGCGCGGGGATGCGGGACCTCTACGTCGGCGACGAGGGCGTCGTCGACTGCCAGGTGTTCAAGCTCGAGGGTGGCGAGATGAAGGGCCTGCGCCAGGCCGTCAACCGGATCGCCCGCTACGGCTACCGGATGGAGTTCTACGACCCGGCCAGGGTCGGCCCCGACCTGCGGGCCCGGCTGAGGGGGGTGATGGCCGAGAATCGTCGCGGTGACGCGGAACGGGGGTTCTCCATGACCCTCGGCCGCATCTTCGACCCCGACGATCGGGGCCTGCTCCTCGCCGTCGCCTACGGGCCCGACGGTGAGCCGGTGGCCTTCTGCCACTACGTCCCGGCGCCGGGGATCAACGGGTACTCACTCGACCTCATGCGCCGGACCAACGGTCCCCACCCCAACGGCCTCATCGACTTCGTGGTCGTCCGCACCATCGAGCACCTCCGCGACGAGGGCCACACCGGTCTGGGGCTCAACTTCGCAACGATGCGGGCCGTGCTCGCCGGCGAGACCGGCGACGCCGTCTCACAACGGATCGAGCGATGGCTGCTGCGCCGGATGTCGGACTCGATGCAGATCGAGTCGCTCTGGAAGTACAACGCCAAGTTCAACCCGTCGTGGCGGCCCCGCTACGCGGTGTACGACTCGCCCGAGCACATGCTGCCGGCGGCACTCGCCGTGGCGCGGGCTGAGTCGTTCTTCGAGCTGCCGGTGATCGGACGGTTCCTCTCGCCCGACGGCGAAGCTGACGGGGTCCCGGCCGAGCGGACCGCGGCGGACGTGCCGACGGGCGTGGACGTGCCGACGGGCTGTCGCCCTGACGAGGCGCCCGCACCGCCGGGAGCTCCCGAGACGGCCCCGGTGCGCGGCCGCTGATTGGGGCGCTACGTCGCGGCCGTACCCTCGAAGACCGCCGCTTTGACCCCCCGCCGGGCCAGCTCGGTCAGGAACGGACCGGGATCGACGAGCAGCTCCGCAAGGCCGCCCGCGCCGGCCCGCCGGAACCGGCCCGTCGCGGCCCACAGCGCGCTGACGGCGGCGACGGCGCCTGCCGCC
>Ga0209048_10004984_pt1 | contig 12609 bp, 14 predicted proteins | sample FrelakmetCRP12CR_FD_187146 | JGI IMG/M metagenome (GOLD analysis project Ga0209048, IMG submission 187146) | Freshwater lake sediment microbial communities from the University of Notre Dame, USA, for methane emissions studies - CRP12 CR (SPAdes)... | ecosystem: Environmental > Aquatic >... | reverse complement strand
TATCCTGAACATCCTGGAAAAAGTGCAGTGGAACCAGACAGAAGCTGCTCGGGTACTCGGCTTGCATCGCAATACGCTAGCGTGGAAGCTTCAACGCTTGCGGATTGACTCTCGCTCCCAGCTATTTCCGAATAGTTAGACACTCTTCGTGTATGCCGGCCTGCACGATTTCTGTGGCAGCTTGCACGAAAAATCTGGCATCGCAGTAAACCCCTTCCGATTCAGGTAGTTCCGTTCCATTCGCAGCGATTATTCCCGATTTCGACGAGTCGTGCGCCCAGAGTATTGGGCACCGGGCGTTTTGGGACGGCAAGACCCCACCCGTCGATCGCGGCCATGCACGGCCGTTTCCCCGCCGACATCACACATCCCCGCCAGCTGGCACGAAGCCTGCTTCCCTTTAGGCGCCGTACGACGAGTAAGAATCACGACAACACATGGCAGACCAACAACGAATCACGCGTCCGAATTCGTCGAAGAATCAGAAACGACGCTCAAACGGAGGAACTCACATGAAGAAGCTCATCGTGCTCGCTCTGGTGGTGCTCGGCCTTCTGGCGATCGTTCCGGCGATGGAGCTCCAGTCTTCGACCCAGGTGTTCAGCCGCGTTGGCATGGCCGAGGGTGGCGGCGGCGAGTAGCACGGTCGTCTGCGAGCGAACCGACATTTCGTCATTATTCGTAACCATACGCTGCCAAGTGGAGGATCTCACATGAAGAAGCTCATCGTGCTCGCCCTGGTGGTGCTCGGCCTTCTGGCGATCGTTCCGGCGATGGAGCTCCAATCCTCGACCCAAGTGTTCAGCCGCGTCGGCATGGCCGAGGGTGGCGGTGGCGAGTAGTTTATAGAGACCGTTTACGACTGGCCCGCTTCCGAAAAGGACCGAGGTCGCAGGGTCGGTTGGTTGAAAGAACAAAGGGGACGCGAGTCGAATCGACTCGCGTCCCCTTTGTTCTTTTGTCCGTAACAGCCTCGATGCACCTTGACATCACTCCGGATTGACGTTATATCCTCGCTCAGATCTATCGGTCGTACGCTAATCGAAACCATTGCCGATGTCGCTGGGGTTCGTGATGGTTCGTATCGTCCTTCCTTTGGTCGTTTTTTTCCTTCTCCAGGGTTGTCCATGGACGGCTGCCGAGGCCCAAGACAAAGGGCAAACGACGTCTCCCCGGTACGGAGGCACGTACAGGAGGCCGCTCAGCAACAATCCTTCCACTCTCGATCCCGCAGTCATTGCCGACATTTACGGCTTCGTAGTGTCCCAGCAGATATTTGATGGGTTGGTTCAGTACGATGGGAGTCTTAACATTATCCCGTCTATAGCGGAGTCTTGGAAAAGTTCGCGCGACGGTTTGGAGTGGATATTCTATCTGCGAAGAGGCGTGAAGTTCCATAACGGTCGTGAGGTCACGGCAGACGATGTCGTATACTCGTTCACGAGAATCCTAGACCCTAAGACGAATTCCAAGGCGGCTGAGATTTTTCTAAAAGTAAGAGGGGCAAAGGATTTTGTCGAAGGTCGGGCAAGGACGGTCCACGGCCTCCGAGCCGACGACCGGTATACCGTCCGGATCGAACTGATAGATGCATCGGCCCCGTTTGTTTCAAGCCTCGCCATGGGATACATCAAGATCGTCCCGCGCGAAGCCGTGGAGACTCTGAAATCCGGTTTCGGATTCAGTCCGGTGGGGACCGGACCCTTCAAGCTTGTCCATTGGAAGAAAGACGAAGAGATCGTCCTTGAAGCTAATAAAGAATATTATGCCGGCAGGCCCTTCTTAGACCGACTCGAATATAGGGTATATCCTGGCGCCCCGATGGATAAGATGTTCGCCAATTTTGAAAAGGGCGAACTGGAGGATACGTTTGTCCCTAGCGCAATTCGCGAAAGGGTTCAAGAGAGCACGCAATTTCAATTCGTCCAACGATCGATATTGGGCACTCGGTTCTTGGGTCTCAACACGAACTATGGCCCTCTAACCAATCCAATGGTTCGACAGGCTCTCTGCTATGCGATAGATCGTGAGGCACTTGTCAGAGAAATACAAAAAGGTCGCTTCAAAACAGCGTACGGCATTCTGCCGCCGGGAACCTACGGTTACGATCCCCAGTTTCGCCCGTTTCCGTATGATCCAGAACGGGCCAAAGCCCTTCTGAACAAAGCTGGATATCCAGGCGGGAAGGGACTCCCCACTATACAGCTTTGGTCGAGCGTTAGACCGCCCGATGTCGAGTTAGAGCATGAGGCGATTAAGAAGTACCTGGCCGATGTCGGCATTCAGCTTGAACTTCAGTACCACACCGACTGGCCAAGCTTTAACAGCCAGGTGTATGAGGGAAAATTCCCGATTTTCCGTTACAGCTGGACGGCCGACGTGCCGGAGCCGGATAACTTCCTTTACCGACTATTCCATTCCCAGAGTCGGAACAACTTCACTCGGTATCGCAACAACCAGGTGGACCGCCTCTTGGACCAAGCGCGCGGAGAGCAGGTTTATCTGAAACGGATCGAACTTTACCGCCGTGCTGAGAATATGATCTTGGAGGATGCGCCCATCATCCCGCTCAACTTCCAAAGCTATGAGCGACTATTCCAGCGGTATGTACAAAGTATCGAGGTGAGCGCCCTCGGCGACCCTTACATTCCCATGCGAAAGATCTGGCTTGCGAGATGACGGCAAGTGCTGGCCCAAGTGTCTGGCTGTCCCGCCTTCGCGACTGGGCCGACCACCTAAGCTTCCGAGTCAAGCTTGCCCTCCTAGTGAACCTACTCATCGTCGTGCTGATCGGCGGTTCAGCTTTTCTGATTGAACAGCGACAGCGAGCCGCCATTGTCCAAGAAGTGGAAAAACGCGCCCTCGTCATGGCCGAAGCGTTGGCCGGCAGCGTGACCAGTGACCTGCTCACCTACAACTACGTGTCCATCGAGCAGACGCTGGATCAGTTCAAGAAGAAACCGGATCTCGTGTACGCCGTGGTCCTCGACAAGGAAGGCAACGTCGCCGCGCAGTTCATCCCGGATTACCCACTCAGTCAAATGCTACAGCGAGGGAAGGACCTGAACCTGAAGTCTGGTGGAGCGACCGTTGATCAGCTTCATCTTCCCGGCACCGAGCGGGAGACGGTGTACGATGTCAGACTACCGGTGACTGTCGAGGGATCCTCGGAGAACTGGGGGGTGATTCGCCTTGGAGTTTCTCTTGAGGGGATGCGTCAAGAGATCACGCGGACACGCTGGCAGATCGCGGGGTTCGTGCTCCTGGGACTACTGACCGGGAGTGTCGGCTCCATCTTTCTGGCGCAGCGCACGGCCCGGCCGATCCAGGCGCTGATGCGCGGGGTGACCGCCGTCGGCCGCGGCGAATTCGACCATCGGATCGAGATCGCCTCGCAGGACGAACTGGGACGGCTGTCAGCCGCGTTTAACGAGATGATCGCCCAGCTTTCCCGGGTGCGCGATCTGGAGGACCGTCTGCGGCGCGCGGATCGCCTGGCCGCCCTGGGCACCATGGCAGCGGGGATCGCCCACGACATCCGCAATCCCCTGACCTCCATCCTGATCTTCTCGCAGCTCATGTCGCTGCACCACGACGACCCCGATGTGCGGGAGAAGTTCAGCCGGGTGGTGCCGCGTGAGCTGGAGCGGGTCCAGGCCGTCATCGAGGACATGATGGAGCTGGCCCGCCCCGTCACCATCCATTGGGACCCCGTCAATCTCAACGAGGTCTTCGCGCAGGTGCTGGAGCTATTTGAGAGCCAGATCGCCACCCAGCAGATCAGGCTTGCGCAGGAGTACGATCAGGACTTGCCCTTCTGCATGGCGGACAGGAAGCGGCTACACCGGTGCTTCAGCAATCTGGTATCCAACGCCATCCAGGCGATGCCCACGGGTGGCGACCTGACTGTCCGAACCGGCATGGTCCCCACCATGGCCTTCCCCAATTCCGGTTTTCCCGACCCCCAGCCGGAACCGGCCCTTCGGGTGACGGTCGCCGACACCGGCCAGGGCATCCCGGCCGAACGCCTGTCGCGCATCTTCGACCCCTTCTTCACGACCAAAGAGAAGGGGATGGGCTTGGGGATGGCCATCACCCACCGGATCATCGAGGATCACAAGGGAACTATCGGCGTCAAGAGCGAGGTTGGTGTCGGCACCACCTTCACGGTGTATTTTCCCCTCAACGTGTGACCCGAGTTTCCCTCGCCCTCGCCCCCCCCGGTCCCGCTTACTCCTCCTCCTCCAGTCGGGTGCCCTGCCGGTCGATCGCCAGAACCACCGCCCGCGCCGACACGCCCGCCTGGTCGTGCCAGCAACGCACCATCCGCGCGCCGATCTCCCCGGGCTCTCCAGCCGTCAACGCCAAAAGCGTCGGCCCCGCCCCGCTCAGGAAACATGCCAGCGCGCCGGCACGCTCCCCCTCGGCCAGGACCTCGGACATGCCGGGGACCAGGGGCGCCCGGTAGGGCTGGTGCAGCCGGTCCTTGACCCCCTCGCCCAGGAGATCCAGACGGCCCGTCTGCATGGCGGCCAGGAACAGCGCCACGCGCCCGATGTTGAAGATGGCGTCGCTCCGCGGCACGGTGGGAGGCAGGGCCTGCCGGGCCTTGACGGTCGGCAGGCGGAAATCCGGAATCACGGCGACGACCTGCAGCAATGCGGGAACCGGCAGCTTGACGCAGCGCACCCTGCCCCTCACCAGTGTCGCCACCGTGAGGCCGCCTAGCAGCGCCGGCGCGATGTTGTCCGGATGGCCTTCCAGCGGCAACGCCAGATCGAGCAGGGCTTCCGGAGTCAGCGCAGCCCCGGCCAGCGCCGTGGCGGCGGCCACCCCCCCCAGGACGGCCGCCGAACTACTGCCCAGCCCGCGACTCAGCGGGATCCGGTTGATCATGCGCACCCGGAGCCCGTCAGGCGGCTCTCCGAGGTGTGTCAGCGTCGCCGTGACGGCACGCGCCACCAGGTTCTGCGCGCCGAGCGCCTGCAGCCGCTCGGCGCCCTCGCCCTCGATCTCCAGGCGCATCCCGCTCCCGATGCGCTCCAGTTCGATCTCGTTGTAGAGCCCCAGGGCCATTCCCAGGACGTCGAACCCAGCCCCCAGGTTCGCTGTGGAGGCCGGCACCCGCAGCCTCACCCACCGCCGTTTTCCCATGCGGTCCTCCGTCACGCCTCGATCCACCTCCATCAGGTCCCATGCAGTTCCCCCGGCTGTATAGCGCAGACCGGCGTGGACTGCAAGCCCCAAGCGGTCCCGGCGGGGCGAAAGGCTTGACTTCCACGGACGCGGGGGCTATAAGACCCCGACGGAGGCACGCATGGGACACGGAGTGCGGCTGGCATTTATCGGTGGCGGCAACATGGCGGAGGCCTTGGTGCGGGGGATTCTCGCGGCGCAGCGCATGGCGCCGGATGAGGTCCTCGTCACCGACGTCCGCGACGAACGGCTCGCCTATCTCAAGACAACGTATGGCGTGGGCGTGTCCCCGGACAACGCCGAAGCGGCCCGGCAAGCCGAGACGGTGATCCTCGCCGTCAAGCCGCAGGTCATGAGCCGGGCGCTGGACGATCTGCGCAAGGTCGTCGCCGACCGGCAGCTCGTCATCTCGATTGCTGCGGGCATTTCCACCGCGACCCTTGCGGAGGCGTTTCTTCGGCCGGTCCGCGTCATCCGCGTGATGCCGAACATGCCGGCGCTGGTCCTGGAAGGCGTCAGTGCTCTCGCCCGGGGAACCCACGCCACGCCCCAGGATCTCGAGACGGCTCGCGGCCTCTTTGAAGCCGTGGGACGGGTCGTCGTCGTGGACGAGGCGCTCATGGACGGCGTCACCGGCCTCTCGGGCAGCGGACCCGCGTACGCCTTCCTGATCATCGAGGCGCTCGCGGACGCCGGGGTCAAGGTCGGCTTGCCGCGCGACACGGCCGTCGCCCTTGCCGCCCAGACCATGCGGGGCGCTGCCCGTATGGTGCTGGAAACCGGAAAGCACCCGGCCGAACTCAAAGACATGGTCACCTCCCCAGGCGGGACCACCATCGCGGGACTGCACGCCCTCGAACAGGGGGCCGTCCGCGCCGCCCTCATCAACGCGGTCGAGGCCGCCACGCGCCGCTCGCGAGAGCTGGGGAAACCATAAGGGCCGCCCGCGGATCACCCGCACCACCCTCTCAAGGGGCCTGCTGATGTTCGTGTTCGCCAACTTCCTGAATGCCGTCGCCGGAGTGCTGGACGTCGTCCTGACGGCATACTACTGGATCATCATCGTTCGGGCATTGCTCTCCTGGGTCAACCCGGACCCCTGGAACCCTATCGTCCAGTTCCTGCACCGGGCCACCGAACCCGTGTTGGCCCCGATCCGTCGCCGGTTGCCGACCTGGCGCATGGGCGTCGACCTCTCGCCCCTGGTGGCGATCCTGGCCGTCATGTTCATCCAGTACTTTCTGGTGGCCTCCCTCAAAGAACTGGCCTGGAGGATGCGCTGATGGAGATCTCCCCGCTCGAGATCACGCAACGGGAGTTCGGTCGGAAGTTGCGCGGCCTGGACCCGGATGAGGTGCACACTTTTTTGGAGCAGGTCGCCGAGGAGATGACGCGGCTCTTGCAGCAGCGCACCGACCAGGCCAGCCTGGTGCAGCGACTGGAAGCCCAGATGAAAGGCCACCAGGAGCGCGAGGACGCGCTGCGCAACACGCTGGTCACCGCCCAAAAAATGACCGAGGAGATCAAGGGAAACGCCAGGCGGGAGGCCGAACTGATCATCAAGGAGGCCGAGCTCCGGGCGGAGAAGCTCCTGGAGCAGGCCCACCAGAAACTCGGCCAGGTCCAGGCAGAGGTCGCCGAGCTCCGGCGCCAGCGGGATCTGTTTGCCGCCAAGCTGCGCGGACATTTCAAGACCCACCAGGATCTGCTGGACGCCGCCATCCCGGACAAGCCGGCGCCCGGCAAGTGAAGCCGGACCCGCCCATCGTGAAGCAAGAGGGGCCCGACGTCCTGCTGAGCCTCCACGTCCAGCCCCGCGCCTCGCGGAACCAGTTCGTGTTCTCGTCGGACCGGATCACCCTGCGCCTCACCGCGCCACCCGTGGACGGCGCCGCCAACGCCGCTTGCCGCGCCTTCCTGGCCGAACGGCTCGACGTCGCCAAATCCCGCCTCACCATCCTGCGGGGGGATGCGGCCCGCGCCAAGCTGATCCGCATCCGCGATGCAGACGCCGCCGAAATCCTCAGCCGCCTCCAGCCCGCTCCGCGAGAGAGCGGTCCTCGGTGATCCGCAGGTGACGCGGATCCGCACAGCGTCTCGCGGCCATGTGTTCCCCATGAGATCGGCCCATCGGCGGCATCCGCGGATGCCGATCTCCGTCGTGGGGACCGCGGGCGGGGGGCGCTAGCGGGTAACCTGGAATTCGAAGCGGCCGGGAAACGCGCGTCCCCCCACGAAGAAGGACGGCAGATCCAGTAGCAGGTGAACGGCCTCGGGTTTGAGGCTCGGAAAGAGCAAGAATCCTTCGCGCTCGCCGCCCGGCTGGATGACCACGAAGCGGCTCAGCAACGTGGCCTGGAGGCTCATCAGGCGAGGTGCCGCCCCGTCGGTATCCGCCAGGCGCATGTACATTTCCTCGTAGGGGATCGTCCGGTCCCGCTGTCCGTCCTGCGCCACCAGGACCACGATCGCCGGGTCGAATTGCACCTCCTCGCGCGTCTGGTTCCGGATCCGCGCCAGAAAGACCGTCGGGGGAGACTCCTCCCACAACTCTCGCGGCCACGGCGCCACCAGCCCGGGGCGGCCCGCGTAGTAGGCGCCCACCGCTGCCGCGTTCATCCAACGCACGGTCACCGCCGCGCCGCCCAGGGACGCGACGATGGCCTCGCCGACAACCTGATTGATTGGCGCCTGCTGGGGCGCCGGCCGGAGGACTGCCGGCCCCTTCGGCGGCTCGGTCGTCGCACAGCCGACCAGGACCCCACACACGCCGAGGGCCACAACGCCGGCCCTCCACGCGCGACGCCGCGCGGTCGTCCGGTTCGTCGTCATCTAGGCGATCCGCATCGCCCGGAGCCGCGCCACGCGCTGCTCGACCGGCGGATGGGTGGAGAACAGATTGAGCAGGCTGGACCCGCGCAGCGGATTCACGATGAACAGATGGGCGGTGGACGGATTCGCCTCCATCGGCAGCGCCGTGGCGCCCCGCTCCAGCTTCTCCAGGGCGTCGGCCAGCGCCCAGGGCTTTCGACTGATCTGCGCCCCAGTCGCGTCCGCCAGGTATTCCCGCGCCCGCGAAATGGCCATCTGGATCAACATCGCCGCCAGCGGGGCCAGGATCGCCAGCAGGATCATGCCGACGATACCGCCTCCGCCGCCACCCTCGTCGTCGTCCTGACGTCGGGCGCCCCCGAACATGGCCGCGAACTGCGCCATGCGGGCCAGCATCATGATGGCCCCGGCCATGGTGGCCGCGATGGTCGAGATCAGGATATCCCGGTTGCGGACATGACCCAGTTCGTGGGCCATGACCCCTTCCAGCTCGTCCGGGGAGAGGATGCGCAGGATGCCTTCGGTGGCGGCCACGGCGGCGTGCTGGGGATTTCGCCCGGTGGCAAAGGCGTTCGGGCTATCCGTGGGAATGATGTACACCTTCGGCATGGGCAGGCCAGCCCGCTGGGCCAGACGCCGGACCAAGGCGTGGAATTGCGGCGCCTGGGCTTCGGTCACTTCCTGTGCCCCGTACATCCAGAGGACCACCCGATCGGACCACCAGTACGAGGCGAAATTCATCAGACCGGCGAACAGAAACGCCACCACCATCCCCTGCTCGCCGCCAAGCATGCCACCGATCAGGATGAAGAGAACGGTCATCGCCGCCAGCAGGGCCGCGGTCTTCACCGAATTCGACATCGCGTCAACTCCTTTACTCCTTCACGTCGGAAACGGCCGGGTGCTCGTCGGTGAACGGATTCGAGCATACGAGAGGCATCAGAGCGTGTCAAGACGCCTCCGGGCATCTCCGGGCGTCAGCCCTCCTCGATGGGAACGTGCCGGACGATTCCCTTGCGTCCGACGGGGACGAGTCCCTCGCCGGGCGGCTGAGTTTGGCCCCGCTCCTTGAACTCGGATTCCATCCGACGGAGAACCTCCTGGAGCATCTCGTTCATCCGCCCCCGCATTTCCCCCATCCGCTCGCGCATGTTGAGGATGACCTCGACACCGGCGAGATTGACCCCCAAATCCTTGGTCAGCCGCAGGATCAACTCGATGCGCTCCAGATCGTCCTCGGAGTAGCGCCGGGTGTTCCCGTCGGTCCGCGCCGGCCGGAGCAACCCCTCCCGCTCGTAGGCGCGGAGCGTCTGGGGGTGCACATCGAACATCTCGGCTACCACGCTGATCATATAGAGAGGCCGCCTGGTCTTTGGCATCGTCGCTCACCTGCCGCGCGGACCCGCCGGCGCCCGTGCTAGTGCCGGGGCCGTGGGTCCTCCGGGTTCAACCGCGCGAACTCCCGCAGGAGTTCCTGCGAACGGACGTCGAGGTTCTTGGGTGAGACGATCTTCACGGCCACGAACTGATCGCCCTGCCCGCCCCCCTTCAGATGCGGCACGCCTTTCCCGCGCAGCCGGAACACTTGCCCGCTGCTGGTCTCGGGTGGGATGCGCATGGTCGTCACGCCGTCGATCGTCGGGATATCGATGCGCGCCCCGAGGGCGGCTTCCGTGATGGTGATCGGCACCTCCCCGTGGAGGTTATCCCCTTTCCGTTCCAACAACGGATGGGGGCGCACCCGGGTCACGATGTACAGGTCGCCGGGCGGTCCGCCATTCGCCCCCGGCTCGCCCTTGCCCTGGAGCCGGATGCGGGAGCCGGTATCCACCCCGCCGGGGATCTTGACCGCGAGGCGCTCGGTCCCGAATGTCACCCCCCGACCGCCGCAGGTGCGGCAAGCCTCTCGGCCGATCTTGCCGTTGCCGCGGCAGCGGGGACACGCCTCGGACGTTCGCCGCAGGCCGCGGCCGGCCCGCCGGCCGTTTCCACCGCAGTCAGGGCAGGCGTCCAGCGGACTCCCGGGCTTGGCCCCGGATCCCCGACAGGCGTCGCACTGGGAGTGCCTCTGCACGCTAATCTCGGTGGCGATGCCGCGCACGGCGTCGACGAAATTGATATCCAGGCTGTAGTGGAGGTCCTCCCCGGCAGCAGGACCCTCCGCCCGGGTGCCGCCCTGGCCCCCGAAGAGATCGGAGAGGAAATCCCCCAGATCGCCAACCCCGCCGGCGCCGAAGTTCACGCGACTGAAGTCGAAGCCGCCCGGCCCGGCCCCGGCCTGCGACCCGCCCGCCGTCTGCGCGTATCCCTCATGGCCGAACTGATCGTACTGGCGCCGTTTCTCCTGGTCGCTGAGGACCTCGTAGGCCGCCGCGACCTCCTTGAACTTGCCCTCGGCCGTCTTGTCCGCGGGATTCACGTCGGGATGGTATTTCCGCGCCAATTTCCGGTAGGTGCGTTTGATCTCCTGGGTGGAGGCGCCCCGGGTCACGCCCAGCACGTCATAGTAATCCCGCTTTGCCATGCGTCACTCTCGCCGATTCCGGGCCGGGTCGCCCGTCACGCGGCCTCGATGGAAACCTTCCGCGATTGAGACTCGGCGCGCTTCGGCAGCCGGATCTCGAGTACGCCGTCCCGGCAGGTGGCCCGGATCCCGTCCGGATCCACCAGGGGCGGGAGCGTCAGGCGTCGGATGAACACGCCGTGCCGGCACTCAATTTGCTGGACCTGTTCACGCCGAAACGAGGGATCGGGCGGCCGTTCGGCCCGAATCGTCAGGACGCTCTCCGCAACCTCGATCCGAATCTGTCGCACGGTAACCCCGGGCAACTCGACCTGAATCCGGAGGTCCGTCTTCGTCTCGCAGACATCGACCGGCGGCGTCCACGCCCCCTCGGCGGATTGCGCACCCCCTACGCCCTGGCTCTGGAGGCTCTCGAAGAGCCGACTCATCTCCTGCTTGATCAGCAACAGATCACCTAGGGGATCCCATCCGGGACCGGGCCACGGTTGAACAGCCACGACGCACCTCCGACGATCCGACCCCCGACGCACACCGGCCCGGTCGAGCGCGGGGGCACCCGTCCGCTGAATGCGGCGGACTCACCGCACGTCGATGGAAATCCGCTTCGGTTTGGCCCCCTCCGCTTTCGGGAGCGTCAGCTCCAGCACGCCATCCCGGAACACCGCGTGGATGGCCTCCTGGCGCACCACGGACGGCAGGGTGAAGGAGCGGTGAAAGCTGCCGTAGGCCCGCTCGATCCGAAGGTAACTCTCCTCCTGCACGTCCTTGGCGAACCGCCGCTCCCCTTTGAGCGTCAGCGTATTCTCGTGGATCTGGATCTGGATATCCTCCCGGGCAACCCCCGGCAGTTCCGCCTTCATGACGATCGTATCCGTCGTCTCGTAGATGTCCACGGACGGGGTCCATGTCGCGGCCGATACTCCCTCCTCGCCTCGCGATCGCGAGAGGGTCTGCTCGAAGAGCTTATTCATCCGATCCTGGATCGACACGAGGTCTCGAAACGGATCCCATTTCACCACAGCCATAGCCCGTCCCCTTGCGGCCCGCCATCGACGGCCGACAGGCGCTCCGACCGCAGATGGCCGCCGCTCCGGAATGTCCGGCTACTTCTTCCCCTTGCCGAGGTCTTCGAACTCCGCATCCACAACCTCGCCCTCGGCGGCCGCGCCCGGCTTGGCCTGAGACTCGCCGCCCTCGGTTGGGGCGTCGGCGGGCTGTTTCTCCTTCGCCTGCCGGTACATCACCTCGGCCAGGCGATGCGAGGCCTTGGTGAGCGTCTCCATCGCCGCACGGATCTTGTCCATGTCGTCGCCCTTGAGGGCTTCCTTCGTCGCCGCCAGGGCGTCCTCGATCGGCTTGATGTCGCTGACCGGGATCTTCTCCCGATTCTCGTTCAGCATCTTCTCCGTGTTGTACACCAGACTGTCTGCCTGGTTGCGCGCCTCGATGTCGGCCCGGCGCTTCTTGTCCTCGTCGGCGTGCCGATCCGCGTCCTTGACCATCTTATCGATGTCGTCCCTCGACAGGCCGGAGGACGCCGTGATGGTGATCGCCTGCTCCTTGCCGGTGGCCATGTCTTTGGCAGACACGTTCACGATGCCGTTGGCATCGATGTCGAAGGTGACCTCGATCTGCGGAATCCCCCGGGGCGCCGACAAGATGCCGACCAGGTGGAACTTTCCCAGCGTCCGGTTGTCCCGGGCCATCTCTCGCTCGCCCTGGAGGACGTGGATCTCGACGCTCGTCTGGCTATCCGCGGCGGTCGTGAAGAACTCGCTCTTCCGGGTCGGGATAGTGGTGTTCCGTTCGATCAAGCGCGTCAGCACGCCGCCCAGCGTCTCGATCCCGAGGCTCAGCGGTGTGACGTCGAGCAGGACCACATCCTTGACGTCCCCCACCAGGATGCCCGCCTGGATGGCCGCGCCGACGGCCACGACCTCGTCCGGGTTCACCCCCTTGTGGGGCTCCTTCCCGAAGAACTCCTTCACCGCCTGCTGGACCTTGGGCATGCGGGTCTGGCCGCCCACCAGGACCACCTCATCGATCTGACTGGCGTT
>Ga0209048_10004983_pt1 | contig 12609 bp, 10 predicted proteins | sample FrelakmetCRP12CR_FD_187146 | JGI IMG/M metagenome (GOLD analysis project Ga0209048, IMG submission 187146) | Freshwater lake sediment microbial communities from the University of Notre Dame, USA, for methane emissions studies - CRP12 CR (SPAdes)... | ecosystem: Environmental > Aquatic >... | reverse complement strand
CCTCCCGGCTTCCCCGCCGCATCAACTCCACGGCGCTCCGCCCCGTGCCCGCCGACCGACTCGGGGCCAAGGTGCGTGGGTACCTGCTCCTCTTCCCAGTGGACACCGCGGGCGCAGTCAGCGAAGGGGCAACCCCATGACACTCCAAGGCTACGTTGTCCTTGCGGCGGCAACCACGACGGCTGTGGGGTCCCTCGCGCTCCGGGCGCTGGCGGGCACGGGAGCGGAGGTCGTGATTGGCAATCCGTCCTGCGGCAAACGCCCGGGCAACGCGGGGCACGGCACGGTGCTCGTCCCGTCCGGGAAGAACGAGCTCGCCATCTTCGCCCAGGGCTGCTTCTGGGGCGTCGAGGAACGGTTCCGCAAGCTGCCGGGCGTGGTGGCGACGGCAGTAGGCTACACGGGGGGCCACACGCAGAACCCGAGCTACGAAGACGTGTGCGCGCACGACACGGGCCACGCCGAGGCGGTCATAGTCGAGTTCGATCCCAGCCGGATCAGCTACGGGAAGCTCCTCGACTTCTTCTGGGAGACCCACGACCCGACGAGTGGCGCCCGCCAGGGGCCCGACCTGGGCAGCCAGTACCGGTCCGCCATCTTCACCTTCGGCCCCGGGCAGATGGCGGAGGCGCTCGCTTCGCGCTCCGAGAAGCAAAGACGCGTCTCGGATCCCATCACGACCGAGATCGTTCCGGCCGGGCTGTTCTGGATCGCGGAGGACTACCATCAGCAGTGGGACGAGAAGCACGGGGCCCTTTCCTGTCCGGTCCCGCACCGGCCGAGGAGCAACTAGAGAGGGGCGCATGACGCCTTCCATACCGGCCGCCTTCCTTGCGTTGGCGCTCCACGCCGACGCGGAACGGGCCGCTATCCATCAGGGCGTCCCCGTCCTCGTCGAGCTCTTCACGTCCGAGGGATGCTCATCCTGCCCTTCGGCGGATGCAGTCCTCGCCCGGCTGGTGCGGGATCAGCCCGTCCCCGGCGCGCGCGTGATCGCTCTCGGCGAGCACGTCGACTACTGGGACGATCTGGGATGGAAAGACCCGTTCTCCGCCGCCCTCTTCACGGACCGGCAATCGGAGTACGTTCGCAGGTTCGGCATGCGGGGGCCGTACACCCCGCAGCTCGTCGTCGGCGGCCAGGCCCAGGTGCTCGGCAGCGATGAGCGGGCAGCGCGCCAGGCGATCGCACGGATCGCGAGCGCCCCGGCCGGAGCGATGAAGCTTCGTATCCTCGAATCCGGCGCGGACGTAGTCCTCGACGTCCAGGCATCCTGGAACGGCGGCACGGCAGAGGTCCTGCTGGCGATGGTGGAGGACCGCCTCGTCACGAAGGTAACCCGTGGCGAAGACGCGGGGCGTGTGCTGGAGCATGCGGCGGTCGTGATCTCCATGTCCAAGCTCGGTACGGCTGTTGGATGGTTCTCGGGGAGCGCGAGAATCGACGTACGCAAGATGCGCCGGCCTCTGCACGTCATCGTCTTCGCGCAAGAACCGCATGGGGGGAAGATCCATGCCGTCGAAACCGCGCCACTGGCGAGCGCAGAAGAAATTGGCGGGTCGAAGGACTAGCGACCCAGCGCGACGCCCGACCCTGCGGTGCGCCCCGGCTCAAGCTTCGCCGTTCGTCGGTACGCGAGCCGCTGCGGTCGCGACCATGAAGCCCCGCCAGGGAAGAGAACGGGCCAGATCCCTGACAGCATCCAACGAAGGGCCAGCACCGGGCCGTTCTGACCCAGCGCTCCAATCGATTCGTTGCCGCACCCGGGTTGATCAACCGGCAAGGATGAACGGGGACAACAGCGAATTCCTCACCCCGGTGAAGCAGTTCCCGCCCGGCACGGCCAGCGCCACGGGCGCGCTGCTCGTGCCCCCGTTTCCAGGTAGCCCTCGCAGCGCACTGTCCAGGCGATCGAGGGCGTCATGGGCTGACGCGTCTCGGCGGTGCTGCTCCGATTGCGATTCTTGAACGGCTGCGCGTCGTCGACTCGAATCCATGGGCCACGCTCCGGTGGTTCGCGCTGGGAGAGACCCGAGGGCACCCGGGCCGATGTCCAGACGCCTCGCTTCACACCCGGCAAGACAAGCGAGATGATGCGCCGCTCTTCCACGGCCGGAGCAGATGCCGCAGTTCCATGACATGCCAAGCCTGCGCGTTCAGCAGGCTAGAATCACACAAGTGACCCGGCTCAACGACAACCACCCGCTCGCCGCTGTCCTCACGGGAGTGCTCGACCGCTTCCGCGTGCGCCGGGAGCTTCCCGCTCTCGGCACCGACGAGCGCCTCGACGGAAAGGTCGCCCTCGTCACCGGCGGCGCCTCGGGGCTCGGCTTTGCGACGTCAGTGGATCTGGCACGCCGCGGTGCGCGGGTGCTTCTCGCTGATTGCCGCGACCTCGAGCGCGCCCACCGCCGGGCGGTCTCGCTCGGCGTGGAACCGGCCCAAGTCGAGCCGTTGCACGTCGACCTCTCCGATCTCTCCTCCATCGATCGCGTCGTCGCGGACCTCGCCAACCGCGGCGAGCATCTCGACCGGCTGGTCCTCAACGCTGCCATCGTCCCCACCGCCGCGCGATCGACGCTCCAGGGGCTCGACGAGATGTTCGTCGTCAACTACCTCTCCTCCTTCGCACTGGTCACGCGCCTCCTCGACGATGGCTTGCTCCCCCGCGACCGCCGGAACGCAGACGTGCCGCGTGTGATCTTCGTCGCTTCGGAGGCGCACCGATGGAGCGACGACCTCGTGCTCGATCGCCTCGACCGTCCGCGCGACGGCTCCCCCCGGCGGGTCCTCGCCTGGTACGGCACCTACAAGCTCATGCTCGCCACCTTCGCCTGGGAGCTCGCGCGACGACTCTCCGTCGAGGGCATTCCGCGCCTCTCGGTGTTCGCGCTCTGCCCAGGGGCGATGCGGACCAACATCGCCCGCGAGTTACCGGCGCCGCTGCGCGCTCCCCTCGGGGCGGTGATGCACCTCTTCTTCCAGGATCCCTTCGTCGCCGACGAGCCGGTGCTCTACCTCGCCTGCAGCCACGCGCTCGAGGGCCGTACCGCGGTCTATTTGCACAAGATGGCGCCCAAGGACGTCGACCCGCGGGCCGCCGACGCGAATGTGGGTCGAGTGCTCTGGGAGCGCAGCGAGGCGGTGCTGGCGCGGGCGCGCGGCGGGGGCTGATCGGCGCGGTACCGTGCCGGCGGGGAAAAGTGCGCTATTGCGGGTTGAACCACAGTCCCGCCGCGCCCCGGGCTGGCCCGGGACCTCGCCTGCGGACGACTCTTCAGGGCGCACGCGTGATGGTGAAGGTGCGGGAGGCGAACTGGCGAGCACCCGTGTCGCAGCCGTTCGGATAGAAGACCCGGCCGCTCAGCCTGGTGTGGCCCTGCGGCCGCGCCGGGCGAGACAAGCGACGGATACCAGCCGTCGAACTGTCCCCCGGTCGTGAGTCCGGGGCAGGGCGACGTGATCGGGAACTGGGATCCCGCGATCATCTTCGGAGCCGTCCAGTCCTGCAGGTCGAGGTTCGTCGCCGTCGAGTAGTACCAGGCGCCGGTCGACGTCCCCGATACCCTCGTGCGGCACACGAACACCATCAGGTAGAGACCCAGGTCGTCGTGTCTCGAGATCTCGGCCATGGCCTGCTGCCCGCCAGTGCAACCCGGGCCGGGCAGCACGCCCGTGTCGAGGCCGCCGATCCCCGGCTGGCTGGAGGCGCCGTTGAACCACTTCTCGAAGACGAGGGGGTCTTCGCCGAGCCTGGCGCGCGCGACCCGCATGATGCCGTCGGCGGCCGGCGTCTGCCCGCCGTCGTGGTAGCCATAGACGACGTACAAGCAGAAATTCCCTGAGGCGTTGCGGTCGACGAAGGCGCTCGGGATAGCGTCGCCCATCGGCGTGTGCGGAATGGATGGCTGCGGGTTCACGGCCTTCAAGACCGGGTGACCGGAGGCGTCCTCCAACGCGCTGTTCACGGGCGCGCCGGGGTGGCACCGGGTCGACGGTGGCTGGCTTCACGCCGTCGAGAGGTGCGCGGGGCTGACTCGTGCCTGCATGCCCGCGCTCCTCGGGGCTGCCATGCTTCGCGCGCTCAGCGAACGCGAAAGACGCCCATGCCCGCCGGAGGCACATGGACCACCGCCGCGGTTCCGGTGCGGGCGAGCTGTGCATCGCCGAGGAGCCGTTCGGCATCGCCGGGCAGGTTCGCACCGGCCGCGAGCCCCGTGTGCCAGGCCTTCTCGTCCATGCCGACGACGACGACGTAACTCTCGTCGCTCGACTCGCGGAGATAGAGCAGGATCGAATCGTCGTCGGTTGGAAGGATCCGCAATGAACCCGCCCCGAACGCCTCCCGCCCGCGGCGCAGGGAGAGCAGGCTCCGGTAGAAGGCGTACGTGCTCCCAGGGTCGAGCTCCTCCGCCTCCAGGTTGGTCGAGTCGGGTTCCGCCCCGAAGGCGATCCAGGGCCGGCCGGTCGTGAAGCCCCAGCCGAAGTCCAGCCGGCCCAGCGCCGGAGGCGCTTCCTTCCAGAGCATGGGCGTGCGCGCGAAGTCGCGCGTGTCCACGACCACCTCCGAGCCTGGCCGAAGCGCCAACTCGTCCCCGTAGTACACGAACGGCGTCCCCGGCATCGTCATCTGGATGAGCGCCGCGCGGCGAAGGTGCGACTCGACCCCCAATGCCGCCTGGAAGGCGCGGCGGATGTCGTGGGAGTCGATGTAGAGAGCGTTCTGCGCGCCCGGCGGGTTGGCCTGGAGGACCGCCGCGAAGTGGTCCGCGATGGGCTGAGCAGAAGCCCCGTTGAGGTAGCCTCCCCAGAGAAAGCCGTAGTTGAAGTCGAAGGCCATCTGGAACATGTCCTGGCCGCTGCCGAAGAACGGCGCCTCTGACCCGAACCCGATCGGCTCCCCGACCATGGCGCGACCCGGGTAGGCGTTCAGGAGCTGCCGGAGCGACTTGATGTACGCGACCGTCTCCGGGATCAGGTCGCAACCGGCGGCCGACTCGTAGAGGGCTCCGATGGCGTCGCAGCGAAAGCCGTCCACGCCGCGATCGAGCCAGAAGCGCGCGACGTCGAGCGTCGCCGCGACGACGTCCGGATTCCAGTAGTTCAAGTCGGGCTGCGCCGGATAGAACCGGTGAAAGTAGTACTGGCCGCGCACCGGATCCCAGGTCCATGCGCTGGTTCCGAAGGTCGGCACCGGCCCGCACGGGATGTCCGGCCGTCCTGGAGCGTCGGACCACACGTACCAGTCCGCCTTGGGGTTCTTGAGGCTCTGGCGCGATTGCTGGAACCAGGGATGAGCGACCGACGTGTGGTTGAGCACGAGGTCGAGGATCACCCGCATTCCTCGAGCGTGCGCTGCGGCGAGCAGTGCGTCGAAGTCCGCCATCGTGCCGTAGTCGGGATTGATGTCACGGTAATCCGAGACGTCGTAGCCGGAGTCGGCGAAGGGCGACGGCATGACGGGCATGAGCCAGAGGGCGTCCACGCCCAGCGCCTGCAGGTAGTCGAGTCGCGAGATGAGCCCCGGCAGGTCGCCGATCCCGTCGCCGTTCGAGTCCTGAAGCGAACGAACGTACACCTGGTAGAAGATGGCGTGCCGGTACCATTCCGGCCCAGAGAGCAGGCGCGCCGCCTCGGCGGCGCGGTCCTTCTCCGGGTAGACGGGTTCGGCCACGGGCTCGGAGCTCGACTGCGTACACTGCGCAAGCGACAGAGCGCACAGGACGCCCGCGAGGGAAGCGCGCCACGACCCGGCCCGGGGAAGCGGGCGCGCGCGTCGGTGCGGAGCGAGCTCTGGCGAGGGACTGGCTTGGCCCACAGCCGTATAGTCTAGGCGATCCGCTCGCACCGTATCCCCCCCGAGCGATGTCTGCCCCGGAAGGGGAGTGGGCCCGGGAGAAGGACGCTCGGTGAGCTTCTACCTGCGCTCCGGGCCTCGCCGGCCTCACGTCCGCGAATGAGCGACTCACGAGTGCGCGTGCGGCTCACCGGCGCCGCGGGGGACTCGGAGGGCACGGGCGAAGGGCGATCCGCAGCGGTCCCTGAGGCTGCCCTTGAAACCATGCTCGTCGCCTACGGCGGCCCGTGGGGAGAGCTGTACTACTGGCACAATGCCAACCCGCACGACGACCCCAAGCTCGCCCGCTTCGTGCCCCACGAGTTCCTCGACCGGATGGCGCGGCGCCACCCATGGATCTGGCCGTCCGATTACTTCTTCCCGGTGGTAGCGCGCGGCGCGGCCGAGGTCCTGCGGGCGGGCGGGAACGTCTCGATGGGCGCCCACGGCCCGCTGCAGGGCCTGGGGCCCCACTGGGAGATCTGGGCGATGGCCGGCGAGGGGGCGAGCAGGAGGGACCAGGCGATGACGCCGATCGAGGCGCTGCGCGCATCCACGCTGCTCGCAGCCGAGAAGCTGGGCTTCGCGCCCGACCTGGGCTCGATCGAGGCGGGCAAGCTGGCCGACTTCGTGGTGCTCGACAAGAACCCGCTCGACGACATCCACAACACGGCGGCCGTCCGCTGGGTGGTGAAGAACGGGGAGGTCTGGGAGGCGGAGACGATGAGGAAGATCGGGCCGCGCGAGGTGCCGCCGCCGCGGTTCTTCTGGAATCGGTGACCGGTCAGGGCGAGCGTGCGGTGCTCCGCCGCGAAGGCGAATTCGTGCTGCGGGTGAAACCCGGGCGTGCGCCTCTCCAGGCCCTAGAGATCGAACTCCCGGCGGACGAGCGCGCGCTCCCACTTCGCGTCCGGTTCGACGTCGAAGACGAGCGCCGGATCGGCGGGCACCGCGACCCAGGCGCCGGCACGGATCTCCCGCTCGAGCTGGCCGGGCGCCCACCCGCTGCAGCTCAGGACGAGCAGCGCCCGGCGCGGCCCCGTGCCGGCGCCAAGGGCGCGCAGGACCCCGGGCGTCCGGGTCAGGGCGATCCCCCTGGCGACCACCTCGGTCCCGTCCCCGTGCCATTCGGCGGTGTGGAGGACGAACACGCTGCCCGGCGCCACCGGTCCCCCGTAGTGCATGCGCAGGGAGCCGCGGGCGCCGCGTGGCTCGAGCCCGAGCCGGCGGAGGAGGCCCGCGATGGGGACTTCCTCGAACGGCCGGTTCACGACCAGCCCGAGGGTCCCGCCGGCGTCGTGGCGCACGAGCAGGACGACGGTGTGGGAGAAGCGCGGGTCGCCCATCCCGGGCCGGGCGACGAGGAGCTTCCCGGCGAGCCCACCGGGCCTCGCGAGGAGCGGCGGCGGATCCTCCGAGGTGGGTCCCGAGGGGGCGAGCGCCAGGGCCAGCGCCGCCGCCAGGCCTCCGACCTCAGCGAATCGCCGCAGTGGCAAGCTCGGACCTCCGCGACCAATCATAGTGGAGAACGCCCCCGGGGGGGTCGCCGGCGGCGAGGCCGGCCTCCACGCCGCGGCTCGAGGCGATCTGTTCCTGCTACCGGTTCACGGTCAAGAAGGACCGTGAGCGCGGACGGCCCCGGCTCGGCAGGACGCTACGCCCGTGAGGGGAAAGGTCAGACCTACGGCGTCTCGACCCGAATGCCGTCTCGCACTCGGTCCCCGGGGTGGACGGCCACGACCATTCCCGGCGAGAGGCCGTCCAAGACCTCTACGTCGATCTCGCCCCGGTGCCCGATCTGCACCGGCGTGAGGCGCGCCTTTCCCGAGTCGATTCGATAGACGGCCCAGCCGTCGCCGCGGCGAAAGGCCGCACCCTGTGGGATCTTGACCACCCCGTCCGCTTGCCAGAGGACGAGGCGCGCCTCGATGCGGAAGTTGTCGCCCAGCTCGGCCCAGGCCTGGCGGGGATCGGTGAAGGTGGCGATCACATTGACCCGCTGCTCCTCGACGCCCAGCGCCGAGAGCTTGGTGAACGCCGACGGCTCCACCCTCCGCACCCGTGCCGCGAGAGGATGGTCGCCTCCCCAGCCCTGAATGCTCAAGGGCGTTCCGGGACTGACGCGGACCGCGTCGGTGGTGAGCATGTCGACGACGAGCTCGAGCGCGTCGGGGTTCCCCACCTCGAGGAGCGGCGTGCCCGCCTGCACCACCGCGGCGCTCTTCTGCAGCACCCGCAGGACGCGGCCCGAGGCCGGCGCAACCACGTCGACGTGACGCCCGCGAGCCGCGCCCCGTCCCTCGCCGGCGAGCGCCGCGCGCGCCAGGCGAACCTGCTCCGACGCGACCTTGCCGCCGAACACGGCCGAGGAGAGCTCCTCGGAGCGCATGCGCTCGTCGAGCTCGGCTCGCTCCAGGCCCTGCGGGGAGAGCGAGCCAGCCGCGGCGAGCTCCTTCGCGCGCGCCAGCTCGGCGCGGGCGAGGTTCAGCGCCACGCGGGCGCGCCCTTCCAGGGCCTGCGCCTGACCCAGGGCCGAGATGGCCGCGCTGAGCCGCGCCTCGGCCTCCGAGTGGGTGCGCTCGTCGAGGAGTGGCGCGAGCGAGGGCGCGATCTCGGCGAGCGCGTCGCCTTCCTGGACCAGGTCGCCCGGTTCCAGGACCTGCCGAGAGACCGCGCCGGCGACCGGCGCGGAGACCACGTAGCGATCCTTCACGCGGGCGATTCCGGTCTCCTCGATCGCGACCACCAGGTTGCCGCGCACGACCGTCGCCGCGTCCACCGGTACCGGGCGCGGCCTGAGCGCGAGCACGGCGGCGAGGGCAGCGGCGAGAAGCGCCGCTGCCGCCATGCCCTGCCGGACGAAGTGCGCGAGCTTGCGCCTTCGCTCGCGCGCGCGGCGCCCGTCGTCGCCTCCCGCCGATCTCGAAATCGCGGGAGCCGATGGCTCCGCGCCGGGCCCGGTGCGATCCGCCTCGCCGGTCGGCGTCGTCGTCCGGGGCGGCGTTCCAGGTTCATCGAAGGCTGCCATGCTTCTCACTCCCTCGTCTTCAGGACGGCGATCAGGTCGAGCTTGTCGAGGTTGCGGCGCACCCAGAGGGCGCTCACCGCCGCGGCGAGCAGCCCCACCGCGGTGGCGAGCAGGTAGGTACTCGGGGCGACGAAGACCTTCCAGCGGAACTGCTCCTGGTCGATCGACTGCATGAACATCACCGCCCACGCCCGCCCGAGGAGGAGGCCCAGTGGGATGGCGATGGCGACCTCGATGGACATGCTGCCGATGAGGATCGCCGAGATCTCCCGCCGCGAGTAGCCGAGGACGCGCAGGCTCGCGAGCTCGCGGCTCCGCATGGCGAGCGCGATGCGGGCATTGTTGTAGACCACCCCGAAGATGACCGTGGCGGCGAGGAGGATGGAGACGGTGGTCCAGATGTCCATCATCGAGGCGTTCATGTCGCGCAGCCGCTCGATGTCGGCACGCAGGTCGGACACGTCGATGACCTTCGGGAGGCGGCGGAGCCGCTCCTCGACGGCGGCGCGCTTCCGGGGATCGACGGAGAGGTTCACCGACCCGAGCGCGCCGGAGTCGCCCTCGAGCCCCGCCACCAGGTCAGAGCGCGCGTAGATCTGCAGGCCGACCGACTCGTCCACGAAGCCGGCTACCACCGGGCGCACTACCGGGCGTGCCCCTTCGCGGATCTCCACCTCCGGCCGGTCGCCGACTCCGAGGCCCAAGACCTCGCCGAGCTTCTTCGTGACCAGGATGCCGTCGGCCGGCACCGGGACCTCGCGGCCGCGCCGCTCGACCAGTCGGCGCAGCGTGGAGCCGGGCGCCATGCCGATGAGCACTGTGTCGCGGGTGCGGTGCTCGAAGCGCAACCGCACCGGCATGGCGCGGATGCCCTCCACCTTGACCACGCCGGGGATGGCGGCGAGTTCGCGCAGCGCGCGCGGAGACACCGGGTTCGCGAATGAGACTGCCAGGTCCTGGCGCTGCTCGCGGCGGAGGGATCCCTCGAGGTAGCCCTCCAGCGAGTCGAGGCCGAAGCGCCCGAGGATGACGAGTGCCAGCGCTCCGGCGATGCCCACCGAGGAGAGGAGTGTGCGAAGCGGGCGACGCTGCACCTCCCGCAGGATCATCATCCCCGAAGCGCCCGCCAGCGCCTGCAGCCCGATCCGCTCGAGGATGCTCCGTCGATAGAGCGCCGGCGAGGGCGGCCGCATGGCCTCTGCGGGCGGCAGGCGCACCGCCGCGCGCACCGCCAGCAGCGCCCCCACGAGCCCGGCGCAGGCGCTCCCCAAGATGCCCGCGGCGACCTCCGAGCCGCTCAGCTCGAACTGAAGATCGGGGAAGCGGAAGACACCGGCGTACATGCCGAGCACGATGCGGCCGAGCGCCCAGCCGCCGATGAGGCCCAGCATGGAGCCGGGCAGAAGCACCACCGCCACCAGGCCGGCGAAGTGCCTTCGCAGTTCGCCGTTCGTGTAGCCGATGGCCTTGAGCGCGGCGATCTCGGGACGCTGCAATGTGATGAGCCGGCTCAGGACCAGGTTGATGAGGAAGGCGGCGACGCCGAGAAAGATCATCGGAACCATCCCCGCCAGCGCCTGCAGTTGCCCGAGCTCGCCCTCCAGGATCCGGTTCGACACCTGGTACTTGCGGCCCACGGCCCCGTTTCCGCCGTAGGGCACGAGCAACCGGTCGACCGCGGCGCGCACCGCCGCTTCGGAAGCGCCCGGCTGGAGCAGCAGGCTCACGTCGTTGAAGGCCCCCTCGAGCTGGTACGCGGCCGCGAGCGTGGAGCGGCACATCCAGAGGATGGCGTACCGGGCGGGGTCGTCGGCGATGGCGCCGGGCCGGAGCGCGTAGACGAACTCCGGCGACAGCGCCACGCCGACCACCCGGAGGCGGCGGAGCTTCCCGTTGATCACTGCGGGGAGGCGCTGTCCCGGGTACAGCCCGTGCGCGTCGGCGAACGACTCCAGCACCACCACCTCGTCGCTGTCGCGCTCGGGCAGGCGCCCGCTGCGCAGGTAGATGGCGTTCGTGGCGGGCTCACCCGACGCCGGCAGCGACAGCAGCCTCCCCGAGGCCGGACGCTCCATCCCCTCGATGGGGAGCGACACCTCCTTGGAGATGCGCGTCTCCACCGCCTCCACGCCTTCGATGCCCTCGATGCGCCGGCCGATCGACTCCGGCGCCCGCTCCAAGAGGGCAAACACGTGCGCGAAGCGCTGGCGATCATAGTAGACGTCGCGGGAGCGGAGGAGCGAGGCGTACGTGCCGCGCAAGCCAAGGAAGCTGGCAATCCCGCTGGCCAGGACGAGCGCGATGGTCAGCACCTGCCCCTTCAGCCGGCTCACCTCCCGCAGGAGCTTGCGATCGAGGGCAGGGATCAGCACGGCCTCACCAGTGAAGATCGCGCGCCCGCCGGGTCCGGCCGGCGCGCCGCTCGCCCTGAACGCGGCCGTCGCCGAGCGTCACCACCCGGTCGGCGATCTCGGCGATGGGGGCGTTGTGGGTGATGACGGCGGTGGCGGTGCCGAGCTCGCGGTTCACCTGCTCGATCACCTCCAGCACCAGGATGCCGGTCCGGAAGTCGAGGGCGCCCGTGGGCTCGTCGCAGAGCAGGATCGAGGGTCGCTTGGCGACGGCCCGGGCGATGGCCACGCGCTGCTGCTCGCCGCCGGAGAGCTGCGCCGGGAAGTGGTCGAGGCGGTTGCCGAGGCCGACCAGCTCCAGCGCTTCCTCGGGCTCGAGCGGATCCTCGGCAATGTCCGTCACCAAGGCGACGTTCTCCCGGGCCGTCAGGCTCGGGATGAGGTTGTAGAACTGGAAGACGAACCCGACGTTTCTCCGCCGGTACTGCGTGAGGAGGTCGTCGTCGGCCTCGGTGAGCTCCTCGTGCTCGAAGAACACCCGCCCCGACGTGGGAACGTCCAATCCTCCGAGGATGTTGAGCAAGGTGGACTTGCCGCTTCCCGACGGGCCGAGCAGAACGAGGAGCTCCCCTTCGCGCAGCTGGAAGTCAACGCCGTCGAGCGCGCGAACGTCCACTTCGCCCATGCGATAGACCTTGCGGAGCTGCATGCAGGCGAGCACCGTGCGCGGGCCCGCTGCCGCACCCTCGGTCCGCACCGCTTGAGCGCCCAGATTGACCTTCCGACCCAAGGGATTCCACCCGAAGTTCGAGCCGCCGTGCTCGGCGGAACGTGGCACAGGTCGAGGTCCTTGGCTACGGCAACGAGTGCGTCGCGAAGCGTGGCGGGAGTCCTCCATGTCACCGGCCCCCGCTGGCCCCGACCAGCCTGCGGCCCGCCAACACGGATGAGTTGGGGTCGCGTCGTGTAGGTTCCGGACTGAAACACGCGTTCGCCCTGCCTGGGTTGGGCAGGATTGGCAACCAGGTCGCGTCGAGTCCACAAGCGGAGTGGGACGTCTGAAGTAATGTCACAAGGTGTTCGACCAACCCATCGACGTCCTCCTGTACCGGGACCTGGAGGTCCGCCAGCTCGGACGCCAGGTCGAGCTGGCCATCCAGCAGCTCCGCGCTGGCGACTTCCGCGCCGCCGACGCCCGCAAGCTGAAGGGAACGGCGCTGTACCGCGCCAGGCTCGACGACCGGAACCGGCTCCTCTTCAAGTTTGGCGAGCACGGCGGCCGACGGGTGCTGTTGATCCTCGAAGTCGTGCACAACCACGACTACGCTCGGTCCCGCTTCCTGGGCGGCGGCGAGGCGAGTGACGCGGACTTCGAGCCGGTGCCGGCGGGTCCG
>Ga0209048_10004982_pt1 | contig 12610 bp, 7 predicted proteins | sample FrelakmetCRP12CR_FD_187146 | JGI IMG/M metagenome (GOLD analysis project Ga0209048, IMG submission 187146) | Freshwater lake sediment microbial communities from the University of Notre Dame, USA, for methane emissions studies - CRP12 CR (SPAdes)... | ecosystem: Environmental > Aquatic >... | reverse complement strand
CGACCGCATCCGCCCGCTCCACGACACCCGTCTTCGCCGCCGAAACCCGGGTCCCTTCCTACCAACCACCGATCCAGGCACGCGGACCTGACCAGTTACGAAGGAGCTCGTTATCGCCGCGCTGATCACCGTGATGAAGCCGATTCCTAGCAGCATCACGAGCGCTGCCACGATTGGCCGCGGACGGTCGTGGGGACCACGTCGCCGTAGCCCAAGGTCGTGACGGTCTGCACGGCCCACCAGAGACCGCCGCCCGTGGATGGGAAGTCCGTGCGGTCGATCTCCGTCATCAGCAGGCCCGCGCCGGTCGTGATCGAAGCCGTGACGACGGCGATGACGACCGCGGCCCCTCTCGGGCTTGTGGCGCGTGCAAGCGCACGTTCGAGTTGGCGCTCGCCCCTCGTCTCCCGCCTCATCGGAGTCGAGCTCGCGACCTTCGGGGCGCGTCCTTCGTGGGCGTTCGTCACGTGAACGTGGATGCCGGCCCGCGGCGGCCGAGGCTGAGGCTTCAACCCCGGGCTACGGGCCGCCCTCGCGCCCGTGTGACGTTCTCGAACTCTTGGCGCACGCGAGGCTGCGCGTGCCTCGAGGTTCAGGTTCCTGCTACCTCGATCGCGTCTTGGACGGTGTCGTAGATGTGCTCGGCTCCGACCTTCTCCGTGATGCCGAAGGTGTCGAGCTGGACGCGCACCTTGTCGTCGACCTCGCAGAGCGCGAGGGTCACGTTGCGCTCGCGGAGCTGGTCGGCGAGCTCTGCGAGCGTCTTGCCGCCGGTGTAGTCGATGTCGTCGATCGCGGCGGCGTCGAGGATCAGCCAGCGCGGCGGGGTGTCGCCGCCGACGAGGCCGAGCATCTCTTCGGCGAGCCGCTCCGCGTTGGCGTAGAAGATGCCGCCGCCGAAGCGGTAGACGACGAGCCCGGGCGCGGTCATGGTGCCCGGCGCGGGCCGCACCGTCTTGAAGTGGCCTTTGGCGGTCCTTACGAGGACGAAGTCGGCCGTGTCGTAGTGACGGCGGACGTGAAGGACGAGCGAGAACACGATCGCGAGGATGATGCCCTGCTCGACGCCGATCGTGACGACGACGACGGCGGTCGCAAGCGCGACATAGAACTCGTCTCTGCGCAGCCGGTAGATCTCGCGCATCCCCTTGACGTCGATCAGCTTGAGGCCGATCAGGAAGACGACCGCCGAGAGCACGCAATTGGGCAGGTACTGCAGTGGTTTGGTCAGGAAGAGCAGCACGATCGCGACAACGACCGCCGTCGCGAGCTGGGCGACCTGGGTGTGGCTTTTCGCCTCGTCGACCATCTCGGTCTTGGTGGGGCTGCCGTTGACGACGAAGGTGCCGCTGAAGCCGGCGGCGATGTTGGCGAGGCCGAGGCCGACGAGGTCGGTGTTCTCCTCGAACTGCTCGTTGTACTTGACGGCATAGGCGCGCGAGGTGGCGGCGCTCTGGGCCAGGATCACGATGAACATCGCGACCGCGGTCGAGATCAAGGTGGTCGCGTCACTCCAGCTGACGCCCTGCGGCAGCCCGATGTGGGGCAGCCCGCTCGGGACCGGGCCGAGGATCGAAACGCTGTGGGACGCGAAGTCGAAGATCCAGCTGAGGGCGATCATCCCGACCACGGCGACGAGGCCGGCCGGGATGACCTTGATCCAGCGCCCGAAGACGACCAGGATCGCGAGCGTCACCGCCGCGACGAGCGCGACCTGCCAGACACCGTCCGAGATATGGCCGAGCGTCTTGAAGAACTTGATCAGGTCGTTGCTGAAGACGCTCGAACTGCCCGACTGCGCTGGCACGCCGAGCATGCCGCCGACCTGGCCGATCGCGACCTGGACACCGACGCCGGTGAGGAAGCCGATCAGCACCGTGCGCGAGAGAAAGTTCGCGAGGAAGCCGAGCCGTGCGACCCGGGCCAGGAGCAACAGGCCGCCGGCGAGCAGCGCCGAGAGGCCCGCCAGCCCGACCCACTGCGGTGAGGCCGGCGCGAGACCCGCGATGCCGAGCGAGGCGATGCCCGCATACATGATCGCCGCCGTCGCCGAGTCGGCGCCCACGACGAGGTGCCTCGAGGAGCCGAGCAGTGCGAACATCGCGATCGGGATCAGGATCGTGTACAGACCCGTAATCACAGGCATGCCGGCGATCTTCGTGTAGCCCATCGTCTCCGGGATCGCCAGAGCCGCCAGCGTGACCCCCGCAACGACGTCCTGCGACAACCAGGCCTTCTGATACGGCCGGATACCGTCCAGCACCGACACATACCGTCGGAAACCCGAAACTGCGGGCGCCCCTGCGCTCATCCCTGTGCCCTCCCGCTCCCTCGCTGAACGCGAGACGTTAACCCATCGGCGACGATTGTGTCGCAGTCAGGTGTCGGGCGGGGCGCGCACTGCAGGGCGCGCGAAGTGCCGGTCGGCCACGCGGAGACCGACGCCGGCAGGATCCAATCGAAGATCGCCCGGCCCAGCGGCGCCCGAACCCAGAGAGACCATCGGTGCCCTGCTCGAGGCCCTGGGCCTCGCGATCAGCTTCACAGCAGTTTGCGGGAGTGCGACCGCTGCGTCAGCCGTCGTCAGGGGTTGAGCGTACGGGGCCCGCCGATGCCCTGCCGATCGGCGCGCTGCAATCTCGCACGGTCGGGCGAGTCGGCCCATTCCTGCGCGATGGTGGCGTCGAGACGGGCGAGTTCGTCCTCGACCGCGGCGGCGTACTCGGGCAAGACGGTCTCCTGGAGAGTGTCGAGCATGGCGCGCAGGCGCCGCATGACCTGGATCGAGGCCGCGCCGTACTGGCGGATCTCGGTGGCCGCGAGGGACAGGAAGTCGTCCCAGCGTCGGGCGGGCATGATGAGCCGGAGCGAACCGGCGTGGTCTCGGAACTCCCAGCGGCCTGTGAGGCCGGGGGTCGTCCCGATCAGGGTGAGCGTGTCCTCGAGGTGATTGAGCACCTGGACGGCGGTAGTCGGGTCGTTCACGGCCGGCGAGAGGGCGCGGATGGCGACGTCGACCATGACACGGAGCGCGAACGCCGGATCCTGCTCGATCGTGCGCTCTGTGCCGAAGGCGATCATCCCCTGTAGCCGCTGCCCGTCGAGCCGCTCGTGGGCGGGGTTGCCGTAGACCTCCAGGGTGCGCACGCCTGTCGACACGAAGTCGCCGGTCGCGTGCCGCAGCACGAGCATGCAGTCGTTGTCAGTCGCCCAGGCGAGGAGCCCGTCGAGGTGGATCGCCTGGATCGAGCCGGGCCGGTCGCTGCGGACGACGAGGCTCGGCTCCAGCGAGCCGAGCCGCTCGAGCTCGGCATCCGTGTCGGCCTGGCGGGGGTGCGAGGCCGCAGCAGCCATCTCGCGCAGGGCGTCGCGGCCGGCGTGCGCAACCAGCGCTGCCACTCTGACCGGCCGCAGGCGGTGCACGACCCGGTCGAGGAAGACGAGGAACAGGAGCAGGCCCGCACCGAGGAAGAAGCCCACGAGCGTCACGCCAATGTTCGGCACCTTCACGCCCTGGACCTGCCGCAGCAGCGAGTAGGAGAAGATGAAAGTCCCAGCCAACACCGCCAGCACGGCCTTGAGGACAGGGTCGCGGTACCAGATCCGCATGTAACGGGCCGAGAAGGTGTTCGTCGACATCTGGACGACCAGGATCGTGACCGTGACGACGAACCCCGTCAGGCCGATCGAGGCCCCGACGACGGTCGTCAGCACCGCCAGGGCCGTGCCGGACGTGTAGTCCCAGCCCGACGGTATCCCGATCCGCTCGAGCCACGGGTCTGCCGCCCCCAACGCGAACCCGAGCAGCCCGCCGACAACCGGAAGCACCCAGAGGCTGCCCTTCAGGGTCTGGCGCACGCGGAAGAGTAAACCCCAGGTCACCGGTCAGGCGCGCCAACGGACACAGGGCCGGGGGAGTTCATCTGTGCTGCATCGTGCAGAACCCGCCTGACGACACAGCCTCCCAGGCGAAGGCGATCCTCGGGGACGAGGGCGAGAGGAGCGCAACGGACGGTTCAGAGAGACGCCGTGCCGGCTGGGTCCAAGGCAAGCGCCGCTGTCGCTCCGCGGCCTCGGCCGCGAGATGGAGGGCGGACGCGCCGACGGCCTGCGGCGATGGCCAGGGTGGGACCCGAACAGGCAACGGCCGGATCATGAGCCGAACCGGGCAGGCCGCTCCGGCCCGGACGCCTGTCAGTCCGCGATGCGGGTACACGAGGGCGTCTGCTCGCGATCCATGCGGGGCCACGACGTTCTGTGTGGAGAACGTGGTGCGGGTTCGCCGGGGGCGCACGCCCGGCCACGCCGTCTTTCGCGAACCGACCGTCGACGAAGGCCGCCTCCAGAGACAGGCCCCTGGCCGCCCACGGAGTCGGTGTGAGCGTCGTCGCGGCGCTAGCGTGGGACGCTCCACGAGATCCCTCAGCGCGCGGGTCGGCTCTGGGATCGCTCGTCTTCGAGCAGCGCCAAGACAGCGTTCGCCCAACCGCCGATATCGTCGAGCGGCTCCTGGTCGCGGATCGTCGTGAAGCCTGCGATCAGGACGTCGAGCTCCTGCGTGGTGAGCTCGTCCCCGGGCTCAGTGCCTCCCGCGAGGTTCGTGAGGCCGAGGTCGGCCTCGGCCTCACGGGACTTGGCGAAGCGGAGCACCTGCTCATGGCCGCCCACGACCTTGGCGAGCTGTTCGAGGAGCTCGTCGACGCGCCTGCGGCCCTCGGGCGTCAGCGCAGCAACTGCTCGGGCCAGGTACTCGCTGTGGTGGTCGTTCGCCTGCATGACCCACTCGTTCCTGAAGAACACGCGGTTCCCCGGACAGCATGCCGGGTCGGCGCCGGCTGGGCTGGCAACGATCGGCGCCGCCGCCCGCCCAGCCGGCTTGGAGGCTTCGAGCCCGACGGTGACCCGAGATCTGGGCGACGCGGGAAGGCCGATCCCGACTGGTAGCACGAAGGACAGGATGGCCGTCTGCTGCCCGGGTAGACGACCGAGAGGACGGCGGCGCAATCTGCGCCGCCGTCCTCGTCACCTGCTCGCGAGGACCCGATGCGTGGCTGAGGCTCGGGAATCACCGACTCAGGTCGTCATGCTCACTGCCGTGCAAACGCGGCCCGGGCTTCGGCTGCGAGGTCGGTGAACGACTCGCCGCTGACGTCGATCATCACCCTTGTGATCGTTCCCCCGACGAACGGCCACGGGGCCTCCCCGACGTAGTCGTCGGCGACCTGCTCGGCTCCCGAGCGTCCGACGACGAGGCCGCCGCCGCCGAGGCCGAACTTGCCCGGCTGCGTCATGATCCCGGCCTCCCCGACTGCCTGGTCGCGGATGTGGAGGGTGAGCGTGCCTTGTGTCGGCATCGTCGTGTTGGTGCGCTCGAACGTGGCCGAGAGCACGACGTGCCCGGTCGGGATCTTCTCGTCGGAGACCACGGTCTGGATGTGCTCGCCGACGAAGTTGTAGACGTACACGAGCCTGCCGTCCTTCACGTAGAGGGCGTGACCGCCGAAGCGGGAACCCTGCGAGAAGATGACCCCACCGGCCTCCTCGGTGTCGATCTCCACTTCCGCCGCGATCGTGTACGAGCGGTTACGGATGTTCGGCGCCACCGACTCGGGCACTTCCGCGCCGCCGGGGTAGTAGGTGTAGCGGGTGCGCGGGCTCGAGAGCTGTGGGCGCTCGGCGCCGAGGATCTCGATCGCGCCGCGTGACTCGAGTGGCAGCGCCTGGTAGGTGCCGGCCTCGACCCACCAGAGCGCGATCAGCTCCTGCAGCTTGACGGGCTGCTCGGCGGCGAGGTCGTGGCACTCGCTCGGGTCTGCCGTGGTGTCGTAGAGCTCCCAGCGCTGCTCGTGGAAGTCGCCCCACGACTCGGGTGCGGCGGGGACGGCCGTCGCCGCCTTCCAGCCCTTGTGCCAGATGGCCCGGGTGCCGAGCATCGAGTAGAACTGGGTCTCTTTCGACGGGGCTTTCGGGTCGGCGAAGCTGGCCTTGAAGCTGATCCCTTCGAGGGGCTTCTGCGTGTAGCCGTTCACCTCGTCGGGGAGTTCGACGCCGAGGCACTCGAACAGGGTTGGCACGATGTCGATCGCATGCGAGTACTGGCGCCGGATCTCGCCCTTTGCCTCGATGCCGCTCGGCCACGAGACGAGCAGTGGGTCGGCGGTGCCGCCCTCGAAGTTCGCGTAGCGCTTCCACAGCTTGAACGGCGTATTGAACGCCCATGCCCAGCCGGTCGGGTAGTGGTTGTACGTCCGTGTGCTGCCGAGCTCGTCCAGGTACTTGAGGTTCTCCTCCATCGTGTCCGGGAGGCCGTTGAAGAACTTGTTCTCGTTGACCGAGCCGTTCGGCCCTCCCTCGCCCGAGGCGCCGTTGTCGGAGACGAGCACGACGATCGTGTTCTCGAGCTGGCCGCTCCCCTCGAGATAGTCGAGAAGCCGCCCCAGCTCGTGGTCGGCGTGGCTGAGGAAGCCGGCATAGACCTCGGCCATGCGGCAGAACAGCGTCTTCTCGTCGTCGGAGAGCGACTCCCAGGGGAGCACCCGGTCGCCCTGCGACCACGGCTTGCCGTCATGGCTCGTCGTGTTCACATACGGATCGATCGGCGACAGCTCCGCCCCCTCGGCGATGATCCCGAGCTGCTTCTGGCGCTCGAACACGCCCTCGCGGTAGGCCTCGTAGCCCATGTCGAACACGCCCTTGTACTTGTCCGCCCACTCCTTCGAGACATGGTGCGGCGCGTGCGCCGCGCCCGGGCAGTAGTAGAGGAAGAACGGCTTGTCCGGGGCGATCGCCTTCGCGTCCTGGACGAACTCGATCGCCTTGTCGGTCAAGTCGACCGTCAGGTGATACCCCTCTTCGGGCGTCCTCGGTGCCGCTACCGGGTGGTTGTCGTAGACGAGGTCGGGATACCACTGGTTCGTCTCGCCGCCAAGGAAGCCGTAGTAGCGCTCGAAGCCCCTACCGAGGGGCCACTGCCGCTTCGACGAGGCGAGGTTCATCTCGTCTTCGGCACACAGGTGCCACTTCCCGACCGCGTAGGTGTTCCAGCCACGCTCGCCCAGAACCTCGGCGATGTTCGCGCACTCGAACGGAATGTGGCCGTTCGCGTTCGGGAACCCCGACGTCGCCTCCGTGATGCATCCCATCCCGTTCGTCGTGTGGTTGCGCCCGGTCATCAGGCACGACCGCGTCGGCGAGCACAGCGCCGTCGTGTGGAAATTCGTGTACGTGAGGCCGCCGTCGGCGATCCGCTTCACGTTCGGCGTCTCGATCAGCCCACCGAACGGCTCCATCGCTGAGAAGCCGACATCGTCGAGCACCACGTAGAGCACGTTCGGGGCGCCCGCCTGAGCGATCGGCTGCGTGTACGGCCCCCAGTCCGGCGTCGAGTCCTTGATGTCGATGTTGACGACACCTTTGAATGGCTTACTCATGTGTGCCTTCCTCTCCGCTGAGACGGCTGACTGTTGTGGGTCGGTCTACGGCCCCTGCCTCACGAGCAGACCCGGGCCGCGCTGCTCGCGCTGTGACCTGCCGGTGATCTTGCGGGAGGCACACCGCGCCAGCGACAGCGATCAGGGCGGCCGGTGTTCCGTTGGCAGTCACGGCGAGCACCGCCTGAGTTATAGACGTGCGCGGTCTCGTGGGGTAGTGGCCGGGGTGCCGCACGAGCGCCGCCCGCCGCGGCGCAGGGGCCAGGTCGCGAACCAACGTGATCGGCGGCGTCGGTCTCTGCGGGGAGTTCCTGACGGGCAGGCACGTTTCATCGAGCTTCCGACATCGCTCTGTGCGCCACGTGGTAGCCGGAGTACGGAACCCCCAACGTGACGGCGGGGGTTCCGTGGAGGCGACAGAGAGAGCGCGTAACGCGCAGGTGCGTGGCCCGCCCGTCACGCAGCGGTCGCCTCGGCAGGGGTCGCCACCTGTGCACTCTCCTCCCCGCGGCGCGCGATCAGCTTGCCGAGCTCCCAGAGGACGAGCAGGGCCAGGGCGGGGATGGCGCCGGTCAGCCATTGCCGGCCGGTGAGGGCCTGGGTGTCGAGCAGCGAGGTGAGGACGCCGCCGCGGGCGATCAGGAGCGCGAGGGCGATCTCGACCAGGATGGTGATGTTCACGATGTTGTTGTTGAGCGTCTCCATGCGCAGGATCGACCCGGTCTGGTCGCGGCATTCGAGGGCTGCGACGACGAGCATGAGGGAGAACGCGACCAGACCGATCGTGCTGCCGATCGCGACGTTGTCGTACTGGTCTCTCCCGAACACGATCAGCAGGTCGATCGCGACGGACATGAACAGGCCGGCCAGCCCCACGGTGAGGACGACGGGGCGGGACATGATCGAGTCCGCGCGCGGGCGTGGCTTGCGCTTCATCAGCCCCGGCGTCTCCTTGTCCAGGCCCAGCGCGATCCCGATGGGAGCCGTGATCAGGAAGTTGATCCACAGGATCTGGACGGCGGAGAAGGGTTGCCCGCCGGCGATGTTGAGGAGGCTCGCGAGCAGGAACGTGACGATGTAGGTGACGAGCGCCACCATCATGAAGCGGATGTACTTGAGCATGTTGTCGTAGAGCTTGCGACCTTCGGAGACGGCCTTCACGATCGTGGCGAAGTTGTCGTCGGTGAGGATCATCTTGCCGGCGTTCTTGGCGACCTCGGTGCCGGTGCCCATCGCGATGCCGATGTCGGCGGCCTTGATCGCAGGGGCGTCGTTGACGCCGTCGCCGGTCATGGCCACGACGTCGCCCTTCTTCTGCAGGGTCTCCACCATCAGCACCTTGTGCTCGGGCGCCACCCGACCGACGACGCCGATGTTGTCGATGCGGGACAGCCGCTCTTCTTCGGACAGGGCTGCGAAGTCGGCGCCGAGGATCGCCTCTCCGGGGATGCCGAGCTGTTTGGCGATCGCCTCGCCCGTGACGACGTCGTCGCCGGTCACCATCCGCACCCGGATGTTGGCGCTCTGGGCGTTGCGGACGGCGTCCTTGGACTCCGCGCGCGGCGGGTCGATCATTCCGACCATCGCCGTCATCTGCAGGCCGGTGATCAGGGAAAGCAGGTCGCCGTCGGGGTCGAAGTCCGCGGGGTCGATGTCCCGGGTGGCCGCGACCATGATGCGCAGCCCCTGGCCTCCGAGGCGTTCCATCTCCTGGGAGGATCGGGTGTTCTGCTCGTCACCCCAGGGAACGCTCTTGCCGTTGGCGAGGGCGGACGAGGCCCGCCCGATCACGGCCGGGCCGGCTCCCTTGACGAACGCTCGCACGACGGCCTTCCCCGACTCGTCCTTGGCGTCCGCGAAGACGGCCATCAGCTTGTAGGTGGGATCGAACGGCAGCGTCGCGCGTCGGGGGTAGGTAGCTTGCGTGCCTTCGACGTCGAGCTTGGCCTTGTGCCCGAGGACGAGCAGCGCGCCCTCGGTGGGGTCGCCGACGACCTTGCCGTCGACGAGCTTGGCGTCGTTCGCGATCATGAAGGGGAGGATCGCCTGCTCGATCGTGTTGGTGTTGCCGGCGGCGTGCTTGACGTCGCCGTCGAGGCCGTAGCCCATCCCGGAGATCGCGTAGCGGTCCGTGGGGTCGATCACCTCGACGACCGTGACCTGGTTCAACGTCAGGGTGCCCGTCTTGTCCGAGTTGATCGCCGAGGTCGACCCCAGGGTCTCGACGGAGGCGAGGCTCTTCACCACAGCACCCTCGGCGGCAAGCGTCGTCGACCCGTTCGAGAGGATGACCTGCAGGACCGTGGGCATCGCCATCGGCACAGCGGCCAGGGCCAACGCGATCGCCGTCGTGAAGATCTCCTTGGTCGAATCACCACGCGAGCTCCCGAGGGCGAACATGATCGCGATCGTCAGTCCCGCGGCACCCGCGATCCACAGCGTCAACGTGTCGAGCTGCGCGCTCAGAGGCGTCTTTAGCGTGGGTGTCGACTTCAGCATGCCGGAGATGTTTCCGACCTGGGTGTCGGCGCCCGTCCCGGTGACGATCATCACGCCGCTTCCGTGGGTGACGGGAGAGTTCATGAACGCCATGTTCGACTGGTCTCCGGCGCCCGGCTTCGGGTCGCCGGCGATGACCTCCGCGTCCTTCGACGCGGGAACGCTCTCGCCGGTCAGCCCGGACTCGTCGATCTGCAAGGACGCGGCCTGGACGATCCGCCCGTCGGCGCACACATCGTCACCGGCCGTGAGCAGGACGACGTCACCGACGACCACCTGGTCGGCGCCGACCTCGACCTCCGATCCGTCACGTCGGACCCGGGCGGACGACTTCAGCATCGACTGCAAGGCGTTCATGGCGCTTTCCGCCTTGCCCTGCTGGCGCATCCCACCGAGCGCGTTGATCGCCGTGATCGCGAGCACGACGATGCCCGTGGCGATCTCGCCGATCAGCATCGAGGCGACGGCCGCCGCGACGAGGATGATCTGCATGTAGCTGCTGTACTGGGCCAGGAACTGCTTCCAGCCGGGCACCGTCGCCTCGGCCGGAAGCGCGTTGGGCCCGTTCTTCTGCAACAACTCGGTGGCCCTCCCTGCAGAGAGGCCCTGGGCGGGGTCAACGTCGAGCCTCTTCGCCACCTCCTCCGGCGTCAGGGCATACCAACCCGTCGCGGGAGCATCGCTCGTGTTCGGGGCTACGGGGCTCTCGGTCATCGCCATGTCCTTTCCTTCACCTACAAGCGGGCTGTTACGGACGTTTCCTGGTCGTGCTTCCCTAGAACGGCGTCGGGATGTTGGGCTTCGAGGAATCCGGCTCGACGTACCCGCCGTGGCTCGGCGGCCTGGGCATCTTCTCGTCCGGTGCCGCGAGCGGCTCGTACGGGATCTGGCTGAGCAGGTGCGAGATGATGTTGAGCCGGCCGCGCTTCTTGTCGTCGTTGTCCACGATGTGCCACGGCGCCCACCCCGAGCTGCTGGCGACGAACATCGCGTCGCGGGCCCGGAGATAGTCGTACCGTCGGCTGTAGGACTTCAGATCCGTCGGCGAGAGCTTCCAGATCTTGCGTGGGTCGTCGATCCGGCTCTCGAGCCGCCGCGTCTGCTCCTCGCGGCTGACGTTGAGGAAGTACTTGATCAGGATGATCCCGTCGTCGACCATCGCCTTCTCGACCATCGGCACCATGTCGAGGAACCGCTTCGTCTCCTCCGCAGTGCAATAGCCCATCACAGGCTCGACGCCGGCGCGGTTGTACCAGCTGCGGTCGAAGATCACGACCTCGCCCGCCGACGGGAAGTGGGCGATGTAGCGCTGGACGTACATCTGCGACCTCACCCGCTCGTCCGGGGCGGGCAGCGCGATGTGCTTGAACACCCGAGGACTCGTCCGCTCCGTGATCCGCCGGATCGTGCCACCCTTGCCCGCAGAGTCCACACCCTCGAACACGACGCAGACCCTGGCGCCCGTGCTCTTGACCCACTCCTGCATCGCCACGAGCTCACCCTGGAGGACCCTCATCTCCCGCTCGTACTCCTTCCGCTTCATCTTCCCGGAAGGACTCGCCTCGGGCTCCATGTCCGGCTCCTTCTCGTTGGTCTTGCTCATCTCTCACACCTCCGGCGGAACTGCTCAGGGGATGCCGCCGCTACTGCACCCGAGGCACCGTATGGGGCCACGACCCGCCGCGCCGGCGACGTACATTGCCATTGTCGCTCATTGCGTTCGGAGGCGCCACAAGGACATGCGACGATCCCGTCTTGCAGCGTCACTCGCTGAGCACGACGCGGTCATCACGACGGCCGTCGGCGAGACCCTCTTCGCTGTACACGTGCTTCCGATTCGGAGACGGGCTTGCCGCATCGGTCGTACAGCCGACGCTCGGCACGAGAGCGAGCGACGCGAGCCCGACGATCAGCGTGTCGCGGTCACGCCGGTCGAGGCCGTACGGTGGCTGGCCGATCGCGAAGGTCCATCGCCGTCACCGCGACCAGGATGATGGTCAGCGGATCGCGCAACTGCGCCACCGCGGCCGCCCACACCGAAGGAGGCGGGTCGCCTGCAACCTCGTTCGCCTCGCTGGTCGCGCGAACGGCTCTGCTCGGACGACGGCGGCTGTCGTGCGGTCGCTGACCACGTGCGCGACGATCAGCGCCAGCGGGAGAACACGGTGATGAAGAGGGTGTAGCCGAAGAGCTGTGCCCCTCGCGGGCAGCGACACGTGCCGGCCAGAACGCGAGCGCGATCCAGATGATGGGCAGGATCGCGTTCCTCCAGCGCAACCTCGGGCATGCGCCATGGTGCGGGGTGTTCACACCGTCAGCGGTGTGAGGCCTTTCGCGATCAGGTCGTGCCGAAGACGAGGAACAGCACCGTCATCCCGGCGGCGATGTGTACGGCGCGGTCTACTCCATCGGGTGGCTCATGCGACCGAGAAACGGGGTGGTTCGTCCTTCCACTCTTGAAGGCCGGTTCGCCGTGCTCGTCGCGAACGGCCACGGCGGATCCGTAGCTTCCCGCAGAGAGCGCGGTGGCCGCTACCGACGTCGCTGTGATCGCTGCTCCCTAGTGTCCTGAGCCGCTAGTTGGCAGGGACCCGCTGTTGCGTGTCGAACCGTCGTCATCATCGACGACGATTGGAGGCCGGTGATGGCGCAGCGGACGGAGATTGTGCTGGACGACGGGG
>Ga0209048_10004981_pt1 | contig 12610 bp, 7 predicted proteins | sample FrelakmetCRP12CR_FD_187146 | JGI IMG/M metagenome (GOLD analysis project Ga0209048, IMG submission 187146) | Freshwater lake sediment microbial communities from the University of Notre Dame, USA, for methane emissions studies - CRP12 CR (SPAdes)... | ecosystem: Environmental > Aquatic >... | reverse complement strand
AGTGTGGCCGGTACCACCGTCCCGGCTACGGCAGTAAGTGCACCCGGCCACCCAGCCAGTTTATAGCCCACATACGCGGAAGCCTGCGGAGCGGTCGGGCCAGGCAGGGCATTACTGAGGGCGATATCATCGGCAAACTCATCCGGGGACAACCAGCCGGCGGAAACCACCTCGCGCTGCATGAGTCCCAGGGAGGCCGGGCCACCGCCCCAGGAGAACATGGCCACCTTGGTGAAGAGCCAGAAGATCTGAAAAAGCAATTTCCAATCCATGGTTTCATCTCCTCTGATATTATGAATGTCCGAGAACGGGGTGTGGCAGGTAGAGCTCTTCGAGACGTTTCATTTCCTCGGGTGTCAGTTTTATTTCCAGGGCGGCAATGGATTCGTTGAGGTGGTCAATCTTGCTGGAACCAATGATGGGAGCCGTGATGTACGCTTTGTGCAGCATCCAGGCCAGTGCGATCTGGGAGGCGGTCGCCTGGTGCTCCCTGGCGATCTCCCAGGCCCGGTCGGCAACCCTGAAATCCTCGTCGCGGAAATAGAGCTGGTCGGCAAAAGGGTCGCTCCTGGAGCGGGCGGTCACACCGCCCGCGCCGTGGGCTCGATCCCCGGCAAAGAAGCCACGCGCCATCGGGCTCCATGGGATCAGGCCGATGCCCTGATCGAGGCACAGCGGGATCATCTCGCGCTCTTCCTCCCGGTAGACCAGGTTGTAGTGGTTCTGCATCGAGATGAAACGTGTCCAGCCATGCAGGTCGGCAGTGAACTGCGCCTTGGCGAACTGCCAGGCATACATGGAGGAAGCACCGATGTAGCGAGCCTTACCGGCTTTGACCACATCATTCAGCGCGTCCATCGTCTCTTCGATGGGGGTTGCGTAATCCCAGCGGTGGACCTGGTACAGGTCCACATAATCCATTTTCAGGCGGCGCAGGGAACCATCGATCGAATCCAGGATATGTTTTCGCGAGAGTCCCCGATCGTTCACCTGCTCGCTCATCGGGGAACAGACCTTGGTGGCGATGACCACGGATTCGCGTTGGATGGCAAATGCCTGGATGGCGTTACCAAGAACTTCTTCGCTGGCCCCGTGCGAGTACACATCGGCCGTGTCGAAAAAATTGATACCAGCCTCCAGGGCGCGTTTGACGAAAGGCAGTGCCTGCTCTTCATTTAGAACCCAGTTTCGCCAGCCTGGCGAGCCGTAGGTCATCATGCCCAGACACAGGCGCGAGACCTTCAATCCACTTTTCCCTACATTTCCATAATCCATAGCACCTCGGAACAAACTTTCCTCATACGAACCGATCCATCAGATCGTACTTTCCAGTTCGCCGATGACCCCTTCCATTATATCCACGGCGGTCCTCAGGATTCCCGCGTCAAAGGCAAATTTCGCTCCGGCCGTCTTAAAAAGTTCCGGCAGGGTGACCGTGCCACCCAGGGAAAGGGCCCGGCGGTAATCCGCTACAGCCTTCTCTTGATCCTTCACTGCGTTGCCGAAAATCTGGACCGCGCCTAGCTGCGCCAGACCGTACTCCACATAATAGAACGGCACCTGATGAATGTGCAGTTTGCGGTGCCAGCCGGTAACCTTCACCTGCTCCAGCCCGCTCCAGTCCACACCGGGGATGAACCGATCCCACAGCTCCCCCCACTGCTTATCACAGGCTGCCGGGCTTGCGCCCGCCCGTGGATTCTCGTAGACCCATTGCTGGAATGAATCCACCACGGCCATAAACGGCCAGAAGAGGAGCATGCCTTCCAGGTGCTCGATGCGCGCCCGGGCCACCTCGGTTTCATTATAGAAGCCGCCAAATGCGCGGGTCAGGAAGGGCGAGGCCAGCAGTTCCATCCCCATCGAGGCCACTTCGGCAAATTCCATGGGTACATTTAGTTGTTGGATATAGGGGATTTTTGCGGTTTCGAAAATGTGGAATGAGTGCCCGGATTCGTGCAGGGTGGTCATGACATCCTCATGGCTCCCGACCGCATTGACGAAGACGAATGGTTTTCGGATGGAGGTAAAGGAAGTGCAGTAAGCGCCGGGTGCCTTGTTCTTGCGGTTGTCCAGATCGGTCAGGCCGTCCGCCAACAGGGCGTCGAAGTAACCACCCAGCACGGGGTCGACATGATGAAAAATAGAGGAAACCCCGGTCTTGAGCTCGTCGATCGAGGCGAACGGCTTGAGCTGGGCCTGGCTGGCTGGCAGGGTGGGCCGGTTGAACCAGCCGTCCACCAGGTCCCAGGGGCGCAACTTTTCCAGACCCAGGGCCTGTTTCCGTTTTTCATATATCCTTGTTGCGGCGGGAACGATCACCTCTTCGATCGCACGGGCAAACGATTTGCAATCCTCGGGGGTGTAGTCGAAGCGCAGATTTTGCTGCCAGGTATATTCACGGTAGGAGGGTCTGTCCGCGTTTTTGGCGATCCTGGCCCGAACAGCCATGAATTTTTGCCACAGTTCGTTAATGGCTCGCCGGTCGGAAAGCTGACGCTCGGCTTTCAGTTGCCAGGCCTTTTCGCGCCGGGCGCGGTCGGGCTGTTGAAAATTGAGCGCAAGGCGGGTCAGCGTGATCTCCTCGCCCTCCCATTTGACCGTCTGCGCACCGAATATTTTATCGTATGCGATGGCGAGTTTCTGCTGGTCGGCCAGCAGAGGCAGGTTGGATGGGCGAAAGAGGTCCGCTTCCGCGCGCATGTTCCGCAAGGGGATCTCGAACCCCGCAGGTTCAAGCTTGCTGGAAAGCAGCTTTTCTTTTAATTTCTGCTGGGCGGCCATGCCGTTGGGGAAAATGCCTTCCAGGAACCTGTTCATCCGCCGGTCGGCTTCCTTGTCCGCGGTATTGACGGACGTGGCAACCGAAAGCCGTGTGTACATTTCTTCAATGCGTTCCCCGACACTGGACCAGTCAGCGAGCCATTCATCAACGCTGGCGGCAGTGAGCGGGCGGGCCTCCAGGGCCTTAAAGATGGGTTCGATCTCGGACCAGGTCCAGGCGATGATCTCCTGTGGGGTAGCGGGCAGGTTTTTGAGCATGGCAATCCTTTCAATGGAGAAATGATGTCATCTTAATCAATGGCAGACCGATCTGATCGGCCTACCCCTTGCTTTTTATAATGGATAAATTGGCGAGGCTCGCCGCCAGGCGCTTGATTCCGACGCCCTCGAATACCACATCAACGGTCTCATCGTTATCCTGAAGCCTGCTGTTCAGGACGATCCCCTCCCCCCAACCGGGATGCTTTACGTGCATCCCGGCCCGGAAGCGGGTTTCGACCACGGCAGCCGGGGCCGGGTCGGCGCGCAGCCAGGCTGGAGTCTTGGCGCGGGCGCTTCGACTCTGCCCGTTGCGGGAGGCACCGTTCAGCAGTTCAGGCGGGATATCGTCCAGGTAGCGCGATGGGAGGGTGTCCTCAGAGAAACCCCGCCCGCCGCGGTGCAGGGCACGCAGCAGATAGAGGCGGTCCCTGGCGCGGGTGATCCCCACGTAGAACAGCCGGCGCTCCTCCTCCATCGCATCGGGTTCATCGAAGGAGCGGCTGTGCGGCAGGATGCCGTCGTCCAGACCGACAATGAAGACCGTGCCAAACTCCAGTCCTTTCGCGGCATGCAGGGTGAGCAGGGTGGGGGCGTTCTTCCCTTCGGCCAGGGTGTCCTGGTCGGAGATGAGCGCCACGGTTTCGAGGAAATCGGTGAGCGTGCGGGTCTCGTACTCAAGGGAGAGGCGGCGCAGCTCCTGGACGTTCTCCCAGCGTTCAGCACCTTCGTCAGTGCCGTCTTCAATGAAGGCCTGGTAGTTGATATCCTTGGCAACGCGGTCGAACAGTTCCGTGACGGTAAGGCGGGGCGCTTCAGCCCGCCAGCTGGAAAGGAGCGCACCGTAATCGGCCAGGGGCAGCGCGGCGCGAGCGGTGAATTGGGACCAGAAGGGGGAGGCGTCGCCGCGGGCCAGGTCCATCAGCACCGCCGAGGGTGGGGTGTTCGCAGTAGTGGCGGCATTATGCAGGGCAGAGATGGTCTTGTCGCCGATGCCGCGCGGCGGCGTGTTGATGACCCGGTCGAGGGAGATCTCATCGGCCGGGTTGTGCACCAGCCGCAGGTAGGCGATGATATCCTTCACCTCGCGCCGCCCGTAGAAGCGCTGAGCTCCCACCAGCCTGTATGGAAGGCGCGCCTGCAGGAAAGCCTCTTCCAGCAGGCGGGACTGGGCATTGGTCCGGTACATCACGGCACAGCTGCCCGGCTCGCAGGTCCTGCCGGCGACCAGGCTGGCAATGGTATCCACCACGAAGGCAGCTTCAGCATAATCGTCAAGAGCTTCATAATAGGAGAGCTTGTCTCCCGCCCCGCGTTCGGTGAACAGCTCCTTGTGCCGGCGGTGGGGATTGCGGTCGATGACCGCCATGGCCGCATCCAGGATGGTCTGCCGGGAACGGTAGTTCTGTTCCAGCAGGATGACCCGGGCATCGGGATAATCCTGCTCAAAGCGCTGGACATTGCGATAGTCTGCCCCGCGAAAGCGGTAAATTGACTGGTCCGGGTCCCCAACGCAAAAGATATTGCCGTGTACCGAGGCCAGGTGCTTCAGCAAGGTGTATTGGGCGAAGTTCGTATCCTGGAACTCATCCACCAGGACATGCTGAAATCGCTCCGAGTATTTCTGCCGCACGGAGGGGAATTCAGAAAGCAGGTGGGCTGTCCATAATAACAGGTCATCAAAATCGACGGCGTTGTTCTGTTTTAATAATTCCTGATAGCGCTGATAAACCCGTTTCACCACTTCATCCCGGTAGGTCTGGACGGGGTAATCTTGCGGGAAGATCAGATCGTTCTTGGCGCGCGAGATCGCCCCATGCACCGCCGGGGGGCGATAGCTCTTATCATCCAGGTTCAGATCGCGGATGGCTGCTTTGACCAGGCGCTGTTGATCGTCATCATCATAAATGACGAAGCTGGCATCAAAGGGGAGCCGTTCGGCTTCCCGGCGTAAAAGCCTGGCACACACGGAGTGGAAGGTGCCCAGCCAGAGCCCGTCCGAAGCCAGCTCGCCCAGCATATCCCGGACGCGGTTTCCCATCTCCCGGGCCGCCTTATTGGTAAAGGTGACCGCCAGCATCTGGTAGGGACGCACGCCCTGGCTGGCGATAAGATAGGCAACGCGCTGGGTCAGGACGCGGGTCTTGCCGGACCCGGGTCCGGCCAGCACCAGGACCGGGCCGGTTCCCGCCGTCACGGCCTGGCGTTGTTGGGGATTAAGTTTGTCAAGGAAATCCATCAGGGGGGACAGTCGGGGCACGGTCGCACCGTGCCCCAGGGGATTGATCAGGCGAGTTCAGAGGTGCAGTTCGGGCAGCGGGTCGCCTTAATGGAAATGATGGTGAAGCAGCGCGGGCATTCCCTGGTGATCGGTTCGGCGGCCGGGGTGGGTTCGGGCTTCTTCTGCAGGCTGTTGACCCCCTTTACGATCAGGAAGATGACCAGGGCGATGATCAGGAAATCAATAACATTGTTAATGAAGTTACCATAGCTGACCTTTGCACTGCCGATGGTGAAACCGAGCCCGGTGAAGTCAATTCCACCGATGATCAGGCCGATGATCGGCATCAGGATGTCAGAGACGAGTGAACCGATGATCTTGCCAAAGGCTCCACCGATGATGACGCCGACGGCCAGGTCCATGACATTGCCGCGCATGATGAAGGTTTTGAATTCTTTTAGCATGGGACACTCTCCTTATTCTATGTGCCGGGTTGACAACTTCATTGTACCGTCACGGATAGGGCCTGTCAACGAAAGGCAAGCCGGTTGTATAATCCTGGTATGAATCCTTTTACAGGGAGATCCGCCATGTCCTTTTACCGGTCGATGGGCAGGGTATTTGCTCTGGTCGTTATCCTGATCTTGATCACCGCCTGTGGTCGGGTGGTACCGGCCGCCACCCCGGTACCGAGCCCGACTCCGGAGCCAACTGCCACGGCAACTCCTGTTCCGCCTCGCCAGCTGACCGTCTGCCTGGGACAGGAGCCGGCCAGCCTGTACCCGGTGAACAATGCCTCCTCGGTGGCACACAGCGTGCTGGCGGCGATCTATGCCGGACCCATCGACACCAACTCCTATGGTTACCAGCCGGTCATCCTGAAGCAGCTGCCCAGCATCGCGAACGGGGATGCACAGCTCTTTCCGAAATCGGTCTCCATCGGTGATGAGGTGGTGGATGCCAGCAATAATCCGGTCACCCTGGCGGTGGGGGTAAGCGTCCGCCCGGCAGGCTGCCAGAGCGAATCCTGCAGCATTCAATACGATGGCAAATCGGCGATCCAGATGGATGCGATGCAGGTCACTTTCCGCATGCTCCAGGGCCTCACCTGGTCGGACGGTGAAGCGCTCAGCGCGGATGATTCGGTTTTCGCCTACCAGATCGCGGCAGACCCGGCCAGCAGTGGTTCGAAATACCTGGTGGACCGGACCCACTCGTATGAAGCCACGGATCCAACAACCCTTCAGTGGTGGGGCAAGCCCGGCTTCGTCGACCCGACCTATGTCACCAATTTCTGGTCCCCGCTTCCAAAACACCTCTGGGGCCAGGTCCCGATCAGCCAGCTGGCCGGGACCGACGAAGCCGCGCGCACTCCCATGGGCTGGGGGCCATACGTGCTCCAGGAATGGGTGGCGGGTGATCACATCACTTTAACCAAGAACCTCCGCTATTTCCGGGCGGCCGAGGGCCTGCCCGGGTTCGACATCCTGACCTTCCGCTTCGTACCGGACCCGGGAACCGCGATCAGCGACCTGCTGGCAGGCAGCTGTGACATTCTTGATCCGAGCATCCGGCTGGACGGACAGGTGGAGGTGTTGCGTTCGATGGCCGGCAGGAATCAATTGCAGGTTATGTTCACCACCGTGCCGGTGATGGAGCAACTTGCACTGGGCATCCAGGGCGCGGCGAATGATAGTGGTAATACAAACGGCAGCAAACAGACTGATTTCTTCAGTGATGTGCGTGTCCGCCAGGCGGTGGCCATGTGCCTGGACCGCCAGAAGGTGGTGGAGGCGGTGCTGGCAGGTTTGACGCAGGTCCCCAATTCCTATCTGCCCCAGGCGGATCCTCTTTATGATCCTAATTTGACCGGCTATTCGTTGAATGTAGCTGCGGCAAATCAACTGCTCGAACAGGCCGGCTGGCGGGACGTGGACAACAACCCGGCCACGCCGCGCCAGGCCTGGGGTGTGCCAGGCATTCCTTCCGGGACACCGTTCGTAGTGGACTACCTCACCACCAGCGCCGTCCAGCGCCAGCAGGTGAGCACCCTCCTGGCAGCCTCCCTGGCACAGTGCGGGATCAAGGTCAATGTTCAGTATCTTGATTCGACCGTTCTTTATGCGGGGGGTCCGGGAGGTGCCTTGTTCGGCCGGAATTTCGACCTGGCCGAGTTCGCCATGGGCAGTACCGGGATCGAACCGCCCTGTGACTGGTACACCGGCTCCCACATCCCGAACAGCGCGAACCACTGGGTGGGGGAAAACGTCAGCGGGTACAGCAGCCCGGAATTCGATGCAGCCTGCCAGGCTGCCCAGAACTCCATTCCGGATGACCCTAGCCACAGCGCAGCGTATGCCCAGGCCCAGACGATCTTTGCCACGGATCTACCCGTCATTCCGCTTTACTGGCGGGTCAAGGTGGCCGCGGCACGCATCGGGGTATGTCATTTCTCGCTCGACCCGACCGCGGCCAGCAATCTCTGGAATGTTGAGGCGATCGACGATGGTGAGGGTTGCCAGCCGTGATAGGCAGGGTCGCCTTTCCATGGGCCCGCAGAGCACCACTTGACTTTTTGAGTTTCTTGTGTTAATCTTCCTTTAACTTTCCTGGATTTTTTCCAAAATCCCAGGACTAAATCTTTTTATGCGAAGGAGGTGATTCTCGGGAATAACCTCAAGTTGTTGTCTTGGCTTTACGTATTCACCCAAATTTGTTCAATCATATAATCCTGAGGAGAAAGACAATGTCACGAAATCGCTTATCGATGGTAGTGGGTCTGCTCGTAGCCGTCACTATGATCCTGGCTGCCTGCACTCCCGCTACTCCTGCAGCTACTGTAGTTGCGCCCACCAATGTTCCTCCTACGGCAGTTCCGACCGAAAAGCCGGTTCGCCATGGAGGCTGGCTGGATGAAGTCGACTTTTCAGTCGTCGAGGCGTCATCGGTTATTACGCAGATCGGCGCTGGCGCCGTTGACATGTTCAGCTATGGCCTGGCTGCTGACAAATTGGCTGACATCAAGGCTGCCAATTTGTGCTACACCCAGTCCTATGGCACCTATTATGATATGATGTTCAACCCGGCCGTCTTCAACGATAAGACCGTCTTGAACCCCTTCTCGGACCGCAAGATCCGCGAGGCGATGAACTGGGCAATTGACCGCAACTACATCAACCAGGAAATCTATAAAGGCGGCGCTCTGCCCAAATTCACCGCGTTGACCACTCAGCTGGTGGATTACACCGGCGTGATCGATGTGGTGCGCGGCCTCGAGGCCAAGTATGCCTATAACCTGGACAAGGCCAAGGCGGTGGTTGATGCCGAAATGCCCACCCTGGGCGCGACCAAGGGAACGGACGGCAAATGGCAATTCAATGGCAAGCCCATCACCCTGACCTTCCTGATCCGCAACGATGGCGATGGCACGCGCTTGCCGCAAGGCGAATATTTTGCCAAGCAGCTGGAAGCCCTCGGCTTCACCGTGGACCGGGTTGAAAAGAAATCCTCCGAACTTTCCCCTCTCTGGAACAAATCTGATCCAAGAGACGGCAAGTGGAATCTCTACACCGCCGGTTGGGGCGCCAATGGACTGAGCCGCGATGAAAAAGCCCAATTCGTGCAGATGTACCTGCCCGAAAGCGGCAGCGCAAAGCCGATGAAGTACAACACGAACTTTGACCCCGCTTTCTCGAAGGTTGCCAACGACCTGAATAACGGAAACTTCACCACCCTGCAGCAGCGCCATGACATGCTCGCCCAGGCGCTCCCGTTATCGCTCGAAGATTCCATGCAGGTCTTCACCGTTGACCTCCAGACCTATGCGCCGTTCAAGTGCGGCCTGACGGTGACCGCTGACGTGGGCGCCGGCGTTGAGACCACCAAGATGGGTCTCTTCAACCTAAGCTACACGGGCAAGGAAGGTGGCCAGTTGAAATCTGCCACCACTTCTACCCTGTTCAGCGACCCCTGGAATCCCCTCAATGGTTCGAACTGGGTCACCAGCGCTTACATTCAGAATGGCACCTCCGGCCAAGGCCTGATGCCCGATCCTTACACCGGCCTGGCCTGGCCGCTGCGCGCCGAGAAGGCTGACCTGGTCGTGCAAACCGGCCTGCCCGTACAGACGAACCTGAACTGGGTCAATATGACCACTGCGGACAAGATCGAGGTACCGGGAACCGCCTGGGTTGACTGGGATCCTAAGACGATGAAGTTCATCACTGCCGCCGAGAAATCCCCCAGCGCCCCCATCACCGCCAAGATGAAGTCGGTCATCTATTACCCGAAGGACATGTTCCAGACCGTGAAGTGGCACGACGGCAGCAATCTGTCCGCGGCTGACTTTATCATGAACATAATCGAAACCTACGATTACGGCAAAGCCGACAGCGCCATTTATGATGAGGACTACGCTCCCACCCTGGAAGCTTTGATGTCGTACATCAAAGGCATCGAAATTGTTTCCTCTGACCCGCTGGTCATCGCCACCTACTCCGACAATGTATATGCGGATGCCGAGCTGGATATCACCAGCTGGTGGCCGAACTACGGTTATGGCGAAGCCCCGTGGGAGATCATGGCCGTTGGCAACCAAGCGGTTGCTAACAAGGAACTGGCCTGGGGTGCTGGACAGGCTGACCGCAATAAAGTCGAGTGGATGAGCTTAATCGGCGGCCCCAGCCTGGATGTCCTTGCCAAGGAACTCGATGCGGCTATCGCTGCCAAGACCATCCCGTATGCAGCCACCATGGGCCAGTACCTCACGGCTGATGATGCGGTGGCCCGCTATCAAGGCCTCAAGCAGTGGTATGCTGACAAGAAGCACTTCTGGGTTGGCACTGGTCCCTACTACATCGCCTCTGTGGACCTGAACGCTAGCGCGTTGGTCATCAAGAACAACCCCAATTATGTTGACCCGGCTGACCGCTGGTCTGCGTTCGGCGCGGCGCCTCTTGCTGCAGCTGCGCTCACTGGCCCCGACCAGATTAAGATTGGTGATCAGGCTGTATATAACCTGACTGTGACCGTGAAATCCTCCGGTGATCCTTATAAGACCGCAGCCATCAAAGGGGTAAAATTCCTGGTCTATGATGCTCAGGGACAGACCGTTTTCGTTGGCAATGGTACAGCTGCCGGTGGAGCGGAAGGAACATACTTACTCCTTATTCCGAAGGATGTGACTGCCAAGCTTGTTGCCGGCAGCGGTAGAATTGAAGCAGCAGCGGTGCTTATCCCCGTTGCCATCCCGGCCTTCACATCCGTAGACTACGTGGTTGTGCCGTAAATTCCGTATCCGTTTGTTTGTAATGAGGGGCAAGGGTTACCCTTGCCCCTCATCCTTACCTGATTGAGCAAGGATGATATGGTTGCAGAACCTTTAGACCCCCCAGTAAGCAGTTCTCCAGCCCGCAAGGCAAGGAGCCGCACTCTTCTGCGCATAGGGCGGTTCACCGCTCTCCGGCTCGTGACGATGGCGTTTACCGTAACAATTGGCATTTATCTGACCATCCTGATTGCCAATATGGGTGGATATGTGGATGTAATGATGCGCAGCGAAGTCGAAGATAGGGTCGCCCAATCCATCCTGGTGAACAAAGCTTATGCAAATCTAAGCCTCGAGGCGAGACAAAAACTTATTGATGAAAGAATTGCTTCGGAGGTGAACCGCCTGGGATTGAACCAGCCTTTTGCAATTCGTTCCTTCCATTACCTGACCAATGCCCTTACTTTGAACTTGGGGCGCTCTATCAACATGACCAGCGACAACGGTTCCAAGCAGGTGCGGCTCATTCTTCTCGAACGCCTTCCCGCCACCTTGCTTCTGACCGGAACATCAGAGCTGTTGTTATTCTTTGGCAGTATTTTGATCGCCCTCACCTTATCCAGGAAATATGGCAGCTGGTTGGATAAGCTGAGCATTGCCCTTTCGCCCACCTCCGCGGCCCCCCCTTGGTTTTATGGCATTTTCATGATCCTGATCTTCGCCGCTGTTTTCAGAATCCTGCCTTTCGGCGGGCTTGTGGATTCGCCGCCGCCGACCAATAAGATCGATTACGCTTTGAGCATTTTAAAGCACCTCATCCTGCCGGGCACATCCGTAATCCTCAGTTCGGTCTTCATTAGCATCTATAACTGGAGGACCTTCTTCCTCATTTTCTCCAGTGAGGATTACGTCGAAGTGGCCAAGGCAAAAGGACTGCTGCCGAGGGATATCGAGCGCCGTTACATTCTCCGCCCCACCCTGCCGACCATCATCACGAATTTTGCCCTGCTCGTCATCACGCTGTGGACCGGATTCACGATCACCGAGACGGTCTTCCTCTGGCCCGGGCTGGGTATCACGATCTACCGGGCGATCGGGCTCTATGATACGCCAGTGATCGTAGGGTCCACCATTATTTACGCCTATTTGCTGGCAATCACCGTCTTAATGCTCGACTTCATTTACGCCCTGGTCGATCCGCGGGTCAAAGTCGGTGGTGGAAGGTCCCAATGAAAGCGATCAAGAACACGATCCAGGATCTTGTCCATTATCCATCGGCCGTTTTTGGGCTGGTGATCATCTTCATCCTGCTGGTGATCGCCGTCTACGCCCTGGCCACCATCCCTTACCGAGAGGCCATTCGCCTATGGCGAGGCGGGGAGGATGTGTGGTATCAGAACCCCAAATATGCCCCTCCGGCCTGGTTCAACTTCTTCACCAGCAAAAAATCGCCGGTCTCGTTTGTAGTGAATTCTGCGACCGGGACCTTGCCGAAGACTGTCACACAGAGTAGTCAAGACGTTTCCACGGTTGAAATGGATTATTCCTTCGACTACAAGTACGACACCTTACCGCAGGAAATGATGCTGTATTTCACTACGGATTTCAAGGAGAAACTTCCTTTTATTTCTGTCGCCTGGATCACCCCGGACGGGCGGACCATCAAAATCGTCAAAATGGTGATAGACCATAAGACAACGTACCGGTTCTCCCAGGACACAAAACTGCAAAGAACCTTGAACGTAGAGGATATGGATGTGATGCGGGCCCTGTTCACTGACCCTCAAGCGAAGACCCCGACCACCCTCAAGGGAAAATACCAGATTAAGATCACCGGCACAACTTTCGAAAAGGCTTCGAACATCGACGCCCAATTTGTGTTTCATGGAGACTTGTATGGCTTAGCCGGGACAGACAAATATCGGCGTGACTTGCTTCTGCCTTTGTTGTATGGCACGCCGATTGCATTGGCGTTTGGATTGCTTGCCGCCCTTGGAACGTCGGTCATGACCATGATCATCGCTGCCATCGGCACCTGGTATGGCGGCTGGGTGGACGAATTGATCCAGCGCATCACCGAG
>Ga0209048_10004980_pt1 | contig 12612 bp, 8 predicted proteins | sample FrelakmetCRP12CR_FD_187146 | JGI IMG/M metagenome (GOLD analysis project Ga0209048, IMG submission 187146) | Freshwater lake sediment microbial communities from the University of Notre Dame, USA, for methane emissions studies - CRP12 CR (SPAdes)... | ecosystem: Environmental > Aquatic >... | reverse complement strand
ACGGGATCAACGACGCTCCGGCCCTGGCCCGGGCAGATGTAGGCATTGCCATTGGCAGCGGTACGGATGTGGCTATTGAGAGCGGGGATATTGTCCTGATAAGGGATAACCTGGTTGATTCAGTTGCTGCAATCCAGCTTTCGAAGAAAGTGATGGGCAGGATCAGGGGCAACATTTTCTGGGCCTTTGCATACAATGCGGCCCTTATCCCGGTAGCGGCAGGGGTACTCTATCCTTCTTTCGGCATAATGTTCAGGCCGGAACTCGCTGCGTTTGCCATGGCACTGAGCTCGGTTACCGTCGTGAGCCTCTCCCTGTTGTTAAAAACCTATATTCCTGAAGTGGAAAAAGGAAGGTTCCTGCACTAACATGAATAGCTGGGTGCAGGATGTGATTCCCGATGAATTAAGGCGGAATAGTGAAAGCGATACGAACGGGATGCAATTGTACCGCTATATCCCGTTTTTTTATAATTCAGTGAGAGTTTTTGGCAGAGAGTATCCTCCTCGTAGAAACTGCAGATACGAATGAAAGACTTATGATGGATTATGCAGCCTGCCGGGTCTCTCCCGTTCTTTATCCATTTGGAATATGTTTTATCTCTCTTCCGGGTTATAATTCAATTATTACCCGGCTCCCGGGGTCAACAAAAACCAGTTTTCTTATTGGAGCACTACCATGTCAAAACAAAAAGTATATTTCGCAAACATGAGGGCGAGGGATCCGCGGGATAACACGGTCTCGAAGATTAACCGCCTGTTCGAATCAGCCGGGTTTGGGGAGACGATACGTAAAAACGGGCTGACCGCGATAAAATTACATTTTGGGGAACTCGGGAATGATTCCTATATCAACCCGGTTTTCGTCCGCCAGGTTGTCGATAAGGTCAGGGCATACGGGGGAAAGCCCTTTGTCACTGATTCAAATACCCTCTACCTCGGGAGCCGTTCAAATGCAGCAGACCATATTGAAACTGCGATCCTCCACGGTTTTGATTATTCCGTAGTCGGTGCCCCGGTCATTATTGCAGACGGGCTTTCCGGTGGTAACATAAAAACCGTGGCGATCCATAAAAAGCACTTTAAAAATGTAATAATTTCGGGAGATATCGCTGGAGCGGAGAGTATGATAGTCCTTTCACACTTCAAAGGGCATGAGGTTGCGGGATTTGGCGGTGCGATAAAAAACCTGGGTATGGGTTGTGCATCAGCTGTGGGAAAACAGGCCCAGCACTCTGCCCGGCCCCTCATTATCGAAGAGGCCTGCGTCGGGTGCGGTAAATGTGTACAGGTCTGCCCTAAAACTGCAATCACGCTCAGAATTGAGAAATCATCAATTGACAGGTCAAAATGCATTGGTTGCTTTGAATGTATGACTATCTGTCCCGAACGGGCAATCGACATTGACTGGGTGACAGAGATCCCACAATTTATCGAGCGCATTGTCGAGTATGCTGTTGGGGCAGTCCAGGGCAAAGAATCTCGTATAGGTTATATGAATTTCCTGACCCATATTACTCCGGACTGTGACTGTGTCCCATGGAGTGATGCCCCGGTCGTCCCTGATATTGGGATCCTTGCATCAACAGACCCCGTGGCAATCGATGCTGCAAGCTTCGACCTTGTCAACAGCCAGCAGGGAAATCCCGGTTCACTGCTTCTGCACAATCACCGCAAGGGAGCGGATAAATTCAAAGGACTCAGGGCAAATACCGATGCGTACCTTCAGATCCGGTATGGTGAGGAGATTGGTCTCGGGTCACCCGAATACCAACTTGTCCAATTGGAATGATCTAGCTGCATAGAACTTCCATCGGGGGTTCCACGAATTCTTTTTTCCAGAATGATCCACTTGGAGGTCAGGAAAAAGTAAGTATTTTAACGTTATTTTATTCATATTTCCTTTATCCTCCCGGTCCACAACCAAATATCCGTATACAACATATGCGCAACAGAAGGCAAGTGCTTATAGCGGTGCAAAAATCAAAATCCCGTATTTAGAACACTGGCGCTCGTCAGGACGGGTCTCCAGCAGCTGATGGCAGGGAGCAGGAATTTCAATCCAGGACAATATCCAGAAATGATGTGATGGCCTTAAAAGAGGAATCGAGTCGCATATCTGGCATCCCGCATGTCATGGAGGCATACAAGGACAAAGCAAACAGCATCCTACTTGACTAAATGGGGACCCGAATCACTGTACCGTAAAGTTAGGGGTATCTTTTTTTTTTGACTCCTCGCTGTTTTTTATATGGGGAAAAAATATCGCCTGGTTAGGATGGTATAAATGGCGTTAAAGGGAGTATCCGGATTCAATCCAATTCTTTTCTACCTCATCGTTACGCATACGTTGTAGCGAAGAGCCCTTTTTTGACTCTGCAGAAATGCAATAATACATTCTTATCGATTTGGGCCTATTCCGAAATTTACCCACACTCCCGGGGCCCGGTCCCGCTGCTGTGGCAACCCCGGTTGAGGTAGAAAAATCTCTGGAATCTCTGGATTATTCTAACGATCTTGAGGGAAATCATTTGCCCAAAGAATATCTTAATGGGGTGGGACAGGGTGGGGATGAAACCCCCTGCTGTCTACGTATTTTCCCTTCCTTTTTTATGAGCCCGCAGGGATTCAACAAAACCAACAATTGAAGAAATTCAGACAGACATTAGCCTGCAAGTATTGATTCAAAATAGAAATTCCTGGTGTCCCGCTCTTCCGTGAAGGTTTATACAGGTGTTTCCGGGATGATTACCCAGGATGCCTCCTCGTTACCGAACCTGTAGTGAAATACAAGACCTGGAAGGGCCTGGTCCGGGACATTTGCTATTTCAACTGTACCGCTTCGTATCTCTCCGGGTTTAAGCCCTATCAGGGCTACATGCGTGGGCACACTGTATTGCCTTCCTGATCGATCGGTCGCATATAATTCTGATAATTTTTTCTGGAGATCCGCGACAGTCACATTACCCACATTTTTTACTGTCAGCTCAAAACTTACCGTCTGCTTTACGGGATCACGGCTCTTGTCCCTGACAGAAAAGATAAGTGATAAATTTCCTGAATGCAATTCGGCGTTTTCCTGCACCGTAAGGTTAAGTGGCTGTTTGGTGAACTGCATGACACTGGGTGTAACAATGGTCACCGGTGTCTCCGGGATAACCGGTGTCGCAGGGCCCGCCTTTCCCAGCCCCGATACGCACCCTGCAACCAGGCAGGCAGAGGCAATAATAATGGAACAGAAAAAAAATGCAGAGATAGCCCTTTGTAACATGATAATTTCCCAGGAGTACTATACTACCCTAACTGGGTTTTCTACCTGTGGTCTATTATACCTTTTGTGAGAGGAAGAGTCCGAAGAATGGCCGGGATAATGCTGTCCCGGTGCCTGAAAAGAGTGTTAATTCTGCCGGTTTATGATATCCAGTTCAGGTTTTCCCCGATTTCCATTAACCGGCGAAAATGATTCAAGGATCTGGTGGGTGATCCTCGATCCAAGCGTGGGAGCAAGGGACTCGAGCCAGAGAAAGAACCCCACTTTTGGGGGTGTCCTGCGTTCATATTTGAAATTTCCCTCTTTATCCTGGACCATTTTCAGGTATTCCCGTTTTTGCCTGGGACGGAGATACACGAGAGGATCATACCCGGGAAGATCAGTCGCAAGAATCACCTTTGAAAAATTTCTCATCAGGTCATCAAATTCGAGTTTCTCGCCCCTGATACTGATCTCATGCTCTTTACAGAGGGATTTTATTGCAGAAGGATAGAGACCGCCATAGAGAATTTTTTTAACAAGTACGGTAGTTTCCCCGGGATTGGGGGTGCTCCTGGCATTGATCTGGTTGCTGACCTGTGAAAAGACTTTGTTTCTCTCCCAGTCATGATATTGAAGGTATTCAAACGGCTTTTTCTGGACGAGGCCGGTTGCCAGGAAGGTTTTTCTATGGTCCCTGGACTGTTTGTGGTCCTTCTCCTCACCTTTCCGGTTTACCAGGGCTTTTATCTGCTCACAGGTAATTGTCTGGATATTGATATTGTCCCTTGATTTCATCAACCGGCGTACTACGGAAAAATGTGAAATGTCGAATGATGAAATCAGCAGGAATTGCACGCTCGGCTGGGCAAATAAATATCCAAGAAGTCTTTTTTTATATTCGACCTCTATTTCGAATTCTTTTAAATCAGAAGGTGAAGTAACGACCTCTCCAAAAGCGATCCGGTTTTCATTGTCAAGAAGGAGCAGGTCAAATTCTGCGAGGTCCTGGCCATTGCCCCGGATGGTAATATCCCCGTTTCTTGAATAAAAAAACCCGTTCTGGCCAAGGTGAATATTTCTTCTCCCCCTTGGGGCATCTGCACCCTTAACTGCCACCCCACCGATTTCATCAGTAGTCTCTGCGGCATCCAGGAACATCTCATAAACGATCGCTTCAAACCATCTCCCTTCTGCAGTCCGCATGTGCTCAATATCAGGTGAAAACAGCTTGTTTTTTTCGACATTACTAATATGGCGTATGGCGCGGGCAGAGAACGATTCGTCGGGCTGAAAAAAGGAACGATTTTTATTAAGCCAGCGAATCAGGTCTGTCATTACTTATCTATTATTTATTATTTGTGGTTTAAAAATACTCTCTTTAACAGGAGGATCCCGTAATTGCCGGGCAAATCACAAGGACTAAAATTAGCAGGAAAAATTTACTATGCTTTTTTAAAATGCTGCTTAGGGTATTATGGAAACAATCCGGTCTCGCGCTCTCCGGTTACATAATGAACGGGGTGATGAAAAGAACGCGCACATTTCAGCACCATACCCTATTTTAAATCTAAATCCATCTGCAGGAAATGGTTTCCTTTTCTGCAAATGAGCAAATAAAACAGAATTCGTCTGTGCGAACTAGTTATATTTTGTGGGAATGTTTATATAGTTTTCTTACCTTGTTTTAATGCTGTGTGGCATGTACCCGTGGGTTCGTAGCTCAGTTAGGTAGAGCGCCTGGCTTTTAACCAGGTGGTCGGGGGTTCAAATCCCTCCGGGCCCGCTGCCACGGTACAGCCTGTGGGTTTTTATTTGGTGATGCATCTGGAGGAGACGCAATTTATGAAAGAGGGGGTTTTTAATTGAGCACCAAGCTGAATGTGCTTGAACATGTAATGGTGCCGGACCATAAGATCATGAGTGAGGAGGAGGTTAGCACATTATTCTCCACCTATAAAATCACGAGCGAGCACCTGCCAAAAATATATCATGACGAACCAGCGGTAAAAATTATCGGATCAAAAGTAGGGGATGTGGTACGTACCATCAGGACAAGCCACACCGCCGGTATAGCTGAGTCATACCGGCTTGTCGTAAAAAGACCCAAAAAATAAAAGGGAGCTGATATTTCTGATCGACAGAAGCATTTTATCAAGGGCATATTTTTCACGGGAGCATGTGGCGCGCCACCAACTTGACTCCTACAACAATTTTCTTCTTCGCAACCTCCAGAAAGTTGTGAACGAGCAGCGTGTCATCGAGACTGACATCGAGATCCGTGGTAAAAGTAATATACCGGTATGGGTTGAACTAGGCAAAATCGCGGTGCGGAAACCGCTTGTCCGCGAAGCAGACGGATCGCAGGGAGACTTGTTTCCAAGCGAAGCAAGGCTCCGCAATCTGACGTATGCCGCACCGATTCAACTGGAACTCACCCTTGTCCAGGGGGAGGACCGTCAGGAACCCATTATGACCACGATCGGGCAGTTACCGATTATGATCGGTTCTACGTCCTGCAACCTCTTCGGCATGAGTGATGATGAACGTGTAACTCATGGTGAAGACCCCTATGACCCGGGTGGCTTTTTCATTGTCAACGGGACTGAAAGGGTCCTCATGACCCTTGAAGACCTTGCATCAAACAAGATCATGACGGAATTCACCGAGCGGTATAACGAGAGGATCTATGTGGCAAAGGTATTCTCACAGTACCGAGGGTACCGTGCACTGGTCGTCGTTGAACGGAACAGGAAGAACCTGCTTGAAGTATCGTTCCCGTCAGTTGCAGGGCACCTCAAGTTCGTTGACCTGATCAGGGCACTCGGGATGGTAAGTGACCACGATGTCGTAAACGCGGTATCGACTGATGAGGACATCCTGACTTTCATGATGCAGAACCTTGAGGAAAGTGAATGCGACAGCGTTGAGAGTGGGGTAATGTATGTCGGTAAAAAGCTTGCACCGAACCAGACAAGGGATTACCAGCGGAAACGTGCTGAATTCGTGCTGGATAATTACCTGCTCCCGCACCTCAACTACCTCATGCCATTTGGCATGAAGGAAGAAGACGAGGGATACCGGGAAACTGTTGAGAGTGTACGCCTTGCCAAGGGACATTTCCTCGGCCGGATGGCCGAGGCCTGTTTTGACCTTGTGCTAAACAAGCGCAGGATTGATGATAAGGACCATTACTCTAATAAACGCCTGAAACTTGCAGGGGACCTCATGGAGGACCTTTTCCGTATATCCCTCAACCGTCTTACCCGGGATATCAAGTACCAGCTTGAACGGGCGAGTATGAGGCACCGGGACCTCTCCATCGGCACAGCAGTACGAGCTGACGTTCTCACTGAACGTCTGTTACACCCCCTTGCCACCGGGAACTGGGTCGGCGGCAGGACCGGTGTTTCTCAGTTGCTTGACCGTGTCGATCACATGAGCGTGCTTTCCCACCTGCGTCGTGTAATCTCTCCACTCTCCCGTTCTCAGCCCCATTTCGAGGCGCGAGACCTTCACCCGACACAATGGGGCAGGATCTGTCCGAGTGAGACCCCTGAAGGGCCAAATTGTGGACTTGTCAAGAATTTTGCCCAGATGGTTGAAGTAAGTAAAGGGGTCACAGATGAGGAAGAAGTGATCAGGATACTCTACAGCCTTGGCGTAGACCAGATCAAGGGGGATGCCAGATGAAAAAATCAAGAGTATTCGTTGATGGTGCATTAATCGGGCTCTCCGACGACCCGCAGGTGCTTGTTGCCCAGACCCGGGCAATGCGGCGGCAGGGTGGGTTGTCAACCGAAGTGAACGTCTCCTACAAGGAATTTAATAATGACGTGGTAATCCATACCGACAGGGGCAGGGCGCGGAGGCCGCTGATTGTCCTGCATAATGGAAAACCATTAATAACTCCGGATGATATCGAAAAACTGCGTAAAAACGAGATAAATTTTAATTATTTCGTCCAGAAAGGGTTCATCGAACTGATCGATGCAGAAGAAGAGGAGGACCTTTTCATTGCGATCAATCCGGAAGATATCACGGTCGAGCATACCCATCTTGAGATCGACCCTTCCCTGATCCTCGGTATCGGTGCAGCACATGTCCCGTTCCCGGAGCACAACGCAAGTCCGCGTGTCACCATGGGTGCAGGGATGGTCAAGCAGGCACTCGGGTTCGCCGATGCAAATATGAAGCTGCGGCCTGATACCCGGGGCCATCTTCTCCATTATACCCAGAAACCTCTCACGCACACCCAGGCATCGGAACTGATCGGTTCCGATGATCGCCCGGCCGGGCAGAATTTCGTCGTTGCCATCCTGAGTTATGAAGGTTTCAATATTGAAGATGCGTTGATCTTTAACCAGGCGTCGATTGACCGGGGCCTTGGAAGATCTCATTTCTTCAGGACCTATGAAGGCGAAGAACGCCGTTATCCCGGTGGGCAGATTGATCGGATTGAAGTACCTGATGAGGAAGTGACCGGTGCCCACGGGGCGGATTCCTACAAGAATCTTGATGAAGACGGAGTGATCAACCCGGAGACGGTCGTCGCTGAAAAGGATGTCCTGATTGGGAAGACTTCTCCGCCGAGGTTCCTGGAAGAGCCTACCAGTGACCTGATCACCGTCGAAAAACGGCGTGATACCTCAGTTACCATGCGGAGCAACGAGCATGGCATTGTTGACACCGTTATTATAACCGAAGGCGAGAACAGCTCACGCCTGGTTAAAGTACGAACGAGGGATTTGAGGGTCCCTGAGGTAGGAGATAAGTTCGCATCCAGGCATGGACAGAAGGGAGTTATCGGACTTATTGCGTCCCAGGAAGACATGCCATTTACAGAGTCAGGAGTAGCACCCGACCTGGTCATCAACCCTCATGCCATCCCGAGCCGTATGACGGTCGGTCACATGCTGGAGATGATTGGAGGAAAAGTTGGTGCACTTGAAGGGCGCCGCATTAACGGCACCGCCTTTAGCGGAGAACTTGAGGCAGACATTCGTGGTTCACTGAAAAATCTCGGTTTCTCCCATAATGGTCGTGAGATAATGCATGATGGCATCACCGGGAAACAGTTCAACGCTGATATCTACGTCGGTGTGATCTATTACCAGAAGCTCTACCACATGGTCTCTTCGAAAATGCATGCCCGTTCCCGCGGGCCTGTACAGGTCCTTACGCGCCAGCCTACTGAAGGAAGGGCCCGTGAAGGGGGTCTCCGGTTTGGTGAGATGGAACGTGATGTGATGATTGGACACGGTGCTGCGATGGCGTTGAAAGAGCGCCTTCTCGATGAGTCCGATAAAGTAACGGAATACGTCTGTGCCCATTGTGGTATGATAGCGATGCTCGACCGGAAATCCAATTCCACGCGATGCCTGGCTTGCGGGAGCGAGACCGATATATACCCTGTCGAGATGAGTTACGCGTTTAAGCTACTCCTCGATGAGATGAAGAGCATGGGTATTGCACCCAGACTGAAACTAGAGGACGTGGTGTAGGAGGGGAATCATGCCAAGCCCAAAAAGGATAGGAAAAATTGAATTTGGCCTGCTCTCCCCTAAAGAGTTCAGGACGATGAGTGTACGGAAGATTATCTGGGCTGATACCTACGATGATGATGGTTTCCCGTATCCGCAGGGACTTATGGACTTAAACCTCGGGGTAATTGACCCGGGACTGAGATGCAAGACCTGCGACCAGAAGGCCAGCGAATGTCCCGGTCATTTCGGACATATTGAACTTGCAAAACCTGTCATTCATGTCGGGTATACACGCCTGATCAGAAAGCTCCTCCGTGTGACGTGTAAGAGCTGTTCACGACTCCTACTCTCCCCCGAGGAGATTGAAAAAGTTATCGGGACTGAGGAAGATGCGACAGGCGACGTGCTATCGGAAAAAGACATCAAGAAAGAAAGGGTCTGCCCGCATTGCGGGGAACAGCAGCTGAAGATCAACTTCGAGAAACCTACGACGTTTTCAGAGGTCCAGGTTGAGGAAGGCAAAAAGATCGAGCACAAACTGACACCTGCTGACATCAGGTCACGCCTTGAGAAGATCCCCGATGAGGACCTCCGGCACCTTGGTATCAATCCTGATGTGGCACGACCTGAATGGACAATTCTTACCGTGCTGCCAGTGCCACCTGTGACGATGCGACCTTCGATCATTCTTGAGAACGGTCAGAGGTCAGAAGATGACCTGACCCATAAACTGGTCGATATTATCAGGATCAACCAGAGGTTCAAGGAAAACCAGGATGCAGGAGCACCCCAGCTGATCATTGAAGACCTCTGGGAACTGCTGCAATACCATGTAACAACCTACATGGACAACGAAGTGGCTGGTTGCCCCCCGGCACGCCACCGGAGCGGCAGGCCATTAAAGACGCTCTCGCAAAGGCTCAAAGGAAAAGACGGACGTTTCCGTGGATCACTTTCCGGTAAGAGGGTGAATTTCTCAGCACGTACTGTGATCTCCCCAGACCCCAACCTCAGCGTGGTGCAGGTCGGGATACCGCTGGCAATTGCGAATGAAATGTCGATCCCGGTGCATGCAGCGCCGAATAATATTGATGAACTCAAGGCAATGGCCAGGAACGGCCCTAACCGGCCCACCCTTAACCATCCCTGCGGGGCCAATTATGTTATCAGGCCGGACAAACGCAGGCTCCGCCTTGCGGAAGGAAATCTGGACACCGTTGCTGATATGATTGAGCCGGGATGGACCGTTGAACGGCAGCTCCGGGACGGAGATATTGTCCTGTTCAACCGGCAGCCATCCCTTCACCGTATGAGCATCATGTCCCACCGTGTGAAAGTAATGGACGGGAAGACATTTCGGTTAAACCCTGCCGTATGTCCGCCATATAATGCTGATTTTGACGGGGATGAAATGAACCTCCATATCCCCCAGACACAGGAGGCGAGGGCAGAAGCCGCAATACTTGTTGCAGTACAGGAAAATATCCTCTCACCCCGGTTCGGTGGTCCGATTATCGGGGGCATCCACGACCATATATCGGGGGTATTCATGCTCACGAACCAGGTCCGCTGGTTCACACGTGAAGATATCCTCTACCTGCTGAAGTCTACACCCATCGAGCACCTTCCACCCCCGGTAAAGGAAGAGGATGGTGTGCCGATGTGGACCAACAAGCAGGCATTCTCTGTCATTTTACCCGATGGGCTCAACATGGTCTTCAAAGCAAGTTCATGTGCAAATTGTGATACCTGCAAGCGGGACATGTGCGAACGTGATGCGTATGTGCAGATAATCGATGGACAGCTTAAATCCGGTACAATTGACAAGAAGGCTATCGGTGCATTTGATGGCCAGATCGTCCAGCGTATCATCCGGCAGAACGGGATGAAACGTGCAGCAGATTTCATCGACGATATGACGAAACTCTCTATCCGCTCGATCATGCTGGACGGGTTCTCGTTTGGTATCGATGATGAAGACCTATCGAAGACCGAATACGGGCAGATTGCCGAGGTCCTTGACGGTGCTGTGATGGATGTTCAAAAACGGATCCGTATCTATGAAGACGGGCAACTCGAACCGATGCCCGGTCGTACTCCAGAAGAGACCCTTGAGATGCAGATCATGCAGGTCCTTGGAAAAGCCCGTGACCGTACTGGTGAGATTGCAGGCCGTCACCTCGGACTTGGGAACAGCGCCGTGGTGATGGCGGTGAGTGGCGCGAGGGGTTCGATGCTTAACCTGACCCAGATGGCAGGTTGTGTCGGCCAGCAGTCCGTCCGTGGAGAGCGTATTATGCGTGGGTACGATGACCGGACGCTCCCCCATTTCAAGAAGGGGGACCGGGGATCAGATGCCCACGGGTTTATTAAGCACAGCTACAAGGGGGGGCTCAATCCGACGGAGTTCTTCTTCCATGCAATTGGTGGTCGTGAAGGGCTTGTGGACACTGCAGTCAGGACATCCCAGAGCGGGTACCTGCAGCGGCGCATGATCAATGCATTACAGGACCTGAAAGTAGCATATGACGGGACTGTCAGGACTACCGGCGGTCGTATCATCCAGTTCTGCGGGCTGCAACAAGGTGGATTTAGCGACCGGCGCCGGCGGATGGTCACGCCCGTTGCCGGCTTTTGCAGCGGTGGGGGCGCCGGAGAGCACAGTAGTGATGTTGGACATTTGCCCGTGGCGCTGCACTTCGCTGAGCAACGACAGGGAGCTGGGGTCGTAGCGGAAAGAAACGCTTTCGAAGAGCAGCTCGCCGCGCACGTCATTCAGCTCGGTCGCCTGGGGTGCGTCCTCGATCTCGGCTGGCAGGTCGATCACCTCGAAGACACGCTCGAAGCTGACCACCGAAGTGGCGAACTCGACCGGAGCGTTAGCCAGCCCCTGCAAGGCGCTGTACAGGCTGGTCAGGTACGCCCCGAAGGCGACGATCGTGCCGATGGTGAAGACCTGTTGGATGACCAGGTAGCCGCCCAGCCCGTAGACCAAAGCCGTCCCGACTGCGCTGAGCAGCCCGATCAGCACAAAGAATGTAGTGCCAACGACCGCCCGTTCGACGCCGACATCCCGCACGGTGGAAGCCCGGCTCTGGAAGCGCTCGACTTCCAGGTTGGCGCGTCCGAACAGCTTGACCAGCAGCGCACCGCCGATGTTCAGCGTTTCGTTCATCATGGCGTTCATCTGGGCATTGGCGTCCATCGCCCGGCGGGCGATATTGCGCAGGCGCCCGCCCATGCGCCGGGTGGCCAGGATGAATAACGGCAGGATCAACACGCTGATGATCGTCAGGCGCCATTCCAGGCTGAGCATCACCACCAGCACGGCGCCGGCCTGGATGATATCGGTAATGATGCCGACGATGGTGTTGCTGATGGCGGTCTGCGCGCCGACCACATCATTGTTCAGGCGGCTCATCAGCTCGCCAACGCGGGTGTTAGTGAAGAAGCGCAACGACATGCGCTGCAGGCGAGCGAAAAGCGCCACGCGCAGGTCGTAGATCACCCCTTCACCGATGCGGGCGTTCAGCTGGCGTTGGATGATGCTCAGGGCGCCGTTTGCTGCTGGGATCAACAACAAAGCGAATGCCAGCAGAACGAGTTGTTTTATATTTTTCTGCGGGATGGTCTGGTCGATCATGGTACGCAGGATCAACGGGGTGAGCAAGGATAATCCGGTGCTGGCCAGGATTGCCGCCAGCATCCCGCAGATCTGCCAGCGATACGGAAGCGAATAAGATAATACGCGCCGCAAGAGCGTCCAGGTGACCCGGGGCTTTTCTTCCGTCGCGTTGAGCAGTGTGAACCAATTGCCATGCATACCCATACGGCAAATTGTACTCCAAAGCCAGCTACCACGATACCTGGCTATCCG
>Ga0209048_10004979_pt1 | contig 12613 bp, 10 predicted proteins | sample FrelakmetCRP12CR_FD_187146 | JGI IMG/M metagenome (GOLD analysis project Ga0209048, IMG submission 187146) | Freshwater lake sediment microbial communities from the University of Notre Dame, USA, for methane emissions studies - CRP12 CR (SPAdes)... | ecosystem: Environmental > Aquatic >... | reverse complement strand
ACGTTCGGGACGTAGAGGTCGGAGGTTCAAATCCTCTCACCCCGACCAGGAAATAAATGACTTACAGAACAACCCCTTCCACTCTGCCCGCGCTGGAAGTGCACAGGAAGTGCAAACGGGGGCACCTGGCACATCACCGTTCGAGCCGCGCGCATGACAATCCTGGCGACCACGCCAAGTCAATGCCCGGCGGCCGCGCGATTTGTCCACCTAGCTGATACCGCGCCATGAAGGTCGGCGTCGCGCTGGACGAAGTAGCGCTAGCGCTTCGGCACCGCCAACACCCACTGCCGCACCGATAGCACCGGCAAGACCTCGTCGACCAGATAGCCGCTACCTCGGCCATGCGCCGGGCATTTCACGAGGGGCGCACGCCGCGCCGCTTGCACGAGAACGCGGTCAGGAAGTCGTGCTCACACTGCCCACAGCGACCGAGGTCGCCATGTCCCCACGCGACCGAGGTTGCCGCGTTCCCACGTGCTCGAGGCGAAAGAAAGGCGGGCCCGAAGGCCCGCCAAAGAGGGGACACCACCGTCATTTAGCCGATCGTCACCGGAATGAAGATCCTGGCTTCGTCACGCTGAATCAGTAGTGCGACCGATTTGCCCGCCGCGCCAATGAGCTCCTTCAGATGCTCCGGGCCCTTCACAGGCGTCCGGTTCACCGAGACGATCACGTCGCCCGGGCGCACGCCCGCTATGGCGGCCGCTCCCGTCACGTCCTCGACCACGACGCCGCCGTTGACCGCCGTGGCCTTGCGTTCCTCGGCCGAAAGCCCGCGTACCGCCACGCCCAGCTTGCCCTGTCCCATGGCATCCTTGGCCAAGGCGACCGTCGTCCTATCCTCGAGCTCGCCGATAATCGTCTTGACCTTCCTCGCTTGGCCGTCGTGCCAGACCTCGAGCGTCACCGCGGAGCCAGGGCTGACCTTCGCCACCATCGGCGGAAGGTCCGACGAGCGCGTGATCGCCTTGCCGTCGAATTTGAGGATCACGTCGCCCGGCTCGATTCCCGCCTTCGCAGCGGCACCATCCTTGGCGACCGCGCCCACGAGCGCGCCACCGGGCTCCTTCATGCCGAAATTCTCGGCGAGCGCCTGGTTCACTTCCTGCACCGTTACACCGAGCCGGCCATGCGTGACCTTGCCGTGTTGCTGAATCTGATCGCGCACGTTCATCGCGACGTCGATCGGAATCGCGAAGGCGACGCCCTGGAATCCGCCACTGCGGCTGAAGATCTGCGAGTTGATGCCGATCACTTCGCCCTTGAGGTTGAACAGCGGTCCGCCCGAGTTGCCGGGATTGACCGCGGCGTCCGTCTGAATGAACGGCACCGCGGCATCATTGGGCAACGAACGCGACTTCGCGCTGACGATGCCTGCCGTCACGGTGTTGTCGAGCCCATACGGCGTGCCGATGGCCACCACCCATTCACCGACGCGTGTCGTGTCCGGGTTGCCGATCATCACCGTCGGCAGGTTCTTCGCGTCGATCTTGAGCACGGCAACATCGGTGGTCTTGTCGATGCCGAGCACCTTCGCCTTGAATTCGCGTCGGTCGGTCAGCCGCACCACCACCTCGTCGGCGTCCGCGACGACATGCGCGTTGGTCAGCACAACGCCATCGGCGCCGACGATGAAGCCCGAGCCCATGCCGCGCGAGGGCGCGTCCGACGGGGCGTTCGGCATCGGGAAATGGCGGAACCATGGTGGTAGCTCGTCGTCGTCCTCGGGCATGCCGCGCGGGGCTCGCATCGCAACCTTCTTCCCGTCGTGACTGACGCTGATCTGGACGACGGCCGGGCCGCGGGTGGCTACGAGCTCGGCAAAGTCCGGGAGCGCCGTCATTGCGGCACCGGCGGGCGCAACTGTAACCGCAGCCGTTTGGGTCGCCGCCGTGGCGTGCTTGATCGTCGACAGCCGTTCCGCAGTCACGGCACCTACGGCGAATGCGCCGACGATCGCAACGGCGACCAGGCTGCGCTTGAACTTGTTCACTTGCATTGTTCTCTCCTTTAGGTGGCATCGAGGCCTTTGCTGCCGCCTCTCAGGTCCACAAAATAGGAGCGAAAACTTAAGCGGGACTTAAGACGTCTCGCGATCAATCAGGAGGCCGCCTGTCCAACGCGATCGGGGTCCAACCCAGGCGCTTGCGCGGGGAATTGAACCGTCACACCGAGGCCCTCTCCGGCCGCGCCTGGCAATCCGGGCCCGAGGGCGATCGTGGCCTTGTGCCGCTCGGCGACACGCTTCACGATCGCGAGGCCGAGTCCACTCCCCGGCGAGCCAGCCGCGCCACCCCCCGAGACACGATAGAAGCGGTCGAACACCCGATCCCGTTCGCTCGCGGCGATGCCGGGGCCCGAGTCACTGATCGCGAGCACGGCACCATTCGCCCCGCGGGCAACGATGACGTCGACGCGACCGCCGGTTGGCGTGTGGCGGACCGCGTTGTCAATGAGATTGGACACCATCGCGCGAAGGCCGTCGCGGTCGCCGTCGATGATCGCGTCGCCGCTGCCCGCCTGCGTCTCTCCCATGCCGAGGTCGACGCCGCGCGCGTGCGCGATGGCCGCATGCTCGGCCAGCACGTGGCGGGCGAGTTCCGTCAGGTTGACGGGCGCGAACGGGCGCTCGCTGACGCCTTCCTCTTCGCGGGCAAGCGTCAGCAACTGCTCGACCAGACGTGTCGCGCGGTCTAGTCCGGCGCGAAGTTCCTCAAGGGCCGCCGTGCGCTCGGCGTCGGTTGTGGCACGTTCCGCGAGCTGCACCTGCAGATGGACGGCCGTCAGTGGTGTGCGCAGTTCGTGCGCCGCGTCGGCGATGAAAGTGCGCTGGGCGCCGAGCGCGCGATCGAGCCGCGCAAGAAGTTCGTTCAGCGCATGGACGAGCGGCACCACTTCGATCGGAAGACCGACTTCGGTGAGCGGGCGCAAGGCGCGCGGCGAGCGCTCGCCGACCGCGACGGCGACGCGCTCGAGTGGAGCGAGCCCGCGCGCGATGCCGAACCAGACCAGGAGCGCGAGGAACGGAACCACAGCAAGGATTGGCAGGATCGTTCGCAGCGCCATGCTCGCCGCGAGCTCGCGCCGCACGCTCATCTGCTGCGCGACCTGGATCAGCTGGCCGCCGGCGACGGCACTGTAAACCCGCCACGTGTCGGCGCCCGTCCGCACGGTATTGAAGCCGGGGCTCGCGTCGCGTGGCAAAACCTGCTGCGGCTGCGACAGATACACCTGCACGCCATTGCGATCCCACACCTGCACGACCAACGCATCGGCGCCGAGGGTCGAGCCGGGCGGCGCCCCCGCAAGCGGAACGCCCGTCAATGACGCCGACATCTGCTTCAGCTGATAGTCGAAGATGTCGTTCGCCTCGTCGCGGGCGCGAAGATACGTCGCGATCGCCGCGACCGCGATCGCGACGAGCATCCCCACCGAAAGCCGGACGACAAGCTCGCGGCGAATCGAGCGGGTCGCGCTCAAACGGAACCTCCCGCCGGCTTGGAGATCATCCAGCCGACGCCGCGCACGTTGCGGATTGCGTCGGCGCCGAGCTTTTTGCGCAGGCTGTGGATGTGGACCTCCACGGTGTTGCTCTCGACTTCCTCGTTCCAGCCATAGAGCCTGTCCTCGAGCTGGGCGCGCGACAGCACCGCGCCGGGCCGCGCAAGCAGCGCTTCGAGCAGTCCGAACTCGCGCCCCGAGACCGCGACTGGCTCGCCGCGCAGGCGGACTTCACGCGTGACCGGAAAGAGTTCGATGTCGCCGAACGCAACGACCGGATCGGCCCGTCCTGTGCTCCGGCGCAACAGCGCGCGGATGCGGGCGCCGAGTTCGGCGAGCTCGAAGGGCTTCACCACGTAGTCGTCGGCCCCGGCATCGAGCCCGACCACGCGATCGGCGACGGTATCGCGCGCGGTGACGATCAACACGGGCCGTGTGTCGCCGCGCACCCGCATCGCACGCAGTACGTCGAGGCCTTCCGTCCGCGGCAGACCGAGGTCGAGCACGACGAGGTCGTGCACGTTTTCTGCCAGGGCGAGTTCGGCGGCACGCCCGTCCTGCACCCAATCCACCGCGAAGCCGTCCTGCATCAATCCCGCCTGGATGCTGGCACCGATCATCCGGTCATCTTCGGCGAGGAGCAGACGCATGGCGGGGGTTTCGCGCGGATGGGCGTTGCCGGAATCAATAAAGTCGGGTTCGCTGCGCAGTATCCAGCATTCTCGCGCGCCGGGCGGCACAGATCAACGCAGGACGGCGATTCCGAGGCGCCCACTACCCTCCCGTCCGCCAACGGCGGCCGTCCGACCGTGCAATCGACCTTTCGATGACCATCAGCCGCGGCTGTTCAAGCCGTGGTAAATGCGCCAACCTTGACGACTGATCTCTGCCCTGCGTCAGTACCCCTGACAGATTGGCGTTCAGGTGGCTGCCGTCGCGTCCTTGATCTTCTGGCAGCGTCCGATGAGATCCACGAGCACGCTGCCGGACCAGCCAAAGGTGAACAGCCCGGAGATGGCGATGATCGGGGCCAGCATCTTCCATCCATCCGGCAAGATGAGGTTGCCGTAACCGATGGTCGTATAGGTATTCCCCGCGAAGAAACCCGCCATGCGCCAATCCGGAACCAGGCCGGAATAAACCAGAGACGCTGCCCAAGCAAACATTTCCAGCAGGTGCAGGCCAAGCAAAGCGAAGACCATCCCGCTCATGAGCACATCGGCGCGCCATCTCGAGGGCCGCGCCATGAGAACGGTCGAACGGTGCAGGACGTGGTTGCTCGTCGCCCGCACCCCGGCCGTGTGCACGAGCATGATAAGGATCAGCATAACGCCGCCGAAAAGCAGGTCGGCGGCTGGCATGACTTCGGAGAGGTGTTGCAGCAGCGGCAACTGCGTGATGTCGCGCGACACGGCTTCGATTCCCACGACGCCGCCATCGGTGGTCGCCGCAACCTGGCGCAGCATGTCGGTCGTCTGATCGGCGCGGGTGGCGACGACCAATGTGATCCTAGGGTCCGGCATAGTGTGGCTCCCTCGTAGATTGGCAAAGCACAAGTCTAATGTTCGGCGGAACTCCCGCGCTCCATGATAATGCTGGTGCTCCACGGGTAGAGCAAAGGTCCATCAAACATCGTTGCGGTCACTCGATGGCGCCATCGGCCGACCCGAATCTCGCCCGCGCCGACTCAGAGCACCGGCCCAAGCGTTGCAATGAGGTTGTTCCAAAGTCGGCGTGACATCGGCCAGGCCGCTACCGCTTCCTTCGTGACGGGGTGCGACCGCGCGATGTAATCCTGCTGGCGCTCACGAATAACGCCCGTGAGTGCGGAATCGTGGAACAGGATGTTGTTCTCGTAGTTGAGCTCGAAGCTGCGACGGTCCATGTTCGCCGAGCCGATCAAGGTCACCTCGCCGTCCAGCGTGAGCGATTTCGTGTGCAGCAGGCCGCCCTCGTACTCGAAGACCTTGACCCCTGCGGCGAGCAGTTCGGCGTAGTAGCTGCGGCTGGCCGCACCAACGATCCACGAGTCGTTCCTCGCGGAAAAGACGATCGTGGTGTCCACGCCCCGATACGCGGTCGTGCACAGCGCATTCTGCAGTGATTCGTCGGGTTCGTAGTAGGGCGTCGTGACGACGACCTCGCGGCGCGCCGCGAACATCAGGGGCTCGAACATCTCGGGCATGGCCGAGTAGCGGACCGTCGGACCCGTGCCGATCACCTGCGCGGGGACGCCTCCCGGCATCGGCAATGGCAGCGGCTTGCACAGGATGTCGTCCAGGTCCTCGTCCACGTAGGTCATCCAGTCGCTCGCGAACAGGAACTGGTTCTGTTTGGCAATGGGCCCCTCGAAGCGCATTACGGCGTCCACCCAAGGAGCGTACTTCGCCTTCACGAGGAACTCGGGATCGGCGCAGTTCTGGCTGCCGCAGTAGGTGCTGCAATCGTCGATCACCACGATCTTGCGATGGTTGCGGAGATCGATGCGGCCATGGAGTGGACGCAGAAGTAGGTGGCCAATCGGCAGGCCCGCAGCCATACGCACGCCCGCCGCGCGCATCGCCTGCCAATGCTCGGAGCGAATGATCGCGCGCGAGCCGAGGTCATCGGCCATGGCCCGACACGTCACGCCGCGAGCCGCCGCATGCTTCAGGGCCTCGACGACCTTGAGACCGTTGTGATCGGGCAACCAGATGTAGAAAAGCACATGGACGTGATCCTTTGCGGCGTCGATGTCGGCCACCATCGCGTCGATCATGCCGTTGGAGTTGGGCATCAGTCGCGCGGAATTACCACCAACGGGGTCGAAGCCGCTGATCGAGCGGCCAAGCTGAAAGAGATGCCGATAACGCTCGGGGATGGCGGCAGCGGGGGCCGCCGCGCTCCCGGCGGGATTACAGGGAAACGGCGGCATGCGCCCCAGTACGGTGCGCAGCCGCGCTACGCGCCGGCGGCCAATGTTCACCGCGCCCAGGAGCAGATAGGCGAACATGCCCAACAGAGGAAGGACGCCAACAACTACCACCCAGGCGATTCGGGAAGCAGGGTCGCGATGGGGCCGCAACAGGATTCGCGCGATCACCGCCAGTTCGAGCAGCGTGACGAGTCCAATGCCGACCAGCGACTGGTGGAGCATGTCGATCATCGAAGGACTTGATTGGCGACTTTGTGGGCGGCTTTCGATTATGGCCGAAAACATCCTCCAAGACCGTCTGCGCGTCCGGACGGCGACGAGCAGCAGGACGAACTGCGATCATGGGCAATCGGGCCGAATGCGGCCAGTGCCAGACGTTGCGCATCGCTGCCCATTGTCCGGATATCCACCATTCGTCATGAAGCATTCCCCGACATCGACGGTCGACATACCCTTGGGCCGACCTTGATCCAGGCCAATGCCGGCTGGAGGCATTTCCGGCAAAATCCGTAGCCATCCTGCCATTCATGCTCTACCAGTTGGCCGGCTTCGGCACCATGCGCTTCATCATGCCGAAGGCTGTGAACTGGACTATCAACATCGGCATTCTCTGTTTGATCATGGCCAGCTATGTAGCTTACCGCGAGGGCGCGTACGTCATGGAAAGGAGATTCGCCGGGACTCTGGTTGTCGCCATGGTGATTACCGTGTTCTACGGCGTGCTCAAGTTGAGGCAGGTGCAGACGACCTACGACGCGCATTGCCCGCCAAAGGCTTCGAAGTAGCCAGCCAAAGACCGAGTCTTCGTTCTTGGCAATCCGTCCGTGGCCAGGTCGGGCGGCATGTCGTGTGGGGATATCCGAAATGACCCGCTTCACGCGTAATGCGACCGCGATGCTGGCAATGCTTTGCGCGACGGCCATGGCCCAGCCACGAGTCACCGCAGCGGAGCCACTGCCCGACGCGAAGGGAGCGGGCGCGGAAATTCAGATCGGCCTGTGTGCCCCGACCAATGAGATCGTGCAAGCGCTTGATCTGCGCCCCCGTGGCGCAGCGATCACGGTCTGGCAGTTCGATGACACCGCGCTCACCCTCTTTGGGCGTGGGCTACGCCTTCGTCTTCGGGTGGCAGCGGATGGTCGCTCCACATTTACGCTCAAGGTGGCCGATCAGGATTGCGCGCGGGTTGTCCCCAAACTCGTGCCGCTGGCTGAGGGCAAGTGCGAATACGATGTCTACGGCACGATCAGGGCTGGCGCCGTTTCGCTCAATCTTGGCCTGGATGCGGAGAGCACAAACGACATGCTTGCCGGTCGCGTAACGCCGGCCCAGGTACTGAGCCAATCGCAGATCGGGTACTTGCGCGAAGTCGTCGGAATCTGGCCGTTGCCGCCCGGAATTCGTAAGCTCGGTCCGATACGCGTCCAGACGTACCGTACCAAGGGCAAGCTCTACGACATCGACATTTCGCAACTTCCTGGTGGAGAGCAGTTTGCCGAAATTTCGCGCAAAGTGCCTCTGGGAGAGACCACGCGCACAATGAAGGCCATGGAAGTTGATCTGTCCCGAGCCGGCGTCGCGATGTGTGCTGATCAGTCGTCGCAAGCCGTTAACAAGCTGCGCGCCCTATTACGTTAGCGACGACAGGGCGGACGTGCTTTCGGTCATGTTCGTCCCATTCCATCACGATGTCGGGGGCACGGCCGCCGTGTCGCGTGCCGTGGTGTTACCTGGCGGGTGCGTGTGGAATGCAATTGAACTCTGGACCCGAGCGATGTGGGATGAGCAATCTTTCAGAGGGATGGAGATGAAGGCATTGACTTTCTCAAGGAGCGCGCTCGTGCTTGCGGCATTTGCGTTGGCGAGCGCCACCGTATCGACGGCGAATGCGCAATCCGCTGCGGCGCCAACGATGAAGGTCGGGGACCGCTGGGTCTACAACGTGAAGTCCGGCATCGGCTTGGCGACCATCACTTACCAGGAGACGCGGGAAGTTACGGCCGTCGATGCGGGCGGATTCAAGATAGCGGTGACCGGAAAGACACCTGATGGGGCGGATTTCTCCGTAGTTGAAGATTTTGCGGGCCCCTTCAACCTTCGATCGGGGACGCTGTGCTTGAACGAGCCGCGGCGCTACCCAACACCGTTACAGCGGGTAGCGTTCCCGATTGCACCGGGCCAGCGATCGTCCAAGTGGGTCGACGTAGTTTCTGACCCGGGTGGAAACAAGGGGCAGATCAACTACTACTTTCATACGCGCGATTGGGACAAACTGACCGCCCCCGCCGGGGCGTTCGACGCCATCCGTATCGATGTCCTCATCACCCTTGACGATTCCGGCCCATTCCGCAATGCGACCAATTGCAACTTCACGTATTGGTATTCACCGGCGGTGCGCGGCACTGTGCGCGAGCAGCGTTCGGCTCAATACACGGAGATCAACGTATTCCCATCCCAGCTGATTCGCGTACTCAACGCATCGTATGAACTTGCGAGCTTTACTCCTGGGAAACCGTGATCAAGCGATCGTTCTTGCGTGCACTTGCCTCACCGATCGGTCCGCCGGCAATTGCAGGTCGATGTAGAACCCTCACGAGCCGCGGCTTAGATGATATGCCTCCGCGTGCGCGACGGGAGTCGCGTCGAATAGCCTGGGCACATTCGCAAGACAAGGGATGCTGCGAACGCGGCCACATCACCGAATTGGACACACATTCGTGTCAACTTTGCATTGGGCGCTCGATTGTGCGGGGTAACCCTTGGCCAATTCCGCCGACTGGTTGATCCGCCCACCTTCCTAGGACTTCCAGGAGGCCTTGACAACAAGTGGCCGCGAGCAGCGAGGGTTAGCGCAACCCGGGCGAGCGCAGTGGCCGTTGCCGTCGTGAAGCCCGCGCCACGCCGCGCCTCGGTGGCCCCTCATGCAGTCCGTTGAATGCCCAGTTTGGAGAGATCTGACGGCCCGCAGCGGGTCGAATTCGGTCATAGACCCGTTGAACCGGCCGCCACAAGCGGTCAGTCACCAGTGCATCCTAGCCCATCCCGAATTGGACATTGACGAGGCTGGTGACGTGGCGGATGTGCGAACACTCCGTCTCCGGACACCGACGCGGCCGAGTCCATCCATTTCCCGCATTGTCCCGACCCATTGTCCAGAACAGGATCGGGGCGACCGGCAAGAGCGAGCCTTACGCCTTGCGCGGCCGCCGTCAGGCGCGCGGATTACGTCTTGTCAGCGTGCTTGGTGCGTAGCTTTTCGTGACCTATGTCGTCGTGCTTCCCGTGGTTCTTGCCGTGATGGCCGTTGTGGTGATAGCCCCAGTGCTCGATGTCCTCGTATAGCACCAGCTTTTCGGGGTCCAGCCCTTCGCGCTTCTTCAGGTCGGCCAGCAACGCGGCGTCGCTAAGATCGAGCTTGTGCGACATTGACCAGTCATGCTGCACGATCTCCTCGAGCCGCTCCACGGTTTCCTTGTGGTTCGTCTCGATCGCGAGTTCGCGCCGGGAGTCGAAACTGCCGGGCGCAATGTTGATCGAGCCGATGATGGCGCGCTTGCTGTCCGCGAGCAGCATCTTCGCGTGCAGCTTCAGGTGCTTGAGGGTATGCACCTTGACGCCCACGTCCTGCAGGATGCGCAGCCCGCCGACGCCTTCGATCAGCTTGTCGGGCTTGAGCGAATGCGGTGGCTTGGCCAGAATGTGCACCTTTACGCCGCGCCGCGCGGCCCGCACGAGACGCTCGATGATGACCTGATCCTGGTAGCGCTCATTCTGAACCCAAAGCGTATGCTTGGTCGCATCGATAAACGCGGCGACGCGCTGGCGGCCGTTGTTGGGGCACCAGATTAGCGGCGAGGTGGGTTGCGGCTTGAATTCCTTGTGCTCCCAGTCGGCATCGAAGCAGGCCACCATCTCGGCCACCTCGTGGCCGTGGGTCGTCACGATAGCGTAGTCGCGGGTCTGCGTCAGGTCCTTCGGTTCCCAGTTCAGCGACTCGACGAACCCTGCTTTGTTGTCGACGACCATCGATTTCTGGTGTGTCAGGTCGAACGCCGGGTTGCTGTCGCGCACCTCGATGCCGGCGGCAGTGAGCAGCCTGCGCGCCTCCTCGTTCTCGGACTCGCCGCTGCGCCGGGCAGGGTTGAGCATCACGCGCACGTTGACGCCACGCTTGCGCGCCGCGATCACCGCATCAAGCAGGGTGGGATCGGTGAACAGGAACATCCGGATGTTCAGCGCCTGCGTGGCAGCGTTGATCGCGTCGAGGATGGGTTTGGCCGTGTCATCCGGGAGGACGATCAGCGTGTGCGACATGGTGTGAACTCCGTGAATGTGGGTGGGATTCGAAGCCCTGGCCAGCGATGCGCGGCGCTCATGCCGCGCCGGCGGTCTGGGCCGCTGGCGTCTCGTACTGGATGCGGTGCAGCTCAGCGTAGACCCCGCCGCGGGCGATCAGCTCGTCGTTCGTGCCCTCTTCCGCCACGACGCCGTCCTTCAGCACGATGATCTTGTCAGCGTCGCGGATGGTGCTCAGGCGGTGGGCGATCATGATGACCGTGCGGCCCTTCATCAGCCGCTGCAGACCCTCGATCACCAGGCGCTCGGACTCCGTGTCGAGCGCCGCCGTCGGCTCGTCGAGGATCATGATCGGACTGTTGCGGATCACCGCACGGGCGATGCCGATACGTTGGCGCTGGCCGCCCGACAGCGTGTCGCCGCGCTCTCCCACCACCGAATCGTAGCCGTGCGGCATGCGGCTGATGAATTCGTCGGCATTGGCGAGTTTCGCTGCGGCAACGATTTCCTCGTCGGTTGCGCCGGGGCGCCCATAGGCGATGTTCTCGCGGATCGTCCCGCGGAAGAGCACCGTTTCCTGCAGCACGAAACCGACCTGCGCGCGCAGCGCCGCCAGCTTGAAGGTGGCGACGTCGGTGCCGTCGATCAGGACGCGCCCGGCGTTCGGATCGTAAAAACGCGGGATCAGGCTCAGCACCGTGGACTTGCCCGAGCCCGTCGGGCCGACCACGCCAACGACCTGGCCCGCTTCGATCGTGAACGACACATCGCGCAGCACCGGGGCATCGTCGCCGTAGCCGAACGCGACGTGCTGGAGGGTGATCGCCCCCTTGACCCGGCCGGGATCGGTCGCGTCCGCACGCTCGGGAATGATGTCATCGGCCGACAGTATCTTCTGGATGCGCTCCAGGGCGACCGTCGTCTGGGCGATCGCGCTGGTCATGCTGGCGAGGTCCTTCACCGGCTTGAAGAACTTCGTCAGGTAGGCCAGGTACACGGTCAACGCGCCGGCTGTCATCGTTCCCGCAACGATCAGCGACGTTCCTTTCCAGAGCACGATGGCGGTACAGAGTGCGACCACGACACTGACCACCGGCGACAGCAGCGACTTGACCTGGCGCGCCTTGAGCGCGGCCTCGACAGTGGCATGGCTCGCCGCTTCCATGTGCGCCACCTCGAGATCCTGCCGCCCAAATGCCTTGATCGCCCGCACCGACCCCAGGCCCTCCTGGACCACCGCGACCACCTCGCTTTGCTTGACGCGCACGACGCGCGTCACTTCCTTCACCGCGTTCTTGAAGCGCATGACGAACAGCAACAGGAAGGGTGTCACGCCAATGGCAATAAGCGTGAAGTCCCAGTCGAGCCAGAACATCAGGCCCAGCATGAAGACGATGGTCAAGAGGTCGACGACGATGCCGAGCGTTGACGATGAAGCAAAACTCTGCACCGTCGACACATCGCTGGTAATCGTGGACATCAGTGTCCCCGTCTTCGCGGTGTCGTAGAACCGGAGCGAGAGCCGGTGCAGGTGATCGTAGATGCGGATGCGCAGGTCGTTTGCCACCCATTGACCGACACTCGTCGTGTAGTAGTTGTCAATATAGCTCGCCACCGCGCTGATGATCGCGATAAGCAGGGTCGCCAGCCCGGCGAACAGCGCTACCCCGAGCGTGTGGCGCCCGATGCCGTAGTCGTGCGCCCAGGCGAGCCATTCGGGCAGTTTGTGGTTGGCGAGCGCGTCGTCGAGGACCATCTTGAGCGGCCACGGTGCCGCCAGGCTCATCGCGATCTCCACCAGCATCGCGACGAACACGACCGCGAGCCAGCCCCGGTACGGCCGGATGAGTTCCAGTACGAGGCGCGTCATCTGCCCGTCCCGCGGGGGCGCGTCGTGCG
>Ga0209048_10004978_pt1 | contig 12614 bp, 12 predicted proteins | sample FrelakmetCRP12CR_FD_187146 | JGI IMG/M metagenome (GOLD analysis project Ga0209048, IMG submission 187146) | Freshwater lake sediment microbial communities from the University of Notre Dame, USA, for methane emissions studies - CRP12 CR (SPAdes)... | ecosystem: Environmental > Aquatic >... | reverse complement strand
CTTGGCCGGGCGATGATAAAGAAGCTCAAAGTATATGCCGGGACTGATCACGGACACGCCGCTCAGAAGCCTGAACTTATCCAAATTTCGAAATAAGGAGTAAGCAAAGAAATGGCTGCCATAACTTACGACGCAACGGGAAGAAGGAAGAGATCGGTCGCCCAGGTTGTCATGACTTCGGGAACGGGAAGGATCATAGTTAACGACAAAGATGTGGATACCTACTTTCCCCGGGAGACATTGAGGATGATCATCAGGCAGCCCCTGCAGGTTACCGGGACCGTCGGAAAATATGATGTAAAGGCGAAGGTGCTCGGCGGTGGGCTCAGCGGACAGGCTGGAGCATTGAGACACGGCATAGCCCGCGCGCTCGTTGTCATTGATTCAGACCTCAAGACGAAGCTCAAGAAAGAAGGCCTGATGACCAGAGACCCCAGAGAGGTCGAAAGACAGAAATTCGGGCAGAAAGGTGCCAGGGCGAGGTTCCAGTTCTCAAAGAGATAATTACGCTGCGATATACTACAACTTTGACGAAAGGCCCGTTTCCGAACGGGCCTTTTTTTGTAGGCATGATCGGGTAAATGTTGTAAAATGGGTAATGCGAAATTGCGCGGCAATTGAATAATGAAAGGGGGACGGATATGGTAAGGGTTGCGATTTGCGGCGGAAGTGGATATACGGGGTCCGAGCTCCTGAGGATACTGTCTCAGCATTCCGGCGTCGAGGTAAATGCAGTCACCTCCGAGAAGTCGGCAGGGAAGAGGGTGACCGACCTTTTCCCTCATCTAGTGAAATACAGCGGTCTCATTTACGGGCCGATGGAAAAGGACCGGCTCCTGTCAAGGGCCGACATCTTTTTTATGGCTTTGCCTCATGCGGCATCACAAGAGGCGGTGGACTTCTTTTTTCAAAAAGGGAAACGGGTTATCGACCTATCAGCAGATTATCGTCTCTCTGACCCCGCTATCTACGAGGAGTGGTATAAAACCCCGCATCATTATCGAAATACCCTCAAAAGGGCTGTTTATGGGCTGCCGGAGCTCTACCGGAAGGCAATAAAGAAGGCCCGCCTCGTTGCAAACCCCGGCTGCTATCCGACAAGTGCGCTTCTGGCCCTCTATCCGGCCCTCAAGGAAGGTCTGATCGATCCCAAGAGTATTATCGTGGATTCCAAGTCGGGAATGTCCGGCGCGGGAAGGAAGTCGGATGTGGCAGTTTCGTTCTGCGAGGTCAACGAAGGGTTCAAGGCGTACGGCGTCGGCGTTCACAGGCATACGCCTGAGATAGAGCAGGGATTGTCGGACATAGCCGGCAGGGCGGTGCTGATCGATTTCACTCCCCACCTCGTTCCGGTGGACAGGGGAATTGTAACGACGGCGTATGCAAAATTGACGAAAAAAATCAGCACCGGTAAAGCAGTCGAATTGTACAATAGGAAGTATTTAAGGGAACCCTTTGTGAACGTCCTCGAAGAGGGCTTCTACCCCAATGCGAAACATGTGAGGGGGAGCAATTACTGCTTCATAGGAATCAAGGTCAACGAACGTACGAACACGCTTGTCATGGTCTCCACGATCGATAACCTCGTGAAAGGGGCATCGGGGCAGGCGGTGCAGAACATGAATATCATGCTCGGCTTTGAAGAAACAGCGGCATTGGAGGGATTGGCATTATGTCCATAGAGAGGAAAGCGGCATCAGTACCCAGGGGATTTCTCTTTTCGACAGCTGAAGCGGCGATAAAAAAGCCGGGAAGGAAAGACCTCGCCCTGATTTACTCTGAGCAGGAATCGGTTATGGCAGGAATGTTTACCCTGAACAACGTGAAAGCCGCACCGGTGAAACTCGCTCTGAAGCAAATCAAATCGGGGAAGGGGCAGGCCATTATCGTCAACAGCGGCAACGCCAATGCCTGCACCGGTGTGCAGGGAATGAAGGATGCTCTCGAGATGAGCAAACTCGTCGCCGATCTCAAGGGGATCAGGGCCGATAAAGTCTATGTATGCTCGACGGGGGTTATCGGTACTTTTATGCCCATGGAAAGGATCAGATCGAAGATGTCCATGCTCGTCAAAAGTCTCGGAAAGGCAACCGTTGACGATGTCGCTGTTGCCATCATGACCACCGATACATTTCCGAAAGTAGTATCTTCGAGAAAGAAGATCGGTGATAAGATGGTTACCATTACCGGCATGTGCAAAGGCGCGGGAATGATTCAGCCCAAAATGGCGACCATGCTTTCTTTTATCACAACCGATGCGAGTATAGAGAAATCAGCCCTCGATACCGCATTGCGGCAGGCGGTAAATAGATCATTCAACAGGATTACCATCGATGGCGACATGTCGACGAATGACACCGTTCTGATTATGGCGAACGGTATGGCGGGCAATGAGCCCATCAGGTCGAAGTCAAAGGCCTATGAGGTTTTTGCGGCAGCCCTTACTGAACATTTGTATGAGCTGAGCGAAATGATCGTCAGAGACGGTGAGGGCGCCACCAAGCTGGTCGAAGTTGAAGTGAGGAACGCCAGGAGTGAAAAGGATGCCGAACACGGTGCCTTTGCAGTTGCAAACTCGCTCCTCGTAAAGACTGCGATCTATGGCAACGATGCCAACTGGGGGCGTCTCATGGCGGCCCTCGGTTACTCAGGGATTGCCCTTAAAGAGGAGAAGATTGATATCTATTTGAACGATCTCATGGTCGCAAAGAACGGCATGGCTGCCGGTGTTGATAAAGAGGCGAATGAAAAGCTGAAGAATAAGCGGATAAAGATTGTGATCGATTTGCATCTGGGCAAGAGGAGTGCGAAGGTGCTGACCTGCGATCTAACTGAGGACTATATCAGGATAAATGCGGAATATAGGACATAGCGCCGCGTAACATAACGGTCGATGCTGCCCCAAGACATGCTTTAAACTATCGTATTGTGCGTGTCGCCTTGCTCCCAGGCGGAAGGGGTGGGGCCGGTGGTGATGGGGCCGGCATCGGCGTGATAGACTCGGGTTCGGCGTCCGAACGAATATCGATCATGGTCGCGACTTTGCTCCCGGCACGCTCTATGAAACTGATCCGTACCTTCATCCCCTTCTTAATGTCCGAAGGTTGCAGCGATGCGCCGTTTCTCGTGATTTTTGTTTTGTCGTCAATCACTATGTTATGTACAACATTGTTTACCTTGATGGTCAGCAAAGAATCCTGTGCCGCTGTCACGATAGCGAGCGCGAGCCTCTTTGGAGCTGTCCCGGGTGCAGTCTGGAACCCCTTCACGTTTAAGGGCTGAAAATTATCAACTGCGAGCACCATGTTAGGAAGTGCCACAGTCAGTGCCAGAATAATGGTGAAAATCAATCTGCCATCCATGTTTCTCTCCCTTCAAGTCTTCCAGTGAGGGGTTATCCCTTTGGCGCAAGCGTACAATGTAATGGTTAAATTTAAACATGTATTGGATGAAAAAGCAATCGTAAATGCTATCAGGGGCTCTGTTTGTTGAATTGGCAAATCGTCCGATAGATTAATAACACCCGGCGGGCAATACGGTGAAGTGGACCCGCCGGACCGGGCAACTTATTTGGGATTGTTTTGGTTGTTGAGTTTGATGATTGTCGGCTTGAAATCCTTTTTTATCTCGTTGATGTCTGTGTAGATGTAACTGAAGATTATGATCTTGTCGCCGACGGCACCCTTTCGCGCCGTGGGTCCGTTGAGACAGAACTCGCGAGATCCGGGTCTGCCCGCGATGACGTAGGTTTCAAAACGCTCGCCGTTATTCATATTGCTTATCATCACCTGCTCGTAAGGGAGTATGCCGACCATATCCATGATTTCTCTGTCAATGGTGATGCTTCCCTCATAAGCGAGATTCGATTCGGTCACGGTAGCAAGGTGGATCTTCGCTCTCAAAAAACATCTGAACATACTTCTTTCTCCTTCATATACTCATCGGCTTATTGCATCGGTTAATAAGACTGAAAATCCCGAAAAAAGTCCTGTTGTCTGACCGTGTGTCTATTCGATTATCTTAGGGACCCTGTAAAACTTTCCGGTCGAATCGGGGGCGTTTTTCAATGCCTCTTCGCGCGGAAGAGAAATCCCTTGAACATCATCAGCCATGACGTTGTCCAATGGAATGATATGAGAAGTCGGCTCTATCGCGGAAGTGTCCAGATTGTTCAACTGCTCCACGTGATCAATGATCTTGCTGAGCTGTGTCGCATACAGCTTGGCTTCCTCCTCCGACAGCGAAAGCCGCGATAGTTTCGAGATATGTCGCACTTCTTCGAGGGAGAGCTTCATACTTATATCCTTTCAAGATTAGCGAGCCTGGCTGCCAAACGCTTTAACCCGATGCCCGGAAAATTGACGGTCACTTTGGCCTCTTCGCCTTCGCCGCAGCAATCTCTCACGATCCCTACCCCCCAGGCAGGATGTTTCACCCTCGATCCGATTATAAACGACGGAGCCTTTTTTGAGAGGCCGACGGGGATTGCCGCTGAGAGCGATTTTTCCTTCGGATTGGACCGTTCGATCCAGGTGCAGCATTCTTTCGGCATATCGGCAAGGAACCGTGATGGCTCCTGTTCCTGTATCTTGGAGTACACTCTTCTTCTCTTGACGCTGCTCAGAGAGAGAATCTGCTGGGCGCGCGTCATGCCAACATAGAACAGGCGTCTCTCTTCCTGCAATTCAGCAGGGTTGTCGAAGGCCTTGAAATAAGGGAGGATGCCCTCTTCGAGCCCGATGATGAAGACCACCGGAAATTCAACCCCTTTCGTATTATGCAGCGGTAAGAGCGATACGGCCCGGGTCGGCAATGCTTCATCACACGCCGATGCCAGCGATACACGGTCAACGAAGTCTCTGACGGCTGCGTTTTCGGCTGATGACGCGAGTTCGAGGATAGTCTGGATCCTCTCTTCTTCGAGGTCATCGAGATATCCTGTTTTTTCGACAATATCTTTTACCATATCGGCGGCGCTTCTATAGGAGTGTGAAGAGAAGTCTTCGACCGTTGCAACGAAGTTGGCGAGTTTATCTTTGAAGGAGGACGCAACCCCGTTCGACTGGAGCATGAGCTTCAATGCCCTGAAAAGGCTTAACGAGTTCTTCTTCGCTTCCTGCTCGATCTTTGCTAACGTGGTAGAGCCGATGCCCCTCGGAGGACTGTTGATGATCCTTCTCAGGCTCACATTATCATTGTTGTTGAGGGCCAACCGCATATACGAAATGATATCTTTTATCTCTTTCCTGTGATAGAAGCTGACCCCGCCGACCACATGATAGGGGATGCTCTCTTCCTTAAGGGCATCTTCCAATGCCTTGGTCTGGAGGTTGATCCGGTAAAAGACGGCGAAGTTGTTGTACTCAAAATTGCTCTTCAGGTACAGATCTTTGATAACGCGTGCGACATATTTGGCCTCTTCCTCTTCAGTGTTGAGGCAACTGTATAAGACTTTCTCTCCACACACATTGTTGGTCTGAAGTGCCTTAAGCTTTCGCTGTGCATTCTTTGCAATGACGGCAGATGAGGCCTTCAGTATGTTCTGCGTCGAGCGATAGTTCCGGTCCAGCCTGATGATCTTGGCCCCCGGAAAGTCCTTTTCAAAGTTCAGGATATTGCTGATATCGGAGCCCCTGGACTTGGAAATGCTCTGGTCATCATCTCCGACTGCGCAGATATTTTTCTGTTTTCCAGCCAGAAGCTTGAGGAACCTCAACTGGGCCCGGTTAGTATCCTGGAATTCATCGATGAGCAAGGCAGGGAACATCTCCTGATATTTATGCAGGATTTTGGGGTTCTCTTCGAACACCCTGATAGTAAGCATGACAAGGTCGTCGTAGTCGAGAGAATTCGAGCGTCTAAGCTCATCCTGGTATCTCAGATAGACACGGCCGAGTTTTTCATCAAAGCTGAAACCGTCGCCCTGGGAAAGAAAATCCTCCGGGCTGATCATCGAGGCCTTAAGCATGCCGATCCGGGAGGCGACACCTCGGTAAAGTGCTTCATAGATATTAAATTCTTTAAGGATGTGCCTAATAAGCGAACTCTGATCGTCTTCATCGTAGATAGCAAAATCCGGTTTGAAGCCGATGGCCTTTATCTCTTTCCTCAGGATCTTGTTGCACTGGGAGTGAAAGGTCCCGATCCAGTTGTGTTTGTGATCACAGGTCAGGCACGTCGATATATGGTCCTTCATCTCATCAGCTGCCTTGTTGGTAAAGGTTACGGCAAAAATGGATGACGGTGAGAGTTTCTTTTTCTTGACGAGATAGGAGAATCTGCACATAACAATGCGCGTCTTTCCGCTTCCCGCGCCGGCGAGGACGAGCAAGGGACCATTGGAATGAAGAACGGCTTCTTTTTGTTGGGGAGTAAGATCCTCTAATAAGACATCTTTAGCCATTTTCGTCTCCTTAATTATACCATATAGCACCCCATAAAAAGACAGGGCCGATTGTCAAAAAAGGCGAAAGCTATTACGAGAGGTCACTCAACGGTAACGCTCTTGGCAAGATTCCTCGGCTGATCGACGTCGCAACCTCTCAGCACGGCGATATGATAGGCGAGAAGCTGAAGGGGAATTGTGAACAGAACCGTATTGAGATAGCTGTTACTTCCCTTGATGAGAATCGAGTAACGGGAGAGTTTTCTGATGGCTTCATTACCTTTCGTCGCTAGGGTAATGAGGATGCCGCCTCTGCTGTTGACCTCTTCCATGTTGGAGAGGACCTTCTCAAAAAGGTGCCCGGAAGGCGCAAGGATAACGACAGGGAGTGCTTCGTCGATGAGGGCTATAGGACCGTGTTTCATTTCGCCGGCGGGATATCCTTCCGCATGAATGTATGATACCTCTTTCAATTTGAGCGCACCCTCGAGGGCTATGGGATATTGTATTCCCCTGCCGAGGTAGAGAAAATCCGTGGCCTTGAACAATTCCTTTGAAATGGCAAGTATCTCGTTGTCGAGTTCGAGTGCAGTCTCTATGGAGCCCGGCAGATGCAGGAGGTCGTCGATCAGACCGGATGCGGTCTGCTCATCGATGGTTCCCCTGTTTTTTCCCAGGGCAATGGCAAGAAGGTAGAGGGCGATGATCTGAGCAGTGAAGGCTTTTGTCGATGCCACGCCAATCTCTGGTCCTGAATGAGTGTAAAACACATAGTCCGCCTCGCGCGATGCCGTACTGCCGATAACGTTGCAGATGGTCAGGGCGGAGGCTCCGAGCCTTTTCGCCTCGCGCATGGCAGCGAGGGTATCGGCAGTCTCGCCTGACTGAGTGATGATAATAAAAAGCGTATTGCTGCCGAGAATGGGGGTTCTATACCTGAATTCAGAGGCGATGTCGACTTCTACCGGGACTCTCGCGAGCTCCTCGATCATGTATTTGCCGATGATGGCTGCATGGTATGAGGTGCCGCAGGCGACGATAAATATCTTGTCGATCGTCCCGATGACCTCGGCACTCAGCCCGAATTCTTCGATGGCGACTTCTCCCTTTTCCGGGAACACTCTTCCTCTAATAGTGTCGGATATCGATCGGGGTTGCTCGTAGATTTCCTTGAGCATGAAATGACGGTAGCCGCCTTTTTCAGCCATGGAAGGACTCCATGATATCGTTGTGACAGCCTTGTTCACCGGTCTTCCTTCGAAGTCGGTAATGATAACCCCGCTCCGGTGCATGATGGCCATCTCATTGTTATCGAGGAAAATGACTTCCCGTGAATAGCTGAGAAAGGCCGGCACATCGGACGCGAGGAAGAATTCATTATCTCCAAGGCCCAGCACCAAAGGACTCTCTTTCCTTACCGCTACAATTTTGTCCGGCTCTTTTTCATTGATGACTCCAAAGGCATAAGCACCCCTGACTTCTTTCAATGCCGATCTTACCGCTTCCTCCAGGGGAACTCCGGTGGAATGTTTATTGATGAGATGGCAAAGCACTTCGGTGTCGGTTTCGGATTTGAAGGTGTACCCTTCGGATTCGAGTTTGTGTCTTAGTTCGACATAATTCTCGATGATCCCGTTATGGACGAGCACGATCCCATCGGACCGGTGGGGATGGGCGTTCTCATCCGAGGGCTTCCCGTGAGTGGCCCATCGGGTGTGACCGATGGCAGCGGTGCTATCAATTTTCTGTGCATCGATGATCGCTTCGAGCTGGTTGATCTTGCCTTTGCAGCGCTTTACCTTGATTTCGCCGTCTGCAAAATAGGCGATGCCCGCAGAGTCGTATCCCCTGTATTCGAGGCGTTTGAGGCCCTCCATCACAACGGGAATGGCATTTCTGTTGCCGATATAGCCGATGATGCCGCACATGTCTGCCTCCTTAAAACGGTGGTCCGTCTAACCTTTAGAAGACTTATGATTCTTTTTGCAGGATTTCCCCTTTGCCCATCCATCGAAATTCCGTTGGGGCGCCCGGGAAACGGCGAGTGCGAGCGGGGGAACATCCTTGGTGATCGTGGACCCGGCGCCAACATAAGCGCCTTTGCCAACCTTGACAGGAGCCACGAACTGTGTATCGCTGCCGATAAAACAGTCTTCCTCTATGATCGTTTTAAACTTGTTTACGCCGTCATAGTTGCAGGTTATCGTCCCCGCACCGATGTTCACATTGCCACCGATCTCAGCATCCCCCAGATAGCTGAGGTGTGAAGCCTTGGCGCCCTTGCCGATGACGGATTTTTTTATTTCTACGAAATTCCCGATTTTTGCTGAAGCCCCGATTACCGAATCAGGCCTGAGATGGGCAAAAGGCCCTACCGATGCAGCGTCTTTGATGATTGATGATTCGATAACGGTCGAGTCTTTAATGGTGACCCCGTTTCCGACCGTGCTGTCAACGATTCGCGTGTTGGGGTATATGACACAATTTTTGCCGATAGTGCTTTCCCCTTCGATAATGACATTGGGGTAGATGATCGTATCCATCCCGATCTCGACGTCGCGATCGATAAAGACAGATTTTATGTCGACGAAAGAAACTCCTCTTTCGAGCCATTTGGAAATGGTCCTGTCTCTTAGATAGAGCCCGGCCATGCAGAGCTCTTTTCGTGTATTGATTCCGGTCAGCTCGGTCTCATCGCCGAGGACGTGAGAGCCGACCCGAAATCCATTACGGGCCGAGAGGCCTACGATATCGGTCAGGTAATACTCTCCTTTACCGGGATTCACTTCGATCTTTTTTAACAGCTTGAGAACGGATGATTCCAACGCATAGATACCGCTATTTACTTCTTTGATCTTTTTTTGCTCCCGGTCTGCGTCCCTGTTTTCGACAATGGAAATCACACTGCCGCCTTCCCGCATGATCCGCCCGTATGCATGATCGCCTTCAACCATGAAAGAGAGTATGGAGAGGTCTTCTCTCCTGCTCTTGTGGATTGTGAGCAGTCTTTGCAGCGTCGATTGGCTTACCAGCGGTGTATCACCGCTCAGAACGAGTACGGTGCCTGTTTTGCCCGTCAGCTTTGAGGCCGCCGCTTTGAGCGCATCCGCCGTGCCTTTTGGTTCTCTCTGGATTGCAAAGGTTATCCGATCATCCTTGAGTGCATCCTGTATCTTGTTGCTGCCGGGGCTGACTACAACAATGATTTTATCAGGGTTTAGTGCCCTGACGGCATCGACGACGTAACGGATCATCGCTTTGCCGTTTATGGCATGGAGTACCTTGGGCGTAGCGGACTTCATCCTTGTGCCGAGACCGGCCGCGAGAATGACCGTTAAAAGTCCCACTATGCTCCCTCCTTTGCTTCTAAAATAAGATTAGGCGTGGCGGTCCCTCCGGAGAGGACAATCCTGATGCCTTCTTCGATAGGGATATTCGTGTAGATGATGCTGTTGTTATCCAAGAGGACTATCTCTCCCAGGTAGAGGTTGTTTGTGGGAATATAGACAGTCTTCAGGAGTGTCTCTCGTTCATCCGACCGGACGGTACACTCCTTGGTCAGAAAGCCGAAGGCGTAACAGCCGGACCGCGGATATTCGATGATGACGAACTTCTTGAAAGACCCCTTGCTCTCGGGGGAAAAAGCATCGACAAGCTGCTTAAGGGCCGTATAAATGCTATTGAATACCGGGATATTGAGAAAAAGCCTCTCAACCAGACCCAATACTCTTTTGCCGAAAACATTTGTTGAGATGATCCCCACAAGGAAGATGATACCTACGGCGGTGATAAACCCGAGTCCGGCTATATGCCTGCCCAGGAAGAGGTCGAAGAACTGACCGAGTATTCCGTCGATGAATTTGAAAAGGCTGGCGACGACTACGATAGTGAGTGTCACGGGGACGGTAATGACAAGTCCTGCAAGAAATTTGCGCTTGAATGTAATGCGAATTGGGTCAAACATGGCTGTCGTTTATTGTCTACCGGGCCTATTGAAACTGTCAAGTGTCAGAAGCATCTTCTCAGGACTTCAGGCTGTCGTCTGTCACATCGAAGTTCGCATAGACGTTTTGAATATCATCGTGGTCTTCTAAGCCATCGATCAGCCGCAGCATCTGCTCGGCAGCAGGGCCTTCGAGCGGGACGTAATTCTTCGGAAGCATCGTGACTTCCGCCAGGGAGATATCGATTTTATTGCGCTGGATCGCATCTTTTACAGTCTCAAGAGTATCGGCGGTGGTGATGATTTCGTAATTCTCTTCTTTCGGGTCATTCTTCATGTCTTCAGCACCCGCATCGAGAACGATAGACATCAGCGCATCTTCGTCAATTTTCGTTTTTTCGACCAGGATATACCCCTTCTTGTCGAATATCCATGAAACGCAGCCTGATTCGCCGAGATTGCCGCCGTTTTTTGAAAGGATATACCGGATTTCAGAAACGGTCCGATTCTTGTTGTCAGTCATGACCTCCATCATGATCGCAGCTCCGCCGGGACCATACCCCTCATATATGGATTCATCATATGTCGTGCCGGGCAGTTCGCCGGTGCCTTTCATGACTGCTTTTTTGATGTTGTCGGAGGGCATGTTTACTTCTTTTGCTTTGTCTATGGCCAATCGCAGCCGGGGATTGCCTTCGGGGTCCCCGCCACCAGACCGCGCGGCAACGGTAATCTCCTTGACAATCTTGGTAAAAGACTTGCCCTTCTTGGCGTCGGTATTGGCTTTTTTATGTTTTATCTGTGACCATTTGGAATGTCCCGACATGAAGACCTCCGGAATCGATGATTGCACCCGAAAAAATAATCAGTCCGACAAAAATGAAGCCGAATCAATAAAAAACGTAACTTTTATATTAATAAGGATACCTTGAATCTGTCAATGAGGCAAACCAACAATCAAGCGGGACAGTGATTACAATGCCGCGTCTTTCAGTGCCTCTTTGCAGGGGCATGAGCGCGTTTTGGGGACTAGCGGGATGAAGGCTTGCAGCAGTCTTTTGATGAGCCCGTTCGAATTTCTCATGCTGTCGACAACCTCGGTCGTGGTCAGTTTCTTGTCCATAATACCTGCGGCATAGTTAGTGACTGCGGAGATTCCGAGAAGGCAGATTTCAAGTTCCCGGGCCAAAGACGCCTCCGGCATGGCGGTCATCCCGACGATGTCAGCTCCGATCTGCGAAAAAAAGCGTATTTCCGTCGCTGTTTCGAGCCGCGGTCCATTGACACATATATAGGTTGCGGACGTTTTTACGGGAAGTCCGATCATGTTGGCTGCGGCGATGCAGAGTTCTCTCATTTCCTGACAGTACGGATGGGTAAAATCGATATGGACTACTTTTTCAGCGTCGTAAAAAGTGTGGAGGCGTTCTGAAGTCATGTCGATGATCTGGTCCTGAAGGACCAGGGTACCCGGCGACATGTCCCGATTGATCCCACCCGTGGCGTTTACCGCTATAATCCTATCGATCCCCAGAGATTTAAAGCCCCAGATATTCGCACGATAATTGACCTGATGCGGGGCAATGGTGTGGGGGATCCCGTGTCTCGGCAGAAAGACCACCTCGGCGCCCTGGACGGTTCCTATCTTGTATGTTGAGGAGGACGGTCCAAAGGGTGTTGAGAGTGAGACCTCTCTGGAGATAGAGAGTCCCTCGATTTCGTAAAGTCCGCTTCCTCCAATAAGACCGATCGCCATTTTTTTATTGTATTCATTTATTTCGACCGTTTCAAGGAAATTTGAGCGATCGAAGAAGTATCCCGGGCATTGCGGCCAGGCAAAAGAGATTCGCATATGGTTGGTGCTTGTGGTATCATGTAAAATATTTTTGGAGGATTTATGATTGCAGATGCCCTTATGGAACGTCTTCTGAAGCGCGCTCTGTCCGACGGTGGGGATTATGCCGATATCTTCATTGAGCAGCGGAAAAGCACCGTTATACAGTTTGAAGATGGCCGGATCGAGAAGGCTGTCTCAGGATCGATTGCGGGTATCGGGATCAGGCTTATCCGCGACCGGAAGACTGCTTATGCCTACAGCAATGATTTTTCCGATGTGACGCTCGACGGGATCGCCGATACTGTCCGCATTGCGATGAGTCCGGCTACATCATTCGGCACAGGTCGGGACGTGACGATCGATCTGCGAAGAAGGCACCATGAAATGCGGTCAGTCATTAACCTCTTCCCGGAGACTGTGCCGATGCCGGCAAAAATAGCTCTCGTGCG
>Ga0209048_10004977_pt1 | contig 12616 bp, 9 predicted proteins | sample FrelakmetCRP12CR_FD_187146 | JGI IMG/M metagenome (GOLD analysis project Ga0209048, IMG submission 187146) | Freshwater lake sediment microbial communities from the University of Notre Dame, USA, for methane emissions studies - CRP12 CR (SPAdes)... | ecosystem: Environmental > Aquatic >... | reverse complement strand
AGCCCGGCAGGCGTTCGCCGAACAGCTTGCAGCCTTGGCTGACGATACCGGTCAGACGCTCATTCTCGCACCGACGGCCGGGCCGGCAGCTCCGCTTCAACCGCTGACGCCTGCCGAGTTCCGGCAGCATTTCGCGTCGTTGACGCCGCAACCTTACTCAGGCGATCGCGCCGCGCTGGCGCAGCAAATCGAGAAGGAGCTTGGTTCGCGGCGGGGCACTGTTCGCGTTGCGTGGCTTACCGACGGCGTGGAAGATCCCGGAGCCGATGCGCTCGGGAAGGCTCTCAGCGGGCTTCAAGCGGATGGAACCATCGATGTGTACGGCGACGGGGCCGGGTCGGGTCCGCTCGCCCTCATGCAGCCCGTGTCGAGCGCCGCTGGTGCGATCCACGCCCGCGTCCTGAAAGCAGAGCCGGGACCTCGAGCCGGGCTTGTCGCCGCCGTGACGGCGCGCGGTGACAGGCTGGCTGCCGTTCCCTTCGATATCGCAGGCGCGAGCACGTTTGCAGATGTGTCTCTCGATCTTCCTCTCGACCTTCGAAACCAGATTGCCCGGCTTCAAATCGTGGGCGAAGCCTCGCCGGGCGGCGTCTACCTTCTCGACGGGCGGTCACAGCGGCGGCGTGTGGGGCTCGTTGCCAGCGAGGGCACTGATGAAGCCCAGCCGCTTCTCTCTCCAACCTACTATCTGGAGCGGGCGCTCGCGCCCTTCGCCGAGGTCACGAAAGCCCAGACCCCCAATCTCGATCAGGCCACAACAGACCTTACAAAAGCCTCGCCTTCAGTGATGATCCTCAGCGACGTTGGGCGCATCTCCGGCAACGTGGCCGAACGGCTTCGCAGCTTCGTCGAAAAGGGAGGCATGTTGATACGCTTCGCTGGGCCAAGACTGGAACAGGGTGGCGATGCGTCACTGCCCGCGCCTTTGCGCGAAGGCGGCCGCACACTCGGCGGGGCGATGACCTGGACGTCACCTCAAACACCGGCTGCCTTTGAGCAGGGATCCCCATTCGAAGGGCTTGCCATCCCGAAGGACGTCACCATCTCGCGGCAGGTGTTGGCGGACCCTGCCGCAATCCCGAGAGAGGCTCAGGTCTGGGCGCGGCTTGCGGACGGCACGCCTCTTGTGACAGCAGCGAAGCGCGGAGCGGGCACGCTTGTATTTTTCCATATTACCGCCAACCCGGATTGGTCTAACCTTCCTATCTCAGGCCTGTTCGTGGAGATGATGCGGAAAATTTTGGAGATGGCGCCGTTGCAAGTCTCGCAAGGCGGAGATGCCTCGGCCGCTTCCGGAGAAGCCTCGCCCGTTAATGTCAACCAGGATGCGTCATTGAAGCCTTGGCGGGTTCTTGATGGTTTTGGAAAGCTTTCGGAGCCGGGCGAGCGGACGCAGGCAGTGCCCGCAGCGAAGATTGATAAGGCGCGGGCGAGCGCGGCCAATCCAGCGGGGCTTTACGGTCCTCAAAATGCGTTGAGGGCGATCAACGCTGTTTCCGAAGGCGACGCGCTCACCGCGCTCAAGATGCCCGGCAATGCGCATGTCATGGTGTTTTCGGATGCCAAGACGGTAGCGCTCGCCCCGTGGCTTTTCCTTGTCGCGCTGGGCCTTTTCCTGGTCGATGGAGTGGCGTGCGCTCTTTTACTCGGGCCGGGCTCGATGCAGTGGCGGCGGAAAGCGGCTGCGATAGTTGCGTTCGGGCTGTTCCTTGGCCCGATTTATGGCGCGCGCGCCGAGACGAAGCCCGCGAACGATGCGGCCGCTTTCGCGCTGCAAGCCTCTCTCGAGACACATCTCGCCTATGTGATGACAGGAAATGCCGAGGCTGACCGGGTGAGCCAGGCGGGGCTTTCGGGGTTGTCGAAGATGTTGACGGCCCGGACCGCCGTTGAGCCGGGCGATCCGATGGCCATCGATCCCGCTCGCGACGAACTGGTGTTTTTTCCGCTCATTTATTGGCCGGTGTTGCCAAACGCCGAGCCTTTGCCCGATGCCGTTCTCGCCAAGATCGATGCCTATATGAAGCAGGGCGGCCTTATCATCTTCGATACCAAGAACGACGACGCCAATCCGGGCAGTCTTCTGTCCCCGGGCGTGTCGACGCCGCTATCGCAGCTTCTGGGCAAACTCGATCTACCGCCGCTTCATCGTGTGCCGGACGACCATGTGCTGACGAAATCGTTCTACCTGCTTCAGTCATTCCCTGGCCGCTGGGACAACGGGGACCCCTGGGTGGAAGCGCGGTCCGATGCGGGAGATGCAACAAAACGGGCTGTCAAGTCGGATGGCGTCAGCTCCATCATGGTCACCTCGAACGATCTGGCCGCCGCTTGGGCGATGGACGACAATGACCGGCCGATGTTCGCCGTCGTTCCCGGCGGCGAAGACCAAAGGGAAATGTCCTATCGCGTCGGCATCAACATCGTTATGTATGCGCTGACCGGCAACTACAAGTCAGATCAAGTGCATGTGCCCGCGATCCTGGAACGCCTCGGGCACTAGGGCAGCCGGCGGTCATTGGACACGGATAAGCTGCCTAACGCTTTAGAATCGATCAACTTTTCCGCCTTTAATCGATTCCGATCAAAGGCGGGTTGATCTAATCGCAGACACAAAGCAGTACACGCCTTATGAACTGGTCTGTTGAGTTCTTCCCATTCTTTTCGCCGGGGCTGCTTGCGGCCTGCGCCGTTCTTTGCGTGGCGGCGATCGTGCTCTCGGCTTGGCGGAACCGCAGGGGCGTTGTCTTGCGAGCCCTGAGCCTTGGTTGCCTGCTTCTGGCGCTGGCCAACCCGAATCTGAAAAACGAAGATCGGAAATCGCTTTCCAACATTGCCGTCGTTGTCGCCGATGCAAGCTCCAGCATGCAGCTTGCCGGGCGCAATGAACGCGCGCGCCAGATCGAAGCCGAGCTGAAGGACAAGCTCGCGAAAATCCCCAATCTGGAAATACGCTGGGTCCACGCAACCGGGACGGACCAGCCGGGCGGGGAAGCGACCAACCTCTTCAGCGCCCTCGACTCCGCCATGGCCGACATTCCGCAGGGCCGCATGGCGGGGGCGATTTTCATCACCGACGGCCAGGTTCACGATGCACCGCAGGATCATGGCCGCCTCGGCTTCGACGCGCCGCTGCACGCGCTGATCACCGGATCGCCAGACGAAAAGGACAATCGCATCCAGGTCGTCTCCGCGCCGCGCTTCGGGCTGGTCGGTTCCGAGCAATTCGCGGAGGTGAAAGCAGAGCGGAGCGGTAAGGGCGTGGACGGCGCGCCAGCAACATTCATAATCCGCCGCGCATCCGGGGCCTCGGAAATCGTGCAGGCTCCTTATGGCAAGCCCGTGCCTATCAAGCTGCGCTTCGACCGGGCCGGCCCCAACATCGTCGAAGTGGAGTTGAAGCCCGAGCCGGGAGAGCTGACCACCGTCAACAACAAGACGGTGATCCAGGCGCAGGGCGTGCGGGAGAACCTGCGCGTTCTCTTGGTTTCCGGCGAACCCCACGCGGGCGAGCGCACTTGGCGCAACCTCTTGCGTTCCGATGCGGCGGTCGATCTCGTTCATTTCACCATTCTGCGTCCGCCCGAGAAGCACGACGGCACGCCCATCGACCAGCTTTCGCTCATCGCTTTCCCGACGCGCGAACTCTTCTCCGAAAAGCTCAGCCAGTTCGACCTCATCATCTTCGACCGCTATCAGCGCCGCGCGGTGTTGCCGATGATCTATCTCGATAACGTGGCGCGCTACGTCGAGCAGGGCGGAGCCGTGCTTGTCGCTGCCGGTGCGGATTACGCCTCGCCCGTCAGCCTCGCGCGGACGCCATTGGGCGCGGTGCTTCCGGCGCGGCCAACAGGCCGCGTCGTCGAAACGCCGTTCAGGCCCGCGATCACGAAGGAAGGCGAAAAGCATCCCGTCACAGCCGGACTCCCCGGCGCACCGCGCAAGGACGGACAGGAGCCAAGCTGGGGCCATTGGTTCCGCGTGGTCGACTCGCAGGCCGAGCGCGGCGAGGTCGTGATGAGCGGCGCGGAGAACAAGCCGCTCCTGATCCTGGACCGCCGGGGAAGCGGCAGGGTCGCGCTGCTTCTGTCCGACCACGCCTGGCTGTGGGCGCGCGGCTACGAAGGGGGTGGCCCGCATGTCGATTTGCTGCGCCGTCTTGCGCATTGGCTCATGAAAGAGCCCGACCTTGAGGAAGAAGCCTTGTCGGCGCGGGCTGGCCGCAACGAGATCACGATCGAACGCCGCACCGTCAAGGCGCAGGTGGGCGAAGCAACCATGACAACGCCATCCGGCCGCGAAGAAAAATTTTCCCTCGATCAGCGGGCTCCGGGACGCTACGCCAAGACGCTATCGACCAACGAACCCGGCGTGCATCGCATCACAATGGATGGTTTGAACGCGATCGCCATCGCGGGTGAGATGAATGCTCCCGAGTTTCAGCGCGTCGTGGCGACCGATGAGCCGTTGCGGCCGATCCTGGACAGCACAGGCGGCGGAGCCTTTTTTCTTGGCGGAACAGCGGGAGCGCCCGCGTCCAGCACGCCCTCGATTTCGATGGTGAGGTCAGGCCACCGCTTCAGCGGGGCGTCATGGCTTGGCCTGAAGGCGCGCGATGCGTTCGAGGTGTCGGCTGTCTCCTATACGCCGCTTATCGCGGGATTTGCCGCGCTCGCAATCGGACTGGGCCTGCTGTCCCTGACGTGGTATCGCGAGGGGCGGTGAGTTCGACCCTAAAGCCTCAGCCAGGCGGTCCCGCCACTTAGTCCCGACATGTGGTGGAATGGATTGAGCCTGAACTGATCCTGGGCATCGAACTCAAATTCACGTTGCCGGCCTTCGCCTGATCGTGGTCTGGAGGCTACGATGCGTTCGGTTGTGAAGCCAGCACAGGCGATGCCGAACAAGAAGATTGTCAGCATCAAGACCGCTTAGTCGTGCCGGCGGATATCAAAATTATAGAAAAGCTTATGCTGTCTCCCAACGATAAAGCCAGGTTCTCTATGGTTAATAATTACGACCAAATCACTTCTTTTATTAGGTTTGTGCTTTTGTTTGAATACATGTATTTATACTGAATCGCTCGGCCAATTGTGGATGTATTTAAGCTGGAAGTTGGTGTTGGGGTCGGAACACAGGCACTCTTGTCCATCGGTATAGCGATCACAGCTTCTTATTTCGGGTTTGCGGAAGGAAATGTCATGCGTAGGCAAAAGAAGATGCTTACAGGTATGGTGGCCTTTACGTTTATCGGTTCGCTTTCTGTGGCGGCCTTTGCCCTCCATCAGGGTAAGTTCAAGCTCGCGGAAATATACCGGTCCGGCAAAACGGCGAGTGGGCAGGATATCGTGTTCCCGAGCGGCAAGGTCGAGATTGTCGCCGGAGCCGGGGAGTTCGAGACCGACTCCGAGACGCCAATGCACAAACATCCCTATCCCCGCAGCCTCTACATTCTGGAGGGGACTTTCACGATCACGGAAGAGGGTGGCCAGCCACGGACCTATCCGGCAGGAAGCTTCGTCACCGAGGTCGTCGACGTTTGGCATACCGGCGGCAACGCAGGGTCAACGCCGGTAAAGATCCTGGTGATCGATCAGGTTCCCGCGGGGTTCAACAACCTTGTGAAGAAGTAAGCTCCAACCAGACATTCGGCGTGCTGCCGACTAGAGCGCCAGCCACCGGCGCTCGCCCGGCGGCTGCGTCGCGGAATTGGATTAATCAAAACTGATTCTAAGGTGTTAGAGCAGCTTATCCGCGTCCGAATGGGAGCGGGCTCCTCTAAGGGAGATGGGATCCCCCGGACGAGGCCGCGATAAGCTTCCAGCGCGTCCGGAACCAGCTCAGCGTGAAGGATACGCGCCGGGTCGACAGGCCCTGGCAGCACGATGCGCCCCAGAGGCGTCGCGCCGAACCCGGCACGGGCGTAATAAGGCAAATCTCCCACCAGGATCACGAGCCGGTAGTCAAGCTGCCGCGCACACCCCAGCCCGTCCAGCATGAGTCTGAGACCGTGGCCCTGATTCTTATGATCCTCCGATATGATGAGCGGCCCCAGCAGCAGCGCTCCCGGAACGTCCCCAATGGCGATCGGCGTGAAGTCCACCGATCCGATGATCTCGCCTTCGAGAACTGCGCAAAGATTGAGCCGGGGATCGTGCATCGCGCCCTCGCGCACGCGGTAGGCGGTGCGGGCGAAACGGCCGGGCCCGAAGGCTTTTTCATTCAGCTCGATCAGGGTGGGATAGTCGTCCGGCGTTTGCAGCCGGATCAAGGCGGACGGCATCGTCATCGCGCGAACCTTTTAGGACAAGACTATGGGTGAGGAAGGCTCGCGTCGCTCAATTAGCCCTGCCGCGCAGCCGCTATCGAGGCTCGATCATCGTCGCTTCGCGAAAGCGCGAATATGGCGGGTGGCAGGCGTGCGCATGCGAACTGAAATACCACGACTGCCGCGGCGCGTAAACAAGCGCGCCCAAAAACAGCACTCGCAGCCGCAAAGTGTCGCTTCCGGTTACTCGGAGAGCCTCCCGGTTGCAGTGGCAAGGACGACAGGCAGAATGGCGATAATCGATCCCAGCAGGAAAAGCACCGATGTCGCGGCGGGATGGGAGGAAGCGCTCAAGAGTTCGAGGATGCCGGCAGTATCCGTGGCCAGCATAAGCGATCCCCAAAGCAAGCCGACGACGCATCCCAAAACGCAGTGCATCATGAGATAGGATGCTATCGATTGCGTCGGCTTCTGTTGTTCCACAAATCCAGAATGCTGCGCGAATGCCTCCGTTCCGCGCGGTCAGCGGCATTGCGGCGCCGCGAACGAACATAATCGCGTGATGGGCATTCTGCAAAAAGGCGCTGTTCACGGCGGCGAAGCGCCCACGCGCGAGATCGGAGTTGAACCATGGCTGCGCCGGAAAAAAAGCGCTGGTCGCAACATGTTACTGAAACAAGCGATGCGTTGAGCCTTGAACCCGAGGTCTTCACATTCGACGATCCCGCCAGGATCGCCCGCGCTCTCAGCGAATCCGCCGAGGAAAGCACTCGCCGAAAGGCAGGCCCGTTTCGCTCGGCAATGTCGATGCTGACATTCTATATCAATCGTGCCGGCAAAAACCTGCCCGAAAGACGCCGCAAAATACTCGAAAAAGCGAAGGATGAATTGCGCCGTCTTTATGGTAAGGTCCCGCGAAAATAGCGCTAACCCGAAAACGGCAGGATGCCCATGCCTCTTGAAAACGGCCACGACGGCAAGGAAAAGCAGTATCCCGAGCAACTTAGCCATGAGATCGAGGTCGCTGCCTCCGATCCCAAGGCAGGCGGCCACCCGGTTACGTCTCAAGAAACGACCGCGATCAAGGAAGAGGTAACGCCGGCGCCGAAAAGCCCTAGGGAGCAAGAGAACAAATCGTACTACGCGGAAGCTTCCCTCACGAAGAAGATTACCGTTTTTGCCTTGACGACCGTCTTCATCCTGATCGCGATTGGCGTGATCTACGCGTATTGGCCGCTCGGCAACCCCCGTTAAACGGCGGCGTCCAAAACAACCGAAATCTTGATTTTGCCGGTGGATTCGATCACCCCGAGAGATATCGTTCCGTTCTGATGCGGCGTTACAGTGAAACTGATCGCCGCATCTCCCAGCCGCATGTTGCGAACCGTAATATGCCCAACCGACATCGGCACGGCAGGATTGCGCAAGCGTATGGCCCGCGCCCCAATATCGTATTCCAGACCGAGAATGGCTTGGAGCAGTTGAAACACTGCGCCGCTGGCCCAGGCTTGCGGCGAGCAAGCCACGGGATAAAGCGTCGGCCCGCGGCTCCGGCGGCGCGGGAAGCCGCAAAACAACTCCGGCAGCCGGCGCTGATCCATATAGGCGGCAGTCTGCATCATGCCGTTGAAAATCGGAGCGATGCCATCGCTGAGGCCATACCGGACCAGACCGCTCGCGATGATGGCGTTATCGTGAGGCCAGATCGAGCCGTTGTGATACGACATCGGGTTATAGCGCGCCTCGCCCGCAGCCACGGTTCGAATGCCCCAGCCCGAATGAAATGAGGGGCGCATTATGTCTTGCGCAACCCTGCGCGCGCGGTCGGGCGCCATGATGCCCGTGAACATGGCGTGGGCCGGATTGCTGGTTCGCACGCGGCAAGGTTGCTTTTTGCCGTCGAGAGCAAGCGCGTAGGTCCCGAGGTCTTCGCACCAGAAAGCCTCCTCAAACCGCCGTTGCAGTACTTCGGCCTTCTCCACGAGGTTATCCGCCCGGTCCTGCTCACCAAGCAACCGGGCGCATTTCGAGGCGGCCAGCAGCGCTGCATAGACGTAGCCTTGCACCTCCACCAATGCGATCGGCCCTTCGGCAAGATCGCCATCGGCGTGGAAGACCGCATCGTGCGAATCCTTCCAGCCCTGGTTTGCAAGCCCCTTTTCGGTCGCGCGCGCATATTCGACGAACCCGTCGCCATCGCAATCGCCAGAGACTTCGATCCAGTCGAGGCCGCGCACGATGTTCGGCCAGATTTGTCGCAAAAATCCAAGATCGCCCGTCCTCTCGACATAAAGGCCAGCGAGGAGAACAAACAGCGGCGTGGAGTCGATACTTCCGTAATAGAGACCGAACGGCACTTCCCCGAGCGCCGCCATTTCCCCGGACCGCATCTCGTGCAGGATCTTGCCCGGCTGGGCATCGGAGGCCTCGTCGAAGGTCTTGGCCTGGAAATGAGCGAGCCGCTGCAGCACTCCGCGCGCGACCGACGCATCGAACCAGAGCATTTGCATGGCCGTGATGAGGCCGTCGCGGCCGAAGGTCGTCGAATACCATGGGATCCCGGCGTAGGGATATTTGCCCTCCGGCGTTACCGTCATCAACATTCTGAGGTCGGCCAAAGAGCGGCAGACAATCTCGTTCACGACGGCGTTCGATGTTTCGATTGTCACAATGTCATGCGGATTGCCGACGAGGTCCCGCCTCGCCTGAAGGAGCCCCCGCAAGAATGAGGGAGCGGCCGGACGTGCCTGGCCGTCGCACGACACCGTAACGAACTGACGCCACGGAACGGATGGTGGCAGCGTCAATGTGTATCGCGCGCTTGTGGTTTTGAGCTCGGTGGGCTCCGGTTCGAAGGTCAGCGCGGTTTCCCGAACTTTGTTGTCGATGCCCTTATACCGGAGAATGACCTTGTTCTTGCCAACCACCTCTTTTTGAAGACTTCCACGGGCCGCGCGGCGCATTCCGCGCACCTCGAAAAGATCGGCAAAATCGCTGTCGAAGTCGATCGTGATGTCCAACGAGACGGGCACGTTGCCGTGGTTGAAGACGGCGCTGCGCTCGCACAACAGCCCGTTATGAATGTAAATGGTTCGGCTGATATGAACCGTATCCTTGAGGAGCGCGATGCCCTCACCGGCGAGAATATCCGGGTTCGTCAAATCGGCGCGGAGGTTGAGATTGTCGTCTCTCAGCGTCGAACCGAGAAGCAGCGGTTCCTGGCCGTTCACGAGAAAAGCAAGGCGCGAGAGATGCCTTGTATCGCGGGCGAACAGGCCCCCAGCCTCGTCGGAGGCGCATCCTATCGAGCCGAGATTATCGAGGACGGCAAAACAATCATTCTGCTTCAGGATGCAGCGGGGCCGGGACGGTGAGCCCGCCGCGGCGATGTAGAACGGTGATTGCTCGCTCTCATGCCCATCGTCCGCCTCACGAACCGCCTCTTGCTTGTCCAGCATGACATGCACCTTCCTGTGCTACGCTACTTCACTCACCTGCCACGGCAGGCTTCTTCAGAAAGGCCCGATAGGCGGCAAATGTTTGATGCATATCAGACTAATTTGGCGCATTATCTCACTTGGACGTGATCTCATCTTCAGGGTGTGTGGCATGGCTCTCGAATCGCTCAAAGCCGAAATTGAGATGTTGATGGAGACTCTCGCGAATACGCCGCACGACCGGTATGAGCTTTACATCCAGCTGAAAGAGAAGCTGAACGAATTTCGTGTCTTCGGGAATCCCCCGCCCCAGGATCTGCTAGAGCTGGAGGCCGCACTCGATGAGGAGTTCGCGGCGGCACGGCATCCGCATCAAACTCCGCATTCGCGTTAGACTCCGTTGCCGCTCAACTCGCGGGGACCAAGGCGGCTTCCCGCGCCTCCTCGTTCTCACCCTCCAGCGCCGACGTGATGACGTCGTCAATGCGCTCCAGCCATATGAATTCCAGGCTTTTGCGCGCGTCCTCCGGGATATCGTCGTAGTCGCGCTTATTGCGAGCCGGCAGCATAACACGCTTTAGCCCGGCCCGCGCCGCCGCGGTCACCTTTTCTTTAATGCCGCCGACGGGGAGAACCAGGCCGCGCAGGCTGATTTCGCCGGTCATGGCGGTGTCGCTGCGCACGGTGCGCCCGATCAGGAGAGAGAACAGCGCGGTGAACATGGCGACGCCCGCGCTCGGGCCGTCTTTCGGCGTGGCCCCGGCAGGAACGTGAATATGGATGTCGCTTCTTTCGAAGATGGCGGGGTCGATGCCGAGAGACGCGGCGCGGTTCTTCACAAGGCTTAGCGCCGCCTGCGCGCTTTCCCGCATCACGTCCCCAAGCTGCCCTGTGAGAATCAAGCTTCCCTTGCCGGGCGCGCGAGTCGCCTCGATGAAGAGGATGTCGCCGCCGACAGGTGTCCAGGCGAGGCCGGTGGCGACGCCAGGGACGCTGGTGCGCATGGCAACTTCGTTCTCGAAACGCGGCCGGCCGAGAATATCCTTCAGGTCTTGAGCCTTGATGTGGACCTTTTCGCCGGGCGCCTCCGCGATCCTCACCGCGTCATGCCGGAAAACCTTCCCAATCTCCCTTTCGAGGGCGCGCACGCCCGCCTCGCGGGTGTAGTCATGGATGATCTGCCGCAAGGCTTCGTCGTCGATGCGTGCCTGTTCCGCGGTCAATCCGTTCGCTTCCAGCTGACGCGCCACGAGATAGCGCCGCGCAATCTGCAGCTTCTCCTCCGCCGTGTAACCGGCCAACTCGATGATCTCCATCCGGTCGCGTAAGGGTCCGGGGATCGTATCGAGCAGGTTGGCGGTGGCGATGAAAGTGACGCGCGACAAATCGAAGGGTACGCCGAGGTAATTGTCCCGGAACGTGGAATTCTGCTCCGGGTCGAGGACCTCCAGCATTGCCGCGAACGGGTCGCCCTGGAAACCGCGCCCCATCTTGTCGATCTCGTCCAGCATCATGACGCAATTTCGCGCGCCCGCCTTTTTGATGGCCTGGATTATGTTGCCGGGAAGCGACCCGATATAGGTGCGCCGGTGGCCGCGGATCTCGGCCTCGTCATGGACACCGCCCAGGCTGACCCGCACGAATGGGCGCTGCATGGCGCGTGCTATGGATTGGCCAAGCGAAGTCTTGCCGACGCCGGGAGGTCCGACGAAACACAGGATCGGCGCCTTGCCTTGCGGCGCGAGCTTACGGACCGCGAGATACTCGATGATGCGCTGCTTTATCTTTTCGAGGCCGAAATGGTCATCCTCAAGGATGCGGCGGGCGTCGGCAATGTTGATCGGTTTTTCTTCGGGAAGCGCCCACGGCAGCTCCACCATTGTGTCGAGATAGGTGCGGAGCATGCCTGTTTCGCCGGCCTGCTCGGGCATGCGCTCATAGCGGCGCAGCTCCTTGCGAACCTGTGTCTCCACCTCGGGCGGCATCTGCGCCTTCGTAATCGCCTCGTTCAGCTCGGCAACTTCCGCCGACTTGCCGTCGCCTTCGCCGAGTTGGCGCTGAATAGCCGCCATCTGCTCGCGCAACACCGCTTCGCGCTGGCGCTCGTCGAAAACGGCCTTCGTCTGCCGTCCGATTTCCTGGCTCAGCCGCAAAACCTCGATCCGTTGAGACAGAAGCCGCGAAACTTTGTCCATCCTCAGCGGCAGGTCGATCGTCTCGAGGATTTCCTGCTTCTGGTCCGCGGGGATGTCCATATAGGCGGACGTAAGATCGGCCAGCGCGGAAGCCGACTGTGCATTCTGCATCGCGGCGACAAGTTCGGCCGGCACCTGCGGCAGAAGCTCAAGCGCTTCGATGGCCTGCTGGCGCAGCAGCATGGTCCGCGCCTCGATTTCGGGGCCATCCATCGCGGCCTCGGGGATGCGCTGAACGTGGGCGACCAGCAATGGCCGCTCCTGCGTGAAATCGACGATGCGAAAGCGCTCGACGCCCTGCACGATCACATGGTGGCCGCCATCGGGAGCCGTAACGTAGCGCACAATGTTGGCCACGGTGCCGACGCGGTGCATGTCCGTGCCGGAGGGCTCCAGGACGTCGCCATTCCGCTGCATCAGAACGCCAATCTGGCGCTCCTCGCGCATGGCCTGCTGAACGGCTCCGATCGAAACCGGCCGGCCGATGGAGATCGGGAAAAGGACGCCGGGAAAGAGCACCGTCTCGCGCACCGGCAAAATCAACAAAGTGTTCGAACGCTCGCTTGAAGAGGCGGCGCTTTCGCGCGCTTGCACCTCTGCTTCCGGCGGCTGGCCGGGGTCTGCATTATCCATTGTGCCTTCCCTCTGCTTAGGCTGATTTTTGGAGGCTTATAAGCAGGCAACCGTTGATCGCTTGCCGCTTTACCGAGTCGTAG
>Ga0209048_10004976_pt1 | contig 12617 bp, 10 predicted proteins | sample FrelakmetCRP12CR_FD_187146 | JGI IMG/M metagenome (GOLD analysis project Ga0209048, IMG submission 187146) | Freshwater lake sediment microbial communities from the University of Notre Dame, USA, for methane emissions studies - CRP12 CR (SPAdes)... | ecosystem: Environmental > Aquatic >... | reverse complement strand
GACCCCTTTTTCATTCTTGACAGGAATTTCGTGTTGACCAGCCCGCGCGTCTCCGGCAAAAGGGGCAGATGCAGGCTGACAATATCCGCTTCGGATATCACCTGGTCCAGCGTTTTATATTGAACCTGGTATTTGTCAGCGAAGGATTTATCCACGAAGGGATCGTAAGCCAGAATGGCGCAGTCAAACCCGGACAGCCGTCGGGCCAGCTGCTTTCCGATCGCCCCCAGTCCGAGGATGCCGATCGTTTTGCCTTCCAACGTGAGCCCTGAAAGACGGGGCCATTTTCCTTGCTGCACCGATTCAGCCGCTTCCGGGATCTGTCTGACAAGCGCGAGGATGAGTCCCAGGGCGAGTTCGGCTACCGACGCGGAATTGGCGCCCGGCGTATTGGTTACGATGATGCCCTTTTCTTTCGCGGCGGAGAGGTCAACCTGATCCACTCCAACCCCGTAGCGAGAGATCACCTTCAGTTTATCGGCTTTATCGAGCGCGGACCGGTTGATGTCATCCAGGCCGGCGATGTAGCCGTCCACTCCCGGAAGCAGCTCAGCCACCTCCGCGGAGGTCAGGGGCTTCCCGGTGGGATTGTAGATGACCGACCCGACGGCCGCTTCGAGTTCGGTTTTGAGGCGCGCGTCATTTTTCCCGTACGAGGTGGGGGTAACCAGCACCCGTGTTTGCTTTAGATCCATTGATCCCTCACCTGGTTTGGTACCGCGGGTTGTCGATGATTTCGGGACCTTTTTCGCATTCAACCACCAGTTTACGAAAGCCGACCTGTTCGATCGTCCCATAATCGTGACCGGAATTTCCCGGGTAAGCGAAAAAGGTGACCAGGTCCTCCTTCCGGGATGTGCACACCGAGCGGTGAGCCCAGCCCGGAGGTACATACAGTACCTTGCCAGGCGACAGGGGCTCAACATCCGTTTCTCCTTCCGGGGTTTCCATTACCATAAATCCCTCGCCATGCATGCAGTAGTACGTTTCAGCCGTATCGAGCACAGTATGAAAATGGCCTTTGGTCATGTAGAATTCCCGCCCAACTTTTCCGGGATGGACGATTGAAATACCCATTAATAATTCGCCTTCGATCTCGGGGCGATGGATCTCGTAGACTTCATAGATCAATCGGTCATCTTCTGAAAGCATTTTTCCAAAAGCGGCCTCATCTAGAAACTGTCCCTTTAAGGCGGATAATCGCCTTTGAATGTGGTTGTCCGCCCTGGATGGGATAGCGCCTGGAAGAGGAATTGTGAAAGTGAAAGGGGTATCGGGCATAATTGTCTCCATGAGGTTTTAATCTAACCCAGCCAGGCGCCTGGCGATATTGCCGCCCAGCATCTGCCGGATTGAATTTTCTTGTATTCCTATCTTTATCAATTTCAATTTGATCTCGGTCGGCAGGCTCGCCAACCCTGGCCCGTTGCCGATTGTGGCGTACATTTCAGCTTCAGCCATATCTGTGGCCAGGGCGAGTTGGTTGCTTAATCCTGCCTCAGCCATTTTTTTAATTAAAGGCCAAAGTTTGGTTTCGGGTTCGTACTTTGGTCGGTAGAAGGTGTCATATTCCAACAACGCGCCGAACCTTGCCAGCTCCATGTGCAGGCCAAAATCCGGTCTCTTATCCATATGGCATAGGACCAGTTGCTTGGGGGCGATGCCGGCTCCTTCGAAAAAGATAGCAGCTTTTTCGGCCAATCCTCCTTTTTCAGTATGGACCTCAACCAGGCAGCCAGTCTGAGTTGCTGCTTCGGCAGCCCCTTCTAGCGCGCACAGAGGCGAGTCGTTCCATGCACTCTCAAGCGCTACTTTGATGAAGCCGGCTCGGACGGGTTCGGGCTGTTCTTTGGTCTCCTCAAGCGCTGAAGTTAGTTCTTGCAAAAAATATTCAGAGGCTTGTTCGGGTCTCGTTGTAAAAAGCCAGGCTTCGGGAGAGTAATACCTCTTGCGGTGGAAGCCCGTGCAAGCGATGATATGTACGCCGGTTGCTCTGGAGATTTGGGCTAACTTGTTTGCGTTTCTTCCGCAGCCTCCTGGTTGGCAGTCTAATAAGCTCCCGCCCCCCGCACTTCGATACAGCTTCAATTCCTCTTTGATTTTGTCGTATTGATCTAATACAGGCGCTGCCGGATCTGCGCCCGGAATTGGATCGATCCAGACATGATTGTGAGCATCAGTGATCCCTAGCGATTCATAGGGAATTTCACCAAGGACAGTTCGGACCGGACGCGCTGCGCCAGGAGATTGGGGAGAGGATCTTTCCGAGGATCTATCCACGTTATGGTTCCAAAACGATCTTTAAAGACTTGCGGTCTTCCGCCGCGGCAAATGCGGAAGCTGCTTCACGCAATGGATACCGCTTGCTGACTAGATCGATCAGATCGATCAGCCCTGAATTCACGATGCTGGTTGCTTGCCAGCAATCATTCGTGCTGCATGCGGTTGTTCCGGTGATTACTAATTCTTTATAATGTACGAGATTAGAGTCGAAATTGATGCTAGGTTTGTCTTTTGGTAGTCCGCCGAAGAAGTTAATCCTGCCGCCAATGGCTGCCAGCGTCAGGGCATTTTCTTGCGCAGCGTGAATAGGCGCGGCAACGATGATAGCATCTGCACCCCGGCCGTTGCTTTCTTCACTGATCGCCTTCTCCAGGTTTTCTTCCATCGGGTTGACCACCCGGTCCGCGCCCATGCGTTTTACTTGAGCTGCGCGGTCTGTTATTGGCTCGCTGACAATCACACGTCCGGCCCCGCGGGCTTTAGCTAATTTCGCGTGCATTACGCCGATCGGACCGGCGCCGATGACCAGGACAATTTCTCCCGGTTGGATTTTCAAGGCGTTTTGGCCTCTTAAAACGCAGGCGAACGGTTCCAAAAGGGCTGCAACAGCCGGGTCAACGTTTTCGCTGATCTGGATGACATTACCCTGCTGTACCGAATTGGCAGGCACGCGCAGGTATTCAGCGAAGCTGCCATCGAAAGTGACTCCAATAGCTTCATAGTTGGCGCATCGATTGTTATTTCCACTGACGCATTGGTTGCAGTGTCCGCAGCCTGTATTAGGTGCGATGAACACCCGTTCTCCGAGCACAAATCCTTCTAGACCCTCGCCAATTTCAGCGATCGTCCCGACTACTTCATGTCCCGGGATGCGGATGGTGCCGGGCAGATACTTGCGGTGATTGCCATGCAGGATGCGCAGATCTGTGCCGCAAATACTGGTGCTAAGGACTTTGACCAATAAATCTCCCGCCCCAATTTTCGGAACCGGGACTTCTTCAAGGCGCAGGTCTTCAGGTCCGTGATATACAGCAGCTAACAAAGTACCTCCAATTGATACTCACTTACCCATAATTTCCTTAAGATAGACAGGTCGTTCCTCGAGGAAGGATTTAGTTCCAGCTAAAACGCCGGCTAATGCCCAACGCCCCTCGACCCCGCCCGCTCGTGGGGTTGTTTCAGTTTGGACGCAATGGACGAAATGCTCCAATTCATAGATATAACCCCAGGCAAATCGTTGGGGCCAGGTCCGGGTCACAGGAGTGATGAGACCTTGATCGCGGTTGGTGCAAACCACAACCGCCTGTCCTTTGAGTTCGCCGATTTGCATGATGCCTTTTTCCCCGATGACCTCAACTCGGGCGTCATAGCCATAGCCGCAAGGGCACACGCCGGAGATCAATCCCAGCCCGCCGCTTTCGAATTTAATGTTGACCAATGCATTGTCATAGAAATTGGGAGTGTCTACGTTATTGGCAGGACCCTTGAAATTCGCCACTTCGGTATAAACTCGTTCGTAGTTCGAGTTCATAAACCAGCGTGTTGTATCCCAGTCATGGCTGTTCACCTCTGCCAGCATACCATTGGAGGTGCGCAGGTCCCGCGCCCATGGCGGAGGCAGGCCAGGACCGTGGGTGTTGGATTTGACCATCATTGGAGTGCCAATTTCGCCGCCCTCGATGCGTTCAGCAGCCGCAACGAATTCAGGCTCGAATCGGCGCATAAAACCGAGCTGTAGCAGTACCTTGTGGACTGCAACAACGGCCATGATCTTATCGCACTCCTCGAGATTGAGCGCCATGGGTTTTTCGAGGAAGACGTGTTTTTTGTGTTCGGCTGACAAAGCCGTCAATGGCAGGTGAGTCGGAGTTGGAGTGGTGATGACAACCGCCTCAAAGTCCACTTTTTCTAACGCCTCTTCCAGGCTGTCGAATTGATTTTCGATCCCAAAATCAGCGCCTGTCTGGTTTCGTACTGCCTCCACTGGGTCTACCAGCGCAACGATCTTTCCATCTGGCACATGCCGGGTAATAGCTTGGGAATGGTTTCTTCCAACTCTCCCGGCGCCGATCATACAAATTCGAGCTTGACTTTTCACTTCTATCTCCTAACAAGGGTTATTTCTGCAATCAGGCTGGTGTGGTAAAGAATTGATCCAGCATTCGTTCCATTTGAATGTATTTTTCAATAAGCGGTTCGTATAGCCTGTGTTTATCAGGATCGGGTTGGGCCGCCAGCCCTTCGGTGAATACCGTCTTCGCAGCGTGTGCAGCGAGATCGTCAATTACACCCGCGGCTTTACCGGCAATCATTGCGGCTCCCCAGGTGCCGAATTCGTTGCCTTTTAGGCACTGGTACGGTACGTCCAGAACATCAGCTTTGATCTGATTCCAGATCCGGCTCCTTGCGCCGCCGCCTGCCGCGCGCGCTTGAATAAGCTCCAGCGACGGCAAGAGTTCCCGAAGAATTCGCAAATAATAGGCATATTCGTAAGCGATGCTTTCCAGGAGCGCCCTGAAGAAGTGCGCCTGGGTGTGCGACCAGGACGCTCCTATCCAGGCGCCGCGCATTTCAGGGCTGGCAGGGCAGATCCTTCCGCCTAAATGCGGGGAGAAAAATAAGCCGTCCGAGCCGGGTTCCACGCCGGCTGCCAGGTCGATCATTTCTTGATAGATATCATCTTCTAAGGGCTGGGTCTTTCCTCGTCTAGCGTTGTAGAACTGGTCGCGGAACCAGCGCAGTGCCAGCCCGCCCCCGGCGATATAAGCCAGCGGATTCCAAAGTCCCGGGATGACCGACCGCATGTTCAGGAGGGCGCGGTATTTAGTATCCGCGACAAAGGTGTTGGTGCAGCCGGCTAGCACCGCGGCAGTGCCAGCCACATCGAAAACCATCCCCGGTTCTACGATCCCTGCGCCCAACGCATTTGCAGCGGTATCTCCTGCCCCCGCGGCGATCGGAATCCCTGGCACAAGACCAAATTCTTTCGCAAATTCCTCCGCAACTTCTCCAACCACTTGCCAGGGTTCCACGATCTTCGGAAGCTTGTTTATATCAAACCCGAACTTCGAGCAGAGTTCCTCAGACCACTTCGTTTCCTTCGCGTCCGAAAAGCCTGAGAAATGGATAAAGGTGTAATCGATAAAGGCTTGATCGGCCTTCATCCCACACATTCTTCCGGCAACGTAACCGCTCGGCATGATAAATTTTGCCGTTCTGTCATAATCTTCCGGGCGTTCGTGCTTCAACCATAACATCTTTGGGCCGTGGTCGCAGGTTGGTGGGCATCCGGTCAGTTGAGTGATCTGGTCGCCGGCTTCTTTGTCCATCCACTCGATATAAGGCTTGCAGCGCATATCCAGCCAGGAGTCGAATCGACCGGCGGGTTGAAAAGCTTCGTCAATCGATCCGACGCCGGCCATCTGCGAATCGAATGCGATGGCGGCTATCATCCGCGGATCAATGCCGCTTTGTTCGATGCAGCGGCGGATGGTTACCGCCGCAGTATCATAGAAATCCTTGTTTTCCTGCTCAACGATCCCCGGTTTGGGGTAATAAAGAGGAACTTCGACGCTTGATTCGGCTATTTTTTCCCCATCGATCTGATAAATAGCCGCTTTTGTTCCACTTGTACCCAGGTCAACGCCGATCAGGTACTTTTTTGCCATGCTGTTCTCCAGTTTATTCACTTATTTGAAATAAGCTATTAGAATTGCCAGTTTAAGGATGGTGGTTATCCGCGACTTCATCCTGCAGGCTGTTGCTGAATGCGGACATCCTCTTCGGGATTGGATCGCGGCTGCGCACCAGGTCTACTTCGAACCTCGAGCGGTCGCCTCGATGAAGCGCGTGATAATACTCGATTGGCAGGTCGTTTTCTGTGTAGCTAACGCTTTCCAATCTCAACAGAGGCGCGCCACGCTCAATACCCAGTAGCTCGGCTTCGGTTTCGTTTGCAAGAACGGCTTCAATGGATCGGCGTCCGTGAGTCAGAAATATACCGCCTTCTTTTTCGAGAAACTCATAAAGAGAGCGGTTGGTGAGATCGACGGTCGCTAATGGCGGGAAAATGTCGTAAGGAATGTATGTAGTTACCAATTGGATGGGTTCGTCGCTGATGAACCGGAGCCGTTGAATATCGATCACTTCTGTTTCGGGCTGGACATTCAGAAACTGCGCCACCGTTTCATTGGCCCGCACGACCTCCTGGTGCATCACTTTGGTAACAGGATGAAGACCACGTTCCACCATATCCTGATAAAAGCCAGTCAGCTTCTGAATGAGACCTTCGTTGATCTTGGGTTCGGAGATAAACGTGCCCTTCCCTTTTCGCCTGGTGATGACTCCCTCCAGCTCCAGTTCGCGCAGCGCCTGCCGGACGACGGTGCGGCTGATGCCGTATGTCTCGCAAAGGTTCTGCTCGCCAGGGATTTGCTCGCCAGGCCCCCATTTTTTCTGCAGGATCTGCCCTTTTAATAGGTCCATAAATTGGATATAGTATGGGATATGGCTTTCGAAGTTGATCGTCTGAGGAATATCCATAGGGTTCCGGCGAAAAAGTTGGATTCTTGTAATCCTGTTATTACAACTTATTATAAAAAACTTCGATGCAACTGTCAATAGCAGGTCGGGGTTTGATAGATTTTGCTAAGCCCATTATTTTTTCATAGGACGCACTTATGTATAAAAAAACTAACTTATGGTATTTTTAATCTTAAACCCTATTGAAATTTGATATTCTGTGGTTATAATAATGTTATCCTGTAATAACAAGTCCGAGAAGTTTTGTTCATCTGTAGAATTCAGGTTTTTTCAATGCAAACATGGAAAGAAATTACCTGAATTTAGTTTTCCATAAAATCAACCTTGGTAACTCAGAAGAACCTATAAACCATTATATTCTTCAGGAGGCATGAAATGAAAGTAGGGATCGATAGTTATTGCTACCACAGGTTTTTCGGCGAGGTCTACCCCGATCAGAAACCGCCGGCGAAAAAAATGACCATGGAAGATTTTCTCAAGCGCGCCAAAGAGCTGGACGTTGATGGCGTGTCCCTGGAGTCCTGCTTCTTCCCGAGCACAGACCCCGCCTGGTTCAAGGACCTCAAAGCGCTGCTGGATGGCTATAAATTCGACCGCGTATTTGCCTGGGGTCATCCCGATGGCTTGGAACGCGGCAAGAACATGGCAGCCTACGGTGAGATGGTCTCCATGATCCCGCACGCAAAGGCAATCGGCGCTGATGTGATGCGTGTGGTCGGAAGCAGTTTGATGTTCCGCCACGAGCCACACGGCCCTCAAATCGAGGCATTAACCAATCTGTTTAAGAAAGCCGTCAAAGTAGCCGAGGAATATGACATCAAGCTGGCGGTTGAAAATCATATCGACTTCACCTCCGATGAAATCCTCCAATTGATCCATGCAGTCGGCTCGGATCACTTCGGCTTGAATTTTGACACCGGTAATTTCCTGCGCCTGCTCGACGATCCGATTGCAGGTATGGAAAAACTGGCCCCGTACGTTTTGGCAACCCACGTCAAAGATTTGATGCCCGACAAGAATGCCCGCCCGACCGATTGGCACTTCTTCGCTGGTGTGCCCGTTGGCAAAGGGCTGATTGACAACGAAGCCCTGGCTCGGCTGCTGCACAAAGCCAAATTCAAGGGCTTCCTGGCAGTCGAAATCGATCACCCGCACTCGGATTGGACCGAGAGAGAAGACGAAGCCGTCGCATTGAGCATTAAAGAGCTGAAGAGAATTGCCTCAGGATTGAGCTAAGCCCTATTTCATTGGATTCGGATTCTGGCAGAATTTGAATAAATGAACGGAGATGATCTCTTGAAAACTGTAAATGTGGCGATAATTGGCACGAAATTCATGGGCAAAGCCCATAGCAATGCCTGGACTTCCGCGCCCAAATTTTTTAAACTCGGGCTAAAGCCGGTTCTCAAAGTCGCCTGTGGTCAAGACCCGGTCAGCACCGGTGATTTTGCTGAGACCTGGGGCTGGGAAGAGACCGAATCCGACTGGAAAAAAGTGGTCGAGCGGCCCGATATAGACATCATCGATATCTGTACCCCGACCTTTTTGCATAAAGACATCGTTGTGGCTGCTGCTAAAAATGGCAAGCAGATCTTCTGCGAAAAACCGATCGCCCTGAATTACGCAGAAGCCAAAGAGATGTACGAAGCAGCAGAAAAAGCCGGTGTGCTGCATTATCTCAACCATAACTACCGCCGCACCCCCGCCATCGCATTTGCAAAACGGATTATTGAAGAAGGCAAGATCGGGCAGATCTACCACTGGTGTGGTGCCTATCTCCAGGATTGGATCACCGATCCCAACTTCCCGTTGACATGGCATCTTCAAAAACAATTTGCCGGCGCCGGCCCTCACTATGACCTGAACTCGCATAGCGTTGACCTCGCCCGTTACCTGATCGGCGAGGTAGATACCGTTACTGCGATAATGAAGACCTTTGTCCAGGAACGGCCTCTCCCCGGTAAGGATGCTGGCACGTTCAAATCCGGTTCGGTTGCCAAGGAAATGGGAAAAGTGACCGTTGACGACGCGTCGTTCATGGTTGTGGAATTTTCCAACGGAGCTCTTGGCTCGTTTCAAGCCAGCCGCTTTGCAAGCGGTCGCAAAAACTTCAACTACTTCGAGATCTACGGCAGCAAGGGCAGCCTGGCGTTTGATCTGGAGCGGATGAATGAGTTGATGTACCTGGATTTGGAAAACCCTGCCGACGAACAGGGTTTCAGGACGATCCTGGTAACGAATGCCACCCATCCGTACGTCGGTGCGTGGTGGCCCCCGGGTCACATTATCGGCTACGAACACGAATTCACCCACGCGGTGGTCGATTTCCTTACCGCCATGGAAAAAGGTGCCAAGATCACCCCCAACCTTTATGATGGCTTGAAGAACATGCAGATACTGGAAGCCGCCATCATTTCCTCGAGAGATGGTCGCAAGGTAAAAGTTTCTGAAGTCAAATAATTTCGGTTCCGAATATTTCAATATGGTCTGTTTCGCACACCAGGGGATGAGAAATTGAAATCTCATTTCTCATCCCCTTGATCATGATCGTTTGCATCTTGGATTTTCGAAACTCGCGGTAGAGGTGAAAATGAAAGCAAAACTGGTGCCTTTATATATTAACAGCGCGGAAGACCCAGATTTTGTCAAACAATTGAAGGAGCTAAAGGTTCTGTTGGTTGAAGAAGCTGAATTTCTGGAACCGGTCGCGCTCGGTAAAAAACCACCCGAAACCGATGGTGTGATTTTTCCGCAGATGCTGGGCGAAGCCTACCGCAGGCTCAATGATTTCCAGGCTCTTCCACAACCGATCCTGGTGGTTACCTCCGAGTTCGGCACGGTATCCATGTGGGACTGGGAGATCGATAGCTTCCTTGACGCCAAAGGCGTCAAGGTGATTGCCCCTAACACCCTCGAAAAAACCCGCCAGGCCTGCCGGGCGCTGGCGCTGAAAAGACAGCTGAAGACTTCGAAATTCCTTGTATATCAGGATAACCCGGCCAGCGGAGGCGGCCACCAGGACCATATATTCAAGCGGTTCTACTGGTGGGAGCCTGAGTGTATCGCTGCGATTGAGAAAAAATTCGGTCTAAAAATCCTAAAAAAGAGCTTTAAGAAGCTGGCTGAAGATGCCAGAGCGATCTCCGATGAAGATGCGCACAAAGCGTGGAGTGAAAAGATAAGCAAGACGCCAATCGGTAAGATCACCAACCGCCAGGTCTTGAGCGCTGTCAAACTCTACATGAAGGTGAAGGAAGATCTTGACGCCGACCCTGGCATCATGGCTGTAGGAATGAACTGCTTGAACGAATCGATGTTCTGCGAGACTACTCCATGCCTGGCTTGGAATTTATTGTATGAAGATCGGAAAATGGTCTGGGGCTGTGAAGGGGATCTCGTCTCGATGCTAACGGAAGTATTGATTTCGAAGACGATTGGAGTTCCGTTCATGATGACCAATCTATACCCGTTCCTGATGGGACAGGCTGCCTTGAAACACGAGCATATTCCCAGCTTCCCAGCGGTGGAGCTTGATCCGCAGGATTATATCCTCGCCGCGCATTGCGGTTACCTGGGTGTGCTGCCGCAATCATTCTCCACAGAGTGGACTTTGCGAGATAAGGTGCTGGCCATCGTGGATGCTAACGCGACCGCTATTGATGCACGTCTGCCGGAAGGCCCAATCACCTTGGTCAAGTTAATGCCCCCATTCGACCGCTGGAGCTTGATCGAAGGCGATCTGCCCCAATATGCCCAGTTTCAGAATTCAGATTGTTTGAACGGCGCGGTTTTTCACGTGTCCAATGGTCCAAAGATGATTGATAATTTGGTTTCACACCACTATATCGTTACTACCGGACATAATCAGAACGCGCTGGAGATGGTATCGAAAGTGTTTGACCTGGAGTGCGAAACGTTAGATTTCGCGGCTGGCAGTAAAAAAGGTGCATAACCAGAGCAAGTCGTTTTTTTTTATAATCACAGATATGAAAATCTAAGTCAAATGTATGACTATTATTGCAGTACATATTGACTTTTAGACATTGACCGATATAATTTGGTCACGGAAGCGATAATGGGCTTAGGTCGAGAGATAAGCATCAAAAAAAACCGCTCTTTCATCACACCAGGCATGCCGGTCTGGCTCGTTCAGGCTGAGGATTTGCCGAACCGTTTGTTCATTACTCCTCCGGAAAAAGAGCTGATCGATCTGATCTGCAAATACGGCGAGCTTACCAAAGGGGACCTCGTCTCCTGCACCGATCATTCTCGGACCAAGATCACCAGTAGTATCGACTCCCTGCTCCATAAAAGCATCATAGTTGAAAATCAAGCCTCTGAATATACCGGTGGGCGGCGCTCGAAAACCTTCAGCCTCAATGGCGGTCTTGGTTTCGTCGCCGGCGTGGATATCGGTGCAACCAGTATCGACCTGGCATTGGCTGATTTCTCCCATAATATCCTCGTCCGTTACAGCGAAGACGCCCTCGTTCGGATAGGCCCCATCAAGATTCTTGGGCGGGTATGTGGTCTGCTCGAGAAAATATTGCGGGAAAATGGACTGAACGCGGATAACCTGCTAGGCATCGGGATTGGCATCCCCGGCCCGGTTGATTTTGCTAATGGGACCGCGGTCTCTCCTCCAATCATGCCTGGCTGGGACTGCTATCCGATTATCCAAACAGTTCAACAGTGGTTCCCCTCCGCCAACGTCGTAGTAGATAATGACGTAAACGTAATGGCTTTAGGAGAAATAAAGCAGGGCGCAGGCAAAGGTGTCAATAATCTCATTTATGTCAAGATCGGGACAGGTATTGGCGCCGGGATAATAAACAACGGTCAGATTTATCGCGGCGCAAGCGGATGCGCAGGGGATATCGGGCATATCTGCATCGACAAATCCGGGCCTTTGTGCCCATGTGGAAACAAGGGCTGCCTTGAAGTATTGGCTGGCGGGCCTGCCATCGCGGAACGTTCGCTTAGCGCGACTCGGGCTGGTAAAAGTCCAATCTTGTTGAGGTATTATGAAAAAAACGGCGGGAAACTCACTGTAGAAGATGTCGGAAATGCTGCCAGCGAAGGCGATGCTCTTTCAATCGAAATTATTCGAGAGAGCGGCCAGATGGTCGGTGACGTGCTTGCCAGCCTTGTCAATTTCTACAATCCCGACATGATCGTCATCGGCGGCGGCGTGAGCAACCTCGGGAACCTGCTCCTTTCTTCTATCCGCCAGGCGGTGCTCAACCGGTCCTTACCTCTGGCGACTCGCAATTTGGATATTGTGTTTTCTGAAATCGGACAGGACGCTGGGATTATTGGGGCAGTAAATCTAGCCATGGATTATATCTTCACCGTCGCAGCCGCCAGCAGCGCCTCTGAGAGATTTGAGAATTGAGGAGCACGGAATGAATTTTGGTGTCAATACCTTTGTCTGGGTATCGCCATGCACGACTTCGGCAGTAAAAGACCTGGCTCCCAAAGTAAAAAATATGGGTTTTGATATTCTCGAGATTTCCTGCGAGAATCCCGAATTAATGAATGTTCAACAGGTCAAAAAGTCTTTGGAAATGAGCTCTCTGCTGCCAATTGTTTGTGGTGCTTTTGGACCTGACCGGAATATTTGCAGCCGCGACCCGAAGATTGTTGAGAATGCCAGGATCTATATCCGCTGGCTTATCGACGCGGCGGCGGAGCTTGGTTCGCCGGTCGTCTGCGGACCGCTGTATTCGGCTGTCGGCAAAGACCACATCGAAGATGAAAAGGCCCGCAAAGCCGAATGGGATCGGGCTGTG
>Ga0209048_10004975_pt1 | contig 12617 bp, 9 predicted proteins | sample FrelakmetCRP12CR_FD_187146 | JGI IMG/M metagenome (GOLD analysis project Ga0209048, IMG submission 187146) | Freshwater lake sediment microbial communities from the University of Notre Dame, USA, for methane emissions studies - CRP12 CR (SPAdes)... | ecosystem: Environmental > Aquatic >... | reverse complement strand
GCAGCGCCAGAGCGAAGTGCGCAAGGACGGGCGGCTGCCGTGGCTGCGCCCCGACGCGAAGTCGCAGGTCACCGTCCGCTACGTCGACGGCAAGCCGGTCGCGATCGACACCGTCGTGCTCTCGACTCAGCATCACCCGAGCATGAATGAAAGGCAGAAGGCGCTCGCCGAGGCGGTGATCGAGGAGATCATCAAGCCGGTGCTGCCCGTCGAGATGCTTTCCGGCACCAAATACCTCGTCAACCCCACCGGCCGATTCGAGATCGGCGGACCGCACGGCGACGCCGGCCTCACCGGCCGCAAGATCATCGTCGACACCTACGGCGGGGCTGCGCCCCATGGCGGCGGCGCGTTCTCGGGCAAGGATCCGTCGAAGGTCGACCGCTCGGCCGCCTACGCGGCGCGCTACGTTGCGAAGAACATCGTCGCGGCCGGGATCGCGACGCAATGCCAGGTCCAGCTCTCCTACGCGATCGGCGTTGCGCACCCGATCAACATCACCGTCTACACCGAGGGCACCGGAAGGATTCCGGACGAGAAGATCGCGGCGCTGGTGAAGGCGAACTTCGACCTGCGTCCCAAGGGCATCATCCAGATGCTGAATCTGCTGCGGCCGATCTACTGCAAGACCGCGGCGTACGGGCACTTCGGCCGCGACGAGCCCGAATTCACCTGGGAAGCGATCGACCGCGTCGACGCGCTGCGCGCCGCGGCCGGCCTCTGACCGGCGCGAGGCAGCGATGCCCCATGCCGAGGTCGCCGGATTCGTGCGGCGGCTCGCGTCGCGGTGGCAGCAAGGCTGCTGGACCGGGCTCGTCGTCCGCGTGATCCCGGCGCAGGAGCGCGACGAGAACGGCGTGCGCGTACGCACGCCCGATCATTTCCTCGGCGCGGCGTGGCCGCCGGCCTCGGACGCGCCGTCGCGCTGGCCCGAGGTCGTGGTGATCGGATCGCCGTCGGCCGACAACGCGCTTGCCGAGCTGTTCGCGCATCTCCCGGCGGATGCGCGCGTCCATCTCGCGGCGATCGACGACGTCGACGCGGCGCTCGCCGCCCGGATCCTGCTCGCGGCGGACCGCAATCTCGAGCGCTACCAGCGTGACGCGCTCGACGCCTTCATCGCCGCCGAGCGCGCCCGCGTCGATGCGGCGATCGCGGCGCGATACACCGATCGCGACCCCGGCTTCCTGCGTTTCCGCGATCGCCTGCTCGACCGCTGAGCGCGCGGCCTTCCCGCCGCATCCCGAAAGCACGCCATGCACCTGTTCGATCCCATCTTGCTGCGCGGCGTCGCGCTGCAGAACCGCATCGTCGTCTCGCCGATGTGCCAGTACTCGGCCGACGAAGGCTGCGCGACCGACTGGCACCTCATCCACTGGGGCCAGCTGCTTCTCTCCGGCGCGGGGATGATGACGATCGAGGCGACCGCGGTCACGCCCGACGGACGCATCACGCCGGGCTGCCTCGGGCTCTACGACGACGCCACGCTGCGCGCACTTTCCGACCGGCTCGCCCGCGCGCGCCGGCAGGCGCCGCCGACCGCCGTCGCGTTGCAGCTCGCGCACGCGGGCCGCAAGGGGTCGTCGCAGCGGCCGTGGGAAGGCGGCGCGCTGATCCCGCCCGCGCAAGGCGGCTGGACGCCGCTCGCGCCGTCCGCGATTCCGCATGCCGAGGGTGAAGCGCCGCCCGCCGCGCTCGACGCCGCGGGGCTCGCGCGCATTCGCGACGCGTTCGTCGCCGCCGCCTGTCGCGCGGAGGCGTGCGGCATCGACGCGCTCGAGCTGCATCTCGCGCACGGCTATCTGCTGCATCAATTCCTGTCCCCGCTGTCGAATCGCCGCGCCGACGCCTATGGCGGAAGCCTCGAGCGGCGCATGAAATTCCCGCTGGAGGTGTTCGACGCGGTGCGCGCGGTCTGGCCCGAACGGCGGCCGCTGGGCGCGCGGATCTCGGCGACCGACTGGATGGACGGCGGCTGGACCCTCGACGACACGATCGTGCTCTCGCGCGAGCTGAAGTCGCGCGGCTGCGACTGGATCGACGTGTCGAGCGCCGGCATCTCGCCGCTGCAGAATATCACCGCGACCGGCCCCGGCATCCACGTTCCTTTCGCGCGGGCGATCCGCGCCGCGACGGGCGTCGCGACCATGGCGGTTGGCCTCATCACCGACCCGAAGCATGCCGACGCGATCATAGCGGACGGCGACGCCGACATGGTCGCGATGGCGCGCGCGTTCCTGCGCGATCCGCGCTGGCCGTGGCGCGCGGCGGCGGAGCTCAAGGCGACGGTGCGCGGAGCGCCGCAATACTGGCGCGCGCTGGGCAAGGAAAACGCGGGGATCTTCGGCGAATTGCGCGCCGGTCAGCGCTGAAGCGCGACGCTCGCAACTGCTGCATTGAGAAGGGGAATTCGGGTATACTTGCCAGTTCGTCGCGCTTCGCGCGATCACCGACCGATCATCAGAACGAAGGGAGGCTGCCATGGCCGAACGTTCCCGCACCCGCCGCAACACTCTCGAGCGCCGCTGCCTCGGCAAGGCCTACAAGCGTCTTTTCGCAGGCTCGACCAAGGGCATCTTCAAGATGCTCGAGAAAATCAAGAAGGCCTGACCGCCTTCGCCACGGCGCTTCGCGCCGAATCAGTTCCGGAAAGGGCCGCCATGAGCGGCCCTTTTCCTTTCCCGCGCCGTGCGTCGGCGACGGTCACCGGAACAGCAGCAGCAGGCCGAAGACGAGTGCGAGCAGCGCGACCGCGCCGACGATCGTGACCAGCGAGTACAGCGTGAACCGGGTCTCGCTCTGGAACGCGAGCAGGTCGTCGACCAGTTCGGCGACCTGCGCGTTGGTCACCAGCGATCCGGCCGGATACGTCTCCGACAGCACCGGAATCGGCGCCTCCCGGAGCTCCGGGACCTCGATCGGCAGGATCATCGCGAAGTTGGTGACCGGCAGGGTCGGGAAGCCGTCCGTGTCCCAGACCTTGACGCCGACCTCCTTGCGCACCTTGTACGACAGCCCGCGAGACTCACGCCCCGACACGCGCTCGCCCGCATCGATGAAGAACTTGTTCGGAAGCCGGCCCGACAGCGCGACGCGCAGCAGCGGCTCGAACTTGTCGGCCGCCATGCCCAGATTGATCTGGAACTTCGCCGGCGCGTGATCCGCCCCGCGTCCGGACTCGGCGATGTGGATGAGCGAGCCGATCGCGCCGTTGGCCTTCGCGCTCTCCGGCTTGCGTTCGCGGATACGCAGAACGCCGCCAAGCGCTTCGAGCCGATCACCGGATGACAGCTCGACGGTCTCGCCGCGCGTGAGCATCACCTTCATCACCAGAACGGTGTCCTTGCCGTTCTCGATGACGAGCCGGGCCTTGGTCGGCGCCAGGCTGACGAGGGGCATCGGCTAAATACTCCCGGACATTGGCAAACCTCGATCCGCGGCCTGCGACATTGGTGTGCGTGATTCGCGCGGTCCACGAACGCCTGCCAGCGGCAGGAAACGATGGCGCGACCGGCGTACTACAAATCATAGCGAACCTCGGCCCGGAATCGTGGGGTCGAATGCATCGATAGGCCAAAAATCCGATCAGCGGATGCCCTCGGCGAAATGTTGTAGCCCACGAACGCAGCATTGCCGCGGTCCGGCGGGGGCGACGCGGCCATGCTTCGCGGGCGACGGGGGCTTCCCCGGCGCCGCCAGCAACTGCGGAAGCGACCGCGCAGGTCGCTATTGCTCGTGCACGACTTCGTCGACCAGCTCGCCGATCTGCGCACGAAGCCTGACGAGCAAGGCGTTGCCCGATCGGGTGGTCCGGTAGTACTTGCGATTCCTCCCGGCGACCAGCCTGACGGTCGACCGCAGCAGGCCGGCGCGCTCGAGCGAGTGGAGCAGCGGATACAGCGTGCCCGGTCCGATCGCGTAGCCATGCCGCTTCAATTCGTCGATCATCTCGAGACCGTAGATCGGCTCCTTCGCGGCATGATGAAGCACATGAGCCCGCATGAAGCCGATGAAGGCCTCGCGCAGAACCTTCTGACTCGCAGTGGATGCCATGTTGCCGTCCATCCGGGCCCGCGGGCGCCGGCTCCCGTCGCCATCGTCGTTTTGCCGTTCGCGTCCCGGGCCTGCGATCCCCGGTCATCGAGGGTGCCGATGACCGTGTCATCCGTCCCGGTTGCCGAACGATGAATTCGTGCGGAAATGCGACCCCGGCGCGATCGATTGCGCCGGATCCGCGGACGCGTCGGGACGCTACTTCGCAAACACCAGCTTCAACGGCTCATAGCCGACGGCATGCCGGACCTGCGCATTGTCGAAAGCCGCGAGGCCGAACGTGTACGTCTTGCCCATGTCGCTGAACTGGACGTCGTACTGGCTGCCCGTGGTGAGCTTGCGCGCGACTTCGTACGTCCACACGCCGTTCGCCCACTTATAGGCCACCTGGATGTCGCCACGATCGCCCTTCAACTGGTAGACGATGTAGGACGAGACTTCGTCGCCCGCCTTGAACTTGCTGTCATCGAAGGCGACCTGGTCGCCGTCCTTGATGTAGTACGTGCCGCCGGCGTTCGCCGCCTTGCCGTCCTTGTTCATGAACTCGGGCTTGCCGTTCACGAGGCCGAAGCTCTTGTAGTCGGGGCCGCCCGGATCGCCCTTGCGGCCGGCGTTCGGCGACTTGTCCTTGTCGTAGCGCGTGTTGTCGACATACTGGTCATCGACCTGTCCCCACGCGCCGTTGCGGCTGCCTTTCATGTGCCACATGTCGCCGATCTCGCCCGCATTCGCCGTGTACTTGTTGCCGAACGGCTTGCCTTCGCCGACGTGGCAAAGCACCGCGCAGCCGTTCTGGTTGAAGCCGGCGATCGAATCGTTGACGTTCCAGATCATCGACCACTTGTCCTCGTAATAGATGTTGTCGTCGCCGCCCTTGTCGTTCGGGTCGGACAGCTTCTTCCACGTGCCGTCGGCCTGTTTCTGCAGTGGCGCCCGCCGGATGGAATTCGTCGGGTCCGCGTATTGCAGCAGGAAATAGATCATGTCGCCCGACGTCACCGCCTTCAAGGTCGCCGTGGTTTCTCCGGTGCCGCCGAAGTTCGCTCCGCCGCCGAGCTTGACGCTCAACGGCTTCGCCGAGGCCCACACGGCGTCCGTTGCATTGCCGTCGAGCGCGGGGGCGGCAGCCGCCTTCGCCACGACGAGCGTGTTGGGCGGCGGCGGCGCGTCGACGGTCGTGCATGCCGCGAGCGACGCGGCGGCCAGCGCGATGGCGAGTCTGGTTCTGGTGTGCATCGTGACCTCTCAGAGTTGGAAGAAACGCATTCCCGGAACTGTCCGGCGGCGATATCGGCAGGCGATATCAGCGCTGCTGAAAAGCTAACCGGGGGGGCTCTCGGCGACATTGACCGGCGTCAAGCGGGCGACGACGTGGCCGCGCGGACCTTGATGCGCATCAATTCCGGCGCACATGGCGCGGTCAGGCGGCCGGCCGCGTTTGAACCCGCGATCCGGCGCGAGCGAGGAGGACCGGGAGGCTGGGGGGAGGGGCTCCCGGGAGTCACGATTCGAATTGCGCCGCCCTCTTCCGGCCGAGGGCGTTCGCCACTATATTCGCCGGGTGCCTTTCGCCTACTACGCCAAGCTCTCGCCGGCGCGCCAGCGCATCTACCGCAGGAGCGACGCGATCGAGACGCTCGCCCCGCCCGCGGGCGTGACCGTCGGACCGATCGTCGCGCGCGTCCGCGACGGCCTCGCCCGCGACGACAGGAGTGCCGTGCAGCGCGCATGCCAGGAGCTGGTCGATGCGCTGGCGGCCGGCTACCGCGTGCCGAAGATCCGCATCCGCGTGCTCGCGAAGCGGCCGTCGGGCGACTACGGCGAGCTGCACGGGCTCTACGAGCCCGAGGACGGCGCGACGGCCGCGCAGATCTCGGTCTGGATGCGCACGGCGGCGAAGAAGCAGGTCGTCGCGTTCAAGACTTTCCTGCGCACGCTGGTGCACGAGGTCTGCCATCACCTCGATTACGATCTCTTCAAGCTCGAGGAGACCTTTCACACCGAAGGCTTCTACAAGCGCGAGTCGACGCTGTCGGCAGCGCTGCTCGCGCAGGAGGCGGCGAGCGCCGTGCCGCAGGGAAGCCTGTTCTGATCGCGGCGGGCGCCCCTGTCAGGACCCGGCCAGGGCAAGCGCCGTCGCATTCCAGCCGCCGCCCAGCGCCTTGATCAGCCCGACGCTCGCGGTGAAGCGGCGCGCGAGGATGCCGAGCGCCGTGCGCTCGCTGTTGAGCGCGGCCGACTGCAGCACGACGACCGCGAGATAGGACGTCGTCCCGGCCTTGTACTGGTTGTTCGCGATCGCCGCCGATTCGCGCGCCGCCTTCACGGCGGCGTCCTGCAGGGCGGCCTCGCGCTCCAGGATCGACAGCGCGGCGAGGTTGTCCTCGACTTCCTGGAAGCCGGCGAGCACCGTCACGCGGTAGTTCGCCACCGTCTCGTCCCAGGCGGCGATCGCCTGCGCCTTCTGCGCCTGCCGCAATCCGGCGTCGAAGATCGCCTGCGCGATCGCCGGGCCGATCGACCAGTAGCGCGCGGGCAGCGTCAGCAGGCTCCCGATGGCGGAGCTTTGCGCGCCGCCCGTCGCGCCCAGCGACAGCGCCGGATAGAACGCGGCCTGCGCGACGCCGATTTCCGCATTGGCGCTCGCGGTGCGGCGCTCGGCCGCCGCGATGTCTGGGCGCCGCTCGAGGAGCTCCGACGGGACCGCGACCGGGATCTGCGGGAACACGGCGGCAAGCGGCTTCGGCGCGATGGAGAGCTCGGCCGGCGGCTTGCCGACCAGCACCGCGATCGCGTGCTCGAGCTGCGCGCGCTGGATCATCGCGTCCTGCTCCTGCGCGCGCGTCGACGCGAGCTGCGCTTCGGCCTGCGCGACGTCGCCGCGCGCGACGATTCCCGCCGCGTACTGGTTGCGGGTGAGCGTCAGCGACCGCTCGAATCCGGCCACCGTGTCGCGCAACAACGCGATCTCCGCGTCCTGCACGCGCAGCAGGAGGTAGTCCTGCGCGAGCAGCGCCTGCATCGAAAGCTGCGCGGCGGCGAGGTCGGCGGCGCTCGCCTGCGCCGACGCGTCGCTCGCCTCGATGCCGCGGCGGATCCGTCCCCACAGATCGATCTCCCACGACAGGTCGAATGCCGCGTTGTAGCTGTTGGTGACGCTCTGCGACGTCGTGGTGCCGGCGCGCGATGTGCGCAACGCCACCGCGTTGAGGTTGACGCCCGGGAAGAGTGCCGCGCGCGTCGCGTCGGTGGCCGCCTGCGCCGCGCGCAGGCGTGCCGCGGCCGCCTGGACCGTCTGGTTGGACACGTCGACCTCCGCGGCAAGGCGGTCGAGATCGGGGTCGGCGAAGGCTTCCCACCAGCGGCCGCGGGGCGCGTCGTCGCGGGGTTGCGCGACCTTCCAGCCCTGCGCCTCCCTGTACGCGCCGGGTGCCGGCGCCGCGGGCCGCACGTAGTCCGGCCCGGCCATGCAGCCGGCAAGGAGCGCGGCGGCGACCGCGGCGAGCACGCACCGCCGTGCGCGCCGAGCAATGGCGAGAGATTTCATGGCGTCGTTCGGACCTTCACCGGGCGGCCGCCAGCGGAAGCGCCGGATGTCCGCGGCGCGCCCGCGCGCGGTTCACCCACAGGCTGAACCGGTCGAGATACAGATAGACGACCGGCGTCGTGTACAGCGTCAGCAGCTGGCTGAAGAACAGGCCGCCGACGATCGCGATCCCCAGCGGACGCCGCATCTCGGCGCCGTCGCCCGCTCCCAGCGCGAGCGGCAGCGCACCCAGCATCGCCGCCATGGTCGTCATCAGGATCGGGCGGAAGCGCAGCAGGCACGCCTCGAAGATCGCATCGCGGGTCGAGAGCCCGCGCGTGCGCTCGGCGTCGAGTGCTACGTCGATCATCATGATCGCGTTCTTCTTCACGATCCCGATCAGCAGGATCACGCCGATGAACGCGATGATCGTGAAGTCGGTCCGGAAGGCCATCAGCGCGAGCAGCGCGCCGACGCCGGCCGAGGGCAGCGTCGACAGGATCGTGATCGGATGGACGTAGCTCTCGTAGAGCACGCCCAGCACGATGTAGAGCGTGACGAGCGCCGCGAGGATCAGCCAGGGCTGGCTCGCGAGCGACGCCTGGAACACCCGCGCGCTGCCCTGGAACGAGCCGCGCACGGTCGTCGGCACGCCGAGGCGCGCAAGCGCGTCCTCGACGGCGCGCGTCGCCTGCGACAGCGATGCGCCGGGGGCGAGATTGAACGATATCGTCGACGCCACGAACTGGCCCTGATGATTGACGCCGAGCGGCGTGCTGGTGGGGCCGAACGTCGCGAACGCCGACAGCGGCACCTGCGCGCCGGCCGGCGTGCTGACGTAGACCGATTTCAGCGCTTCCGGCGACTGCCAGTACTCCGGCGCCGCCTCCATCACCACGTGGTACTGGTTGAGCTGCGCGTAGATCGTCGACACCTGGCGCTGGCCGAAGAGGTCGTTCAGCGTGGTGTCGATCATTCTAGGCGTCACGCCGAGCCGCGCCGCGGCGTCGCGGTCGATCACGAGCGACGTCTGCAGCCCCTTGTCCTGCTGGTCGGTGTTGACGTCGGCCAGCTCCGGCAGCGCGCCCAGCGCCTGCCGGATCCTCGGCTCCCATGCGCGCAGCTCGGCGAGGTCGTCGGCCTGCAGCGTGAACTGGTACTGGGCGTTGCTCTGCCGGCCGCCGATCCGGATGTCCTGCACCGGCTGCAGGAAGAGGTTTGCGCCGGGCTCCTTCGAGAGCCTGCCGCGCAGCCGTGCGATCACCTGGTCCGCCGTCTCCCGGCGCTCGGCGACCGGCTTCAGCGCGACGAACATCATGCCCGAATTGCGCTGCGCGCCGCCGGTGAAGCCCACGACGTTCTCGACCGCGGGATCGCCGCCCACGATGGCCATGAAATCGGCGAGCTTCTGCCGCATCGCCTGGAAGGAGATGCTCTGGTCGGCCTGGATGCCGCCGACCAGCCGCCCCGTGTCCTGCTGCGGAAAGAAGCCCTTCGGGATGATCACGTACAGATAGACATTGAGGCAGACGGTCGCGAGCAGCACCAGCATCACGACGACGCCGTGCCGCAGCCCCCAGGCGAGGCTCCGGCGGTAGCCGCCCAGCATCGCCGCGTAGCCGCGCTCGATCCACGCGCCGACGCGGGTCGACCTGCGCTCCGCTGCCGGACGCAGCAGCCGCGCGCACATCATCGGCGTCGTCGTCAGCGACACCACGAGCGAGATCAGGATCGCGATCGACAGCGTGACCGCGAATTCGCGGAACAGGCGGCCGACGATCCCGCCCATCAGCAGGATCGGGATGAACACGGCGATCAGCGACAGGCTCATCGACAGCACGGTGAAGCCGACTTCGCGCGCCCCCTGCAACGCCGCCGGGAACGGCGCCATGCCCTTCTCGACGTGGCGCGCCGTGTTCTCGAGCACGACGATCGCGTCGTCGACGACGAAGCCCGTCGCGATCGTGAGCGCCATCAGCGTGAAATTGTTGATCGAGAAGCCGGCGAGGTACATCGCGCCGAAGGTGCCCACCAGCGAGACGGGCACGGCGACGCTGGGGATCAGCGTCGCGCGGACGTCGCGCAGGAACACGAAGACGACGAGGATCACGAGCACGACCGCGATCGTCAGCGCGCGCCCGACGTCGCGCAGCGACGCGCGGATCGTCGTCGTGCGTTCCATCGCCGGATCGAGGTCGATCGCGCTGGGGATCGACGCGCGCAGCGACGGAAGCATCGCCTTCACGCGGTCGACCGTCTCGATGATGTTCGCGTTGGGCTGGCGGTTGATGATCACGAGCACCGACGGCCGGCCGTTGGCCATCCCCGCGTTGCGCAGGTCCTGCACCGAATCGACGACGCTGCCGACGTCGGTGAGCAGCACCGGGCTGCCGTTGCGGTACGCGACGATCAGCGGCATGTATTCGGCGGCCGTCTTCGCCTGGTCGTTCGCGTGGATCTGCCAGTGGCGGTCGCCTTCCTCGACCGAGCCCTTCGGCCGGTTGGCGTTCGCCGCGGCGAGCGCAGCGCGCACGTCCTCGACGCCGACGCCGTACTTGTTGAGCGCCGGCGGGTTGAGCTCGACGCGCACGGCCGGCAGCGAGCTGCCGCCGACGCTCACCTGGCCCACGCCGGGAATCTGCGAGAGCTTCTGCGCGACGATGGTCGACGCGGCGTCGTACATCTGGCCCTGCGTCATCGTGTCCGACGTCAGCGTCAGGATCATGATCGGCGCGTCGGCCGGATTCACCTTGCGATAGGTCGGGTTGCTCGGCAATCCGCTGGGAAGGAGGCTGCGCGCGGCGTTGATCGCCGCCTGCACGTCGCGCGCGGCGCCGTCGATGTCGCGCGAGAGGTCGAACTGCAGCGTGATCCGGGTCGAGCCCAGCGCGCTCGACGACGTCATCTCCGTCACGCCGGCGATGCGGCCGAGCGAGCGCTCGAGCGGTGTCGCGACGGTCGCCGCCATCGTTTCCGGGCTCGCGCCGGGCAGCGATGCCTGCACCGAGATCGTCGGAAAGTCCACCTGCGGCAGCGGCGACACCGGCAGCAGGCGGAAGGCGAGGCCTCCGGCCAGCGCGATCCCGAGCGTCAGCAGCGTCGTCGCGACCGGGCGGTCGATGAACGGGGCGGACAGGTTCATCGTCGCGGTGCCGCCGGAGCCGGGGTCGCGTTCGTCGTTCCGCGACGGGTCGCCGCGCGGCGCGCCAGGCGGTCGAAGGCGAGATAGATCACCGGGGTCGTGAACAGCGTGAGCGCCTGCGAGAAGATCAGCCCGCCGACCATCGTGATGCCGAGCGGGTGCCGCAGCTCGGACCCTTCCCCCCAGCCGATCATCAGCGGCAGCGCGCCGAGAATCGCGGACATCGTCGTCATCATGATCGGGCGAAAGCGCAGCAGGCACGCCTGGAAGATCGCGTCGCGCGGCGCCATCCCGTCGTTGCGCTCGGCGTCGAGCGCGAAGTCGATCATCATGATGGCGTTCTTCTTCACGATGCCGATCAGCAGGATGATGCCGATGATCGCGATGATCGAGAGATCGTTGCCGGAGAGCATCAGCGCGAGCAGCGCGCCCACGCCCGCCGACGGCAGCGTCGACAGGATCGTGATCGGGTGGATGAAGCTCTCGTAGAGGACGCCGAGCACGATGTACATGGTGACGATCGCCGCCAGGATCAGCCACAGCTCGTTGGCGAGAGACGCGCGGAACGCGAGCGCCGCGCCCTGGAAGTTGATCTGCACGCTTGGCGGCAGGCCGAGCTCCGCCTTCGCCGACTCGATCGCCTTGACGGCGTCGCCCAGCGACGCGCCGGGCGCCAGGTTGAACGAGATCGTCGCGGCGGGAAACTGGCCGATGTGGTTGATCGCCAGCGATCCCGGCCGCTCGATGACCTTGGCGATCGAGCTCAACGGCACCTGCTGCGGCGGCTGGCCGGCGACCGCGGACGTCACGTAGAGATCGTCGAGCGCCCCCGGGCCGCGCTGGAAGTCCGGCTTCACCTCTAGCACGACGCGGTACTGGTTCGACTGCGTGAAGATCGTCGACACCAGCCGCTGGCCGAACGCGTTGTACAGCGCGTTGTCGATCGCGGCGGGCGTGATCCCGAGGCGGCTCGCGGTCGCGCGGTCGAACTCGACGTAGGCCTGAAGGCCGCCGTCGGACAGGTCGCTCGCGACGTCGGAGAGCTGCGGCAGCGCCTTCAGCCGGTCGACGAGCCGGTGCACCCAGACGGCGAGCTCGGCGGCGTCGACGTCCTCGACGGTGAACTGGTATTGCGTTCGGCTGACGCGGGCCTCGATCGTGAGGTCCTGCACCGGCTGCATGTAGAGCGCGATGCCGTCGACGCCGGCGAGCTTCGCCTGCAGGCGCCGGATCACGTCGGTCGCGCTCGCGCCGCGCTCCCCCCGCGGCTTCAGGTTGATCAGCATCCGCCCGCTGTTGAGCGTCGCGTTGGCGCCGTCGACGCCGATGAACGACGTCAGGCTGGCGACGGCGGGATCCTCCAGCACGACTTTCGCCAGCGCCTGCTGGCGCGTCGCCATCGCGGCGAAGGAAATCGTCTGCGGCGCTTCCGAGATGCCCTGGATCGCCCCGGTGTCCTGGATCGGGAAGAACCCTTTCGGGATCACGACGTAGAGCACGACGGTCAGCGCCAGCGTCAGCACGGCGACGACGAGCGTCGCGCGCTGCCGGTCGAGCACCCAGTTCAGCATCCGGCCGTATCCGGCGATCGTGCGCTCGAAGACGCCGCCGCTCCAGCGATAGAAGCGGCCCTGCTGCTCCGGCGGCGTGTGGCGCAGCAGCTTCGCGCACATCATCGGCGTCAGCGTCAGCGACACCACCGCGGAGATCAGGATCGACACCGCGAGCGTGATCGCGAATTCTCGGAACAGCCGTCCGACGACGTCGCCCATGAACAGCAGCGGAATCAGCACGGCGATCAGCGAGAACGTCAGCGAGATGATCGTGAATGCGATCTGCTGCGTTCCCTTGAGCGCCGCCTCCAGCGGCGAGTCGCCCGCCTCGATGTAGCGGGCG
>Ga0209048_10004974_pt1 | contig 12620 bp, 12 predicted proteins | sample FrelakmetCRP12CR_FD_187146 | JGI IMG/M metagenome (GOLD analysis project Ga0209048, IMG submission 187146) | Freshwater lake sediment microbial communities from the University of Notre Dame, USA, for methane emissions studies - CRP12 CR (SPAdes)... | ecosystem: Environmental > Aquatic >... | reverse complement strand
TACTTCCACGAGTTCGTCTTCCTTGATGAACTCGAGTGACTGTTCAAGAGACAGCAGCCGGTGGGGCACAAGCCGAAGCGCTTCGTCAGCGCCCGAAGCGCGCATGTTCGTGAGCTTCTTTTCCTTGATCACGTTCACGTCCATGTCGGTCTCGCGTGAGTTTTCGCCCACGATCATACCTTCATACACCGCCGTGCTTTCATTGATGAAGAGCTCTCCGCGCGGCTGGATGTGATAGAGTGCATAGGTCGTGGTCTTGCCTGCACGGTCGGCCACGAGTGCGCCGGTGGAGCGCTTGGCGATCGGTCCCTGCCAGGGCTCGTATCCGTCAAAAAGGTGGTTCAAGAGGCCGGTGCCGCGTGTATCGGTTAGAAATTCCGACCGGAAGCCGATGAGGCCGCGCGCGGGGATGCGGAACTCGAGTCTGACCCGTCCATGCCCGTTGTTCGCCATCTTGGTCATGCGGCCTTTGCGGGAGCCGAGCTTCTGGGTCACCACGCCGATGAACTCGTCAGGACAATCGATGACCAGGTTTTCCATAGGCTCGAACGTCTTTCCGTCGCGGATCTTTGTAATGGTCTCGGGCTGGGAGACAGAAAGCTCGTAGCCTTCCCGCCTCATCATCTCGATCAGGATCGCAAGCTGAAGTTCGCCGCGTCCCAGGACCTTGAAGCTGTCGGTGGCATCGCCCGGTTCGACCTTGATCGCCACGTTGTACAGGAGTTCCTTCTCGAGCCGCTCCTTCAAATGGCGAGAGGTGACGAACTTGCCTTCCTTGCCGGCAAAGGGTGAATTGTTGATCGAAAAGATCATCGAGATCGTGGGCTCATCCACGGCAATGCGCGGCAGGGGTTTCGGATTGTCCGGGTCAGTGATGGTGTCGCCGATGTTCACGCCTTCAATACCGGCCAGGGCCACAATGTCGCCGACGGTGGCGCTGGGCGTGTCCACGCGTTTCAGGCCCTCAAAGGAAAACAGCGAGGTGATCTTGGTCTTGACCATAGCGCCGTTCTGAGTGATCACGCCGATGGGCTCGCCCACCCGCGCGGTTCCGCCGAATATCTTGCCGATTGCAAGACGTCCGACATAATCGTTATAAATGATGTTCATGACCAGGAGCTGGAGTGGCGCGGCCTCGTCGCCCTCCGCCTGCGGAACGGTGTTCATGATCAGATCAAAGAGCGGCTTGAGGTTCTTGCCTTCATCCTCCATCTTCAGTTTGGCGATGCCATCCCGTGCGTTGGTGTACACAATGGGGAAGTCGAGCTGGGCATCATTTGCGTCGAGGTCGATGAACAGGTCGTAGACCTCATCCACCACTTCGGCGATCCGGGCGTCGGGACGGTCTATCTTATTGATGACGAGGATCGGCGGCAACCCGAGCTCGAGTGCCTTCTTGAGCACGAAGCGGGTCTGGGGCAACGGCCCTTCCGAGGCGTCCACGAGCAGCAGAACGCCATCCACCATCTTGAGGGTGCGCTCCACTTCGCCGCCGAAGTCCGCGTGGCCCGGGGTGTCCACGATATTGATCTTCACGCCGTTGTAATGCAGGGACGTGTTCTTGGCCATGATGGTGATCCCTCGCTCGCGCTCGAGGTCGATGTTGTCCATCACCCGTTCCTGGACGCGTTCATTGTCGCGGAAGGTGCCGCTCTGGCGCAGGAGCGTGTCCACGAGGGTCGTCTTGCCGTGGTCAACGTGGGCGATGATGGCGATGTTGCGAAGGTCTGTTCTTTTTATCATTTCTTTTATCCTTTTTTATCCCGGGAGAGATAACTGCTGACTCCTGCCGGCGATTGACATAATACATTTATAGATTGCGGTATAACGCCACAATCTGATATCGTTAGTGAACTTGTTCTCTAACGGGGTTTACCACGATGAGCACACCCTGCACTCGCGATGCCACGCCCTGCATTCGCGGTGCCACTCATAAACGCTGGGTGCAGGCTCGTGAACGCTGGGCGCAGGCGAAGTACACGAAGAAGTTCTTGGTGACGGGATTTTTCGTGGAACGCAGTTTGGGTTCTTTTCAAGCTGGGCATAATACCTTGACAGGACCCGGCTTGTCAATGGAATAATAAGTTTTTTAATGAGGTACAAACTGCTGAACCGTATAATTCGTCAAAGAAGCAATCGAGGCATGATGTAATAATGGACAAATTGTGTATAATATTATCATCACGACATCCTTCTGAAGGAGGCACGTTATGGATGCGGCGACAGCGCGCATGCTTTCATCGATCGTAACACTGAACATGCTGATCATCGGATGTACCGGGGCGCGACCGGCCAGCCTTGGGATCAAAGACGGCAAACTTGCGCCGTGTCCCTCCACCCCCAACTGCGTGTCGAGCCAGAGCACTGACCGCGAACATGCTGTCGAGCCGCTATCGTTCCCGGGGACGGTCGCCGAGGCGCACGCCGGGATCAAGAAGATCATTCTGAGCATGAAGCGGTCCCGCATTATCACTGAGACGGACAGCTATATCCACGCTGAATTCACGAGCGCGGTCTTCCGGTTCGTCGATGATGTCGAGTTCCAGTTCGACGAAAGCACGAAGGTCATTCATGTGCGGTCGGCATCCCGTCTCGGGAGTTCCGATCTCGGCGTGAACCGGAAACGGGTTGAGGATATCCGGGCGCGATGGAAGGCGTCGGAGAAGTGAGCAGATGATGAACCGTATGCCCGAACTCTCGATCATCATTCCCGTATTGAGCGAGACTGAAAGCTTCAGCGAGATCATTAAGCATATCCGTGACCAGAATGCCGATGGAACTGCAGAGATCATCGTGGTCGACGGCGATCCACGGGGGAGCACGATCAGTGCGATCAAAAGTGAGGGCGTCCTTACTGCGGTCGCTGAAAAGGGCCGGGCCAGGCAGATGAACCACGGAGCAGCGCTCGCAACCGGGGATGTACTTCTGTTTCTCCATGCTGACACGCTCCTGCCACCGAACGCATTCGCTTTGATCCGGTCAACAATGAATGACAAACGTTTTGTTGGCGGCGCATTCGATCTTGGGTTCAATACGAAACGAACAATATTTAGGATTGCCGAGTTGTATGTCTTTCTCCGGACACGACTGACAAAGATCCCGTTCGGCGACCAGGCCCTTTTCATCCGGCGTGATTTTTTTGAGAAGCTCGGCGGATACCAGGATATTCCGATCATGGAAGATGTGGAATTAATGAAGCGCATCAGGCATCAGGCACACAATATCCGTATCATACCGGTAAAAGTAAGCACCTCGGTGCGTCGGTACGAACGGGAAGGCATCCTGTACTGTACACTGAGGAACTGGTTGCTGCAGATCTCGTATGGGCTGGGCGTGTCGCCTGAACGACTGGTGCAATGGTATAAATCGTAATAGGGGGGCAGCCGCGAATTTGCTCGTAGAACAGGTATGAAAAAAATCCTTATGAATATCAAATCATGGTCACTTGTATTTCTGCTGCTGTTGTTCCTTATTGCAAGTCCCCGCGCACAGGAGAAAGCTGTTTTTTTCCACGAGGATTTTGCCACCCTGGACACCTGGAAGCCCTTTTATTTTCCAAAGATCAAAAAGCACACGGTTTATACGATTCAAAAAGACGGTGAACGCCATTATCTGAAGGCGGAAAGCAATGCCTCGGCCTCGGCGATCGTGTATAAAGATTCATTCAATGTGAACGACCATCCCCGCGTACAATGGCGATGGAAGGTGAACAATGTCTATGTCAAGGGTGACGCCAGGATAAAGTCAGGGGACGATTACCCGCTGCGCGTATATGTTATGTTCGAGTACGATCCGGACAAAGCGGGGACGTTCGAAAAAATGAAATACGGGATCGCGAAGAAGATGTACGGTGAGTATCCGCCCCAGAGCAGTCTGAGCTACGTCTGGGCAAGCAAGGAAGAGCCGGAATCGATCATCGTCAGCCCCTACACGGACCGGGCGATGATGGTCCTCCTGCAGATGGGTGCGAAGAACGTGGGCACGTGGCAGGACCAGGAGGTCAATATTGTGGATGACTATCAGAAGGCCTTCGGAAGTAAACCGCCGATTCGCGCGCGGATCGCGATCATGAATGATTCCGACAATACCGGTGAAAGTTCGACTTCCTATATGGAATACATTGAGGTCTTCCGATAGATGCGATGAACGACAAACGCGGTGTTATCTTATTCGTTAAGCTGCCAGAAAAAGGCAAGGTGAAATCCCGTCTTGCGCAAAGCATGGATGAAGGCCTCGTTCTGCGTCTTTATGAGAACATGGTGCTGGATACGATCGACATGCTGACAAGAGGACGTTTCCCGTTTCGGATTTGCTTCACTCCGGCTGGTGCGCGTGATCGCATAATAGAATGGCTGGGGCAGGGGTATTACTCATTCCCCCAGGCCGGCGATGACCTTGGTGACCGGATGGAAAAGGCTTTTGCACGTGTTTTTTCCGAGGACGTGGAAGTTGCACTTCTGATCGGGAGCGATATCCCGGGATTGACCGCCAAGATTATAGATGAAGCGTTTACCGCGCTCCTGACGGACGACGTGGTCATCGGTCCGGCAGTCGACGGCGGCTATTACCTGATCGGTTTTAGAAAAAAATCATTTGAGCCGGGTATATTTCATGACATGGCATGGAGCACGAGGACCGTTTTTCGCGAGACCATGGACAAGCTGTACGACGCATCATTGAAGATCCATGTCTTGCCGGAATTGACCGATGTTGATACAATGGATAACCTGAAGACCCTGTTGTCTCAGGTCAAGGGCCCGACATCGGAATCATCGAGGACGCGGTCCTTTCTCGAACAGCATCGGAAAAGCATTTTGAAATAGAGAAATACCATGGACACCAAACCGATCATTATCATACCAATCCTGGCCCTAATTTTTACGCTGGAAGGATTCATTCCTCATATGCAGGGACGAAGGCTGAGGATCAGGCATGGATTGCCTCACGTATTGACCGCGGTCCTGAACGGCCTCCTGACACGGCTTTTTCTCGCCGGGATCACGATACAGGTGACCTGCTGGGCACAGGAGCATTCGCTGGGGCTCGTGCGGATGGTGCAACTTCCTGGCGCAGTACGCATGATCATTGTGTTCCTTCTTTTCGATATCTGGATGTACTACTGGCACATGGCGAACCACCGGTTCTCCTTTTTCTGGCGGTTCCATCGGGCGCACCACGCGGACATCGAGATGGACACGACAACGGCGCTCCGTTTCCATCCCGGAGAACTGATCCTCTCCTCATTCATTCGGCTTCCCGCTCTTATCCTGATCGGTATGAGCTTTGGTGAGCTGGTGCTCTTTGAGGTCATACTGAACATTTCGACCCTGTTCCATCACAGCAATCTCGCCCTGCCGGAGACAGGGGACCGCTTGCTCCGTGTTGTCATCGCAACGCCGAACATGCACCGGGTTCACCACTCCGTGGAGCGCGATGAGACAAACTCGAACTATACCAGCATTCTTTCGCTGTGGGACCGGCTTGGCGGCACGTTCAGGATGCGGGAGGATACACGAACCATTACGCCGGGTCTGCCGTCCTTCAGGGAAGCAAAGTATCAGCGTTTGTGGGGTTTTCTGATCACGCCGTTCCAATAACAGCTTTATGCAAGGAATCCGATAACGGTGCTGACGTTCAGGTGGCCATGAACCGAGAAAATAAAAAGATCGCCGAGATCATTCGGAGGCTTAAAAAAGAGTATACCGGAACGCCTCAGACCGTGCTCCGTTTCTCCACGCCGTTTGAACTGCTGGTAGCCACGATCCTCTCAGCCCAGACAACGGATGTGCTCGTGAACAAGGTGACCAAGGACCTTTTTAAAAAATATCGCTCAGTACAGGATGTTGCGAACACCACCCCGGAGGAGCTCGCCAAGGACATCCGTTCCGTGAATTTCTTCAACACGAAGGCGAAGAACATCAATAAAACCTCACAGGTGCTTATCGAAAAATTCGGAGGCAAGGTCCCGCAGACCATGGAAGAGCTCGTATCACTGCCGGGTGTGGCGCGAAAAACGGCCAACATCGTGCTCTCGAGCGCCTTTGGTCTCAATGAAGGGATCGCGGTGGACACGCACGTGAAGCGACTTGCCTATCGCCTCGGTCTGACGAAGCACGATGACCCGGTGAAGATCGAGAAAGACCTGCTTGCTGTCACGCCCCAAAAGGAATGGGGGCATTTGTCGCACCTGCTGATATTCCACGGCAGAAAGGTCTGCCAGGCGAAAAAGGCCGACCATGCGGCATGTGTCCTTGTCGACCTGTGCCCGTCGAAGAAGATATGATCTCTGAGAGAGAGGGGCTTCCCCGGCGATATATTCTGTTGTTTTCAACCGGCCTTCTATGATAAAATAACGCATTCATTAGACAGATAGCGCCCTCGTTATTATACATTCCTCCTTCCTCGATACGATTTCCCTGCAGAGAGGAGCATTCGGTATGCAGTACTTCTCCGGACGATTGTCATCCTGGCTGGTTCTTGCTGGAAGTGCGCTTCTGCTCATGGGAGCGGACAGCCTGGTAACCAGCAGCGGCACCAGCAGCATCACCAGCGGTGTTATCAGCGATCTGACGAACACCCCCATCAGCCGGGCGACAGGCAGCATAACGACCAGAACGACGAACAGTCTGGCAAGCAGCGTCAGCAGCAGCGCCACGGTCAGCGCGATCAGCAGAGTAGTGGCAGCTCCGATCGTCCTTTCTCTTTCAGAGGAGGAACTCGCCCATACCGTCAAGTTCGACCGGAAGGTCCTCCTCATAGCAAAGGGAGAGCAACAACACCACATCGGCAGGCTGATCGGCTTCAATGAGGAGGGCTACCAAATCATTGCTCCCGGCGTCGTTGTTTCCGTGCCGGAGGACAAATCCAACCACATCCTTGCCTCGCTCCGGCAGAGGCTTTACCCGCTCAAGTACATGGCGTTTGTGGTGGAGATGAATGAGGGGCTGAGGATCGACAAGATCGGGATCATCAAGGGTACGGACCCTTACGATATCCTTCGGATCATGCAGACCAATGGTAATGATTTCGATATTTCAAATGAGGATGTGATCGACCGGCTGAAGGAGTGGGAAACTCATTTTGCTTTTGATATCATCGGTTCCGGCAACGATTGGGTGGAGATCGAGTTCAAGACGTTGCCGAAAGACCTGGACGATTTTGCGGGGGAAGTATATGACTTTTGTCCGGATGCCGTGGACCAGGGGCCGGGAAGCACTTTTGAACTTGCGAAAGAAATTCATAAGACGAAGAAACTGTTCTTGTGGTGGGATTGACGCATCAGTGCCGGGAGGATTTTTCTAGGTCCGTTGAAAATAAAAAAGCAGGCGGTTTATGCCGCCTGCTTGAAGCTCAATCTACTGTCAATAAAGCTTTTCTCCGCTCTGTATAATGAATTAGCGGTATAGGTGAACTACTTTGTTGCCGGTGCTGCCGGTGCTGCTGCCGGTGCTGCTGCTTCTTTTGGTGCCTTCTTCTTTTCCTTCTTTGCCTTCTTGTCAGCCTTCTTTTTTGCCTTCTTCTCAGCCTTGGTCGGGGCCTTCTCTGGGGCTGCTGCTGCGGGTGCTGCCGGTGCTGCTGCCGGTGCCTTCTCCTCTGCGAATGCTACGCCGAGGGTAAGGGCAAATGCCATTGCTGTGAAAAGCGCGATGATCTTTTTCATTAGATATTCACCTCCTTTCCTGAATTGATATGACTCTTAATTTAACAGAATCAAAAAACAATGTCAAGAGTAATCGGGCTTCCAGCTTTGTTCCCATAACCCTTTGATATACTATGCAGCCTTGCCTCAGTATGATGATAATCTACATTAAAGGAACAGGAGCGCAGGGTATAAGCATGTTAATCATACATATTGTTAATCAATATGTTATGTGTGCATATATCGGGATCAACAGCCGAGTCCTTTCTTGACAAACCGGGATTATTCAGTTAGATTCATTTATTCTTATCACGAAGTGTACCTCACATGAAATAAGTTCCCCTGGCATTTACGCGTGCATTTCTTTCTTTGACGATGGTGATCGCAAATGCCAAGAGATTTCAGTGTCAGGGATTCGGATGTACTAAATGACTTCGCATGGATAGAACACCCTTCAGGAAACTCAAAGGTCTCAGGGTATATGTGCTCGGCGGCTTGCTTGCGATTATCACCCTCATTCACTACCTTGTGGGTGGCGCCCGGGCAGGTTTGCTGCACAGCCTTCTCGGGCATATGTATATCATGCCGATCATCCTCGGGGCCTATTGGTATGGCATCAAGGGTGGGGTTAGTGTTTCCATCGCTTCTGCGATCCTGTTCTCACCGCACCTGTTTCTGCACTGGCATGACCCCTTTCTGGATGTCTACAACTACGTGGAGCTGTTCCTCTTTCTGCTGATCGGCGGCGTCACAGGAGTGTTGAGCCAAATGGAGCGAAACCAGCGCATGCGCTATGAAGGAGCTCTCCTGCGGCTCGATGAGTCCCACCGCAAGCTTCGGGAGCAGACGGACATTCTATTCCAGACCGAGGAACAGCTGAGGCGCGCAGATCGTTTGTCCGCTCTCGGAGAACTGTCCGCCGGGATGGCCCATGAGATCCGGAATCCGCTGGGCGCCATCAAGGGCGCGGTTGAGATCCTGAAGGACGATTACCAGCCAGAGGATGCCAGGTATGAGTTCATACAGATATTGCTGAAAGAAACGGACCGGCTGAACCATATCGTGCAGGAGTTCCTCGGGTTTGCGCGGCCCAAGCAGCCCGATTTTCAGCAGGCTGATCTGAACGAGGCCATCGAGTCCGTGCTCACGCTCACGGCGCAGGAAGCGAAGAAGGCCGGTGTGAAAATTGAAAAACGGCTCGATCCCACAATCGGGAAGCGCAGCCTCGATGTCGGCCTGCTCCGGCAGGCGTTCCTGAACCTGGTCTTGAATGCGATCCAGGCCATGGACAACGGCGGCGTCCTGACCATCGTGAGCAGGCTTCAGGGAGATGCTGTCGAGATAACGATCGCTGACACGGGAGCGGGGATCAATGAAGAGAACAGGAAAAAGCTCTTCAGCCCTTTTTTTACTACCAAAAAGAACGGCACGGGTCTCGGCCTCGCGATCACCTACCGGATCATCGAGAACCACCGCGGGACGATCAATGTGGCGAGCGAACCGGGCAAGGGCTCGACGTTTATGGTGAAGATCCCGGTCGCTTAAAACATTCTATTGCAAAGGTACCCCCGACAGGGTCATCCGAGGGCAGACTCGGACACGATGAGTTGATCGGGAGAATAAAGAAGTCTCAGTTTTTTAGTGCCGTGTTGTTATCAAGGTAAATAGGTCCTTCTTATGAAAAAATCTTCGATTCTTCTTATAGACGATGACGATAGCCTGCGCAGGGTCATGGAGTTCAGCCTGACCGAGGCGGGACACACGGTCCGGACCGCGGCAAACGGCGAGGACGGGCTGCGCTTGTTCGATAAAGAACCCTTTGATGCGGTGATCACCGATATTACGATGCCGGGGATGAGCGGAATGGATGTCCTCGCGAAGGTCCGCCAGCGTGACGCCCACATCCCCGTGATCGTCATCACGGCATACGGCACGATCGAGAGCGCTGTGGAGGCCATGAAGCAGGGGGCCTTCGATTACGTCACCAAGCCGGTGAGCCGCGATGAACTCCGGCTTACGCTCGAGAAGGCCATCAGGATGCGGCGACTCGAGAAGGAGAACGTGGAACTCCGGGCCGAGGTTACAGACCGTTATCGCTTCGAGAGCATCATCGGCAGCAGCGAGAAGATGAAGGAAGTCCTGGACCTGGCGGGGCGCGTGGCCGCAAGCGATGCGAGTCTGCTGATCACGGGTGAGAGCGGTACGGGCAAGGAACTGCTTGCCAAGGGTGTGCATTTCAACAGCCAGCGGGCTGATGGACCTTTTGTTGCCGTGAACTGCGCGGCAATCCCCGATTCCCTGATTGAAAGCGAGCTCTTTGGCCATGTGAGAGGCGCCTTCACCGGGGCCGTGAAGGACAAGGAAGGGAAATTCGAGCTCGCCGACGGAGGCACACTGTTCCTCGACGAGATCGGCGACCTGCGCATCGACCTGCAGGCCAAGATCCTGCGGGCGCTGCAGGAACGGGAGGTCGACCGCGTCGGCGGTGGAAAACCCGTTTCCGTGGATGTACGTGTGATCGCGGCGACGAACAAGGACATCGAGCGGGCGGTGAAGGAGGGCGCCTTTCGAGAGGACCTGTACTATCGCTTGAACGTTATCACCCTCTTCATCCCGCCGCTGCGCGAGCGGAAGGAAGACATCCCCTTGCTGGCCAGCCATTTTTTAAAAAAGTTCAATAAGGATGTCGATGTCCGTGTTGATGCCGGAGCGCTCTCGCTGCTCACGGCGTACGGCTGGCCCGGCAATGTACGCGAGCTTGAGAACGTGATCGAACGAGCATCGGTGTTAAAGCGGGGTGCGCTCATAACGCTGGATGAGTTGCCGGAGAAGCTGAAGAAGGAAAAACCGGGTGTGGAGGACATTATCCTTAATTTGCCGGAACAGGGGATATCGCTTGAGGACCTGGAAAAAAGCCTTATCATCAAAGCGCTTGATAAGCACAAGGGGAACCAGACCCGTGCCGCTGAATATCTCGGGATCACCCGGCCGACGCTCATCTACCGGATGGAAAAATTCGGACTTAAATAAACGATACTGGATGCTTAAAAAACTTTTCCGAACCGCCGGATTCGTGTATTATGTTTTCGCACCATGAGTAATGCTTATTATCTAAGGGGGAATATATGGCAGTTTCAACACTCAAGATCCAGGGCATGACCTGCAATCACTGCGTGATGCGGGTGGCAAAGGCGCTCAAGGCGCTTCCCGGCGTGCAGGACGCCCGGGTAGAACTGCAGAAAGGCGAGGCTGTGGTGACCTATGACGATGCCCAGATCACGCCGGAAAAGCTTTCCTTTGCCGTGGTAGATGCGGGGTATAAAGTCGTTTAGGGACTTCAGAAACGTTTTTCATGTTTTTACGGGCGACCGGCCTGGACAGGCCGGCACTGCAGGGGATCAACGACGTCGAAGCGGGGTAAATGTTCTTTCCGTGTGACAGGAATGTGAGTCTTACGTTGACCGAGGCGATAGATGGATGAATATACCCGGTGGAAAATCATAATCGCAAAAAGGTTCAGACAGCAGCTTCCTCTGGATATTGAATACTGTTCGCCGATCTCCATTCGAGCCATGCTCCTCGATGTTTGCACGCCCGCTCATATCCTGGACCGTATTGCCCAGGCTTATTGCGATGATGAGGAGGTGATGCGCGATCTTGTCCGCTGTCCGAACCTGGACGAGAACACGCTCGCTTTCATTGCCCTGACATCCTCTGATGAGATCAAAAGCTTCATTGCGAGCACTCGCGTCATGGAGGTGGTGTTTGGGGACGCCGCATCGGAAGAAAAGACAGAACAGGTGCCGAAAAAGAAAAAACTGAATGTAACGCAGCAGATCCAGCGAATGAATATGTCGCAGAAAATAAAACTATCCATGTCCGGCGCCAAGGAAGCACGCGGTTTGCTGATCCGGGAGGCGAGCAAGATAATCGCGCTTGGGGTGCTGGCAAATCCGAGGATCACCCTCGGAGAGATCGAGTTCTTCGCCAAGTCAACGAACCTGAGCGAGGATGTCATCCGCAAGATCGGGACCAACACCGAATGGACGAGAAAACCTGCGATCGCCTCAGCTCTCGTGAGCAATCCCAAGACCCCGATCGGCATCTCGCTCGGGTTTATCCCGCGAATGTCGATTCGGGAACTCGGCGTTCTCGAAACGAGCCGTAATATCCCTGAGGCCGTGCGGTCCGCGGCGAGGAACATGCTTATCAAGAAAAAGACGGGCAAGGCATAGCCGATTTAATTCTTCCTCGCGAAGCGCCGGAGTACCCTCTGTTTCACGAACCCTCGACATGGAGAAGTGAACTTAGCATGAAACGTTCTTTTTTTCTCATGATGTTGGCACTATTGCTTTTCATCGGGTGTGCGAGGGCCAGGACTGTCCAAAAAACAGAGACGATCATGGGCACGGAAGTCACGATCACCGTTACGGCGCCTTCGACCGATGTGGGCGAAGCTGCCATTGACGCGGGGATGGCGGAGCTGCGACGGCTCGATGCCATGATGTCGCTCTACAAGGATACGAGCGAGATCACGAAGGTGAACCTTGCCGCGGGGAAGGGTCCGGTAAAAGTGTCGCCGGAGATGATCGAGGTCGTTGAACAGGCCGGAGAGATCTCAAGGCTGTCTGGCGGCGTCTTTGATGTGACCATCGGGCCTCTCGTCGTTCTGTGGCAGATGCGGCTCAAGGAAGGGAAGGTCCCGACGGAAGCGGAAATCGCGAAGATCAAACCTCTGGTGAACTATAGACAGATCGCGATTGATAAGGCGGCCTCGACGATCTTTCTGAAAAAGCCCGGCATGATCATGGACTTCGGCGGCATGAAGGGATACACGGCGGACCGGGTCGCAGAACTCTTCAGAAAACGGGGCATTACAAACGCCATTATTGCGGTGGCCGGCGATATCTGGGTGTTGGGGCGCCGGGAGGACGGTTCACCCTGGAGGATCGGGGTGCAGCATCCGCGCGAGCATGATAAG
>Ga0209048_10004973_pt1 | contig 12621 bp, 5 predicted proteins | sample FrelakmetCRP12CR_FD_187146 | JGI IMG/M metagenome (GOLD analysis project Ga0209048, IMG submission 187146) | Freshwater lake sediment microbial communities from the University of Notre Dame, USA, for methane emissions studies - CRP12 CR (SPAdes)... | ecosystem: Environmental > Aquatic >... | reverse complement strand
CGCTTCCGGGGGGTTGAAGGTCACGTTCTTGGAGGAAGTTGAGACTAGCGATGACAACGAATCACAACCCACTACCAATACGAGAGATATCTTCGCAGCGGGCGACGATTTTTCGCTGGTTGTCTGCAACGATCAGTTTACGGTCGATATAGAGCGCATCCCGGAATCGAGCTCTTCAACGGCAGGAACCACAGATCCCAAAGAGTTGAAACTTGCCCAGAAGAGAGCCGATGCCGTAAAGGCGTACCTGATGACACAGGGAATCAGTGCAAACAGATTATCATCGGTCCCGGTGGCGGTTCTGCAGCAACTCGGCACGCTGATTCGAAATGGTCCTGAACCCGCAGCGCTTATACGCCCATTCTTCTACCAGGATGCTCATCACGCCTTCTTCGTCGACGCGGCTCTGACCGAAACCACCATCGACAGATGGGAGGAGTGGGTGATCAGCACTCCGTTGAGCGATGGCAGTCTCGAGGAAAGGCAATGGAACGACATTCCGGTCACTCCTGAAGTGCCGCTCCATGGGCCGCCGATCCCCATCGATCCTAGTGCGCGGTTTGGGATTCAGTCAAAAATCGACTGGGTGACAGACCCTGCCACGGTGCTGCAGTTCGATAGTGGGCTGATCGGACGGGGCGGCGGACTCCAGTTCCTTGGATCTGCCGCGGCGGCACCGGGACTGGGGACCGACCTCGGTGCGAACCCTGCCAACCAGGGCGGCGCCGCTGTCGTGCTACCGTCGGCCACCGGCGCGCGCGATGCGGGTGCCGTCGCTATTCCCCTCAGCCGGTTGAACGTGATCGGCGGCGGGGGACTCGCCGGATCCGCGCGGACCAAGCTGAACGTCGCCCGATCTCCAGCTCTGAGCAATCGTTGAGTTGACGCGCGAGGTTTCGTAATGGCGAATCAAATGTCCGCGAGATTTCACGGCTACTACGACGCGAATGTTCTCTCCGACCGGGTGCTGGGATTCGTTCCCGGCCCGATCACGACGACGGTCCGCAAGCACTTCACCACCCAGCAGTGGAAGCCCAGCTACCAATTGTACCCCCACTTCCATCCGTATGTGACCGAGCTTGTCAAGCGCTTGGTCGAGAACTCCATTCCTGGTTTACAGGCCGCGGATACCGACTACTCCGAGAACGCTGACGGAACGTGGGCAGCGCTGCCGGGCAGCACAGTGGCCGAGCTTACTGCAGATATCAAGGTGACGCCTACCCGAGGGGTGGAGCGCACCATCACGGGCGGCGCGCGCGTGACGTTGCCTGACGGCACCGCCGTCACGGTGAATGGGGGCAGCCAAGCGACGCTTCCAGGCACCATTGTGGTGGCTCCCCCAGGAGGCATGCGCGTAACTGTCGGAGGCACGGCGCAGACAATATCGTTTGGAGCGCCGGTCGTTCTCGTCAATGACGCACCGGTGATCCTCTCCGATGGCACAGCGATCACGCTTCCGAGTGGGACATCCCTGCTGCTGGTGAGCTGCAAGCCCAAGCCGACGCTGTACGCGCCGATCTTCTCTGACACGAGCTATGCCCCGTCCGAATTGGTCAACCAGCCGTATCCCGTAGGAGATCTCGATTTCAGCAGCGGCGGCGCGTACTCGGTGTACAATTGGGAACTGTTCTACCACGTGCCAATCACCGTCGCCATTCATCTGAGCCAGAACCAGCGTTTCGAGGAGGCGCAGCGCTGGCTCCACTACATTTTCGATCCCACCGACGCTAGCGAGGGACCAACCCCGGAGCGCTTCTGGAAGGTCAGGCCATTCCAGTACACCGACGTCAAGCGAATCGAAGAAATCCTGGTCAACCTGTCGACCGGCGCTGACCCAGTGCTCCGGCAAGACACAGTCAACAGTATCGGTGCATGGAAGGACGCGCCGTTCCGTCCACACGCAGTCGCGCGCTACCGGCAGACGGCATACATGTTCAAGACGGTCATGGCGTACTTGGACAACCTCGTTGCCTGGGGGGATTCGCTCTTCCGGCAGGACACTGGCGAGAGCATCAACGAAGCCACCCAGCTGTACGTGCTGGCCGCCAACATCCTCGGACCGCGCCCCCAAGCCGTGCCTAAGAAGGGCTCGGTGCGCCCGCAAACGTACGCCAATCTCAAGAAGGATTTGGACGAGTTCGGCAATGCCTTGGTGGATTTGGAACCCGATGTCGCCTTCGACCTCGCCCCGCATCCAAGCGCGGCAGGGGATGCAGATCGCTTCGCCATCCTGCGCAGTCTTGGAAAAACGCTCTATTTTTGCGTGCCGCGCAACGATAATCTCCTAGCATACTGGGATACAGTCAGTGACCGCTTATTTAAGATCCGAAACAGCCTCAATATTCAGGGTGTATTCCGTCAACTGCCGTTGTTCGAGCCACCAATCGACCCCGCCTTGCTGGCGAAGGCAGTCGCCGCCGGGCTCGATGTCGGCGCCATCGTCAGCGGCGTGAATCAGCCATTGCCGCTGGTGCGCTTCCAGCTGTTGGTGCAGAGAGCGAGCGAGGTCTGTCAAGAAGTCAAGTCGCTCGGCAACAATCTCCTTTCCGCTATGGAAAAGGAGGACAATGAAGCGCTCTCTATTCTCCGCGCCCAGCACGAGCGGGTCGTTTTGAGCCTAACGGAAACGGTTAGATACGCGCAGTGGCAGGAGGCGATCAAAGCTCGCGAAGGCCTGTTCAAGTCGCTCGCCATTGCGGCGCAGCGCTACACCTACTACGAGCGGCTGCTGGGCAAGCAAGAGAGCGAGATCAAGATTCCCGATGTCGACGATCTGGATACGGACAGCTTGGAGAAGATGGCGCTCAAAGCGAGCGAGCCGGAGGTCGCGCCGCGCGACATCGACGTTGACATCGCCCAGGGTGCGCAGGGAATTGCCGGCGGCAAGATGATCAGCTCATTCGAGGAGCAAGAACTGAACAAGCTTGAGGAAGCGCGCCGCTTGCAGATCGCTTCCACGGTAATGGAAAATGTCGGCTCGGCTCTTAGCCTCGTCCCGCAGTTCAAAGGCGAGGCGGCACCCTTCGGTGTAGGCGCGGGCACGAGCTTCGGAGGTGTCCAACTCTCCGCCATGATCCACGGCTTAGCCAGTGCCCTGCGCGGCGGCGCGGATCAGGTGACGTACGATGCTGGCCAAGCCGCGAAGATCGGTTCGTATGCCCGCCGCGAACAGGAGTGGGCATTTCAAAGTAACCTCGCGGCCGGCGAGATCACGCAGATCTTCAAGCAAATTCGCGCGGCGCAGATCCGTGAGGCGATTGCCGAGCGCGAATGGACGAACCACCAACACCAAATCCGCAACGCCGAACAAATCGAGTACTTCCTGAGCGGAGAATTGCAGGATGGAAAGCCCGACGCGAATTGGAAGCGCAAGACGACCAATGCCGCTTTCTATGCCTGGTTGAAACGCGAGGTGAAGGGATTGTACGGCCAGTGCTTTCAGTTCGCCTTTGATGTCGCTCGAAAAGCCGAGCGCGCGCTGCAGCACGAGCTCGGCGACCCGGAGCTGAGCTTCCTCCAGTTCGGCTATCTCGCCGGCAAAGAAGGGCTCCTTGCGGGCGAGAAGCTGTACATGGACATCAAGCGCATGGAGATGGCCTACCACGACCTCAATCAGCGCGAGTACGAGCTGACCAAGCACGTCAGCCTGCTGCAGGTGAATCCGCAAGCCCTGCTGCAACTACGCACGACCGGGCGGTGCACCGTGGCCCTACCCGAGGAACTTTTCGACATGGATGGCCCGGGGCACTACTTCCGGCGAATCAAATCAGTGGCCGTGAGCATTCCCGGCGTCGCCGGGCCCTACACCAGCATCAACTGTACGCTCACACTTCTGAAATCTTCTATCCGCACCAGCGCGCAGATCGCCGACGGTTACGCTCGCACTGATGCCGACGATCCCCGCTTCAGCGATTACTTCGGCAGCCTGCAAGCCATCGTGACTAGCACGGCGCAGAACGACAGCGGTATGTTCGAGACCAATCTGCGCGATGAGCGCTATCTGCCGTTCGAAGGATCGGGAGTCGTGAGCGAATGGCAGCTGGAGTTACCGGCCGACGTGCGCCAGTTCGACTACGACACGATCTCGGACGTGATCGTGCACTTCCGCTACACTGCTCGCGAGGCTGGCGGCTTGCTTCGCAACGGTTCCGTCGCCAACCTGAAGGAACGGATCGATGGCGCGCAGGCGCCTGGATCTGTGCGGCTCTTCTCGGTCCGCCATGAATTTCCGGCGGAATGGGCCAAGTTCAAGGCCGTAAAGTTCGAAGGGGAGACGAAAGTTGCTGAACTGACGCTGGGCCTGCGAGAGGCACACTACCCATTTTGGAGTCGCGGAAGACTGGAGGCCGTAAAGCGCGCCGACTTATTTGCCCAACCTGCGAAGGACATCAAGCAGACCAAACCAACCATTTCGGTCTTTGCGGCGCCAGACGGGACGGGAAAACCCGATGCGTTGGTGAAAGATCATTCCTTAGGTGGTCTCCGAGTAGCTAAGCTGACGAACCTCCCACTGCCGCCGCCCATGGGTCAATTGACGCTCTATTTTGACGATAACTCGATGCAAAATCTGTGGCTGGCGCTAGCGTGGGGAAAGGCTGAATAACCGATGGATCGAATCTTTGAGCCGCGTGGGTACATCAGGGTGCCGGATGGAACTGACGTCAGCGCGTTCCTGAATGCGACGGACGCAAGCCAGACAGACGTGCCGTGGGGCATCCTGGGGGAAATGAGTATCGCGGCGGGGTGCATAGCCCGGGGAGTCGAGTCCTGGATTCACGTGCATCCCGCTGTAACCCAGGTTACCTATCTCGTGTCCGGCGCGCTTAGCATTCGAATGAAAGAAGCGAGTGTCGTCGAGCCATACGATCTCCACCTTCGACCTGGTCAGGCGGTGGTGGCCGAACCCGGGACGCTCTTTCAACTCCGCAACACCAGCAATGGGCCCGCGGAAGTTCTTTACATTGTCTCGCCATCCTATGTGTTCGAGCTCGAGGGCGCTAAAGTCGTCTATGACGATGCGATCCTCGTCGCGAAATCATGGGAGGCCCTCGCGGTCGCAGACAAGGCAGCCACGCTGGAGATTTCTCGATACGAGGCCGCGGCGAGTCGGGCCGAAGCCCTGCGTCGCCTCGCGGTACGCAAGGGACTGCGACCAAGACCGTTGGCCGACGAAGTCGTGAAGTCCCTCGCGGAAGAGTACGACTACCTTGCGCCCGATGGCTCTGAAATCAGGCTCCTCGTTAATGGAGAGCACGGCGGTCTCGCACACTGTGTTCTTCCAGCCGGCAAGGTGTCCGCCCCGGTGCAACACCGAACCGTGGAGGAGCTTTGGTATGTCCTGGAAGGGCAGGGCGAAATTTGGCGCGAACGCGCGGGCGAGGAGCGCGTGGATCAGATTCGGATTGGTGACTCCGTGCGTATTCCGGTTGGCACTTCATTCCAGTTCCGTGCTGCTGCCAGCGCAAACCTCAAACTCCTGCTCGCCACGATGCCGCCCTGGCCGGGGCCACAAGAGGCTGTTCAGGTCCAGGGAAATGGGTTTGGTGAGGTGAGCCACTGCTAGCCATGAGGGCGTTGGCACACCGACCCAGTGGCCGTAGCGTCGCCGGTACGTAGCAGCCAACCATCATGCTCGCCCTGTATCGCGGAGTTGTAAATGGGATTGTCAATGCACGCCGAGGCACAGCGAGGGATCTGGGGATACGCGGCGGGAACACGACGTGCGCAAAGGCCTGCTCCGTAATACCCCAGGGGGAACCAAGGTACTTCACGGGACGACCGGCAACGCACTTGAAAACCGGCGACCCGCAAGGGTCCGGGGGTTCGAATCCCTCCCCCTCCGCTTTCTTTTCACGCGCTTGGACTTGCCGACCCGCCTAGCTGAGTTCAACCGTCACTCGTTGTCGGTGTTCCTCGGGTTCCCCTTCTGAGCGTTCGGGGGCTTCAGCATCTCGTCGCACCTACTTCGTGAATCCTGCCGCCCACGTGCTCAGCTTCAAGAGAAAGAAGATCATCGTGGCCGGCCAGGCTTTACGAACCAGACCCGGCGCCAAAGATGATCCGACAGGTTTCCTGCATCCCCCGAGCTTTCTCCACACTCGTCGGATACATCTCGGCCGTCACCGCCCCGCTCATCTTGTCGACAATGACGGGCTGGACGTTGCAATAGCCCTTGAGTCCGTACTCTCCATTCGACCGGCCGATGCCGCTATGTCTCACACCACCAAACGGGGCCTCGCACACGCCGAAGGTCACGGCCATGTCGTTGATGTTGCAACTCCCGGAGCTCACGCGCCTCGCCAGATCGAGACCCTTGTCGATATTTTCGGTCCACACACTGGAGGAGAGACCGTACACGCTGTCGTTGGCCAAGCGTATGGCCTCGTCCTCATCCTTGACGGGCATGATGGGCATGACGGGTCCGAACGTTTCCTCCGTCATGACCAGCATGTCGTGATTCACGTTCACCAGGACCGTGGGCTCGAAGTATAGGCCTTTGAGGGTCGGATTGCGGCGGCCGCCGATGAGCACCTTGGCACCCTTGGCCACCGCGTCGGCAACGTGCTGTTCGACCGTCTCCAGTTGCTCGGGGGTGAACAGCGTCCCGACGTCGAAATCGCCCTCCATCGCCTGTCGCAGCTTGGAGGTGCGCTCGACCACTTTCTTGATCAACTCGTCCGCCACCGACTCAATGACGTAGACCCGTTCCGTCCCGCAGCAGTATTGTCCGGTGTTGATGAAACAGCCGGCCACCGCCCCGCCCGCGGCGTTGTCCAGGTTCGCGTCGGCGCAAATGATCATCGCATCCTTGCCGCCGAGCTCAAGGGTGCACGGAATGAGGCGCTCGGCGCAGGTCTTGGCCACGTGCCGGCCGACCGCGACGCTGCCGGTGAACGTCACCTTGTCGATGTCGGCTTCCAAGAGCGCCTGGCCCGACTGGCTGTCGCCGATAACGACGCTCACCACTCCCTCCGGCACCCCAGCCATCTTGAACAGGTCCTCTACCAGCTTTCCGGACATCGGCGTGACGGACGACGGTTTGACCACCACCGTATTGCCGGCCATCAGCGCCTGAATGGCGGGGACGATTGCCAGCACGAACGGCCCGTTCCACGGGCTAATCACGGCGGCCACGCCCAGCGGTTTGTACATGATGTACAGGTCTTTCGTCATGGCCAGGACACCGTGGAGCTCCACCTTCTGGGTTTGCAGGAATGTCGCCGCGCTCTTGGCATAGAAACCCAGTGCGTCGCACACGGGGAAGATGTCCATCTGGACGATGTCCAATCGCGGTTTGGGACCCTCGCGCTCGATGACGCTGATGAAATCGTCCTGCCGCGCCAGCAGGATCTCGAGTGCTTTCCGCATGTACTCGCCACGCTGTTCGAAGGTGAGCGCCGCCCAGCCGGGTTGCGCCTTCCGTGCCTTGGCGACAATGTCGCGCACATCCTCCGTCGTCATGCACGCGATCGTTCCGATCGGCTCCAGTGTTGCCGGGCTGAGGAGCTGGAGCTGACGTCTGCCGTCGGAACCTGTCTTGAGTGGTTTCACAATGGCCATTTCGCAATTGCCTCCTTCGCGGGTTGTCGAGATTGCGATCGGACAAATGACGGGTGTCGACTCGGCAATCCGGCTGTGCGCCAGCCCGTGACTAACGTCGGCAGTCTCTGTCGGGTTCGTTGCGCCCGCTGTTATTCCCGTGCGGATATAACCAACCCGCAAACCGCTCGTCAACGTCGCCGCAACCTGGCACCCGGCACCAGGTTGCGGCGACGTCCGTATCGTGTGCTGTCGTCATGCGGAAGCGATCCCGGACCAATTCTCCGCGGCGCGCGGACCGGCCGCGGGTCTGACCTCGACCGGAATCCCAGTGAGGTGCGCCATGCCAGAGACCCGCTCCAGCCTGTCCGCGCCGTCGGCGGCGAGCAGGTTGACGTTGACGCCCTTGGTCTTGGCGGCGACGCTGAGTCCGGTGGCGTGCTGGTGGCCCCAGCCGTGCGGCATTGCGGCCGTGCCGAGCATGAGGTCATCGAGCAGTCGCACGGGAACGCGCACGGTGGCGGTATCCGTCGACACGTCGGCGATGTCGCCCTCGCGCAAGCCCAGGCGCGCCGCGTCGTCCGGGTGCAGGTAGAGGTGATTCGTGTCGCGGCCACCCGAGATGAACTCCTCGTCGTTATGGGTCCACGAGTTGTGCGTGTGAACGGCGCGCTTGGAAATGAGCTTGAGGCGATCGCGTTCGACGATCTCTTGCGCGTAGTCGGCTTCGAGCTTCGCCGCCTGCTGCAGCAGCACCGGCGGCGCGAGGTGTACCTTGCCGTCGTCGGTTACCACCCGTTGCCCGAGGAAATCGTTCTCGCGATGCGGTTCGCGCAGCAATCCGTGCGGATGTCCGAGCAGTTTGCGAAAACTGCCGTGCCGTGTGGCGCGCAGCAGCAGGGAGAGGAGCGCCTCCTGCGGGATGGACGGTTGCCGCCGCGGATGCCGCGCTGCGTGTACCATCTTGGCCAGCTGTAGCAGCCGTTGCGCTGGCTTCGATCCGAACAAGCTCACGCCCGCGGCGCGGCAGAGATCCAGGTAGATCGTGGCCTCGTCACGCTGCTCACCGTCCGCGTCCACCACCCGTTCGGTCGCCTGCAGATAGGGTCGCAACTGCAGGCCGAGCATGAGCGGGAAGATGAACGGCAGGTCGGGCCGTTCCAGCGGTACGGTGCACGGCAGCACATAGTGGGCACACGAGGCGGTCTCGTTGCGGAAGATGTCGAGCACGACGAGCAGCTCGAGCTGCTCGAGCGCCTGCCGCAAGCGCGCCGCGTTCGGCATGGTGATCAGCGGGTTGCCGCCGGTGACGAACAAGGCGCGCACCTGGCGGGCTCCCGGCGTGAGGATCTCGTCGGCGAGAATGCCGCCGGGAAACGCGTCGTTGACCGCGGTAAAGTCGCCGATACGCGAGCGGTCGTTGCGCATCAGCAGGCCGTTCTTCACCCCGAACTTGGCGAAGTCGATGATGCCGCGGCCCACCAGCGTGCCGCCGAAGCGGTCGAGGTTGCCCGAAATGGCGTTGATGACCTCTTGCAGCCAGAAGGCCAGGGTCCCGTTGGTGCCCATGTTCACGCCGGTCGAGCAGTACAACGCCGCGCCGCTGGCGGTGCGATAGGCGGCCACCATTTCGCGCAGCGTCACGGCGGGGATGCGCGTGACCGCGGCCGTGCGTTCGGCCGGCCACGATTGCGCCAGACGGGCGATCTCGTCCAAGCCGGTCATGAACTGTGCAACGCGTCCCGCGTCGACGCCGCCGCTGGCCAGCAGCTCGTGCAGGAACGACAGGAAGAAGAACACGTCCGTATTGGGCCGGATGAACACGTGCCGGCCCGCGACCTTGGCGGTTTCCGTGCGCCGCGGATCGACGATGAACAGCTTGCCGCCGCGCGCTTCGAGCTCCTTCAGACGCTTCGGCGCGTGCGGGACTTGCAGGAAGCTCCACTTGGAGATGACCGGGTTGGCGCCGACGATGATCAGGCACTGCGTGCGGTCGATGTCCGGGAATGGCTGGGTGAAAGGGAACCCGTAGATGTGGCGCGCGGCGGCGAATTTGCTGGCGCAGTCCTGCGTGGCCGAGGCGTACATGCTCTTCGAGCCGACGGCGGTCATGAACCCCTGCGCGAACACCGGGTGTAAGACGCCGAAGCCCGCGGCGGTGCCAACATACATGGCGATGCTGTCAGGGCTGAGTTGCGTGCGCAGGCGGCGAACTTTCTCGCCAATCTCGGCGAGTGCCTGCTCCCACGGGATGCGCTGCCAGTCGCGGCCGACACGTTTGAGTGGATGGCGCAGCCGGTCCGGCGACTGGAAGAGGTGATGCTGCTTCAGGCCCTTCATGCATCCGAAACCCTGCGTGGCGACGTGGGCCGCGTCGGGTTCGATGCCGACTACGCGGCCATTTTCGACCGTCACCTGCAAGCCGCAGAGCGCTTCGCAGATGCGGCAAAACGTATGGGTGGTCCGCGTCATCGCCATGCCGCGTACCCTTGCCGCCCCTCTCAAGCGGGAACGTTACGCGTGCGGCAACCATACGGTGTGCCGAATGCGATGGTCAAGCTACGATGATGACCAGTGATCAGCAACCAGTGGCCCAGTGACTGGCCTTACGGTGCACAGGCGGGTCCGCCAAGCAGTTGGAAAACGATGTGTGCCGTGCTGGCGGCGTCGAAGTAGCCGCGGGCGATCGCGACGTTCCCACCCGCTTCGCCGCGGAAGTGTGTCGCCGAACCGAGCGCATCGGCGTTCATGCTAAACGGCGTCATGCGCGCGAGCACCAGACCCTGATCGTTCACCAACTGGTATACGGCGAGTGGGTCGGCGTTGGGCTGTCCCAACAGGTACTGCACGAGCCAGTCGGCACCGCGCGCGTGAATCTGCGTCGCCCAACGCCATTGCGACTTCGGAAACTCGGTGTCGAGGACACGATCGGCGATGAACGTCGACGTCGTAGACGTGCGGCGGAAGCTCGCGAAGTGGATCTGCCAGGGCTGGGCCCAATCGCGCGCCGCATTCTCAGTCCACACCGCCCCGTAGTGATCGCCGTTCCAGTCGATATCGGGCAGCTCGTCCCAGTAGTATTCCTTCGTGGGCACGACCTTGGCGGCCGTGCTCGGGATGCCGGTTGCCTTCAAGTACTTCGTGCCGACGCCTCCATTGAAGATGTCGATGTCCTTCACACTGAGAATCGTGGAGCCGATGCCGTCAAACGCAACGCGCGGCTGGAACTGATGCGTGAAGTCGAAGTCGACGAGGTTGTAGTTTTGCGTCGTCGGTGTCCCGTCTGCGGCCAGCTTGAATGCGTACGAGCACAGGTGACCGACGCAATCTCCCTCGATGACAGCGATGAATCCGCCCGGGTAGCTATCGAAGTCACCGTCGGCCTCCTGTCCGTATTGAATGTAGTTGAACAGCACTGGGCCGACGGTGCGCTCGCCGGACAGCACACCATCCAACGACAGGTTGTCATAGTAGAGCGTGCTCTGGTCAGCGATCAGCAACCCGAAATGATCGTCGTGCCACGCCGCAAGGTAGTAACGGCCGCGATACGGTAAGCGTGGAATGTCGCGCAGCCACATCGGGCCGTTGGTCAACATGCCGTTGAAATCCACGTGCGCGTAGTACAAGCGCGCGGTCTGTGTGGCGTTTGGTTCGGCGCGCAGCCAGAAGATTCCCCACCCGAAATCGGTCGGCACCACCTTGGTCAGCCATACCTCACCGCCTTGGTGGGTCAGGATCTCCATAGGACCGGAGGGACTCCACTGCACCGCGCCCGGACACGTCGGCGTTGCGGTCGGGCTGGACGTTGGGGTGGCGGTAAACGTTGGCGTCACCGTGGGCGTACGCGTGAACGTCGGTGTCCGCGTCGGGGTTGGCGTCCAAGTCGGAATCGGGGTGTAGGTTGAGGTGCTGGTCGGCGTCGGCGTGCGGCTGCGCGTTGCCGTACTGGTCGGCGTCCACGTCGGCGTGGCAGTCGGCGTAGGCGTTGGCGTTGCCGTGCGAGTGTCGGTTCGGGTCACCGTGGCGGTGGCAGTCGGGATCGGCGTTCGAGTGAATGTTGCCGTAGTCGTCGGCGGAAGCGGTGTCGGCGTGAAGGTGGTGGTGGGAGTGCGCGTCGAGGTCCGCGTGATCGTCGGCGTTGTCGTCGGCGAGTTGGTCGGGGCGGGAGTGTCTGTAATGGTCGGCGGCAGCGTTAGCGATGGCGTCGCGGTGACGGCTGCAGGGCTGCTCGGTTGCCAGTTGCCATTGCAGTCTCCGAACAATGCCGCGGAGAAGTCCTGCCCTGCGGCACTACCGCTCAGCGGTGACCAGTGAATCGCCCCCGGCTGGCAAGCGCTCACGACGGGCTGCGGCGGCACCACCTGCTGATTGGCCATGGTTGCGGGCACCGGCACAAAGACCCAATCCGACTGGCAGACGTCGGCAACCGGGAAGCGCGATATCAGACCAAGACGGTATTGCAGGATGAGCAAGGCATCAACCGCGCTCACGCGTCCGTCACCTGACACATCGCAAGCCATCTGTTGCTCCGCGTCGAGCGTAATGAGACCGATCGCAGCCTGCAGCACCGCAAGCGCATCGCCGGCCGTGATTGCGGTCTGCGCATCTGCCAGCTTCTGCGGCTGGATGCCACAGTTGTCTCCGGCCGGCGCGCTCAGCCCGAACTGGCCAGCAGCATCCGTGACGACGCTGGCTGGCGCCCTACCCTGCAGCGCCACCGTCACGTCAGGAACTGGCAAGTCGCTGCCGTGATATCGGATCTGACCGGTCACGGGGAACGAGTCAGACGCGGCATGCGCAAGGGTGGCGGACACGAGGAGTAAGGCAGCAGCTAGGGTCGGCGCGATCGCACCCCGTTTTTGTCCGCTGTCATCGTGGGTGGGCCGCATGATTCACGGTCAGCACAGGCAATTCTCATTCCGACACCGCGGTCCAACTATGTCGTCGAATTCTCAAGAACGGCGCCAACTTCGTGGCGCCTTGCTGCTGGCCGTCTCTGCGCCGAGCAGCTCCGCACGAAGGCCACTGCGATCTGGTCACCGGGGGTTTTGAGGCAGGCGAGCGATTTCAGCGCCCGGTTTC
>Ga0209048_10004971_pt1 | contig 12621 bp, 7 predicted proteins | sample FrelakmetCRP12CR_FD_187146 | JGI IMG/M metagenome (GOLD analysis project Ga0209048, IMG submission 187146) | Freshwater lake sediment microbial communities from the University of Notre Dame, USA, for methane emissions studies - CRP12 CR (SPAdes)... | ecosystem: Environmental > Aquatic >... | reverse complement strand
GGGGCACAGCGCGCGGCCAGCTTGGCCAGCGTCCGCGCCGCCTCGGCCTGCACGCCGGGGGAGGCGTCGGCCAGCAGCGGACGCAGGGCCGCGGCGTCCTTGGAGGTGCCGCGCTCGGCCAGCCCCTTGGTGGCGACGGCCCGCACTTCCTCGGACTCGTCGCGCAGCGCCTTCAGCAAGGCCGTCCGGGCCTCACTCGGCGTGGCGAAGCCGAGGGCGTAGGCCGCTGCCCAGCGCAGCGGCGCCGGTTCCGTCGGCGCCAGCCGGCTGGCGAGCAGCGGGGTGGCCGCCTCCGGCCACGGGGACTTGGCCCGCGCAGCGACGCCCAGGGCGAGGGCGGCCGGCTCGGCGATGTCCGGCGCGGCGGCCAGCCGCTGTACCAGCCGGTCCAGGGCCGCCGGCGTGCGCAGCCGGCCCAGTGCGGTCAGCTGCTGGGTGCGCGCCTTGTCGTCCAACTCATGCGCCTCCGCCGCCAGCACCGCGTCGGCCAGCTGCGTGCGCACGGCGTCGGGAATGCCATCCCAGGCCAGGCCAATCTCCCCGGCGGCGAAGGCGGCCATGGCCCGCGCCTGGGGGTCCGGGTCCGCGCAGGCCGCCACCACCGTCGGTGCGGTGTCCGCGTCCTGCAGCCGGGCCAGCGCCAGCAGCGCGCGGGCGCGCACCGCCGGGGGCTTCATGGCGTCGGTGGCCCAGGCCGGCAGCGTCCCGGCGCCCAGGCTTCGGTGCTGTTCCCAAGCCGCGATGCGCGCCACCGCGTGGCCGTCGGGCTGGCCGCAGCGGGCCCCGCCGCAGCCGCCAGCGACGACGACGAGCGCAACGGAGAGAGCGGGACGCACGGGCTGGGGCGGGAGCTTCGCCGACACCGGGCCGTCAACGCCAGCGCGCCAGCGCGCCCCCCCCACGGGCGTTCGCCCCCCGACGGACGCCTCGGCCATGGCGTGTAGACTTCCCCGTCTTGGCCTCCCTGACGCGCTTTCACACCCGGCTTCTGGCCGAGGAACTGACGCTGCACTCGGGCCGGGGGGCGGACCGCGTCGTCCCCACCCTGTCCGAGGCCCGCGTGGACCTGCATCCCCACCAGGTGGAGGCCGCCGCCTTCGCCCTGGACAGCCTCGCCCGCGGCGGGTGCCTGCTGGCGGACGAGGTGGGCCTTGGAAAGACCATCGAGGCGGGAATTGTCCTGGCGCAGCTGCTGGCCGAGGGCAAGGAGCGCATCCTCATCCTCACCCCCGCCACGCTGCGCGCGCAGTGGCAGACGGAACTGCGGGAGAAATTCGACGTGGACGCGGTGGTGGTGGACGGCCGGGCCGACAAGGGGGCGGGCAACGTCTTCGACCGGCCCTACCCCGTCATCGCCAGCCTGCCCTTCGCCGCGGCGCGCCCGGAGGCGCTGGCCGCCCTGCCCTGGGACGTCGTCGTCATCGACGAGGCGCACCGGCTGCGCAACTCCCACCGCCCCGGGCACAAGACGGGCCGGGCGCTGCGCTCGGCGCTGGCCGGCCGTCCGAAGCTACTCCTCACCGCCACCCCGCTGCAGAACACGCTGCTGGAGCTGTTCGGCCTGCTCAGCCTGCTGGACGAGGGTTTGCTCGGCCCGGAGCACGCCTTCCGCAGCCGCTACGCCCCGGCCGAGGACGGCACGCTGCAAGGCACGGCCTCGGCGGAACTCAAGGACCGCCTGGCCCCGGCCGTCCACCGCACCCTGCGGCGGCAGGTGCGCGAGTACGTCCGCTTCACCAACCGCCACAGCGTGGTGGAGGACTTCGCCCCGACGCAGGCCGAGGAGGCGCTGTACCAGAAGGTGAGCGAGTACCTGCGCCGCAGCGACGCCGCCGCCGTTGAACCTGGCAAGCGCACCCTGTTGACGCTGGTGTACCGGAAGCTGCTGGCGAGCTCCACCTTCGCCATCGCCCCCACCTTGCGCAAGCTGGCCGAGACGCTGCGCCGCCGGCACGCCCAGGCGGCCTCCGCCGAGGCCGTCGTCGACGCCGAGGACCTCCGCGGCTTCCAGGAGGAGGCGGAAGCCTGGGAGGACGCCCCCGGGCGCCCGGTGTCGGCCAAGGCGCTGGAGGCGGAGGCCTTCGAGTTGGAGGCCTACGCGGCAGCGGCCGAAGGCATCCGCGTCAACGCCAAGGGCGAGGCGCTGAAACGCGCCCTGGACCGCCTCTTCACCGTCGCCCGGGCCCACCAGTGGCCGGAGAAGGCCGTCGTCTTCACCGAGTCGCGGCGGACGCAGGCCTACCTGGCGGAACTGCTGTCGGCCCATGGCTTCCGCGGCAAGCTGTCCCTGCTGTCGGGAGACGCCGGGACGCCCGAGCAGCGCGCGGCGCTGGTGGAGGAGTTCCGGACGCGGACGCAGGTCCTGCTGTCTACCGAGGCCGGCGCGGAAGGCCTGAATCTGCAGTTCTGCAACCTGGTGGTGAATTACGACTTGCCGTGGAATCCCCAGCGCATTGAACAGCGCATCGGCCGCTGCCACCGCTACGGGCAGCAGCGCGACGTGCTGGTGCTCAACTTCCTCAACCGGCGCAACGCCGCCGACGCGCGGCTGTATGAATTGCTGGAGGCGAAGCTCAATCTCTTCGACGGCGTCTTCGGCGCCTCGGATGAGATTCTGGGCGCGCTGGAGAGTGGCCTGGACTTCGAACGGCGGGTGCTCGACATCTACCAGGGTTGCCGGACGACGGAGGAGATTACCGCCGCCTTCGACGCGCTGCGGGCGGACCTCGAGACCCGCATCGACCGGCGCATGACGGAGGCCCGCTCGCTGCTGTTGGAACACTTCGACACCGACGTCCGCAAGCGCCTGAAGCTGTCCGGGGAGGAAGTGACGAAGGCGCTGCAACGCCGGCGCGGGACGGCGCGGCAACTGACGTCCGTCGTGCTGGGCACCGAGGCCTCGCGGCACGGGGCGGTGGCCGAAGCGGCCGCGCTGGCGCGCACGCGGCCACTGGACGCGGTGAATTACCTGCAACTGGACGCCGCCGCGCTGCCGCCGCGGCTGTCCCGCCTGGCCGGGGCGGAGGGGTGGTGGTTTGCCTACCGCTTCTCCACCGGCGGGCTGGCCCCCGAAGAAAGGCTGCTCCACCTGGTGCTGCTGCGGCAGGGCGAGGGCTTCGTCGCCTTGCCGCTGCCGGACGCCGACGCCCTGGCCCGGCTCCCGGCCCAGGAGGGGCAGCGCGGCGCCCCGCCGGCCGTCTCGGTGACCCAGGCCCAGGAAGCCGCCCTGGAGGCGGCCCGGGCCGAACTCGTCCGCGAGGCCGAGCGACGCAGCGCCCGCGCGCTGGACGCCGCCCGGGAACGGGCCGACCGCTACGCCGAGGACTGCCTCTTGGAAGCCCGCGACGCCGTGGAGAAGGCCCGCCTGGCGTGGAACGAGGCCCGGGCACGCCTGCGGCCGGTGGATGAGCCCACCGAGCGCGCACGGGCCCGCAGCGACGCCGAGCGGGCCGAGCGCGCCTACCGCCGTGCGCTGGCGGCCCTGCACAAGGAGGAGGAGAGCCGCTATGCGGCCAAGGACCGGGAGTTGCAGCAGCTGGCCGCCGCGGCGCGCGTCCAGGACAGCCGGACGGCACTCGGCACGGCATACTTCTGGGTGGGCTGACGGCCCCCCCCCGGACGGCTGCCGGCGGCACCGGCAACCCCCGGGGGCTTCCCTGGCTGGGCTTACAGAAGGGCCGTCAGGAAGACGACGGCGCCGATGAGATAGCCGGCGGCAGTGAGTGCCGTGGCCACCAGGAGTTCTACGTCTTGCGTCTCGTTGAGGATGCTCTGCATGGCGGTAGCCATCCGCCGAAGGAGCGCCGCCCCACTGCGGGGAAGTCCTGAAAGGCCAGCAGCCGCTTTCCATCGGCCCTGGCTCTCCTTCGCGGTGGTGGCCTTTGTGTACAGCTGCGACGGAAGCACGGCCAGCACAGTTGGCCCACAAATAATTGAAATTCTTAGCTTTTGTGGCAGACCTGTGACGCCTTGCGTCAGCGCAAGTGCCCGAAACCAGGCCGCTTGGGCTACCCCTGCAGCCGCAGCGCCGAAGGGAGGATTTCCACCTTCACCGGCAGGCGCCCGGGCTGCTCTCCGTCGACGTCGAGGAGGACTTCCTCGTCGCTGTCCGCTTCCAGGGTGCGCGCGCGAAACGTCCGCGTGCCGGCCAAGTCCACGTGGGTGCCGTCGTAGATGTGCCGGGACTGCAGCGCGAAGTCCTTCAGCGTGTAGCCACTCCACACCGTGACGTCGAACTGGCCGTCGCCAGGGTCCGCGGTGGGCGCCACGCGCATGCCGCCGCCGAAGTACTGGCAGTTGGCCACTGCCACCGTGGTGATGGACAACTCCTCCCACTTGCCAGCGTCCGCACGCAGCCGGACACGCTGGTCGCGGAAGCGCCACATGGCCTTGACCGAGGCGAGGAAAAAGGTGGCCTTGCCCCCGAGGCCCTTGCTGGCGCGGTTGACTTCCCGGTCCACCTGGCCGCTGACACCGAAGGAGACGACGTTGACGAAGTAGCGCTGCTGGGCCTTGCCTTCGGCATCCAGGAAGGACACGCGGCCGACGTCCAGCGGCCGCGTCTGCCCCGCGTGGATGCGCGCACAGGAAGCACGCAGGCTGGTGGACCAGCCGAACGTGCGGCGGAAGTCCCCGCCCGTCCCACGGGGGAGGATGGCCAGCGTCGCGTCGGCCGGCGGTCCCCCCGCCACCTGGAAGAAGCCATTCACCACTTCGTTCAGGGTGCCGTCGCCCCCCACCGCGACGATGCACCGGTAGCCGTCGGCCAGCGCCTTCGCGGTGAGTTGGACTGCATGCAGTGGGGACTCGGTAAAGGCCGAGCCGACGTCGCCCATGGTGGAGCACGCCGTCGCGAGGATGTCCGGCCAGCGTCGTCCGGTGTCTCCGTTGCCACTCCGGGGATTCACCACCAGGAAAGTGCGCATTGCGTCTCTGGACAGCAGTCTCCTCCAGCCAGGCTGAAAACGTCACCACAGAATGCGTGAAACAGCGCGTCGTGACGGCCGAGGGTAGGCTTGGCGGCTGCTGCCCATGCCAACCGCAACCAACACCGGCTGGGTGCTGCTGGCCGAGGACGACCAGGCCCTTCGCACCCTCCTCTCCTCGCTGCTGCAGAAGGACGGGCACCACGTCATCGTCGCCCGCGACGGGGATGAGTTGGTCGTCGCCCACGCCAGCCTTCCCAGGGACCGCCAGGGACGCACCGTGGTGGTGAGCGATTTGGCCATGCCCAACCGCGGGGGACTGGAAGCCTGCGAGGAGATTGCCGCCCAGGAGGCCGGGGCGGCGGTGGTGCTGATGGGGGCCTTCAGCGAGGTGGGCGACGAGGAGAGGGCCCGGGCACTGCGCGCGGCCATGCTGGTGAAGCCGTTTGAATTGTCCCGGCTGCGCGCGCTGGTGCGCGGCCTTCTGGACGACCCCTCGGCAACGGCCAGTAGCATGCTCGCCCGGCTGTAGCCGCCCCGGCGGTCGGGCGGCAGGCCGCGGACCCCCCGGGCCCCCCCCCGTGGTGGCCCCGGCTTCCCATGTGAGGGGGGGCCGGGTTGCCATCTCGTTTCTCCCGCGTGCGCGGAAGAAGTCCCACCAGCCCCAGCAGCCGGACTCCCGCCGAATCCCTCACCGCAACGACGTTGCCGACGTTGCCGACGCCACCCAGGCCCCCCGAGGCGGTGTGCCTCAGGTCTTCGGCGGGTGCACCGTGCGGACGTGCAACTCGGCCAGCTGCTTCTCGTCCACGTCCCCCGGCGCGCCCGTCATGAGGTCCGCCCCCGTCTTCGTCTTCGGGAAGGGGATGACATCCCGCAGCGAGTCGGCGCCGCTGGCCAGCATGACCAGGCGGTCCATCCCCAGCGCGATGCCCCCGTGCGGGGGGGCGCCGAACTTCAGCGCATCCAGCAGGAAGCCAAACTTCTCCCGCGCCTCTGCCTCGGGGATGCCGAGCGCGGCGAAGACTTCCGACTGCACCTTCGGGTCGTGCAGCCGGATGCTACCGCCGCCAAGCTCGAAGCCGTTGAGGACGACGTCGTAGCGGTGGCACTTCACCCGGCCCGGCTCCGACTGCAAGTACGGCAGGTCCTCGTCGTGGGGACGGGTGAAGGCGTGATGCGCCGCCACCCACCGCCGTGCCTCCTCGTCCCACTCGAACAGCGGCGGGTCCACCACCCAGAGGAATTCCCAGCGGCCGCCACTGCCCACCTCGGGAATCAGGCCCAGCTTCTTCGCCAGGTGCACCCGCAGGTTGGCCATGACGGTCTGCACCAGCGCCTCTCGGCCAAACTGGAACAGCAGCAGGTCCCCCGGCTTGGCGCCGCAGGCCTGGTTGATGGCCGCCCGCAACGCGGGCGAGATGGTCTTGGACAAGGGCGACTGCGTCCACTCGCCCGTCTCGCCCACCTTGGCGCGCGCCAGCCCCCGGGCGCCGGCGCCCTTGGCGAATTCCTCCAGCTTGTCCGACTCGGCCCGGGAGAGTGCCTGGGCCGCCGGCAGGACCATCGCCTTCACAATCCCGCCCTGCTCCACCGCTTCCCACAGCATGGGCACGCCGCCCGCGGGCCCCTGCGCCTTCACCAGCGGTGTCAACTCCACGTGCTCCAGGGCGAAGCGCATGTCCGGCTTGTCGTTGCCGAAGCGGCGCATCGACTCCTCGAAGGGCAGACGCCGGAAGGGCGTCTTCACCTCCACGCCCAGCACGTCCCTCCACAGCTTCTGCAACAGGCCCTCGATGATGCCGAAGACGTCCTCCTGGGCGACGAAGCTCATCTCCAGGTCGATTTGCGTGAATTCCGGTTGGCGGTCCACCCGCACGCCCTCGTCGCGGAAGCACTTCACAATCTGGAAGTAGCGGTCGAAGCCGCCCACCATGAAGAGCTGCTTGTACAGCTGCGGGCTCTCCGCCAGCGCGTAGAATTTCCCGGGGCTGTTGCGGCTGGGGACGAGGAAGTTCCGCGCCCCGCCGGGCGTGTACCGACCGAGGAACGGCGTCTCCAACTCCAGAAACCCGTTGTCCACCAGGTACGCCCGGGTCAGGGTGTTGATGCGGCTTCTCTGCACCAGGCTCGTCTGCAGCGGACGCCGACGCAGGTCGAGGTAGCGGAAGGCCAGCCGCTTCTCCTCGGTGGTGTCCACGCTGTCTTCAATGGGAAAGGGCACCGGCTCGCTGCGGTTGAAGATGGTGAGGGCCGTGGCGCGCACCTCAATCTCCCCCGTCTTCATCTTCGGGTTGATGTTGGCGCCCCGCGAGGCCACCGTGCCCTGGATGCCGACGCAGAACTCCAGCCGCAGCGCGCCGGCCTGGCCGTGCGCCTCGGCGTTGATTTCGGGCTCGAAGACGACTTGCGTCAGTCCTTCGCGGTCGCGCAGGTCGATGAAGACGGCGCCGCCGTGGTCGCGGCGGTTCTGCACCCATCCGAAGAGGACGACTTGCTTGCCCACGTCGGCGGCCGTCAGCTGACCGCAGTTGTGGGTGCGCTTCACCTGCGTGATGAACGGGACGGACATTGGGCGGCGCACCTTAGACGAGCTTGAAGTGCCCGAGGAATCCAATCTGGTGCAGAACGTCGAGAAAGGCGCCCGGTAAGCCGGCCTGACCCCGGACCACCGGCCGCAGACCGACACCGCCGCGCGGGTTCCCCTGTCGCTACTTCCCCCCGCTGGCGCCACCCGGTGCGCGCTTGAGCGGGAGTTCATCTGCCCTCTGTGGTTCGACTCGTGCTCGCAGACATGGAACCACTTGCAGAAGTTGTTGGTCGAACCCCACGGCCAGTCCAAGCCATGCCGTCGAAGGGGTGGACGGCGTAGGACGTCTCGGTCGCCAAGAGGTACCAACCTTCCAAGGGGGTGAAAGCCCGACCGACGGCGTACCGGGGAGGCCCCCCTGGCAGCGGCGCATGCCCCGGGGGTGCAGCCTCGTCGAGCCCGGACGTTCTGGGGCCGTCCGGCCTGCCGCAGGTGCCTCCCCCCGGGGGCTCTGTCGAAACGGCGCCGCCGTGCGTCGGGCTGGCCCTAAGAAGCAGCTCGCAGGTCCTTCAGCTTCAGGGCGACGCGCCGCTGGCCCCGGTACTCGTCCACCGTGGCCTGGAAGGCCAGGTCCACCCGGCCGTCCGTCTCGCCGGCCCGCTCCGCCATGCCGAAGCCGATGGCGTCCAGCCGGGGCGCCTCCGCAAGCGACAGCTTCAGGTGCCCGGCCCCCCCGCGCTTGCTCTCCAGCACCCGGGGGCGCGCCTTCAGCCCCCGGGCGCAAAAGACGGGCTCCGGGTTGCCCTGGCCGAACGGCCCCAACACCGCCAGGCCCTCCACCGCCCGTTCCGTCAGTTCCCCCGGCTCCACCAGCGCGTCCACCCGGCAGCGCGGCTCGAGGTCCTCCAGGCTGAGGTGTTGCGCCGCCACGCGGCCAAACGCCTCCCGGAAGTCGGGAAGGCGCAGGCCCTCCACCGTCACCCCGGCCGCGGCGCGGTGCCCGCCGTAGCGCACCAGGTGTTCCGCGCAGCTGTCGAGCGCCTCCACCAGGTGAAACTTCTCGATGCTGCGGGCGCTGCCCTTGCCCTGGCCAGCCTCCAGCGCCACCACCACCGTCGGCCGGTGCAGCCGTTCCACCACCCGCGCCGCCACAATCCCCACCACGCCGGCGTGCCAGTCCTCCCCCCACAGGACGAGGCCCCGCGCCGCCCCTTGCGCCTCCGCCTGCACCAGGGCCGCGCCGAGGATGCGGTGTTCAATCAGCTGCCGCTCCTGGTTGGCCACGTCCAGCGCATGGGCCAGCGGCCGCGCCTCCTCCAGGCTGGTGGCGCGCAAGAGCCGCAGGCCAAGCGCCGCGTCATCCAGGCGTCCGGCGGCATTAATCCGCGGGCCGAGACGGAAGCCCACCAGGCCGCTGGTGACGGGCTGCTCCGCCAGCAGGCCCGCCGCTTCCTTCAGGGCCCGGATGCCGGGGCGCACCGCGCGCGAGAGGGCCAGCAGGCCGTGCTTCACCAGCACCCGGTTGACGCCGGTGAGGGGCACCACGTCGGCCACGGTGGCCAGCGCCACCAGGTCCAGCAGCGCCTTGAGGTTGGGCTCCGGCCGCCTCTGGAAGTGCCCCACCTCCCGCAGCGCCTTGCGCAGGGCCATGCACAGCGTGAAGGCCACCCCGGCCGCACACAGGTGGCGCGTGGGGTAGCCGCAGCCTTCCTGGTGCGGATTCAGCACGGCCAGCGCCGGTGGCAGCTGCGCCGGCACCGTGTGGTGGTCCACCACCAGCACGTCCAGCCCCAAATCCTTGGCGCGGCCAACCTCGGCGGCGGCCGTAATGCCGCAGTCCAGCGTCACCAGGACGGCCGTCCCGTCCTGCGCAATGCGCTCGGCCGCGGCGCGGTTGAGGCCGTAGCCGTCGCGGATGCGGTGCGGGATGCAGGTGGCCACCCTGGCCCCGCACTCCTCCAGGAAGAGAGACGTCAGGGCGGTACTGCACACGCCGTCCACGTCGTAGTCCCCGTACAGCGTCACCAACTCGCCGCGCTGCACCGCCCGCACCAGGCGGTCCACCGCCGCGCGCATGCCCCGCATGAGGAACGGGTCGGGCAGGTCGGCCAGCGTGTCGGCGAGGAATTGCGCCGCCGCCTCCGGGTCCCCCAGGCCGCGCGCCACCAGCACCCGCGCCGCCAGAGGGTCGACGCGGAGGGCCGCCGCCAGACGGTCCGCCTGCGCAGTGTCGAGACTCGGCAGAATCCAGCGCAGGCGGGGGGCGTCCTCTCCTTCTACGTCCAGGAGAGTTAGCCAACCGGTCTGACAGCCCCGGACGTGGGGGGCGGCCCCTCAGACGTGCAGGACGCCGCCGGCCTTCGCCGCGCGCGCCCGCGCCGCGGCACGCTGGTCAATCCAGATGGTGAGGGGACTGGCGATGTACACCGAGGAGTAGGTGCCGACGATGATGCCCACCAGCATGGCCATGGCGAAGTCCCAGATTTCGCCCACTCCAAAAATCAGCAGGCCCACCAGGCTCAGCGCGGTGACGCCCGAGGTGAGGATGGTGCGGGACAGGGTTTCATTGACGGCGATGTTGATGATGTCCGGCAGCGGCTTGCCGCGGTACTTCGCCATCTCCTCGCGGATGCGGTCGTAAATGACAATCGTGTCGTTGATGGAGTAGCCGGTGACGGTGAGGAGCGCGGCGATGGAGGTGAGGTTGAACTCCCGGCGTGTCACCAGGTAGTAGCCGGCCACCATGATGACGTCGTGCACCATGGCCAGCACCGCGCCCGGCGCGAACTTCAGGTCGAAGCGGAAGGCCACGTACAGCAGAATCGCCACCATGGAGTACACGAGGGCAGCCAGGCCCTTGTTCCGCAACTCCTTGCCCACCTGCGGCCCGACGTAGTCGATGCGCTGGGTGACGAAGTCCGGCCCCGCCAGGCCCCGACTGAGTCCCTGCGTAATCCGGTCGGCCATGCCCGAGGCGACAATCTGGTAGTCCTGCCCGCCGCCCTGCGCCGGGCCGAGGTCGCGCACTTCCTTGACGCCCAGGCCCGCCGCGGCGACGGCCGAGCGCACCGTGTCCGGCGGCAGCTTGGACGTGCTGCGGAAGTTGATGAGGCCATTCTCCACGTCGGTGAAGAAGTTGCTGGTCTCCCCTACCCCCTGTAGCGCCTTCAGCACCGCCTGCGCATTCTCGGCCGTCAGCTGCGTGGTGCCGCCCAGCCGCAACAGGAAGCTGTTCTCGCTGGCCGCGCCGATGCCCTGCACGCTGACGTCCTTCAAGCCCGCCGCCTCGGCCCGGGCGCGGACTTCATCGGCACGCACTGGGTGGTTGAACTTCAGCTCCACCACAGTGCCGCCGGCGAAGTCGACGCCGAAGTTGAAGCCCACCGTCAACAGGCCCACCACGATGGCCAGGTTGAGGACGGTGGAGATGAAGACCGCCGGCCGGCGCTTGCCGATGAAGTCGATGTTCGGAGTTTTCTTGAGAATCTGCATGCGTCCCTAGACCGAGACCGTCTGGGCGTTCCGCCCGTGCACGAGGTAGGTGGTGATGGTGCGCGTCACCACGATGGAGGTGAAGAGCGAGGCCAGGATGCCGATGATGAGGGAGGTGGCGAAGCCACGCACCGGTCCCGTCCCGGTCAGCAGCAGGATGACGCCGGCGATGAGAGTCGTCACGTGCGCGTCGAAGATGGTCCAGAAGGCCCGGTCATACCCCTGGTCCACCGCCGCCCGGGGGCTGCGTCCGTGGGCCAATTCCTCGCGGATGCGCTCATTGATGAGGACGTTGGCGTCCACCGCGATGCCCAGCGTCAGCACGAAGCCGGCGATGCCCGGGAGCGTCAGCGTGGCGTTGAAGAGGGCCAGGCCGGCCAGGATGAGGAGTCCGTTCAACAGCAGCGCCGCGTCGGCGATGAGGCCTGCCCCGCGGTAGTAGACGGCCATGAAGACCACCACCAGGGCCAGGCCGACCACCGCCGCCAGGCTGCCCTTGCGGATGAGTTCATCGCCCAGGCTTGCCCCCACCTGGCGGATTTCGCCCACCGTCACCGGCGCCGGCAGCGCGCCGGCTTTCAGCACCAGAGCCAGATTCTCCGCTTCCTGGCGCTGCTCGGCGTAGGACTTGTTGGTGCCGCGGCCGAGCGTAATGCGCGCCCGGCCGCTGGGGATTTTCTCGTTGATGCGCGGCGCGGAGTTGACGTTCTCGTCCAGCACAATCGCCATCCGCTTGCCGACGTTGTCCCCGGTCAGCTTTCCGAATTCCAGGCCCCCTTGCGTGTCGAAGGAGAGGTTGACTTCGAATTCCCCCAGCTGGCCCACCGACGCGTCGGCCCCGGCCAGGCTTTCGCCCGTCAGCGGCACCGTCTTGTCCACCAGGTACGTCCGGTAGGCCTCGCACGCACCCTTCTTCGTCTTGGAGGGCACGCATTCGAGGAGCACCTCCCGCCCGGCGGGCGTCTTCGGCCGCGCGTAGGCCAGCAGCGCCTCGCGCTCCGGGCCTTGCAGCTGCTCAAAGCCCTCCACCTGCGTCAGGGTGATGCCCGAGTCGGCCGGCGGCGGCGTCTGGGCCGCCAGCTGCTTGAAGTAGGGGCTCGCGTCGTCCACCATGCGGAATTCCAGCTGCGCGGTGGTGCCAATCAGTTCCTTGGCCTGCTCCGGGTCCTGGCGGCCGGGAAGCGAAATCTGGATGGAGTCGGTGCCCAGCTTGCGCACGTCCACCTCGGCGACGCCCCACTTGTCGATGCGCCGGCGGATGACGAGCATCGCCTGGTCGACCGACTCCTCCTTGAAGCGCGCCACCTGGGCGTCCTTCAGCCCGAGGACCAGCTTGGGGCCCTCGCGGGAGACGACGCTGAAGTCCTCGAAGCCCTTGAGTTCCTTCTCGATGGCGTCCATCGCGGCGGCGTCCTTCGCCACCAGCGTCAGCTGCAGCCGCTCTCGATTGGCGTCGATGCTCGTCAGGGCCAGGCCCTTGTCCCGCAGGTAGTTGGAGATTTGCACCCCGCGGCGCTCCACCCGCTTCTGCAGCGCCGTCTTGGTGTCCACCTGCAGCACCATGTGGATGCCGCCCTGCAGGTCCAAGCCGAGGTTCAGCCGGTGGTTGGGGAAGCGGGCCCAGCGGGGCAGCTTCTCGGCCAGCAGCTTGATGTCATTGCGCTGCGCCCGGGG
>Ga0209048_10004970_pt1 | contig 12623 bp, 11 predicted proteins | sample FrelakmetCRP12CR_FD_187146 | JGI IMG/M metagenome (GOLD analysis project Ga0209048, IMG submission 187146) | Freshwater lake sediment microbial communities from the University of Notre Dame, USA, for methane emissions studies - CRP12 CR (SPAdes)... | ecosystem: Environmental > Aquatic >... | reverse complement strand
CTGAGACAGAAATTTGGCCCAACTTTCTTTTTTTTCTTCATCAAAAAGAAATACCATCAGTAATTGTTAACGGTCGAATTTCATCTAAATCATGTCGTCGCTATAAACTTTTTGGATGGTTTTTTAAAAAAGTTTTTAATAAAGTGTCCGCTTTTGGGATGCAATCTTTGGTTGACTATCAAAGAGTCATTGATATTGGAGCTGATCCTCAAAAAGTTTTAATCACCGGTAATATGAAGTTTGACCAAAAAACTCCAGATACAAATGAAAGGCACAAAGAAGAACTTCTAAACGAGCTTAATCTGGGATTGGAAGATAAAATTTTTATTGCCGGCAGCACGCATTCTGCTGAAGAAGATATGATTCTTGAAGTTTTTCAGCAACTCATAAAAGAATTTTCAAATTTGATTTTGATTTTAGCTCCTCGTCATCCCGAACGATTTTCAGAGGTAGAGAAATTAGTGAAAAAGAGAGGTTTTGTCGTCCACCGAAGAAGCCAAATTAAAAAATATCAACATTTATTAAGAGCTCAAGTAATTCTCATGGATACTATTGGTGAACTCGCTCAATTTTATAGTATCGGTGAAATTATCTTTGTGGGAGGAAGTTTAGTCAATATCGGCGGGCATAACATTTTAGAGCCTTTAGTTTATAAAAAACCTGTTATTTTTGGGCCCTATACGCAAAATGTTTCCGAGTTTGTTAACGCATTAAGAGAATCTGGTGCCGGCATCTTGGTGACCACAAAAGATGATTTATTATTTCAGGCACAAAAACTTTTGAATAATAAAGAAGAAGCCCAAATGCGTGGTGAACGGGGTTTCCAAGTGATTAAAGTTAACCAGGGAGCAACCGAAAAAAATTTCGCAATAATAAAACGTTTTCTTTCTGATTGACGTTTGATTAATGAAGTAATCAATTAAGAAAAGCTAACGGAGGTAGGAGAGCACTTTTGGTAATGGACGATCTTTCCCCATAAGGTCCTCACCATAGTTTACACTTGCCAGGGTTTTTAAGTCTTTTAATACTCTTTTGTCTCCTACAAAAGTAACTTTTTCTATTTTTTCCCGAGCGATTTTTCCTCCGGCCCACGTTAAACTCAAAACACTTTTGGCATCAAATTTATCTTGTCCTACTACCATATAAACATCTGAGCCATAATGGTTAACCACCTTTGCAACTAACGTAGATGGCCGAAGATGAAAACCCAAATCCTTAGGGACTGGCAATTCAATTGAATCCATCGCCGTATATTCTTTTAGTAATTCATCGGCCAACATACGGCCGGATAGCATCATCACATTAATGTAGTAAAGCGCCCAATTGATAGTACAGTTTAAAATATTATTCTGGGTAATGGATTTTTCAAGGATACTGTTTATTTTTTCATGGCGCTCATAAAAATGCACTAATACACGCGCAATCTCAAGGAGGTGCAGGATGGATGAGATATATGTCCGTAAGCGGCTAAAACGGGAGTCTTCATTTTCCAAGGCCTTGTCTTTTACATAGGTGTCATAAACTGACTCTAAATTATGCATAACCAATTCAAATCGTCTGATTCTCTCTTCATTAATTTTTTCGGGAATCATTTGTGAGAGTATCTCTGAAGGATACTGTTTGTTACATCTGAGATCATGAAATTGACTAATTATGTTGAGATATTTGGAACAGATCTTAATAATATTTTCTCTTTTATTTTTCATTTCTCCTTCATCCAAATTTTGCGGGAGAAGCTTATTCGATGGGATATCGTAGTAATAGATTTCTGTGAGTCCTCTTGGAGGAAAAGAGATTTTAAGCCTCTGCGCTTCTATTCTTATAAGTTCAAAAATTTTTAGTAAGGTTTGATTAAAGTAATGTTTAGTATTCTTCGTTTTATCAAAATATTCATTAAAAATTTTTTGGTCTTCAGGGGGAATGTGGCTTTTTTCGATATGCTCAATGAGAAATGCAGCAAATCCAAAATTGCGTGCTGAAGCAACTAATTCCCTAAAATAAGACCATGCTCGATTGCTTTTTGCCCCATGAGCATCCAAAAAATCTTCCAGGTCTCTAGACACCGTAAGAATCGCGTAAAATAATTTTTTATTAAAAACCTTCTCGTTACTTTTTAAATCTTCCAAAAAAAGGCTTAGCCGAAGAACGTCAGCGGCAGCATTTTGAACCAGCTTCAAAAATTCCTCTTCCGAGATGATTTCCATGAGATGTGTCGTGGTCGACTTTGGAATTTCTGTTCTCTTTTCTTTTTTGTTCAAACAAGCCTCCGAAACTATTTTTAGAAAAATGTTTTTGAATCATATCAAAAAAACAATCTTAAGGAAAAAGAAAATTTTTTGAGATAAGTGAAGTGAAAAGTAAGCAATGAGGAGGGATAAGATTTTATTCACGGATGAAACGATATATCGTTCAGCAAAAACTCATTACTCTTTATAATGGACCGAAACTGCGTAATTCAAAATTATTCTTGGGTTGGTTTTAAGAAGAATTGCATTTTAAGCCCAGCGATTTCGATTATATCACCATCTTTAAGCTTGAGCTGGCCCTTTACTGATTCGCCATTTACCTTTGGGATGGCTCTTCCCTCAGAATGAGAGAGAAAGTATCCGGCTGGTCTTCTGCTGATAACAGCGGAGATATTGGGTAGAAATAAGCCTTTTATTTTTATTTCCGCCTCCTTACCCTTTCCAATCATGGTGATGCGTTTTGATAAATCTACCTCACCTTGACCTTTGCTATCCGATATAAAGGTTAGCGCCCCAACCAATTCTCCCACCTTGTCCACCCCTTTTTTAGCAGCAGCTTCCTCAAGTAACTGCTGCTGAGTGCGCATATCGAGCATGACCGTTCCTTCAGGTGATCTCAATTCTGAGGTGCCGGATAAAGGAGATTTCTTTGGTACTCTTTCATCTATATATACCAGAGTGTGTTTACCAATCGTGATAAAGTCGTTATTTTTGAGGATCCATTTTGATATTTTTTGCCCATTTACAAAAGTTCCATTTAAACTGTTAAGATCAATCAGAACATAATCACCATTTTCTCGAATTAATTTAGCATGATGACTTGAGACCGCCATATTATCAACCTTGATGGTGTTATCATCAACTCTTCCAATAGTCACCATCTCATCTTCCAATGCATATTCTTTTAATACTGCTTCCTTGAACTTTAAAGTAAGCTTGGGCATAGATAAAAATCCTCCAAATGCTTGGTAAGCCTTATTTAGACAATTTCATAACCGTTTTTTTGTTTTTAGTCAATCCTTTTCACACGAAAATACGAAAAAACCCTGTCAAAAGCCGAATACAAATATTGGGTCAATTTTTTTCTTGAACGACATTTAATATTAACTAAAATGGCAGTGATATTATCCTTTCCTCCTTTTTCATTTGCCTTGTCAATGAGGTTTTGGACAGCTTGATCAAAGAGGTGACGACTTTTTAAAATAATTTCAAGAAGTTCATCATCAGTAACGAGGTCGGTGAGTCCATCAGAGCAAATAAGGAATAAGTCGTTATTAAACGGAATAAGTTCATCTACAGTGGGAGTCAATAATTCTTCTGCTCCCAAGGCTCGCGTAATAATGTTTTTCATCTCTGACTTTTCTGCTTCTTCTGCGCTAATAATACCTCTTTTAAGCTGCTCCATAACTAAGGAATGATCTTCGGTGAGTCGTTCAATAGAATTTTCTCGAATAAGATAAATTCGGCTGTCTCCGACATGAGCAATGGCAATATTTTCTCTCCCCAGAAGCAGGGAAGCTACCGTAGTGCCCATCCCGAAGTATTCCGGTTGTGAGTTAGCTGCTTCGTAAATAATCTGATTAGCTAACAGAAGGCTTTCATTTAGAATCTGTACTTCTCGAGATAAATTGTGGTTATCTGCCAACGGTTTATCTTTTATAGAACGTATAACATTTTCTTTAATGGTATTAAGGCCTAATTTGCTTGCCACTTCACCTGCTAAGTGGCCGCCAATACCATCTAACACCATAAAAAGGCCTATGCTTTCATCAGCCAAGAAGCTATCTTCATTAACCTTTCTTTTTAGACCCAAATCAGATTTTGCGGAGAATGAAGCTATCATATTTTTTAATTATTATAATGTTAGTAAAAAAGAAAACGGAAAAGAATTTCCGTTGATTTTGAAAAAGCGTGGATGTTTGTTTGGGCCTCATCGAAGGCTGTAATTATTTGAGAGATCATGTGAAGAATAATGTTTTTAGGTTGTTTTATTCATTTTTTAAAATTAGCCTTGGAAGAAAAGGGTTGAATGCTTTGTTTAGAAAATTAATTTGATTAATTTTTCTTAATATTTTAAATAATTGAGAATAAATATTATGTCAATATAAATGATTTGGAAGTTCTTTAAAATTTAAAAATTATGGGATTTATCTAAAATAATAAAACCAAGAACAAAAAAAGTTTATTTTAAATATATCTTGTGGTATAAAAAAAATTAAAGATAATCAGATAAATTATCTGATATTTTATGTTTTTTTGAAATAGGTTAAATTTTATAGTATTATTTTTAAAAACTATACTTAAAAATTAAATTATTACAAACCCACTAAAAATATAAGAGATTTTTTTGAAAACGGAGAAAAATTAACCGTGAAGTTTTTATCATTTTTAAAGAAAAAAAAATCTGGTGAAAAAACCCTTGATGAATATCTGCAACTAGCTAAAAATGAACCTGATAATATTGGGGTTCATATGAAAATAGCTGACTTGTATTTAAAGAAAGGGAAAAAAGAGGAAGCCGTAAAAGAATTTCTTTATGCTGCTGAAACCTATGCCAAGGAAGAACTTTACCAATTGACAATGTCAATTTACAAGACAGTGCTTTCTCTTGACCCAAATTTGGTGAATGTTTATTTAACGCTTGCTGAGCTCTATCAAAAGCTTGGTTTTATAGGTGATGCGGCAGCTACCTATGAGAAATTGGCTCAGTATCTTCTAACTACCGGGAAACCTTTTGAAGTCCGAAATATAATTGAAAGGATGATCAACCTTGACCCCTCGAATCGATTTATTAGAGAAAAAGGGAATAAATTTCTTGTGGCCTTAAAGAAGGTTTCTCATAATAAACAAGATGGCGAAGAAGAATTAATCGAAGTTGGGGAAAATCAACCCGAGTATATAAAGATTGTCCCTCCTGAAGAAGGGTTGAGGGGAAAAAATTATTTTGATCTGGGATCTCAGTTAGACGATGGTGACGAATTAATCATATCAACGGATAAAATTGAAACAGCCAAAGATGAGTCCTCAATGGAGGTGAACAAAGTCTTTGAAGGCATTATAAAAGATATTGCAGAAAAACCTAAGGAAGAAGCCTTTAGACTTCATTACGAACTTGGGATAGCATATCAACAAATGGAGAGGATTGACGAGGCAATCGAGGAATTAAAAAAAGCTTTAGATGATCAGGACGTTAAAAATGATTGTTTCCGGCGGTTAGCTACTTGTTTTCGAGAAAAAGAAATGTATAAACATGCTATTAATGCGGCCAAAAGTGGCTTAAAAAGCCGTTTTGTTTCTCAGCGAGAGTTTTTAGAATTGAATTATGAGTTAGGTTTAACCTATGCGGAGATGAGGGAGTCAAAAAAAGCTCTCGAGGTATTTAAGGATATCCAAAAGGTTGATCCAAGTTACAAGGACACAAAAAAAATTTTAGAGGAATTATCGAAAGGATAAAAACTAATGGTTGTGTTTAATCCATCGAAAAGGGAAATAGGAGCTAAGATAGTTTATTATGGTCCCGCTGCTGGTGGTAAAACTACTAACCTTCATTTTATCCATAACCGGTTAAATCCGAAACAGAGAGGTGATCTTATCTCTCTGGCCACAAAAGACGATAGAACACTTTTTTTTGATTTTCTTCCTTTGGACCTTGGGACGGTAAAAGGATTTAATGTTCGATTTCACCTCTATACAGTTCCTGGTCAAGTTTACTATGTTTCGACTCGGAGAGCAGTTTTAACCGGGGTTGATGGAATTGTCTTCGTGGCCGATTCACAAGAAGAAAAATTGGCGGAGAACATTGAAAGCTTAGAAGACTTGGAAAAAAATCTTCTTTATTATGGGAAGAAGATTGATGACATCCCGATGATTCTCCAATACAATAAGAGAGATTTAAAAAAAATTTTCAGTATTCAAACTTTAAACTCAAAGCTAAACCGACGCAAACTTTCTGTGATTGAATCAGTAGGCTTAAACGGAAAAGGGGTAATGGAAACCCTTACCGACATAAGTAAAGCAGTTTTAGAAAGCTTAGAAGATTCTTCCAAAAAATCCAAGATAAAGCCACCAACCCGTTCAGCACCTTTAATTCCGGGTGCCACTAAAACTCCACCCCCTTTACCAAAGAGTGATGTAGAATCTCTCATTGAATTGGAATCTGAGGAAAAGGTTTTTGACATTGAAAGACTTCGAGCTGAAAGGCGTGCGACCATCGATAGATTATTAAAACAAAAGGAGCAAACAAAAACTCAGTCAGAGCCCGTGGATTTCAAAACAACGAAAGGCGCAGAAAAGTTTGACAGTGAAAATGTCCTTGGCACCGGAGAAACCGAGGCAATTGATCAAGAGTTTACCGAGGAAGATTTTGGAAATGAACTTGATATATCGGAAGAAGGATTCGAGTTCAATGGCATAACGGATGATATACCGATTTCGACCGAGCCATATTTAAAACGTGAAGAAGCCAAAGAAAAATTTGCGAATGAGATTGATTTACTGGAGTCCAAGGAAGAAGACAACGGGATATCATTAGAAACGCAAGGAACTACTGATTTTGACGTTGAGGAAAATAAAACGGACATTGAAGAGATACCTTTAGATCTCGAAGAGTCTCCGGAGTGGATTGAGCTTGAAACTGAGGAAGCTCCGAGAACAGCTCAAGGAGATAAAGAGGTTAGAGATAAGGCGCAATTCTTACAAAGGGAAGATTTAACAAATGACGGCCGCAAGGCGTCATCAACAACGGGTAGAATTGAAATTATTAGCTGTGGTGCCCCGGAGAAAATTTTACCCGCTTCAATAAAATTACCTATAACCCTTCAATTGGGCAATGTTCATAAAAAGGCAAAACTTACTATTACGATAGATTTAGAAGAGCTTATTTGATGAACCACCTCTCCCGACAACGGGAGTGACTTGACTATGCATAAAAGATTGGTTGTTTTGAAGAGGCCTTTTTACTTTTTTCTATTTTTTTTACTCTCCTTCTTGTTCTCTTTACCTTTTTTTGCGTATTCTCAACAAAATATTTTACCTCAGCCAGGGGAAGACGTTTTTGCAAAACACGAGGAAACTTTTAAACCTTCAGAAACAATAGGACTGAAGAACCTCGAAGAAGACTTTCCCCTTCCTTTTCCTCAATATCCTTTTTTATCTAATTTCATAAAAGCAATCATTCCCGGACACATAAAATTGGATGACACTACTTTGAACTCAATTCATGAGTACCAGTTGAATAACGGGATAAAAAATTTTACAACCGTTGCGAGTTTTTTGGTTAATGAGTCTCAGAAATCGATTCGAAGCGGTGAAGCCTCTGAGGCTATTCGCCTTGCCAAAGCAGCAAAAAACATAGCCCCTGATTTTCCCCAACCCTCCTGGGCTTTAGCTCAGGCCTATGGAGCAGAAAATAGATTTAATTTTTTTCGGGTTATTGGAGAATATTTAGAAGGTGATCTGATCGCTTTAAAAAATTTTAAAACCTTAACCCTGATTGCAAGCAATTCTTATTTTATTTTTTTCTTTGCTTTCTTCCTTACCATCATTGCGTTTTCTTTTGTTCTCCTTATTAAATATTATAATTTATTAGCAAAAGATAGCGGTGATTTTTTTTCCCAAAAGACCTATGCTTTACCGGGATATGTATGGGCTGGTATTATTGTTACTCTTCCAGTTATCTTGGGCATCGGGCCTATTTTAATTGCTTGCTACTGGCTGGTTATTCTGGCGTTATATGCGAGTAAAAAAGAAAAACAAGCTATTTTTAGTATAGCCTTGCTTTTGGTTTTATCACCTTTGGCTTTTGAAACTGCTGCCTCAATGGTGCTCATCAATCAAGAAGGGTTAGTGGAGTCGCTTTACAAAGCTAATTGTGAAGATTGGTCACAAGAAACAGAAAAAAAGCTGGAGGCCTATCTAAAAACACATCCGCGTGATTTGGATGTTATTTTTACGTTAGGATTAATTAAAAAAAGATGGGGAAGCTTGGAAGAAGCGAAAAGACATTATACCACATTATTGGAAAGTAATCCGTCGTCGGGAGTAGTTATTAATAATCTGTCGAATGTTTACTTTGCCCAAGGAAAATTGGAACAGTCCGAAGCTGCCTATAAAAGGGCTGTCAGTATCATTAATAACAAAGCTTCTTTTCATTATAATCTTTATCGGGCATATCTTGAGCTTTATAAGTTTTTAGAAGCCCGAAAAAGAGAAGAACTCTTTATTGCCCGAAGGCTCGACCCTCAGCTGATTGATTATCATCTAAAAAAAATTTATAGTCCTGCTACTTATAATCGCATTGTAATTGACGAGACTATTACTTTCAAAGAATTTTGGAATCGAGTATTCCAGGATTCGGAAGAAAAAAAGATGGTGGTTTATTCTTTATGGCCGCTTTTTTTCAAAGGAATACCTTATGCCTATGGAATTTTTTTCTTTATTTTGCTTTCTTTATTTATCTTTGTTCTTCTTTTTCATCAGGAGGCTGGAAAAAATTTATCAACTCGGTGTCATCAATGTGGAAGGCCAATGAAAAGAAGAAGGCTTTTGAGTAAGGGAGACATGGTTTCTGAATTCTGTTCTCATTGTGTCAATATTTATATTCAAAGAGTTAAACGTGATGCAAATGTAAAAGGCAGAAGGATTGAGGAAGTGGAAAAACATCAAAGGCGTCAAACGTTAGTGTGGAAATTTTTAACGTTTGGGCTTCCGGGAAGCGGTCAGTTGTGGTTAGGCTTTACCGGGATAGGAATATTGTATGTTTTTATTTTCTTTTGTTTTTTTATAAAAATCTTTTTTTGGAACGGTTTCGTGAACGATCCTTTCTTATTGAATTATTCAGACTCTTTTTTAGAAATTATTTTTTTTGGTTTTTTATTTCTTTTATTTTATTTCTTTGTAAAAATTAAAAGTTATCAAAAAAAAGAACTTTCCAACAAAAACTTTATGCAAATTATGGAAGACTTTCGGATGAGAAGTCAAAAACAAAAAGATCAAACTGAAGAGCAGGAAACGAGCAATAACATTAAAAAGGAAACCCCATGGCCTTAAAGGGTAAAATTGATGACTTCGGCATAGTGGAGATTTTTCAGCTGATCAGTCAACAACAAAGGTCTGGCGTGTTAACGATTCAGAGCAGCGGGAAAAAGGCCGACGTTATTTTTGCAAATGGCATGATCTCCAAAGCATGCCCTTTTTATTTATCACTGAAAAGGGATCCATTTGGAGATGCAGCGGTCAAGGCTCGGTTAGTTACTGAAGAAGAGTTACAAAGGGCCTTGGCAAAACATAATGAAAGTTTTAAAAATTTGGAAGAAGTGTTCTTGGATATGAATCTGTTGAGTGTAGGTCAAATACAAAAAATAAATAGCTATTTATTAGTAGAAACACTATATGATGTTCTCCAGTGGAAATCGGGAGATTATGAATTTAGTCTTAAGGAAATTGAGCATGACAAGAGATTGAGCACTATAATCACTACTGAGCATATCCTTCTTGATCTCCTCCGAATGATAGATGAAGAACCAGAACTTTACCCAAAAATACCCCATTTTGGCATTGTCTTTCAAAAAAATCCCCTGGGTGAAAAAACTTTGGCAGGTATTGATGAGCTAACTATTCATGAAAAAATTATTTATCGTTTAGTTGATGGGATAAAAACTACTCAAGATATTATTTACCAAAGTGTATTGGGGAGATACAATACTTTAAAAGCATTGCACAGCCTCTTAGAGGGGCATTTTATTAAAAAAATTGCGGCAAAAAAAGAGCCTTATTTAAAACCTCCAATCAAAAAAAAATACTGGCAATACGTTTCCTATGGGATTTTTCCTATAATTATCGTTTTGCTTCTATTAGGACTACGATTACTTTTGTCTCCTTCGTTAAGCGAGGATGTTGCCTCATATAAAAAGGTCTTTGCCAAAACTCAATCTCAAAAGATTAAAAACGCATTAAATGTTTATTTTTTAAAAAGTGGTAACTACCCTGTCAGCTTAGACGATTTAGTACACGCTGGTTTAATTAAAAAAGACGACCTTACGTATCCAGGGGGAGTTAAATATGATTATCATCTCCAGGCAGATGGAAGCTATCGCTTGGAAGATGCTTTTTTGTGAACATTGTTTTATCAATAGACCATAAGACGAGGTCTCTGGTGTTAAGACTTTCGTTTCACCCAAAGAAGACATAATCTTACCCCCACATTTTTCAAGCAACTACGTAAATCATATTTTGATAATTCCAAGAAAAACTTTTAATGGCACTTATCATTAGGTTCTCCCTGGTCATGGTAGTACCTGCTCTTGATACGTATTGTGTTAAATAATTTTTTTGTCACTTTGGCGGGGAGATGGGCGGAGTACACATTAACTTTTTGGAACAATAACCAGATTGAAAAATTAAAAAAATGGAAATTATTTCTCAAAGAAAACTCATTAAAGATTTTTCAATTCTGCCTCGTAAAAATATGGGGCAGAATTTTATTGTTCAGGAGGAAATCCTCAATCGCATTGTTGAATGTTGTGGTTTTACTAAGGAGGATATCGTCGTTGAAATCGGTGCGGGGTTGGGTGGTTTAACGTGCCGTTTGGCTGGACAGGTAAAAGGGGTATTCGCGATTGAAAAAGACGGGAAATTAGCAACCCTCTTACGAACAAAGATTATACGAAAGAGTAATGTCAAAATAATCCATCAGGACGCCCTGCGTTTCGATTACCAAAGAGCTGCAAACGAGGCAGGCCAAGCTTTAAACGTGGTTGGAAATTTGCCTTTTTATATTGCGTCTCTTTTAACCATCGAGCTTTTAAAAAAAGGAGATCATATTTCACGCATGGTACTCATGTATCAGAAAGAAGTAGCAGAAAGGATAACCGCACAACCAGGAAATAAAAATTACGGTTTTTTAACTTTAATGGCAAATCTTTATGCGGATTCCGTGGTGGTGCTTTCAGTAGGAAAAGAAGCGTTTTATCCTCAACCAAAGGTAGAATCAAAAGTTATAAAATTTAACCTCCTGCCATTTCCCCGTGAACCTCTCGAAGATGAAAAATTTTTTGCAGTTTTCGTTAAGACATTGTTTTCTCAAAGAAGAAAAACCTTAAAAAACGCAATTAAAGCGATCGGGACTTTTTCGTCTGAATTTATCGAAAGGCTTTTCACGGAAGGAACGATTGATCCTAACAAAAGGCCGGAGACCCTAACGTTAAGAGAATTTGTTTTTCTTAGTAACCAATTATTTTTACACTTAAAAATGATGAATACCTCACCAAACCCTTAATCCATCTCTCCTTGCTGGTCAAAAGGCCATAACTTTTTCTTTTTAAATAAAATATCATAATTTAAGCAGGTTAATAAAATAAGTTGACTTGTTTCTTGAAATATATTATGAACCATATGGATATCTAAAAATTTACCATATTTTTCTATGCAAGCATTTTTGAATTTTGAGTTTCCATACGAAAAACAAAAACTATCCTTAGGGTTTCTAACCACCATTGGAAGGAGCAAAACTAATGATTTGGTTCTTCCTGACCCCAAAGTTTCCAGAAATCATTCATTGCTGCGTTGCCTTGGTGAAGATAAATACTATCTTGTTGACATGGGAAGCGCCAATGGAACCTACCTTAATGGTAAGAGAGTAATTGTTCCGATCCTCCTTAAATCCGGTGATGTTATTCAAATTGGTTCGAATTTTTTAATTTTCCAGATCGAAAAAGCTGATCAAGAAATTCCGTCAGATTTTATTGATAATGAAGCCGCTGACTCAGAAACTACGATTACCTATGATGCCCCTTTAGTCCAGGAAGTAACGGTACTGGTAGCGGATATTCGTGATTACACCTCAATGTCCGAGCAATTACCCATAGATCTTTTGGCTAAATTATTAGGCGAATGGTTTCGATCGGTTAACGATGTTATTGAAAGGAATGGAGGCGGAGTTGATAAGTTTCTTGGCGATGCGGTTATGGCGTGTTGGTTAATTAATGAAAAAAATCCGGAAAAAGATGTAAGAAATACTTTGAAGGCAGCGTATGAACTTCATGTTGTAACCGAGTTAATAAATCAATCTTACCCTCAACTGCAAAAACCATTGCAAATAGGAGTAGGGATTAATACTGGAGAAGCTGTGGTGGGAGACATGGGTTCCGGCCGTCTGCAAGATTATACTGTTTTAGGTGATTCAGTTAATCTTGCGTTCCGTTTAGAGAAGGCTTCCAAAGAGTTAAAAACTGACCTTGTGATCAGTTCGAATTCCTTTAGCTATCTTCCCCGACATTTTTGGGACAACCATTTAAGCTCTATTTCCGTTAAGGGAAAGGATGAACCAGTCAGGGTATGTATGTTGAAATTCCCAGAATTATTGGAAATGATAACATAACG
>Ga0209048_10004969_pt1 | contig 12628 bp, 11 predicted proteins | sample FrelakmetCRP12CR_FD_187146 | JGI IMG/M metagenome (GOLD analysis project Ga0209048, IMG submission 187146) | Freshwater lake sediment microbial communities from the University of Notre Dame, USA, for methane emissions studies - CRP12 CR (SPAdes)... | ecosystem: Environmental > Aquatic >... | reverse complement strand
CTCCTGCATCTGCGTGAAGGGGTGCCAGACGTGCGTCCGGTCGAGCCGGAGCAGCCGTTCATGCCGCGACGAGGAGTCCATGGTCCTTCAAGTCCTCCAGCGCGTCGAGTGCCTGCTGCACGTGGGCCGGTGCGTGGGCGGCGGACAGGGCGAAGCGGAGCCGGCTGGTGCCCGCCGGCACCGTCGGTGGACGGATGGGCTTCACCAGAAGGCCCCGCGCCCGGAGGAATGCGGCGGCGGCCACGGCCCGCTCCGCCGAGCCGAGCTGCACCGGGAAGATGGCGGAGGAAGGCTGGGCCGGGTGGCCCAGCGCCCGCAGACCGCTCGCGAAGGCGTGGATGTTGCGCCACAGCCGCGCGCGCAATTCTCCGTCGTGCTCGACGAGGTCCACCGCCGCCTCGGCCGCCGCGCAGGTAGACGCCGGTAGCGCGGTGGAGAAGACCAGCGAGCGGGCCCGGTTGACCAGCAGGTCGGCCACCGGCGCGCTGGTGGCGGCATAGGCGCCGAACGTGCCAAGCGCCTTTCCCAGCGTCCCCATCCGCACGTCCACGGCGCGGGCAAGGCCGAGGGCCTCGCACAGGCCCGCCCCTCTGTCGCCGTGGACACCGGTGGCGTGCGCCTCGTCCACCAGCAGGGCCGCGCCGGCCCGGCGGCAGACCTCCACCAACTCCACCAGCGGCGCGACGTCGCCGTCCATGGAGAAGACGCTGTCCGTCACCACCAGCTTTCGGCGCCCGGGCGTGCTTTGCAGAAGCGCTGCCAGCGCGCCGACATCGCGGTGGGGGTACACCCGGACGTGGGCCCGGGCGAGTCGACAGCCGTCCACCAGGCTCGCGTGGTTGAGCGCGTCGGAGAACACGGCGTCCGGCTTCCCCACCAGGGCGGGAATCAGGCCGATGTTGGCAGCGTAGCCGCCGTTGAAGAGAAGCACCGCCTCGGCATCCTCGAAGTGCCGCAGCCGCGCCTCCAGTGCCCGGTGCGCGGTGGTGTCTCCCACCACCAGCCGCGAAGCACCGGTCCCCATTCCCCAGCGCTCCAGGGCGGTACGGGCCGCGGCCACCACCTTCGGATGCGCGGCCAGCCCGAGGTAGTCGTTGGAGGAGAAGTTCAGCAGCGACTCGCTGCCCAGACGGACCACCGGACCCTGCGGCGAGGCAAGGGGCTCGAGGGTGCGCAGCAGCCCGCCGGACGCCAGCGCGGCGAGGTCCTCTTCGGCCCAGCGGCTCGCCACCCCGCTCATCGCCCGGCGTGCGGCTCGAGCGGCTTCACACCGGCCGAGGCCAGCAGGGCCATGTCGTCGGCGTAGTCGGGGTTGTCGGTGGTGAGCAGCTTCTCTCCGAAGAAGAGGGAGTTGGCGCCGGCCATCATGCACAGCAGCTGCGCCTCCTGGCTCATCGACAACCGCCCAGCTGACAGGCGCACCATGGCCCGCGGCATCAGCAGACGCGCGGTGGCGATGACACGCACCATCTCCACCGGTTCGACCGGTCGCTGGTGCTCGAGCGGCGTGCCTGGCACCGCCACCAGGGCGTTGATGGGCACCGACTCCGGGTGCGTCGGCTGGTTGGCGAGGGTCAGCAGCATCCCGCAGCGGTCCTCCACCGTCTCCCCCATGCCGAGGATGCCGCCGGAACAGACGTTGATGCCCGCGGCGCGCACATGCCCCAGGGTGCGAAGGCGGTCCTCGTAGGTCCGGGTGGAAATAATCTCCTCGTAGAATTCGGCCGAGGTGTCGAGGTTGTGGTTGTAGGCGGTGAGCCCGGCCTCGGCGAGGCGCTGCGCCTGGGACTCGCTCAACATCCCCAGCGTGCAGCAGGCCTCCATGCCGAGGGCCCGCACCCCCCGCACCATGCCCAGCACCTGCTCGAACTGAGGGCCGTCCTTCACCTCTCTCCATGCGGCGCCCATGCAGAAGCGCGTCGCCCCGGCTGCGCGCGCCCGGGCCGCCGCTTCGAGGACTTCCGCCTCGGACAGCAGCTTGTCGGCCGCCACGCCCGTTTGGTGGCGGGCCGCCTGGGGACAGTAGGCGCAGTCTTCCGGGCAGCCGCCTGTCTTGATGGACAGCAGCGAGCAGAGCTGCACCCGGTGCTCTCCGAAGCAGGCCCGGTGAACCGTCTGCGCACGGTACAGCAGCTCCAGCAGCGGAAGGTCGTGCAGGGCCCGGACTTCCGCAAGCGTCCAGTCATGCCGGAGGAGAACGCCGTGCGGGAGGGGGGCCGGAGCCTCGGCATGCGCGGGAAGGGACACGGTGGGCCGTCTGCTTTCTTCAGTCTTCGAGCGGACAGCCCAGGACGCTCGACCAGCCTCACTCGCTTGTCAACCTCTCTTCACCGACTGGTTGACGAGGCTCCCCCCGCCGTGGGAGGGGCGTGGGAAGGGACGCCCATGACGCTTGCCACCACCATCCTCGCCGCTGCCCTGGCGGCCAGCCCGGGCGCCCGGCTGCGCACCGTCTATGAGGCGCGCTACGCGGACCTCCTCGCCCCCATGCTGGCATCGGTGCTGCGCTATCCGACGGTGGCCGGCGACGAGGGCGCCTTCGCGGCGCAAAGAGCCTGGCTGGCCGGCGCCGGGGCAGCGCTGGGCCTCGTCGTGCGCGACGCGGGCCTCTTCACGGAGGTGGAACTTCCCGGCCCTCCCGGCGCGCCGGTGCTGGGCCTGGTGGTGCACGGGGACGTCCAGCCCGCCGACGCGCGCGAGTGGAAGGTGCCGCCCTTCGCGGGCGAAGTCCGCGACGGGGAGGTGTGGGGCCGTGGGGCCGCCGACGACAAGGGGCCACTGGTGCAGGCGCTTCTGGCCATGGCAAGCCTCCGCGCTTCCGGCCTGCCGCGCACTGCGACGGTACGCCTGCTGGTGGGAAGCACCGAGGAGACGGGGGCCAGCGACGTCACCGACTACTTGAAAGCGCACCAGGCGCCGGACTTCAGCCTGGTGCTGGATAGCGACTTCCCGGTGGTGGTGGGGGAGAAGGCCTGGCACGCCGTGCTGGTGACGGCGCCAGCCCGCCCCCCTCCAGCGGACGCCCCCTTTGTCGTCACCGGCTTCGAGGCCGGGCTGGGCACCGCCATCGTCCCGGACCGCGCGGCGCTTCAGCTGCGCTGGGTGCAGGGCCCGCCCCAGTGGGAGGCCTGGCTGGCCAAGCTTGCCCTGCGGACTCCAAGCGAGGGTACCCGCCTGCAAGTCAGCGGCACCGGCGTCGAGCGCACCCTCACCGTCTTTGGCAAGTCCGCGCACGCCGGCGTTGCCCTCGCGCAGGGGCGCAACGCCCTGGTGTCGCTGGCACGGCTGGTGGACGGGCTGCTGCCACCCTCTCCGGCGGCGGAGCTTCTGTCCTTCTGTCTGCAGGCAGGGCAGGACCTGGTGGGGACCGGGCTTGGGCTCCCCCGGGAACCGCCGCCATGGAATGGCTTCGACGTCAACGTGGCGACCGTGAAACCGGCCGAGGGCGGGGGATGGACGGTGGGCCTCAACGTCCGCGCCCCCCCGTCCCTGTATGGCCAGCCGCTACGCAGCCACATGGAGGCGCAAGTACGGGCCTTCAACCAGAGGACGGGCGCCAGCCTGTCCGTCACGGGCGGTTACTATGAGGATGTGCCCCTCGTCCTGGACGCCGAAGGACGGCTGGTGCGGCGGCTGCTGGCCGCCTATGCGCGCGCCACGGGCGTCCGCGCGCTGCCGGTGACGTCCGCGGGCGGCACGTATGCCAAGCGCTTTCCGCGCTCCATCGCCTTCGGCATGTGGTTTCGCACCAAGCCCTACCCCGGGCACGCCGCGGACGAGCACGTCTCCCTGGTCGATTTGAATGCCGGCGTCCGCGTTCTCCTGGAAGTCCTGGCCGACCTGGCCGGGGGCCCGCCCCTGCAGCACCCCTTCGAGCGCTGAGGCGCGTGCGGCACCCGGCCGCGCCTTGGCGCCGTGTTACCGAAGGCCGGACGCCGCGCCAGCCACCTTCACCAGGACGGGTTGCCCGTGCAGCAGAACCAGTTGGCGACAGTGTCGGAGCAGCCGTTGAATTTCCGTACGACGCTCCCCCCTGGCCCGGATGATGCCCAGGTAAGCCGCGGCTTCCTCCGGCGGTTCTGGCATGGCCATCGACCCGGGCGATGCGAGGTCTTCCCAGTTGATGGAGATGGCCGGGCATTGGAGTTCGCCCTGCCAGGAGGCCGTACTGCCGGAGCCCACCGTGCTCAGCGTGCCGCCCCCGTCCGGGCAAAACTCGCCGACCTCTGCGGAGTCTCGGCGGACGCTGATGGTGACTTCCCCGGAGTAGCTGCCATCGACGAATCCGTTGAAGGTGAAGACACCGTCCCAGATGCCGCCGAGGGCCTTGGGGAGGCTGCCGGAAGGGGGCGCGAGTGCGGTGACTCCCGCGTCGGCCATTGCGCCCGGGGGCGAAGCGCTCGGCACCGCAGGTGCGGGCGTCGGTACCGGCGCGGGCGTGGGCGTGGAAAGCACGACGAGGGGCGGGTCAATCTTGTCCTGAATGGCCAATTCAAGGGCCCTGTCGCGCTGGTACTGACTCACCACCAGGCCTGAGGGCGCGTCCTCACGGCTCGCCGTCTCGGAGGGCGCGTCCTGTTGGAAGTTTTCGTTGATGAACGCATCCGAATCCTCAAAGGCGTACGAGGAGCCGTGGTGAACTGCCGTGGCATTGGGGCCGCCCGAGGTGAAGGCGACCACGTGGCCGCCTTTCTTCTGCCCGAAGTACAGGTTGGAGGAGGTCGCCACCAGCCTCACCACGCGGATGCTGCAATACGCCTCGTCGACCTTTTCCCCGTAGACGCGGTACGCGACGACGTCGGCCGGCTGTCCCGCACTGGTTGCAATCGGCGCCACTGTGCCATCCTCGGACCTCACCTCCAGGGACTTGACGCGGAGCCAGTTCGTCGAGAGCTGGTCCCCGGAGCGCTCGACTTGCCACCCTTGTTCGACGAGGACCAACCTGGTTCGCTGCAGGACCTCGTCCAGGGGATGGGAATACAGGTGGCTCGGGATGGAAGCGTCCGAGCGCACGGTACTCGTCGCCGACGGGGTGGCGCACGCGGACAGAAGAATGAGTCCGAAACAGCGGGCTGCGCGGAGCATCGGGACCCCAAACGGGCTGAAAGCTTACGGGGCCCGCGCCGCGCCCAGCAACCTGGCGGGGGACTTCAGTCGCAGTGCAATTTCGTCTGGGCGTAGACTTCTCGTCCCCATTCGAGGCACGTACGCGCTCCTGTCTTGCTCCCCTCGAAATGACGGCAGGGCTTCGCGCGGTAGCGCAAGAGTACCGGCCGCCCCTGCGCCCCCCGGACTTCCATCGCCGGCGGAGTGCCTTCCTGCGAAGTCCGGAGGAAGGCGCCGCCTGGGCCGGAGAAGGTGCCGGTGAAGCTCCACCCTTGTCCGCTGGTGGCGCCGCGAAACACCCATGCCTGGGCAAGGTGCTGCACGGTGTCGACCTGGGGATTGGTTGGCCAGGGGAACTCCTGCCAACTGTAACGACTGTCAGGGTCCAGGCTGCCGTCTGCGCGGAGCGCCATCATCGGCAAGGGCGACGCGCCGATGTTGGTTCCGTCGAAGTAGCAGAGCTCCGGGCCACGCCGGCAGCCGGCGAGGAACGACATCAGCAGCACAAGACGAAGGGAGGAAGTCACGTCCAGGGACAGGCTAGCCGACACCTGCGACGGACTGAGCCACCTCGATTAAGGTTTCTTCCGCGTCGTCCCTGGCTTCCGGAGGAGACATGTCGTCTTTGGGCGTGTGTTGGACCTCCATGGTGGTGCTGGGCCAGTCCGTGGCCCCCGCCGTGCCCCTCCTCAACAACCTGGGGAGTTACCACCGCCCCATCTCCTCGCACTCCGCAGAAGCGCAGGCGTACTTCGACCAGGGGCTGCGACTGCTGTACGCCTTCAACCACGAGGAGGCGCAGGCCGCTTTCGAGGAGGCGGCCCGGCGTGACCCCAGCTGCGCCATCTGCTTCTGGGGCGCGGCGTTGAGTCTCGGGCCCAACATCAACCTTCCCGCCCTTGCAGAGCGCGCGGAAGCCGCCTGGCAACTCCTGCAGAAAGCGCGGGCGCAGGCGCAGGGCGCCAGTCCGGTGGAACGTGCGCTGGTGGAGGCCCTGGCACGGCGCTACGCCCATCCGCCGCCAAGCGACGGGCAGGCCCAGCGCGCGCTCGACACCGCCTACGCCAACGCCATGCGCACGGTGGCCCACCGTTTCCCGACGGACCCGGACGTATCCACCCTCTTCGCCGAGGCGATGATGGACCTCCGGCCCTGGCAGCTGTGGACGCCGGACGGCAAGCCCGAGCCCGGGACGTTGGAGCTCATCTCTGCACTGCAAGGCGTCCTGGCAACCCACCCCCAGCACCCTGGCGCCAACCACTACCTCATCCACGCCGTCGAGGCCTCGCCCCACCCGGAGCGGGGCCTCGCGGCGGCCGAGCGGCTGAAGACGCTGGAGCCTGGAGCCGGCCACCTCGTCCACATGCCGAGCCACGTCTACATCCGCACCGGGCAGTACGCCGAAGCTTCCGAGGCCAACCGGCGTGCCATCGCCGCGGACGCGGCCGCCGCGCATGACCACCCCATCTACGCCACGTACGTCGCGCACAACTTCCAGTTTCTGTGGGCCTCCAACCTGATGGAGGGGCGCAGCGCAGAGTCGCTGCAGGCGGCGCGGGATATGCTGGCGCGCATTCCCGTGGAGATGTTGAAGGGGATGCCGGAGATGAGTTTCCTGCTGGCCTACCCAGTGCTGGGCCTGGCGCGCTTTGGGCGCTGGAAGGACGTCCTCGCCGAGCCCAGGCCAGCCGGGGACCTTCCCATCCCCCTGGCCCTCTGGCATGCCCAGCGGGGGCTGGCCCTGGTGCGCACCGGGGACCTGCAGGGTGCCGCCGCGGAACTGGCCAAGGTGGAAGCGTTGCATGCACAGACGCCCGCCGACGCCAAGGTGGTGATGAACAGCGCCCGCGACATCCTGGCCATCGCTCGGGACGTCCTGGCCGCGGAGCTGGCCGTCGCCCAGGGGGACTTCCCCGAAGCCCTGGTGCGCTTCCAACGGGCCGTGGCCGCGGAGGACGCGCTGCGCTACGACGAGCCGCCGGACTGGGCATCCCCGGTGCGGCACCAGCTGGGGGCCGCCCTGCTGGCAGCGGGCATGGCACCGCAGGCGGAGGCGGTGTACCGGGCCGACTTGCAGCGCCACCCGCACAACGGCTGGGCCCTGTACGGGTTGGCCCAGAGTCTCGAGGCGCAGGGGAAGACGGCGCAGGCGGCCGCCGCGCGGCGGGACTTCGCCGAGGCCTGGAGACATGCCGACGTCACGCTGACCGCGTCCGCGTTTTGAAGGACAGCGGGGCCTTCTGCCCCAGCCAGCGCGGGCCCGGGAACGCCCCGTCAGGGCCGCCCGGTAGGAGGGTGGGATGGCGAAGCCGCGGACCCACTTCTCCTGCCAGGCGTGCGGCTTTCAGACGCCGAAGTGGCTGGGCCGCTGCACGGACTGCGGCGGATGGAATACGCTGGTGGAGGAGGCGGCGCCCACCGAGCAGCGGCGGGCCGCCTGGGGGGCCGCAGGCGGCGCCTCCCGCCCGGTCCGGCTGGTGGACGTGGAGTCCGAGGCGGAACCACGCCGTCGCACCGGCCTCGGCGAGCTGGACCGTGTCCTGGGAGGCGGGTTGGTGCCAGGCTCGCTGGTGCTGCTCGGCGGTGACCCCGGCATTGGCAAGTCGACGCTGCTGCTGCAGGCGGTGGAGCACCTGGCCGCCAGCGGGCCGGTCCTCTACGTGTCCGGCGAGGAGTCGCTGAGGCAGACGAAACTGCGGGCCGAGCGCCTCGGCGTCCGTGCGCCGGCGGTCCACCTGTTTGCAGAAACCGACGCGGACAAGGTGCTCGCCAGTGCGGAGGCCCTCAAGCCGCTGGCCCTGGTGGTGGACTCCATCCAGACCATGTACCTGGCCGAGCTGGGCAGTGCGCCCGGTACGCTGAGCCAGGTGCGCGAGGTGGCCGGCCGTCTGATGGCCTACGCCAAGCGCTCCGGCGTCCCCACCTTCCTCATCGGCCACGTCACCAAGGACGGAAGCATCGCCGGACCGCGCGTCCTCGAGCACATGGTGGACACTGTCCTGTACTTCGAGGGCGAGCGCGGCCACGCCTTCCGCATCCTCCGGGCACACAAGAACCGCTTCGGCAGCACCGACGAGATTGGCGTCTTCGAGATGAAGGGCTCGGGCCTCACGGAGGTGGCGGACCCGTCTGCCCTCTTCCTCGCAGAGCGGCCCGCAGGGCAGGCGGGCTCCACCGTGACGGCGACGCTTTCGGGAACGCGCCCGCTGCTGGTGGAGGTGCAAGCCCTGGTCGCACCCACCGGCTACGGCACGGCGCGCCGCACCGCCATCGGCGTCGACACCAACCGGGTGGCACTGCTCGCCGCGGTGCTGGAGAAGAAGGAGGACGTGCAACTCACCGGGTGCGACCTCTTCGTCAACGTGGCTGGTGGGCTGACGCTGTCGGAACCTGCCTCGGACCTGGCGGTGTGCGCCTCCCTCGTCTCCTCACTCCGAAACCTCCCCCTCGACTCCCACACCCTGGTGCTGGGCGAGGTCGGCCTGGCGGGGGAGGTGCGGGCCGTGTCCCAGCCCGACCCGCGGCTGGCCGAGGCGGCCAAGCGCGGCTTCACCCGCGTGGTGCTCCCGGCCGCGACCGCCCGCCGGCTGGAGACGCGGCGCCTCGAGGTGGTGGGCGTAGAAACGCTGGGCGAGGCCCTGGAAGCCCTCTTCGGCACCATGCCGCGGGCCCGCGTCGCGGCGACCGGACGAGGCTGACGGGCCGCCGTCCCGGCCCCGGGGGATTGTTGCTTCTACGGCAACACTCCTGGAGCTGTGGACACGCAACCCCGCGCTTCGCGGGGCGGCGCGCCGCGGGCCGACGGCCCGCCGCCCGGGCGGCCGAGAAACCCAACCGCGCCTCGGGGCATCCTTAGCAGGTGACTCAATTGCAAGGAGTGGAAACGCCATGATGAAACTTCGCCGCGCAGAGGACCGGGGCCACGCCCAGCATGGCTGGTTGGACAGCCACCACAGCTTCTCCTTTGCCGATTACTACGACCCGGCGCAGATGGGCTTTCGTGCGCTGCGCGTCATCAACGAGGACCGGGTCCAGCCCGGAGCCGGCTTCGGGACACACCCGCACCGCGACATGGAGATTGTCAGTTACGTCCTGGAAGGCGGCCTGGCCCACAAGGACTCGCTGGGGACGGGCTCCACCCTTCGCCCGGGCGACGTACAGCGGATGAGCGCCGGGACAGGCGTGACGCACAGTGAGTTCAACGCCTCCGCCAGCGAGCCGGTGCACTTCCTACAAATCTGGCTCCTCCCAGAGCGTCCGGGCCTCGCCCCTGGCTATGAACAGAAACACTTCGCAGCCGCCGACCGGCAAGGGCGCCTGACGCTACTCGCCTCCCGCACTGGCACCGACGGCAGCCTCACCATCCACCAGGACGTCCGGCTGTATGGCGGCCTGCTCGACAAAGGCCAGCGCGCCGAGCTGGCGCTTGCGCAGGAACGACACGCGTGGGTGCAGCTGGCGCGCGGAACGCTGAAGTTGAACGGGGAGACGCTGCGGGTGGGCGACGGTGCCGCCGTCAGCGCCGAACCCCGACTCGCGCTCGAGGCGGTGGAGCCGGCGGAGGTGCTCGTGTTCGACCTCGCCTAGCTGGCGCCGGCCGCAGGCTGAAGGCACGCCGCTGCCTTGTGCAGCAGCCGGCGCAGGCTGGCGTCGTCGGCCTGCGCCAGCGCCTCCTCAACGGTGAACCAGCGCACCTCGGCCACCTCGGCGGCCTGCCGCACCAGCGGAGAGGAGCCGTCGGCGATGGCGAGAAACCGGACGTCGAGATGCAGGTGGGCCGGCGAGTCGGGGCGGGCAGGAATCTGGTGGACGTCGACGTCCAGCGGCCGCGGGGCCGACGGATGCAGCCGCACCGGGAGTCCGGTCTCCTCGCGTGCTTCGCGCAGCGCGGTTGCTGCCAAGTCCCCCCCGTCGCCCAGCTCGGCGTGTCCTCCGGGCTGTAGCCAGCGCGCGAGCTTCCGGTGAAAGACGAGTGCCACACGTGCGCCGTCCGTCACCAGGGCGCTCCCGGTGAAGTGCGCGCCGGGCTGAGTGCTGGACAGGGGCTCAGGCAGCGTCTCCGCGTACTGGCGCAACAGGGCGAGGTCCCCCCTCTCCTTGTCGTCGCGGGGCTGGACGGCGTCGAGCAACTGCAACAGCGGCTGGGGGATGGCCATCACCCCGTCCCGTGTACTCTTGGCCCACGGCCGTTGGCCAGGAAGGAAAGCCCCCATGCGTCCCATCCTCGTCGCCGTGCTGCTGGCTGCCGCTCCGCCGCCGGACACGCTCGCACTGCGTGCCGAACTGCAGAGAGCCTACGACAGGTACGCGGCGGCCTGCGTCCGGCAGGACGTTCCCGGGGTCATGGCGTTGCTGGCCGCGGACGTCCACTGGACGCTGGTCGACGGCTCGACGCTGGACCGCGCCGGCGTGGAGGCGGCAGTGCGCGGCTTCCTCAAGACACTGGGTCCGGGCAGCAGCGCCAAGTACACGCTTCGCTCCGTGAAGCAGCAGGAGGAGCAGGTGCTGGTGGATGCCCTCCTCACCGTCACGACGGTGACGGCGGACCCGGAGTCCAAGGGAAAGCCGGCGAAGCACGTCGGTCGTTCCGGCTGGCACGACACCTGGGTGAAGGGGCCAGGCGGGTGGCTGTACAAGTCGGGCGAGGAGTACGAGTTGCCGGCCAAGAAGCCCTGAGCTCGCGCGGACACACCCCCCGCGACGCCCTGCTTTCAGTCCCGTCGCCCCGGCCGCGAGCGCTTCCAGGCGTGAAGTCGCGCGTCCGCCAGGGCCAGCAGGTCCTCCACCAGGGGCCGGTGGACGGCGTCGAAGCAGGCCGTCCCGACGCCCAGGGAGAGGCGCCAGGCACGCGCCGGCCGGGCGTTGAGCAAGGCGACTTCCCGGCTGAGGCGGGCGAGCATCTCCGGCTGATGCATCTCGGTGACGTCCAGCGCCAGCACTGCAAATTCGTCGCCCCCCAGTCGACCCACCAGGTCTGACTCTCCGAAGCAGAGTCGGAGGAGGCTGGCCACCTCTTCCAGCGCCCGGTCACCGGCGGTGTGGCCAAGACGCGCGTTGATGGTGCGGGTCCCCTCCACGTCCACGCACAACAGGCTGGCCGAGCGTCCCTGTTGCGCGGCACGACGCAGACGCCGGCTGGCCTGGGCGAGGAAGCCGCGGCGGTTGGGCAGGCCGGTGAGTTCATCCACGTGGCTGACGGTGTGCAGCGGCTCGACTTCCACTGCGGACTCCGCGCTGACTTCCCGGAGCAGGACCAGAACCCCATGTGCCTCGCCCTCCCCCACCGGAAGGAGTTCCCGGCTGAGGACCCTCCCGTCGGCGAGCACCAGACGGCCTGGGGCGACCAGACCCTGGCGCGCGAACGCCGCGGGGTCGGCGAGGCGTTCACTCAGCCGGTGGGCCACGCTCGGGCCCGGCTGTCCCACCAGCTCCCCGGCAGACGCCACGCCGAACATCCGGCAGAACGCGCGGTTGACGAGGTCCACCCGGCCCTCCCGACCGACGAAGAGGACACCGACCGCCACGCCGTGTAGCAGCGCCTCCAGGCGCGCGCTGGCACCGTGCGCCGCGTGCCGCAGCACGTCCAGGCCGTCCCGGCCGTCCTCCGGCACTGGCTGCGCCTGCGCCGCGGGCGCCAGGGTCTCGGCACACGCCTCGCCCAAGGCGGAGGCACTGTCAGCGGGAGTCCCCATCTTCTGCCAGCAGCCGAAAGCACAGGGCGCGCCACCCCGAAGCGTCCGGAGTTCCAGCAGGATAGAGCGCTGCCCAGGGGTGCTCCCGTCTCGCCCGGGTCCACGGGCACCCCTTTGGGGCCGGACGGCGCAGCGCCCCGAAGGCCCGAAGACGTGGCGCGAAGTCCCGGCCCAGGTAGCCTGGCGCGGTGTCGCCCTTCGCCTTTCCCGTCGTGGTGCTCGCCCTCGCCGGGGCGCCGGCAACGCCAGAACTGCCCGTGGATGCAGGGGTGGCGCCCATCGAGGCTCTGCTGGCCGCCACCCTCCCCAAGGAGGGGGGCGGGGTGCTGCGCGTTACGCAGCCCGGCCAGGTTCTCTTTGAGCGAGCTTATGGCGGCTACCGCCTCGACGATGCCATTCCCTTGGCCTCGGGAACCCAGCTGCTGAGCGCCGTGGTGCTCCTTGCGCTGGTGGACGCCCACCAGCTGGACCTGGATGCCACGGTGGCCTCGGTACTGCCGAAGTGGCCGAAGGACAAGGCCGCCATCACGCTGCGCATGCTGCTGGCGCACACGTCCGGCCTGCCGCCTTCCTCGCCTTGCCTGGACGACCGCGACAGCACGCTTGAGGCCTGCGTCCAGCAAATCGCCGAGACGCCCCTGCGGAAAGACCCCGGGACCGCCGTCATTTACGGCGCGACCGGGTTTCAGGTCGCAGGACGCATGGCGGAGGTGGTGACCGGAAAGAATTGGAGGGAAATTTTCCGCCAGCGCCTCACCCAGCCCCTGGGCCTGCGCGCCACGGGCTTCGGGCGGACCGCCAACCCGCGCATCGGCGGAGGCGCCCAGTCC
>Ga0209048_10004968_pt1 | contig 12629 bp, 19 predicted proteins | sample FrelakmetCRP12CR_FD_187146 | JGI IMG/M metagenome (GOLD analysis project Ga0209048, IMG submission 187146) | Freshwater lake sediment microbial communities from the University of Notre Dame, USA, for methane emissions studies - CRP12 CR (SPAdes)... | ecosystem: Environmental > Aquatic >... | reverse complement strand
CGCCGGCCGGGGCGGCGTCCCCGCTCCCGTCGGGCGACCGTTTCTGAGATCGGGCGCCGGCGGGGCGCGTCCTGCCCTCGGCGCTCACGGCGCGTCGCGCGTGAGCGGGGCCAGCAGCTCCTCCAGGTCGAAGCGCCTCAACGCCTCGAGGCTCGGTCGGTCGGTCAGGTCGAAGTGGAGCGGAGTGACGGCGACGCGCCCGGCCGCCACCGCCGCCAGATCTGTGCCCGGCTCGTCGTGGAAGCCGGGATCCGAGCCGTAGATCCAGTAGCGCCGGCGGTGCTCCTCCTCGTGCTCGAGCTTCAACTCGTCGCGGTAGATGCGCTTGCCGAGGCTCGCCACCTCGACCCCGAGGGGCTGGCCCGCGGGCACGTTCACGTTGATCAGCGTGGCCGGCGGCAGCGGCACGTCCTCGATCCGCTCGACCATTCGCGCGATGAACGCCGCGGCCACGTCGAAGCCGAAGCCGCCGTCGAAGCGGTAGTCGAGCGAACGGGCGCCGGACTGCTGGGACACGGCGATCGCCGGCAGCCCCAGCACGATTCCCTCCAGGGCGGCCGCGACGGTGCCCGAGTACGTGATGTCGTCACCCAGGTTGGCGCCGTGGTTGATGCCCGACACCACGAGGTCGGTATCGAAGTCCTCCACCAGCCCCAGGCTCGCAAGCCGCACGCAGTCCACCGGGGTCCCGTCCGTCGCATAGCCTGTGGTCCCGTCGGAGAACGGCACCTCGGCGACCCACAGCGGCCGGCGGGTGGTGATCGAGCGGGCCATCGCCGAGCGGTTGCCGTCCGGGGCGATGACCGCCAGACGCACGCCATCGACCTCGAGGAGCGCGCGCCTCATCGCCTGCAGGCCTTCGGCCTCGATCCCGTCGTCGTTGGTCAGCAGCACATTCAGCATTTGCCTCTCCAGCTTAGGAGGAGCTGCGGTCCCCCTGGTAGCTGCGACGTTACGCGCCGTCAGACCAGCTCGATATAGACCATCTCGGTCGCGTCGCTCTTGCGCGGGCCGAGCTTCAGGATGCGGGTGTAGCCGCCCGGGCGCTCGGCGTAGCGGGGAGCCAGGTCCTCGAACAGCTTGTGCACCGCGAACTTGTCCTGCGCGAGCGTGGACAGCGCCTGGCGGCGCGCGTGCAGGTCTCCCCGCTTGGCGAGCGTGATCAGCTTCTCGATCTCCGGCTTCACCGCCTTGGCCTTGGCCTCGGTCGTCTTGATCCGCTCGTGCTCGATGATCTCCTTGCTCAGGTTCATGAGCAGCGACTTGCGGTGCGCGCTGTCGCGGCTGAGCTTGTTGCGGGTCCGCTGATGCCTCATGAGGGCTCGCTCAATCCTGGCGCAGGGCGAGGCCGCGCGCGTGAAGCGTTTCGATCACCTCGTCGATCGACTTCTTGCCGAAGTTGGGAATCGCGTTCAGCTCGGCCTCGGACTTGGAGATGAGATCGCCGACCGTCTGTATCCCCGCCCGCTTGAGGCAGTTGTAGGAGCGCACGCCGAGCTCGAGCTCCTCGATCAGGATGGTCCACTCCTCGCCCTGCAGACCCGCCGGAGCGCCCCCGCCGACCGCCAGGCCGTGGCCGTCGAGCTGCCCGCCCGGGGCCGCGCGGAGCTCCTGGATGCGATCGGCGTCCGTGAAGATGGCCAGCTGGGAGATCAAGAGCTCGGCCGCCTCCCGCAGCGCCGCCTGCGGATCGATCGAGCCATCCGTCTCGATGTCGAGCGTGAGCTTGTCGAAGTCCGTCTTCTGCCCGACGCGCGCCTGCTCGACCGCGTAGGCCACACGCCGCACGGGCGAGAAGATCGAGTCGATCGGGATCACCCCGATCGGCTGGTCGGCGGACTTGTTCTCCTCGGCGGGCCGGTAGCCGCGCCCGCGGCCGATCGTCATGTACAGCTCGAGCTTGGTTTTCTTCTCGAGCGTCGCTATGTGCACGGAGGGGTTGAGGATCTCCACTCCCGCGGGCAGGTCGATGTCCTTCGCGGTGATCTCGCCGGGGCCGGTCACCACGAGCGGCGCCTCGACCTCGGACGCGTCGGAGTGCATCCGGCAGACGACCCCCTTCAGGTTCAGCACGATGTCCGTGACGTCCTCCTTGACGCCCTGGATTGTCGAGAACTCGTGCGCCACGCCCTCGATTCGCACGCTCGTGACGGCCGCGCCGGCCAGGGAGGAGAGCAACACGCGCCGCAGCGAGTTTCCGAACGTGTAGCCGAAGCCGCGGTCCAGCGGCTCGATGGTGAAGGTGCCGCGGTTCTGCTCCACGGACTCGCTTGTGATCCGGGGGATTTGGAAGTCGAGCATCAGAGTCCTAACGTCGTTTTGGTGTCGCACCGGCGTCGCATGGACGCCGGCTCGGGCGCACCGCCGCCGGGATCGGCTGCGGTGCGGGCAAAGCTCCCACTACTTCGAGTACAGCTCCACGATGAGCTGCTCCTGCACGGGCGCCGCAACCTCGCGCCGCTCGGGCCTGCGCAGCACCTTGGCCGTGAGCGACTCGTGATCGGCCTGCAGCCACGCTGGAATCTGACCGGTGAGCTCGGTGGCGTCGCGCACGACCTGCGTGGCGGGAGTGTCCGCCTTGATCGCGATCACCTCACCCGGGCGCACCTGATAGCTGGGGATGTTCACCCGACGGCCGTTCACCGTCCAGTGGCCGTGACGGATCAGCTGGCGCGCCTGGCGGCGCGAGGCGGCGAAGCCCAGCCGCACGAGGACGTTGTCCAGCCTGCACTCGAGCATCGCGAGCAGGTTCTCCCCCGTGATGCCCGGCTGGCGCGAGGCCTTCTCGTAGTAGCCGTGGAACTGCTTCTCGAGCACGCCGTAGTAGCGGCGCGCCTTCTGCTTCTCGCGCAGCTGCACCCGGTACTCGCTCTGTTTCATGCGGCCGCGTCCGTGCTCGCCCGGAGGGTAGGAGCGGCGCTCGACGCCGCACTTGTCGGTGAGGCAGCGCTCGCCCTTCAGGAACAGCTTCTGTCCCTCGCGGCGGCACTGCTTGCACTGTGGGCTTGTGTCTCGTGCCATTCGTGGGTGCTCTTCCTCGTGCTGGTCGCTTGGTGGAAGGTGTTAGACGCGGCGCCGCTTGCGGGGGCGGCAGCCGTTGTGGGCCTGGGGGGTCACGTCCTTGACGCCGGTGACTTCGAGGCCGGCGGCCTGCAGCGAGCGGATCGCGGTCTCGCGGCCGGAACCCGGGCCCTTGACGTAGACCTCGACCTTCTGCAGTCCCTGCTCAAGGCCCTTGCGGGCGGCCGCATCCGCGGTCACCTGCGCCGCAAAGGGCGTTGACTTGCGCGAGCCCTTGAAGCCGGCCCCGCCTGCGGACTCCCAGGCGATCACGTTGCCCTGGGTGTCGGTGAGCGAGACGATCGTGTTGTTGAACGACGTCTTTATGTGAGCCTGCCCGATGGGGACGTTCTTCTTCGGCTTGCGCCGGCCGCGGGCGCGTTTGGGCGCGGGAGGCACTACTTCTTACCTACCCTCTTCTTGCCCGCCACCTGCATCCGCTTGGGACCCTTGCGCGTGCGCGCGTTGGTCTTCGTCTTCTGCCCGCGTACCGGCAGGCCGCGGCGATGGCGCAGGCCGCGATAGCAGGCGATCTCCTGAAGTCGTTTGATGTCCTGCGAGCGCTCGCGCCTAAGGTCCCCCTCGACGGGCGGGCCGTCGTCGATGGCGTCGCGCAGCTTTGCGACCTCGTCCTCGGTGAGGTCGCGCACGTACGTGTCCGGGCTCACGCCGACCTCCTTGAGGATCTTGTTGGCCGACGAGCGGCCGATCCCGTAGATGTAGGTCAGACCGATCTCCGAGCGCTTGTTCAGGGGTAGGTTGACCCCGGCGATGCGTGCCACCTAGCCGATCACCCCTGACGCTGCTTGTGACGCTTGTTCTGGCAGATCACCAGCACCACGCCCTGGCGGCGGATGATCTTGCACTTCTCGCACATCGGCTTGACCGACGGTCTTACCTTCATGATCCCTTTCGGCGGCTGGGTTCCGACGACTCGGCTCTGGCTGCCGTTGTGGCCGCCGCTACCGGGTCGAGGAGATGCCCTCGCGCGCGCAAACCACCTCGCGTTCGAGCAGGACCCCGGATGGTAGCAACTCCGGGCCCGCGCCGGCTTCTCAGCCGGCGCTCTCGGCGCCCTGCGGGATGAGGTCGGCCGCTCGTGCCTCGCTGCTGAGATGCCACGGGGTGAGGATCCTCGGCCCGTCGCCGGTGATCGCGACCGTGAACTCCGCGTGCGCGGCCGGAGACCCGTCCGCCGAGTAGATCGCCCAGCCGTCCCCTCCCACGCGCACAGCCGGGCGCCCGGCCGTCATCATCGGCTCCACCGCGAGCACCATGCCCGGCTCGAGCAGCGGGCCCTTGCCGGGCTTGCCGTAGTTGGGCACCTGCGGATCCTCGTGCATGCTCCGCCCCACCCCGTGCCCGACGAGCGAGCGCACCACCGAGAGCCCAGCGCCCTCGGCCACTCGCTGGATCGCGCTCGAGACGTCGCCCATGCGCTTGCCCGGCCGGCACTGATCGACGCCCGCGTGGAGCGACTCCTCGGTCGCGCTCACGAGGTTCTGGGCCTGCTTGCTCACCTCTTCCACCTGGAATGTCCGCGCGGCGTCGGCGACCCAGCCGTCGAGGGTGACGCCAACGTCGATCGAAACCACATCGCCGCGCTTCAGCTTGTAGGGCCCGGGTATCCCGTGCACGATCATCGAGTTCGGGGAGGCGCAGATCGAGCCGGGGAAGCCGCGGTAGCCCTTGAACGTCGGCGAGGCCCCTCGCGAGCGGATGAGGCGCTCGGCGGCCTGGTCGAGCTCTGCCGTGCTCACGCCGGGGCGGACCTTGCCCTCCAGCATGTCGAGCGTCGCGACGAGGATCGCTCCGGCGCGCGCCATCTTCTCGATCTCCTCGGGGGACTTCTTGATGATCACCCAGGCAGCTTAGCCGCCGGCTGCGCCCCGATGTGCCCGCGGCAACCGGTGTTGCGGCCCGGAGCGGGCCCGCGGGGAGCTAGAGCTCCTCCTCCAGGCGCAGCGTGGCCACCGTCGCCCTTATGTGCGTGTGGACCTCATCGGGGTTTCGGCGCCCGTCGAACCGGCGCAGCAGGCCGGCGCGGTCGTAGTAGTCGATCAGGGGCTCGGTCTGGGAGTGGTAGACCTCGAGGCGGCGGCGAATCGTCTCCTCGGAGTCGTCGTCGCGCTGGATCAGGCGCGAACCATCCTGATCGCACACGCCGTCGTGCTTCGGCGGGTCGAGTTCCACGTGATAGATGTGGCTCGGGTTCTTCACGCACACGCGGCGTCCGGCCAGGCGGCGCACCAGCTCGTCGTCCGGCGCCTCGATGAGCATGGCGGCAGTCAGCCGGCGGTCAAGGCCCGTCAGCGCCTCGCCCAGCGCGTCGGCCTGCTCGATGTTCCGTGGGAAGCCGTCCAGCAGGAACCCGTCGCGTGCATCGCCCTGTCCGACGCGCTCGGTGATCATCCCCACGATCACCTTGTCCGGGACGAGCTCGCCGGCGTCCATGTACCGCTTCGCCTCGTGCCCGAGCTCTGTGCCCTCGGCCACCTGCGAACGGAGGATGTCGCCGGTGGATATGAGCGGCAGCCCGAAGTCCTCGCGCAGGCGCTCGGCCTGCGTTCCCTTGCCTGCGCCCGGCGGGCCGAGCAGTATCAGGTTCAACTCGGACAAGTCCGAGGCAGCCTACTCCCTTCAGCAGGCGCTCCTACTTGAGGAATCCCTCGTAACTTCGCATCATCAGCTGCGCCTCCAGCTGCTTCATCGATTCGAGGGCCACGCCGATCACGATCAGCAGCGACGTTCCCCCGAGCGGGATGTTCTGGTGGGTGCGGGCGATCAGGATCGTCGGGAGCGCTGCCACGGCGGCGAGGAACAGCGCGCCGGGGAAGGTGAGGCGCGCGAGGATGCGGTCGAGGAATTCGGCGGTCGGGCGCCCCGGTCTCACCCCGGGGATGAACCCCCCGTACTTCTTCAGGTTGTCCGCCTGGTCGACCGGGTTGAACGTGACGGCGGTGTAGAAGTAGGTGAAGATGATGATGAAGATCGACTCGCCCACCACGTAGTGCCAGCCGTTGGGCGAGAAGAAGTTCGAGATCGACTGGCCCCAGTGGGTTTTCACGAGCTGCCCGACGGTCGGCGGAAAGGCCATGATGGTGGCGGCGAAGATCACCGGAATCACGCCCGCCATGTTCACCCGCAGCGGAAGGTAGGTCTGGCCGCCCTCGCTCATGCGCCTCCCGATCACGCGCTTGGCGTACTGCACCGGGATCCGCCGCTGACCCTCCTGCACGAACACGATCCCGGCGACGACGGCGAGCACGAGGAACGGCATCATCACCTTGAAGACCTGGTTCTGGGTGGTCCACCAGGCCTGCACGCCCGAGGGCAGGCGCGAGACGATCGAGGCGAAGATCAGCAGGGAGATGCCGTTGCCGATGCCCCGCTGGGTGATCAGCTCGCCGATCCACATGAGCATCACGCAGCCCGTCGTCAGGCAGACGACGATCAGGAAGATGTGGGGGGCGTCGAAGTGGGTCACCACCGATTCGCCGGCTTTGGCCTGGAGGGTGTGGAAGAGGAACACGTAGCCGATCGACTGGGCGAACGCGAGACCCACCGTCAGGTAGCGGGTGTACTGGGTGATGCGCGCCTGCCCGACCTCGCCTTCCTTTGAGAGCTTCTCCAGGGAGGGCACCGCCACCTGCAGCAGCTGCAGGATGATCGAGGCGGTGATGTAGGGCATGATGCCCAGCGCGAAGATGGCGAGTTTGGACAAGCCACCCCCCGAGAACAGGTTCAGCAGGCCGAGGATGTTCGACCCGCCGAACTGCTTCTGCAGGTTGTTGACCGCCGAGAGGTTCACCCCGGGGACCGGGATGTGCGCGCCGAGGCGGTAGATCAGCAACATCGCCGCCGTGAAGGCGATCTTCTTGCGGATGTCCGCAACCTGGAACGCGTGCAGGATGGTCGAGAGCATGGTTTTGGGTTCCACGGCTCAGAACGGCCGTTGCTCGCCCGCCCGCGGAACAGCCGATTCTAGTGGATGCGCTCGTGAGACCGGCAGCAGCAGCGTGGGAGGACTCGGCCCGTCAGCTCTCGACGACCGTGCAGGTGCCGCCGGCCGCCTCGATGCGCTCGCGCGCTCCGGCGCTGAACGCATGCGCGTGCACCGTCAGGGCCTTCGTCAGCTCGCCCTTGGCGAGCACCTTCACCGGGATGTCCTTGCGGGTGCCGAGACCCTTGGCCTTCATCATCTCGAGCGTCACCTCGGTGCCGGCGTCGAAACGGCTCTCCAGTGCAGAGATGTTCACGGGCTGGGTGTGGGTGCGGAAGGGCTCGAAGGGCATCGACTTCTTCATGTGCGGCCCGCGCAGCTTTCGCATGCGCATGTGGATCGGCATCTGCCCGCCCTCGAAGCGTGCCCGGCGCTTGGAGCCCGACCGCGCGCCGGCGCCCTTCTGCCCGCGGCCCGCCGTCTTGCCGGTACCGGAGCCTTCGCCGCGCCCCACGCGCTTGCGCGGACGGCGGCTTCCGGGGGCGGGGGCGAGGCTGTGCAGCCCGATGCGCTGCTGCTGCTCTGGGTCTTTCGGAGTGCTCACTTGCGCTCCTGTACCTCTACGAGGTGGCGCACGGCGTGCAGCATACCCCGGGCCTGCTCGCAATCCTCGACCTCGACCGTGTGCCCGATGCGACGCAGGCCCAGCGAGCGCAAGGTATCCAGCTGTTTCTTGTTCGCGCCGTTCCTCGACCGGCGCTGGGTGACCGTAAGCGCGCTCATCACGAGGGAGTCTGTGGCTCGACGGCGGGCGCGGTTGCGATCGCCGGCGCCTGCTCGCCGGCCTGAGGCTCGCCCGGCGGCTGCGTAACGCCCTCGGGCGTGGCAGCCTGCGGCGCCTGAGATCCCCCGTCGGGCGACTCCCCGGCGGGGGCGCCATCGGCTCCTGCCACCGCGTCGAGCGTCTCTGAGGCTCCGGGGGCCGGGTGGCTCAGGCCGAGAACCTGGCTGATCGAGAGCCCGCGAAGCTTTGCGACCTCCTCCGGGGTGCGCAGTCCGCGCAGCCCGGCCACCGTGGCCTTGACGAGGTTGATCGGGTTCTGCGTGCCGAGGCTCTTGGAGAGGATGTCGTGGATGCCCGCGAGCTCGAGCACCGCCCGCACGCCGCCGCCCGCGATCACGCCGGTACCGGGAGAGGCCGGCTTCAAGAACACCCGCCCCGCCCCGAACACGCCGGTGGTCTGGTGGGTGATGGTGCTGCCGTGCTTGGGCACGCGGAAGAGATCCTTCTTGGCCCGCTCGACGCCCTTCTGGATGGCCAGCGGCACCTCGTTCGCCTTGCCGTAGCCCACGCCGACGACTTCACGTTCGTCGCCCACCACCACGAGGGCCGTGAACGAGAAGCGACGACCCCCCTTGACCACCTTGGCCACGCGGTTGATCTCCACCACGCGCTCCTGGAGGTCGAGGCCGGCGGGGTTGACTGAGCGATCTAGGGATATGGACATGGCTTGCAGGAGGGTAGCGGTAGCTGGCGCCCTGGACGCCTAGACGGTGATCCCGGTCTCGCGGATCGCCTCGGCGAAGGCCTGAACGTGACCGTGGTAGCGGTAGCCGCCGCGATCGAACACGGCTTCGGAGATGCCCGCCGCCTTGGCCCGCTCGGCGAGCGTCGCCCCTGCGCGCTTCGTACGCTCGAGCCCTGCCAGCGAGCGCAGCTCGGGCTCGAACCAGTGGACGGCGGCCAGCGTGCGGCCAGCCGAGTCGTCGATCAGCTGGGCGCAGAGGCCCTGGTTCGAGCGGAACACGGAGATCCGCGGGCGGGTGGCGGTGCCCGAGATCTTCGCGCGCACCCTGCGACGGCGCTTGAGCCGGCGATCGCTCTTGGTGAGGACGCTCACGCGCGCTTCCCGACCTTTCGGGCGACGTACTCGCCCTCGTAGCGGATGCCCTTGCCCTTGTAGGGCTCGGGCGGACGCTGCTTGCGGATGATGGCGGCCGTCTCGCCGACAAGCTGCTTGGAGATGCCCCGCACGACCACGCGGGTGGGCTGGGGCACCTCGAACTCGATGCCCTCCGGTGCGGGTATCGGCACCGGGTGCGAGTAGCCGACCGCGAGCTCGAGGTTCTTGCCCTTCAGCTGCGCGCGATAGCCGACTCCCTGGATCTCCAGCCGCTTCTCATAGCCGGCGGTCACGCCCTGGACCATGTTCGCGACCAGCGAACGGGTCAGCCCGTGCAGCGCTCGGTGTTCGCCGCGATCGGTGGGTCTGCTCACGAGGAGCTGCTCGCCCTCCTGGACCACGTCGATGTCCCGGTGGATACGCTCGGACAGCTCTCCCTTGGGCCCTTTCACGCTGACCGACTCGGGCTCGATCGCGACCGTCACGCCGGCGGGGACCGGTATGGGCTGTCTGCCGATTCTTGACATCGTGCCGCTCCCCCTACCAGACCTGAGCCAGGACCTCGCCGCCGACGCCCGCCGCGCGCGCGTCGTGACCGGTCATCACGCCATGCGAGGTGGACACGATCGACGTGCCCATGCCGCCGAGCACCTTCGGAATGTGCTTGGCGTCGACGTACGTGCGCCGGCCCGGGCGGGAGACACGCCGCAGCCCGGAGATCGCCGAGCGCCGCTCCTCGGTGTACTTGAGCCGAATCTGGATCAGCTGCCCGGCGCCGTTCTCGGGCGCCGGGAGGACCGACCACGACTCGATGTAGCCCTGCTCGGCGAGGATCCGCGCGAGCTCGGTCTTCAGCTTGGAAGCCGGGATGTCGACCGTCTCGTGGGCAGCGTGGATCGCATTGCGCACCCGCGTGAGAAAGTCGGCTATGGGATCGGTCATGGACATGAATATGGGCTCAACTCGAACTTCGCGACGCCGGCCCCCCTACCAGGAGGACTTCGTCATCCCGGGGATCTGGCCGTTGTGGGCGAGGTCGCGCAGACAGATGCGGCACACGCCGAACTTGCGATACACCGCGCGCGGACGTCCGCAACGGTTGCATCGAGTATAGGCGCGCGTCTTGAACTTCGGTTTCCTGGCCTGCTTGACGCGCAGCGATGTCTTGGCCATCAGTCGGAGCTTCCTTTCTCTGCGGTGTCTGGGTCCCCGGCGACGGGATCGTCGTTGTGATCTGCGGCGGAGTCGCCGGCTCCGGCGGGCTCGCCCGTCTCCGATGAAGCGTTCGGCTCCGCGGAGGCAGCCGGGTCCGGCTGCTCGCCGGCGTCGCTCGGCTCGGCGGAGGCCGCTGCATCCTTCTGCTCGGCGGCGGGCTCCGCCGAGGCCTTGGCGTCGGGCTGCTCGGCCTCGTCGCCCTGCTCGGCCTCGTCGATCTGCTCGGCCTCGTCGATCTGCTCCGCGGCGGCCGGCTGCGCGGCGGCGGTGGCCGGCTCGTCCGGCGCGGCGCCGTTCGTTTGCCCCGCGCCGCCCTCGGGCGCCTCTGTTCCGGGCGGGTCGAAGCCGGCGGGGCGACCTTGGGCCGTGAAGGGCATGCCGAACGCGGACAACAGCGCGAAGGCCTCGGCATCGGTGGAGGCGGACGTCGTGATCGTGATGTCAAGTCCCCTCACCTCGTCGATCGCGTCATAGTCGATCTCGGGGAAGATGATCTGCTCGCGCACCCCCAGCGAGTAGTTGCCGCGGCCGTCGAAGGAACGCGGGTTCAAGCCGCGGAAGTCGCGGATCCGGGGAATCGCGATCGAGACCAGCCGATCGAGGAACTCATAACCGCGTTCGGCGCGCAGCGTGACCGCGACCCCTACGGGCATCCCCTCACGGAGTTTGAACGCGGCGATGGACTTGCGCGCGCGACGCACGCTCGGCTGCTGACCCGTGATCGTGGCCAGCTGCTCGCGCGCCGCCTTCAGCATTTTCGAGTCCTGCTTGGCGAGGCCCACGCCCATGTTGACGGTGATCTTCTCGAGCTTCGGCGCCTGCATCACCGAGGAGTAGCCGAAGCGCCCGATGAGCGCAGGACGGATCTCCTCCAGGTAGCGGGTCTTCAAGCGGGCTGTGGGGGCTGTGTCGGTCATCGGGGTCTGGTTCAGATTCTCGCCGTCGCGAATCAGTCGATCGGTTGGCCGGAGCGCTTGGCCACGCGCGAGCGTTCGCCGCCCGTGCGGTCGATCCGCACGCGCGTCGGCTGGCCGCCTTTGGGGTCGAGCAGCATCACGTTCGAGATGTGGATCGGCCCCTCGCGCTCGATCACCCCGCCACGGACGGTCTGACCGCCCCCGCCGAGGGGGCTCGACTCGCGCACCTGCTGGGGACGCATGTGACGCTTGGCCATGTTCAGGCCCTCGACGTACACGCGCTGATGCTTGGGGTCCGTCCGGAGCACGCGCCCGCTCTTGCCGCGGTCCTTGCCGGCGATCACGCGGACTTCGTCACCGGAGCGGATCTTCATCGTGCGGCGCTTGACCGCTGGGGCCGGGCGAGCCATCACAGCACCTCGGGCGCGAGCGAGACGATCTTCATGAAGTTGCGGTCGCGCAGTTCGCGCGCCACCGGTCCGAACACGCGCGTTCCGCGCGGGTTGTTCTGGTCGTCGATGATCACGGCGGCGTTCTCGTCGAACGCTATGTAGGTGCCGTCATCGCGACCGATCGGCTTCTTGGTGCGCACCACGACGGCGGTCACGACGTCGCCCTTTTTCACGGTCCCCTGCGGGTTGGCCTGCTTGACGGTGGCGGTGATGACGTCCCCGACGAATGCGTAGCGGCGCCTCGAGCCGCCCTTTACGCGAATGCACAGGATCTCGCGAGCGCCCGTGTTGTCGGCGACGCGCAGCCTCGTCTCGTTCTGGATCATCGGGCCCGCTCCAGCACGTCGACGAGCCGCCAGCGCTTCATGCGCGAGAGCGGCCTGCTCTCGATAACCCGCACCACGTCGCCCTCGTGCGCGTCGTTGTTCTCATCGTGCGCGTGCAGCGTGCTCGAGCTGCGCACGATCTTCTCGTAGCGCCGATGACGGCGCGCGACATCGATGCGAACGGTGATCGTCTTTTCAGCCTTGTCGGAGACGACGATCCCCTGGCGCACGCGGCGCGCCCCCTCGACGGGGGCATGCACCGGCGCGAGCGGCTCCCGCGCGGGCGCGGCCGCTCGCCGCTCCGCTGCTTTGGCGCGTTCCTGAAGGCGTCGCGCGCGGCGCTGAGCGGCCTTCTTGCGACGCTCGAGGAGCCGGTCGGCATGGCGCTGCTCGGGCGTGCGCGGCGGTCGGGCCTCGCCCGCGTGCTTGGACCGGGCCCGACGGCGGCGCTCCTTCGGCGGAAGCTGCTCGGTGGGCTCGGCCGGGACGGGCGCTTGAGCCGCGGCCTCGGGGGCCTCGGTCGCATCCTGCTCGGCTACCGGCGCCCCGTCGTCGCCGGCCGTCGCCTCCGGTGCCTGCGCCTCTGAGGCGGCGGCCGTCTCGGGCGCCCATTTCGGCCCAAGCCCTTGCTCGAAGGTCCAGAGCAGCGCCGCGCCAACCGGCGCGTATTGATCGGGCTTGACGCCATAATCGACGTGACGTTTTGCGAGCGCGCTCGCCGCCGGCAAAACCTGGGCGAGATCGGCGAGGCCGTTCACGACATAAGCGAGCGTAGCCATGAGCTTGCGGCCCTGCTCCTGCATATCTCCCTT